>ERZ1106929.2486-NODE-2486-length-12261-cov-8.440685_pt1 | contig 12261 bp, 6 predicted proteins | sample MGYA00403662_ERZ1106929 | MGnify/ENA primary metagenome ERZ1106929 (study PRJEB35170, sample SAMEA104062442) | human gut metagenome | biome: human gut; feature: human-associated habitat; material: faeces | place: Denmark | collected 2013-02-20 ... | reverse complement strand
CGCAGGCCTTTGACATCATCAGCTCCGTCAGGGAGGAGCAGTCCGTGCCGCAGCCGCACTCCTTTAAAATTTTGAGAATAAAGGGGTTTGGCGTTGCCTTTACGGCAAAATACTCCTTAAATCCTTTGTTCCAGGAAAATGCCTCCTTCAGCTTTTTCGCGTTTTCCCGGATTCCCTTCTCGTCATAGAGATGATAAGGAGTAGGGTAGGTTTTTTCAATCTCCTTCAGCTGCTCTAAGGTAACAAATGGTTTCTTCTCCACAGCAAATTTCCTCCTTCGTCCGCTTTGCTCCAAAACTGTAAAAAGTCTGTCTGAAAGCACAATGTCCTTGCCAAACATTGTACTCCCGGGCAGACTTCTTTGTCCAGTTCAATTTTTAGTTAATTTCTACCACACGCATGATGTTGGTCTGGGCAGCCTCCTCATGGCGTCTCGCATAGCTTACCACACCGGCAGTCAGTACAGCCAGCTTTCCGCTTTCCACGAAATTCTTTTCCTTAAGCTCCTCAATGGAATTTTCGATCAGCTCATCGGTAGAATCTGCGCGGCGGGACCATACGGGAGTTACGCCCCACTGAAGCTGCATCTGACGTACAGTAGACATACTTGGGGACATTCCCAGGATACGGGCAGCCGGCTTCCACTTGGAGAGCATCATAGAGGTAAAGCCTGTAATACTTGGAACAATGATATAATCAGCGCCGATATCATGGGCAGTGGAAACAGAAGCGCAGCATACAGCGTTAGAAACGTTCTTCATGTTCTCTGCGCTTACCTTACGCTGGCGGTATGCAGTGTAATCCAGATAGCTTTCTGTCTCCTCAACAATGGAACTCATCATCTTTAACGCCTCAACCGGATACTTACCCATGGCAGTCTCGCCGGAAAGCATCACGGCGTCTGTACCGTCATACACTGCGTTTGCAACGTCTGTTACCTCTGCACGGGTCGGACGCGGATTACGGATCATGGAATCCAGCATCTGGGTTGCGGTGATAACCGGCTTGCATGCCAGATTACATTTGCGGATGATGGTCTTCTGGATATGCGGAACCTGCTCAGCCGGAATTTCTACGCCCATGTCGCCACGAGCTACCATGATGCCGTCGCTGGCCTCGATAATGTCATCCAGATTTTCAATACCCTCTGCGTTCTCGATCTTTGCGATGATCTGGATGGAAGAACCAGCCTCATTTAACATAGCACGGATCTCGCGGACAGCATCTGCGGTACGGACGAAGGAAGCTGCGATGAAATCGAAGCCCTGCTCGATACCAAAGCGGATATCTGCTTTATCCTTCTCAGTCAGTGCCGGAAGCTTGATCTTAACGTTCGGTACGTTTACGCCCTTGCGCATACCGAGCTCGCCACCGTTTACAACGGTGCAGACGATATCGGTGCCGTTTACTACTTCCTGAACCTTGAGCTCGATCAGGCCATCATCGATGAGGATGGTGTTGCCTGCCTCAACATCTGCCGGAAGTCCGTTGTAGTTGATGAAGCCGATCTGGTCGTCACCGACAATCTCACGGGTAGTCAGGGTGTAGGTCTGACCCTCTTTTAAGGTTACTTTCTTCTCGTCTTTTAACAGGCCGGTACGGATCTCCGGTCCCTTGGTATCCAGAAGTGCTGCGATCGGGAGATCCAGCTCATCACGAATGCTCTTTAACATATCCAGGCGGGACTTCTGCTCTTCATAATCACCATGGGAGAAATTGAAACGCGCGATGTCCATGCCGTTCTCAGCAAGCGCCTTCATCAGATTGCGGTCGTTGGTGTTTGGTCCCATAGTACAAATGATCTTGGTTTTTTTCATTGATGTGTTGTCCTCCAAAATAGTTTTATAAATCTGTTAACATGAAACTAATCTATTTATTGCACAGAATCCTTTGCAACATGCTGATGCGTGTACAAATGATCCTGACAATACTCATAATTGCCCTCGCACTTCGAACAGAAACGGAACTGTAAATTTGGATCATCCAGCTCTGTCCGTCCGCAGACCGCACATTTGTGTTTTGCAATACCGGAACCAGGTCGCGGCTCTCTCATCTGCGCCCTGAACTGCTGCCTGCGATGCACCTCATGTGGGGTATACCGGCTCAGATTCCTCGTGGACAGGAAGAAAATGAGGTAATTTAACAGTGACATCACAATGCATAACAGCATAATCCCTGCATACCATAATGCAGTGGATACAGACTGTGTATATGCATAAATCGCATGATAGGTATCCCACACGCTGAATACCATGATAACAACATATACGGCTGCCATCCATTTCATTTTTATCGGAATGATAAAGTACAGTAACACCTGCATATCCGGATATAAGGTCGCAAATGCAAGGAATATAGACATATTGATATAGGAAGTACTGATCATCTGTCCCATCATTGTGCTTGCAGTGTGGGCAAAACTGCCACCCATAAACAGATAGATCAGACCATACGCCAAAAGGCTTCCCACTTCAGTCAGCAGGATTCCGCCGATGATATAGGCATTAAAACGGAAAGTTCCCCACGCGCGCTCCAACGCAGTTCCAAGCTGATAATAAAACATCATCATGATCAACAGAAAAATGATATTGCTGTCTGTCGGCATTAAAATCCATGTGATAAGTCTCCAGATCTGTCCGTGTAAAATGTAATAAGGCTGGAAATTCAAGAATCCCAATATATTCGGTGCCACCATGTTCAATACAAATCCAACGGAATATGCTCCGATCAGATACACGATCAGATTCGGTACCGCATATCTTCCAAATTTACGCTCCAGTTTATTTAACCAGTTCATATTGCTGCTCCTTTTTTTCAAATACTCTTTGGACTGTCTTCTTCAAACAATCTAGCTAAAGTATATCTATGCAGGAAACCTTTGTCAATCGACGCTAAATTTCTTCATAAAAAGTTTAGATTTTTCAGATTATTTTGTCATTGTTTTTTGTTTTTTCCTGTCGTATAATGTACATTGCTTGGTTTTTGAACCCATATATATAATAGGAAGAAATAGTGAACATAGACTATTGATAGATTTGATTTACAAGAGATAATTTGGAGGAAAGATATGAGTAACAATACACTTCATAAACTTGGTATTGATATTGGTTCCACGACAGTCAAAGTAGCTGTGCTGGATGAGAATGACAACCTGTTATTCTCCGATTACGAGAGACATTTCGCCAATATCCGTGAAACTCTCTCCCTGCTGGTGGAAAAAGCTTATAAACAGCTTGGGGATATGCAGATTGCCCCAATGATCACCGGTTCCGGTGGTCTTACCCTTGCAAAACATTTAGACGTGCCGTTTGTCCAGGAGGTCATCTCCGTATCCACTGCTTTACAGCACTATGCACCACAGACCGATGTTGCTATCGAGCTTGGCGGTGAGGATGCGAAGATCATTTATTTCGAGGGCGGTAATGTAGAACAGCGTATGAACGGTATCTGTGCCGGTGGTACAGGTTCTTTTATCGACCAGATGGCATCCCTCATCCAGACAGATGCGAGCGGGCTGAACGAATACGCAAAGAATTATAAGGCAATTTATCCGATCGCCGCCAGATGCGGTGTGTTTGCCAAGACAGATATCCAGCCTCTGATCAACGAAGGTGCAACCAGGGAAGACTTATCCGCTTCCATTTTTCAGGCAGTTGTCAACCAGACGATCAGCGGTCTTGCCTGCGGCAAACCGATCCGTGGACACGTTGCTTTCTTAGGAGGTCCCCTGCACTTTTTATCCGAGTTAAAGGCTGCATTCATCCGTACCTTAAACTTAGACGAGGAGCATGCAATCACTCCTTTGAATTCCCATCTTTTTGCAGCGATCGGTTCTGCACTGAACTATAAAGAGGACAAAGTAACTACTTTAGCAGGATTACATACAAAACTTCAGTCGGATATCCATATGGAATTCGAAGTTGCAAGACTTGATCCTTTATTCAAAGATCAGGCAGAATACGATGCTTTCCGCACACGCCACGACGGACATCATGTAAAGTCCGCAGATCTGGCTTCTTACGAAGGAAACTGCTACCTTGGTATCGATGCAGGTTCCACCACAACGAAAGTTGCCCTGATCGGTGAGGATGGTTCTCTGCTGTACTCCTTCTACAGCAATAACAACGGAAGCCCGCTCTCTACTGCAATCCGTGCGATCAAGGATATTTATTCCAAACTGCCGGAAATGGCACACATTGTACACTCCTGCTCCACCGGATATGGTGAGGCGTTACAGAAGGCTGCTCTGAAATTAGATGACGGCGAAGTAGAAACTGTCGCACATTTTTATGCCGCAGCATTCTTTGATCCGGAAGTTGACTGTATCCTCGACATTGGTGGTCAGGATATGAAATGCATTAAGATCAAAAACCAGACCGTTGACAGTGTCCAGTTAAATGAAGCCTGTTCTTCCGGTTGTGGTTCTTTCATTGAGACATTCGCAAAATCACTAAATTTCTCTGTACAGGACTTTGCCAGAGAAGCCCTTTTTGCGAAAAACCCGATCGATCTTGGAACCCGCTGTACAGTATTCATGAACTCGAAAGTAAAACAGGCGCAGAAAGAGGGCGCATCCGTCGCTGATATTTCTGCCGGTCTTGCCTACTCAGTCATCAAGAATGCTCTATATAAGGTAATCAAGCTTTCCGATGCAAAAGATCTTGGTCAGAACATTGTGGTACAGGGTGGAACGTTCTACAACGATGCCGTTTTACGAAGTTTTGAAAAAATTGCCGGTGTCCAGTGTATCCGCCCGGATATTGCCGGCATCATGGGAGCTTTCGGCGCTGCCCTGATCGCAAGGGAACGCCATGAGGAAGGTTATCAGACCTCCATGCTCTCCATCGACGAGATCAATGCACTGACTTTTGACACGAAGCTTGCAAGATGTCAGGGATGTACGAACCACTGTCTCTTAACCATCAACCGCTTCTCCGGCAACCGTCAGTATATTACCGGCAACCGCTGTGAGCGTGGTCTTGGAAAAGAGAAGAACAAAGACAACATTCCAAACCTTTTTGAATATAAGAACAAACGTATTTTTGACTATGAACCATTAAGTGCAGAGGAAGCAGCCCGCGGTACCGTCGGCATCCCACGTGTGTTGAATATGTATGAGAACTACCCATTCTGGGCAGTCTTTTTCAAAAAACTAGGTTTCTCCGTGGTACTCTCTCCGTCCTCCACACGTAAGATTTACGAACTTGGTATCGATTCGATCCCATCCGAATCCGAATGTTACCCTGCAAAACTTGCGCACGGACATGTGACCTGGCTGATCCATCAGAATGTGGATTTCATTTTCTACCCGTGTATCCCATACGAGAGAAATGAGTTCCCGGATTCCAACAACCACTATAACTGCCCGATTGTTACTTCTTATGCAGAGAATATTAAAAACAACGTGGATGAGATCACTTCCGGTCAGGTGAAGTTCTTAAATCCATTTATGGCATTCACAAATGAGGACACCTTATCCTCCCAGCTCATCAAGGTATTTGGTTCTTCTGAATTCGGCATTTCCGAAGCGGAGATCCGCGATGCAGTTTCCGAAGGCTGGAAGGAATTAGCTGTTGTCCGCATGGAAATGCAGAAAAAAGGTGAAGAAGTATTAAAATATATGGAAGAGACCGGAAAACGCGGTATCGTTCTCGCCGGACGTCCATACCACGTTGACCCGGAGATCAACCACGGTATTCCGGAGCTTATCACTTCCTATGGAATCGCCGTTTTAACAGAAGACTCTGTCTCTCATCTGCATCAGCCGGAGCGTCCGTTGATCGTTATGGATCAGTGGATGTACCACTCCCGCCTGTATGCGGCTGCAAACTTTGTAAAGACAAGAGATGACTTAGACCTGATCCAGTTGAACTCCTTCGGATGTGGTCTTGACGCCGTTACCACCGATCAGGTCAACGATATTCTGACCAGATCAGGCAAAATCTACACCTGTCTGAAGATTGATGAGGTCAACAACTTAGGTGCTGCCAGAATCCGTATCCGTTCACTGATCGCAGCGATCCGCGTCCGCGAGAAAAAGCAGGCCAAAAGAACGATCGTGCCTGCAAGTTATGAGCGTGTGGTATTTACGAAGGAGATGCGTGAAAACTACACGATTCTCTGCCCGCAGATGTCACCGATCCATTTTGAATTATTAGAGCCGGCTTTCAATGCTGCCGGATACAATCTGGTCGTACCAGATGTTCCTGCAAGGGAATGTGTCGATGTCGGATTAAAATTCGTCAATAACGATGCCTGTTATCCGTCCCTGATCGTTGTCGGCCAGTTGATGGCTGCCGTAAAATCCGGCAAATACGATATGAATAAGACTGCGATCTTAATCTCCCAGACCGGTGGCGGATGCCGTGCAAGTAACTACATCGGATTTATCCGCCGCGCTCTGGAAAAGGCTGGCTACCCGAATGTTCCGGTTATCTCCATCAACTTGAGCGGTTTAGAGAGCAACCCGGGATTCACTTTCACTCCAAAGCTTATCCAGCACGGACTTTACGCTCTGGAATTTGGAGATATTTTCCTTCGCTGTTTATACGCCACAAGACCTTATGAAGCAGTTCCCGGTTCTGCCAACGAACTCCATGAAAAATGGAAAGAGAAGATCATTGCATTTATTACACAGGATAAGATTTTATCCCATAAAAAATACAAACAGATGTGCCGTGAGATTATCCGTGACTTTGACAATCTCCCGCGTCTTGATATTAAAAAGCCGCGTGTCGGCATAGTCGGTGAGATTTTGGTGAAATTCCATCCGGCTGCCAACAACTATCTGGCAGACCTGTTAGAATCCGAAGGTGCGGAAGCTGTTGTTCCTGACCTTACCGACTTCCTGCTCTACTGCTTCTACAACACAGGCTTTAAGGCAGACAACCTCGGTTTCAGCCAGAAATCCAAACGTATCGGACGCCTTGGCATCAGGTTCTTTGAGTGGTTGCGCTCTGCTGCGGTCGATGAATTTAAGAAGAGTAAACATTTTACTCCACCTGCACACATTGAGGATCTTGCAAAATATGCAAGGGATATCGTATCCGAAGGTAACCAGACCGGTGAAGGATGGTTCTTAACCGGTGAGATGTTAGAGCTGATCCATACCGGCACTCCGAACATTGTCTGCACGCAGCCATTTGCCTGCCTGCCGAACCATGTTGTAGGAAAAGGTGTTATCAAGGAATTACGGCACCGCTATCCGGATTCCAACATTGTTGCGATCGACTACGATCCGGGTGCAAGTGAAGTAAACCAGTTGAACCGTATTAAACTCATGCTCTCAACTGCAAATAAGAACCTGAAAAAAGATACTTTGAATTAATACGAAAAAACTCGAAATTTAATTTGTTTTATGCTATAATCATAAACAGCTTTATTAGTTATTGATTACGTGTACATTGTGAACAGACATGCGTGCGTATGTCAATCGGGGAAAATGAATGAAAAACGATAAAACTGACAATCATGAACAGATTTTCTGGGAAGAGATCGACCGGCTTTTTCCAGATATGATAAAAGCGATCGCCTCTCTTTCCAAAAAATCATATCTTTCCATCACAAACCTTCGGACCGGAATCACCTGGTGGTCCGAACGGGCGATGGATTATTTTGGCATGAAAGAAAATTATACGATCCGCAGCATGGAAAAGGCAAACCGGAAGATCCATCCTGATGATGTTGCCACTTTCAAACGTGGTTTTAAAGAACGGGTTGACGGTAAAAATCTGGATACCGCATGGGAATACCGGATTCAGGATGGCGATTCCTACAACCGTTTCAACGCCATGGCGCGTGTACTTTATGATGAACAAAAGCAGCCTTTTATCATCATTATCCGCTATGATAATTATGGAATTTCTGATGAAGTGGACTCTGTCACAGGTCTCTATACGGAACCGGCACTGAACCGCTGTATCACCCAATTACTTGATAACACACGTCCTGCCGCACTCTTAAAGATCGGGCTGGATCAGTTCAGCCATATCAATGTCATGTATGGGGCAGCTTTTGCAGATAAGATTCTGAACAAAGTGGCACAAAGCCTTTTACACATGGTACGCAATATCGGTTATGCCTACCGCCTGTCCGGTGCGAAATTTGTGCTTGTTTTCGACAAAGTATCCAAAACAGAGCTCCATAGCATTTTCGCTTTCATCGAGGATACACTGGCAAACACCATTGCAGTGAACGGAAAACGGATTCCGATCAAGATCTCTGCAGGGGCCATTTTCTTAGAACCCTATATGAAAGAAACGAATGCTGTCCGCAGCCGTCTGACCTATGCGCAGAATCATTCACGCTATGAACATCATGGCGATCTCGTCATTTTTAACGATGAGATCTGTGGCAACAACGAAAAACAGTTTGAGCTGATCGGTCTGATCCACCAGTGTGCGACCAGCCATTTTGAGGGATTCCGCCTGTTCTACCAGCCGATAGCAGACACAAAGACCGGAAAGATCCGTGGCATGGAAGCACTGATACGATGGGAATTAGAACCCTACGGTCTCATCTCTCCAGGAATATTTATGGAGTGGCTAGAGGAAGATCCATGTATCTTTGACCTCGGCAACTGGATCTTACGCACCGCATTAAAGGATATTGGCAGGATTCGTGATAAGATCCCACACTTTTTCGTAAACGTCAACATCTCTGCCGCTCAATTGTCGCGAAAAGAATTTCGTGACTCTGTCATGACGATTTTAAAAGAAACCGGAGCCAGACCGGAGGAATTGTGTCTGGAACTGACTGAGCGCTGCCGGGATCTCGATGTGACTTTTCTGAAAAATGAAGTCAATTTCTTTCACTCAAAGGGGATTAAAATTGCACTGGATGATTTTGGAACCGGTAACAGCTCCCTAAGTCTTGCTTTGGAATTACCTGTTGATGAGCTGAAAGTCGATATGAGTTTTATCAAAGATATTGAACAAAAGCCACAGAATCAGGCTATGGTACAGTCGATCGTTGATTACGCAAACCGTACCAATACCGAAACCTGTATCGAGGGAATTGAAAATCAGGAGGTAAGCGACTACATTCATCAATTTGGTGCGACCTGGTATCAGGGTTATTTTTATTCCAAACCTGTTCCGATCGACCAGTTTGAAACATTGCTGGATGTGCCTCACTGAAAAATCTCTTTTTTGCATATGATCCATGAGATCACTGCTGAAACAAATTCCGTGATCCAGAACGCGTGCCATACACCAGCCGCCTGAAAAAGGCGGCTTAAAATAAATGCCAGCGGCAAAATCACCACGATATAACGCAGTAATGAAATGACTAACGATTCCTTCCCTTTTCCAAGCCCCTCCAAAGCGCCGGATACCGTGACGGAAACCGATGACACGATAAATCCTATACTGATGAGCCTGAGTGCCTCCCTGCCTAGCCGGATTGTCTCAGGATTTCCTGTAAACAGACCGATCAGCGCCTGTGGCACTGCCATACAGAGAATCGTACCGATCACCATCACTATTACGATCAGGAACAATGCTGACCGAAAAATCTCTTTCACTCTCTTTGACTCTCCTGCTCCATAATTGTATCCAATCAATGGACGCATCCCCTGTACCACACCATTTCCAGTCAGATACAAAAATGTCTGTAATTTGAAATAAGCACCCAATACAAGAACATAACTTGCAGAATAAACAGCCAGTATCGCATTTAATGCAGACACCTGGACTGAAGGCAGCGCAAGGCTTAACGTTGCAGGGATTCCGATAGAATACACTTTTTTGCAAAGCTGCTTCTCCGGCTTCATATTTCTGACCTTCACTTTGGCAGGAATCGGTTTCCAGTAATATGCGGTCAGATACCCTGCCAGTGACACGATCTGTCCGATTCCGGTTGCAAGTGCCGCTCCCCGGATTCCCATTGCAGGAAAAATCCCAATTCCAAAAATCAGCAGTGGATCAAGCACAATATTGGTCACACAGCCAAGCAGCATACAAAACATAGATGTTTTCATGCGTCCAACTGCCTGAAATATTTTTTCAAAACAAAGCGCTGCCGCATTTGGCACTGCAAATAAAAATACAATATCCGAGTACTGTACCCCCATTCCGATAATTCCGACCTGTTTTGTAAACATCCCTAAAAAGGCTGGCATAACTGCAATACAGATGGCAGCCAGCACCAGACCATGCAGCATATTCAATAACATGCCAAGCGATGCTGTTTTATCTGCCAGCTGCTGTTTCTGTGCCCCAAGATAATAAGCCATCGTAGCATTTATTCCGATAGCAAAACCAATGACCACTGCATTGACCAGATTCTGTAACGGAAATACTAACGATAACGCTGTCATCGCATCCTCACTGATCTGCGCCACAAAGTAGCTGTCTATGATATTATATAATGCATTCACTAACATGGAAAATGTCATCGGCAGCGCCATGGAGATCACCAGCGGCATTACCGGTTTTTCTTTCATAAATTCCTGATCCATCTTCTCTTTTTCTCCTCTGTTTTCTTTCTGTCATTTAATCTTACTCACATACGCTGAAATATCTGTTTTAGCGCAAAAAAATGCCACACAACTGTTCAATTCAGTCGTGTGGCGAAAAATAGAGCCTTTTGCTCCAGAAAAGTCCACTCCAATATTGGTTTTGGATTCTATATGCTATTTGTCCTTCTGATCCGCTTTCTGGATCAATAAGAGGATATCAGAAAGTTCCTCTTCTGTCAACTGTGTATATGCTGCAAGTTCCTGTACAGTTGCTTCCCTGCCATTCTCCTCTGCAAGATACTTCTTTGCCTCGTTGACTAATGCCAGCTTGCCGACCATAGCCTTCTCATCCTCATCCTCGCCTTCTTCCGCAAGAATGGATGATTTCATGGCTGTCTCCACTGCGCCCTGTAATTCTGCCTCAACATCTGTTTTTTCCTCACATCCGCAAAGTTCTGTCAGTTTTAAAAAAAGTGCCATATTTCCTTCCTGAATGACATCCTCAAAGCCCTCTGAGGTCACTGCAAGCTTTCTGGCGGTCTCTAACACCTTTATCATCCAGCTGTCAGAGATTGGATTGATCACGGACTCATCCCCTGCTAAAAGTTTCTGATACATTTCTTCCTGCTTCTTCCCGGAATATACCGGAAGACTGCTGATCTCCTCCAGATACATCTGAAATACCTTAGTTTCCGGTAAAACATCCGGCTCTGCGTTTTTTTCCTCTTTTTTGCCAGGATCATTCTGTGCCAGCACAGATGCATCTGACGTTTCCTGCCAGTCTGCTGCTTCCTGCTCTCCGCCTTCGGCCTCTTCAGTTTCCTCTTCCGCTTCTTCCTCCTCATGTGGTGTCAGCAGAAACTCTAAAACCATGTTTTCCTGCTGTTCGTTCAACTCCATCTCTTTGAAATAGCTTAAGATCTCTTCTTTTGATAACGGTGTCGCAGAAGTGCGGATAATCTCTGCCACCTCATGGATTGTCTCTGTAAATACACTCTGATCTAACATAGTCTCTCCTGTTTTCTTCTCTTTAAACCTTGTGTTTTGCCTCTTTCTCATCAATATCAACTAAAATAATATCCGGTCCGATCCTGACGATCTTACACCACGGAATAAACAATTCGAACTCCCTGCAAAAACAGCCAAACCATTTTCCGGGTCCCGGAACGATCAACGCCCGTATCCTTCCATCACATTCGTCAATATCAAGATCATGGACATTTCCAAGGCATTTGCAGTCACAGACGTTTATCACTTCTTTTTCTGTCAAGTCACAAAAGCGCATACCATTCTCCGAAACATTCCCTCGAAAAATGATATGCGTTTTTTTATCTCTTATACATTAAAGCGGAATAAAATAACGTCTCCGTCTTTGACCACGTACTCTTTTCCTTCCATGCCGACAATTCCTTTTTCACGGGCTGCTGCAAGGCTTCCATTATCTAAAAGATCCTGATAATTTACAACCTCAGCCTTGATAAATCCACGCTCAAAGTCTGTATGGATCTTACCTGCTGCCTGTGGTGCTTTTGTGCCTTTCCTGATCGTCCATGCACGGCACTCATCCTCTCCTGCAGTAAGGAAACTGATCAGTCCAAGCAGGCTGTAGCTTGCTGCTACCAGTTTATCAAGTCCGCTGGAGGTCACTCCAAGGTCATCTAAATATTCCTTTTTCTCATCTTCATCGAGTTCTGCAAGTTCCTGTTCAATCTGTGCACAGATCACAAATACTTCTGCGCCCTCTTCCTTTGCCATCTCTCTTACTTTTGCAACATGTGGGTTGGATGCCCCGTCATCCGCAA
>ERZ1106929.2483-NODE-2483-length-12268-cov-7.873086_pt1 | contig 12268 bp, 10 predicted proteins | sample MGYA00403662_ERZ1106929 | MGnify/ENA primary metagenome ERZ1106929 (study PRJEB35170, sample SAMEA104062442) | human gut metagenome | biome: human gut; feature: human-associated habitat; material: faeces | place: Denmark | collected 2013-02-20 ... | reverse complement strand
ATGGCATTGGCCCCGGCATCGATGGTGGCCCGGATGGTGTCGTCCGTCGGACCACCGGTAGCGATGATGGGAACCTCCGGGAACTGCTCCCGGATATGGGCCACGATCTCCGGCGTCCGGGCCGCCCCGGATACGTTGAGGAAATCCACCCCCGCCGCCAGCTTTCCGGCCACGTCCGTCTGTTCCGACACCACCGTGTACACCAGCGGGATCTCCACCGTCTCCTTGATGGCCCGAATGGCCTCCTCGGTGATGAAGGTGTTGCACACCAGCCCAAAGGCCCCCTGATGCTCGGCATAGGCGGCGATGCTGGCCGACCTCTGCCCATTGGTGAGGCCACCCCCCACCCCGGCAAACACCGGCACCTCCGACACCGACAGAATGGCCTGGGTGATAGCCGGCTGGGGCGTAAAGGGATACACGGCGATGACGGCGTCGGCGTTGATGTTCTTGATAATGGCCACATCTGTGGAAAACACCAGCGACTTGATGCGCCGCCCGAAAATGCGGATGCCGCTGCACTCGCTGATGCAGCGGGGAACCTGAATGCTGTGCTTGCGCAGCTCCCCCTCATAAACCGGTACAAACTTCTTCACCGTCATCCCTCCATGTCTTGTATTATTAGACACATTGTAGCATATCCCCCCGTCTCTGTAAATATTTCCCAAGTTATTCGTCAGATTTTTACGTTTTGTTCATTTTTGTAAAGTCCCTTAACAGGACGCAGCTTATAAGGGATACGTCCCCCTGCCGATCACTTGCGATCGAAGTTCGTGTGTGCTATACTGAATATCCATTCGGCAAATCGGCGTCTGTGGAAGTAATTACGCTTGCTTTATATGAGCCAAAATATGAGGGCTTGGGTTTCGGCAAATGATGCTGGCCGATGAAGATACCATGGCCTACCATCGTGCATGGGGTGGGACAATTCCCTGGCCGGAAGATAAATCCCCGTCTATCGGTTTGACCTGCTCCCTTTTGTCCATTGTTTTCTCCCTGGCCGCAATTTCCTTTGCTCCGGAAAACGTCAAACATCATCTCAGGAGGCCGTCATGAATCTCTCCATCGTACAGGGTGACATCACCCAATTCCACGCTGACGCCATCGTCAACGCCGCCAACACCTCCCTGCTGGGCGGCGCCGGGGTAGACGGTGCCATCCACCGGGTCGCCGGGCCGGGCCTCATGGCCGAGTGCAAAACGCTGAACGGCTGCCCCACCGGCGAGGCCCGCATCACCGGTGGCTATGACCTGCCCTGCCGGTACGTGATCCACACCCCCGGCCCAATCTGGCGTGGCGGCGGCCACGGTGAGGCCGCCCAGCTGGCCTCCTGCTACCGCAGCTGCCTGACGCTGGCGCTGGAGAACGGCTGCCGCACGGTGGCCTTCCCTTCCATCAGCACCGGCGTCTACCACTATCCGCTGATGCAGGCGGCCCATGTGGCCCTGAAGGCCATCACGGACTTTCTGCGCCTTCATCCGCAGCTGTCCGTCACCATGGTCTGCCACTCCCCCCAGACCCTCCACGCCTATCAGGTGGTGTGGAATATGCTCTATCAGGAGACGAAGCCCCATGAGGACTGACCCGCAAAGCCCCATAGCGTGCGCCGCCCGTAAGCAGCACACCCTCCGAAGGGAAAGCGCCGCCCCACCGGGCGGCGCTTGCGTCTATCGCACTCTTCAGATCTTGATAAGCTCATACGCTCTGGTACCGATGCCGATCTTCTCGGCGTGCTCCAGACAGCTCTTCCAGTCGGTCTCCGGGGTGGTGTTCTTGAAGTGGTCGTGGTGGTCGCAGAAGCCCTCGGCGTGCATGTTGTCGTCCAGCAGGCTGCCGGGGATGGGCTCCTGCTTCAGGCAGGCGTCGGCGCAGGCCTGGTCCAGGGCCACCGGGTCAAAGGAGGCGAACATGCCCACATCGGGCAGGATGGCCATGTCGTTCTCCCCGTGGCAGTCGCAGTAGGGGGAGATGTCGATGACCAGGCTGATGTGGAACTGGGGCCGCCCATCCACCACCGCCTTGGCGTACTCGGCCATCTTCCGGTTCAGGTCCGGGATTGCCGCGTCATTCTCCGCCGAGATAGCGTCGAAGTTGCAGGAGGCGATGCACCGGCCGCAGCCCACGCACTTGCTGTGGTCGATGGAGGCCTTCCGGTCCTCCCCATAGGAGATGGCGTCCTGGGCGCACTGCTTGGCGCACTGGCGGCAGCCCACGCAGCGCTTGGAGGAGACGGTGGGCTTTCCCGCCGCGTGCTGTTCCATCTTTCCCCGGCGGCTTCCGCAGCCCATGCCGATGTTCTTGATGGTCCCGCCAAAGCCGGTCATCTCGTGACCCTTGAAGTGGCTCAGGCTGATGAAAATATCCGCATCCATGATGGCCCGGCCGATCTTGGCGGCCTTCACGTACTCCCCGCCCCGGACCGGGACCTCAATATCGTCGCTGCCCTTCAGGCCGTCGGCGATGATGACCTGACAGCCGGTGGAGTAGGGCGTAAAGCCGTTCTCATAGGCGCTCTCGATGTGCTCCAGGGCGTTTTTCCGCCGCCCGGGGTACAGGGTGTTGCAGTCGGTCAGGAAGGGCAGGCCGCCCAGGGACTTGATCACGTCGGCCACCCGCTTGGCGTAGTTGGGCCGCAGGTAGGTCAGGTTGCCCGGCTCCCCGAAGTGGATCTTGATGGCGGTCATTTTGTGGTCAAAGTCGATGTCGCCGATTCCGGCGGCGCGGATCAGCTTCTCCAGCTTGTCCAGCTGGCTGACGCCGATCTGGGTGCGGAGGTCGGTGAAATAAACTTTGGATGTTGGCATCTTGGTTCTCTCCTCACATTTTTTGAATTGGCAAAAATACTTCCCTGTTGGTCAGAAGCGGGAAAAGGCAACGCCCCGCTTGGTCTCGATCACCCCAGGCACAATGGCGCAGAAGGAGCCCGCCACGATCAAAATGATCCCCAGCAGCATGTTCAGCGGGATCTCCTCCCCGTGGAGGGCCCAGGCCAGCACTGGGGACAGGGCTGGCTTGAAGAAATAGACCAGAGAGACAATGCTGGCCGGCTGGTACTCCATGGCCATGAAGTAGGCGCAGAAGCCCACGCCCGCCACACCAGCGGACACATACAGCACCACGGGCAGGTTTTCCAGGGTGTATCCGGCAAACAGCGGAATGTTGGCAAAGGCGGGCAGCCCCGCCGCGGTGATGGCCTGGGCCGCCGCCGGGATGTGGGTGAGGCCGATGAACACCAGGATGATCAGACTGCCAAACAGGAATCCGAAGCAGGTGACCACCGAGCCGCCGAACTGGGCCACTTTTTTCTTTCCCATGACTCCGTAGATGGCAAACAGAATGGTGGCCGCCAGGGCCAGCACCACGCCGAAGGGGTCCAGGCGGGTCTCAAAGGGGTTGATGATGGCCACGGTCCCCAGCACCTCCAGCACCAGGGCGGCGATGTGGCGGCCCCGGATGGCCTCGCCCAGGAACAGAAATGCCAGGAAGGTGACGAACACCGGGTTGCAGCTGAACAGCACGGCCACCACCCCGGAGTCCACGTAGTTCACCGACAGCTGATAGATGGGCATGCAGATGGCGATACCCACCAGGCCCAGCAGGGCGAAATAGGCCACGCTTTTCCGGTCCAGAGACAGCCCCCGCTTTTTCAGCGTCCGCCAGGCCAGCGGGGCCAGGAACAGAAAGCCGATGAAGAAGCGGGCGAAGGTGAGCTGGACGGAGTTAATTTCCCCAGCGATGTATTTTAGTGCCACTTCAAAAGTGCTGAACATGATGGTGGCGATGGCAATAAAGATGTACCCCTGTTTCATATCCGCTCCCCTTTTCTCTCCAGCGTAGGAAGCGGGCGGACCGCAACACGGCCCGCCCGCCGGCATAGTTGATTATAGCACAAAATCAGGAACTTGAACAGAGTGGAGCCGGTCAGGCCAGAAGATTTTGGAACTCCTCCTCGGTGAGGACGGGAATTCCCAGCTCCTGGGCCTTTCTGAGCTTGGAGCCCGCCGCCTCCCCGGCCACCACGTAGGTGGTCTTTTTGGACACGGAGGAGGCGGACTTGCCCCCCCGCTCCTCGATGAGGGCGGAGGCCTGGTCCCGGGTGAAGTGCTCCAGCGAGCCGGTGAGCACAAAGGTCATGCCCGCAAAGCGCTGGTCGCTCCCCTGCTCCGCCGCCGTCATGTTCACCCCCGCCTCCTTCAGGCGGGCGATGAGGTGCTGGCTCTGGGGGCTGGCAAACCAGTCCAGGATGCTCTGAGCGGTGATGGCCCCGATGTCGTCCACGGCGGTGAGCTCCTCCAGGGCGGCGCTCTGGATGGCGTCCAGGGTGCGGAACCGGGCGGCCAGAATCTTCCCCGCCTTCTGCCCCACCTGCCGGATGCCGAAGGCGTACAGCAGCCGGGACAGGTCCTGCTCCTTGGAGCGCTCGATGGCGGCGATCAGGTTCTGGGCGGACTTCTTGCCCATCCGCTCCAGGGGCTCCACGTCCTCCGCCTTCAGGAAGTACAGGTCCCCGGGAGTCTTGACCAGCCCGGCGTTCACCAGATTCTCCACCACGGCAATGCCCAGGCCTTCAATGTCCATGGCGTCCCGGGAGGCAAAGTGGGCCAGATTCCGCAGCAGCTGGGCGGGGCACTCGGCCCCGGTGCAGCGGATGTGGGCCCCGTCCTCGTCCCGCTCCACGGGGGCCCCGCACACGGGACACACCGTGGGGAACACATAGGGGACCGTCCCCTCGGGCCGCTTCTCCCCTACCACGGACAGAATCTCCGGGATGATCTCCCCCGCCTTGCGCACCAGCACCGTGTCCCCGATGCGCACGTCCTTCTCGGCAATGAAATCCTGGTTGTGGAGGGTGGCGTTGGTGACGGTGGTCCCCGCAAGCCGCACCGGCTCCAGCACCGCCTTGGGGGTGAGCACCCCGGTGCGGCCCACCTGGATGACGATGTCCACCACCTTGGAGGGCTTCACCTCCGGGGGGTACTTATAGGCCGCCGCCCACCGGGGAAACTTGGCGGTGCTGCCCAGGGTCTCCCGCTGGCTCAGATCGTTGACCTTGATGACCGCCCCGTCGATGTCGAAGGGGAACTCCCCCCGGTTTTTCCCAATGGCGGCCACCCGGTCCACCGCCTCCTCAATGGTGGCGGCGCTGTAATGGGGAATCACTTTAAAGTTCTTGGACTTCAGATAGTCCAGCGTCTCCAGGTGGGTGCGGAACGTCTCCCCCTCCGCCCACTGGACGTTAAAGACCGCAATGTCCAGCTTCCGGGAGGCGGCCACCTTGGGGTCCAGCTGCCGCAGGGACCCGGCGGCGGCGTTCCGGGGGTTGGCAAAGAGGGCCTCCCCCCTTCTCTCCCGCTCCTCGTTGAGGGCGTGGAACACCTTCTTGGGCATATAGACCTCCCCCCGGACAATGAGCTGGCTGGGGGCGTCCGGGATGCGCAGGGGAATGGACTTCACCGTCCGCAGGTTTTCGGTCACGTCCTCCCCCACCTGGCCGTCCCCCCGGGTGGCCCCCCGGACAAACAGGCCGTTTTCATACTCCAGGGCCACGGACAGACCGTCCACCTTGGGCTCCACGTCGTATACCGCGTTGGGGACCACACCCTTCACCCGCTGGTCGAACTGGCGCAGCTCGTCGTAGTCAAATACGTCCTGGAGGGACTCCAGGGGCACCTTGTGGACCACCTGGGTAAAGGACTCCAGGGGTTTTCCGCCCACCCGCTGGGTGGGGGAATCGGGGGTGATGAGCTCGGGGTGCGCCCCCTCCAGCTCCTCCAGCCGGCGGAGCTTGTGGTCGTAGTCGTAGTCCGACATGCTGGGGTTATCCTGTACATAGTACTCGTAGTTGGCCTGCTCCAGCTCCCGGCGAAGGGCCTGGATCTCCTCTTGAATGTCCATCAAAGTTCCTCCTGCGTTTGACTTGGTGGGGATTTCATGGGAATGGCGCGCCCCATGCGATATGTCGGGTTGTAGGGACAGTGTCCCCGATAGCCCGTGAACAAGCGGCCCTGCGTGTCCGACTCTGCGACAAATCAGCGGGGGTGTGCGCAGGGGCGGATATGATCCGCCCGTATCCAATTTTCACTGCGGGAACAGCGGGCGGCTGATAGCCGCCCCTACAACTAAAATCCCCCGTTTTGTAAAAAGATCTGGGGCACCTGCCCCACAATGACGGTCTCGGCGATGGGGATCTGGGTCTCGCACACCGCCTCCACCGCTCCGCCGGGGAGCATGAGGGTCAGGGGGACCGTAAGCTCCAGGTCGATCTTGTGGAGGGTCTGGTTCACCCCGGCGGAGGAGAACTGGCTTTGAAACTCCCCCTCCACCGTACCCACCGTCATGGCGTGGACCTTCATGGTGGGCCCCAGGCCCCAAAGCAGGTCCAGGTCCACCAAACTGCCCAGGGGAATCTGGATCTGGGACACGTCCACCCCGTCCAGGGCCTCCAGCACCACCCCGATCAGCTCCGCCCGGAGCTGGTTCATGGCCGCCGTGTTGGTGGTCAGGGCGGTGATGGTCCCCGCGGAATCCCGCTGGATGGTCACCAGATCTGAGTAGGTGACCTCCTCCTCCCCCAGCTGTTCCCAGATGGCGTGCTCGATCACCCCGGCCACGGTGTTTTGTGCCTGGGCCTGGGCCGCCGTCACCACCATGGGCCGCAGCCGGGCCTCCAGAAAACCGATGACCGCGGCGGCCAGCAGGATACCCACCAGCAGGGTCACCTGCCAGGGCCTGGGACGCCGCCAGCGCGCCCGCACGGGAGCCGCCCCGGAACGCCCGCCTCTCCTTGCGCGGGGGCGCAGCGGGCGCCGGGACCGGAAATACCGCCGCAGCCGCCAAAGCAGGTCCATACGCCTCCCCTCCCATCAAGAGAGGATATGCGCCCGGCGGCTTGGCCTATCTCAATTTTTAGTGGTTCAGCAGCTCCTCCACCGCCAGCAGGACCCCCAGCTTGCCCGACTCGAAGGTGAGGCCGCCCTGGAGGTACACGGTGTAGGGCTCCCGCATGGGGGCGTCGGCGGACAGCTCGATGGACGCCCCCTGGATGAAGGCTCCCGCCGCCATAATGACCTGACAGTCATAGCCGGGCATGTCCCAGGGCTCAGGAGTGACGTAGGAGTCCACCGGGGCCCCGAACTGGATGCCCTTGCAGAATTTCTTTAACGCCTCGGGCTCCTTCATGTGGATCATCTGGATGATGTCGTGACGCACCGCCGAGGACACCGGCTCGGTCTCATAGCCCAGGAGCTCCATCACCCGGGCGGCAAATACGGCGGTCTTGACCGCCTGGGCCACCGTGTGGGGGGCCAGAAACAGGCCCTGGTACAGCAGGCGGTTGTTCCCCAGGGTGGAACCGCACTCCGCCCCGATACCGGGCACCGTCAGGCGCATGGCGGCTCCCTCCACCAGGTCCCGCCGCCCGGCGATGTAGCCGCCGGTGGGGGCCAGGCCGCCGCCAGGGTTTTTGATGAGGGAGCCCACCACCAGGTCGGCCCCCATGTGGGTGGGCTCGATGGTCTCCACGAACTCCCCGTAGCAGTTGTCCACGATGACCGCCGCGTTTGGATTGGCCTCCTTGATGACGCGGCACATCTCCCCGATCTCCGCCACCGACAGGGACGCGCGGGTGGAGTACCCCTTGGAGCGCTGGATGAGCACCGCCTTCACCCGGGGGCCGGCGGCCGCCTTGGACATTCCATCCAGGTCGGGCTTATTGTCAAGGAGTTCTACCTGCCGGTATTCGATACCGTAGTCTTTCAGGGACCCGTGGCCCTTGTCCACCGCGCCGATCACCCCCAGCAGGGTGTCGTAGGGGGCCCCCACAGCGGACACCAGCACGTCCCCCGCCTTCAGACAGCCGTACAGGGCGGCGGCGATAGCGTGGGTACCGTTGACGAACTGGATGCGTACCAGGGCGGCCTCGGTGCCGAAGATCTGGGCGTAGATCTCGTCCAGCTTGTCCCGGCCCAGGTCGTCGTAGCCGTAGCCGGTGGTACCGGCGAAGTACGCGTCCGCTACCCGATGGGTCTGGAAGGCGTCCAGCACCCGGGCGGCGTTCTCCTCGGCGATGGCGTCGATACGGGCAAACTGGTCCTTTAATTCCTCCTGGGCCCGGCGGCCCAGTTCTTTTACTTTTTCGCTGATCTGTAAACTCATAGTTTGGTTACTTCCTCTTATTTTTTCTGTTTTCCCGGGGGAGATTTCGCCGCCCCGGCGGCGAAATCCTCCGCAAAAACTGATTAAGACATTTTCTTCTCCACAAATGCCAAAACCAGCTCCACGCACGCCTGCACGTCAGAGAGGTCCACCATCTCCACCGGCGTATGGATATACCGGCAGGGCACGGACACGCCGCCTGTTTTGACCCCGGTGCGGCTCACATGGATGGCCCCCGCGTCGGTGCCCCCGGCGCGTAAAATGTCCCGCTGGACGGCGATACCGCGCTCCAGAGCTGTCAAGTCTAACTCCTTCACGACCTCTGAGTGGCAGATGACAGAGTGGTCCATCAGCTTGATAGCCGCCCCTTTTCCCAGCTGGACGGTGCCGCACCGGTCTGTGCCGGGAGTGTCGTCCACGTCGGTGACATCCACCGCCAGGGCGTAGTCGGGTTCGATGGCATAGGCGGCAGTTTTGGAGCCCCGCAGCCCCACCTCCTCCTGAGTGGAGAATACAAAGTAGAGATCGTTAGGGCAGTTTTCCGGCAGCTTCTCCAACACCTGGAGGAGAATGGCACAGGAGACCCGGTTGTCCAGGTAAGGGGAAATCACTTTCCCACCGCTGGAAAACGTGGGTGTGTCGTAGACGGCGGTGTCACCAATCTGAACCATCTCCCGGGCCTGAGCCTTGTCTCTGGCTCCAATGTCCAGGAAGCACTCGTCCAGCTTCAGCTTGGAGAAGGAGGCTTTCTCCTCTTTCACCACCACGCCCCGCACGCCGTTCTGGAATCGGACAGGGGTGTACAAAATCTCCTGGGGGGCGACGCCTCCCAGCTTGCCCACCCGGAGGAAGCCCTCCTTTTCAACGTGGGTGACAATGAAGCCGATGGAGTCCATGTGGGCGCACAGCATCACCTTGGGACCGGGTCCCGGCTTGTGGATGATAAGATTGCCCATGGTGTCGGTGGAGGCCTCCCCGCCATAGGGGGCGGCCAGTTTTCGGATGGCCTCCCGGACACCCCCCTCGTTGCCGGAGGGGCCGTGGGCAGAGACCAAAGTTTGAATCAGTTCAAAAAGTTCCATGAAGAAACTGCTCCTTTGTGAGGTTCAGAAAATGTGTGCCTATTTGCAGGGGCGGCCCAGGTGTGCCAAATAGTAGGCCGCAGGACGGCGGGGGCAAGTCCCCGCCCTATGTGGTACAAGTTCCCGGCGGTCCATTCAACGAAAACTGGTGGTTCAAATCCTCGCCAAATGATCCAAAAACGCCCGGGTCAGCTTCCGCATATTCTCAAAGTCCGAAATACACCCCACGCTGGCGGGGGCGTGCAGGTAGCGCACGGCGGCGGAGAGGGCCGCCACCCGCACCCCGGCCTTGGAGCGCTGGATGGTCCGGGCGTCGTTGCCCCCGGCGATATATTCCTTGGTCTGCCAGGGGATGTTCCGCTCCTCCGCAAGGCTTCGCAATGTCTCAAACAGCTCCCGGTCGTAGATGGTCCCCCCGTCCATGTAGGAGATCACCGGCCCCTTTCCGGGGGCGCATACCCGCCGGGCCCCCTCGATCTCGGGCAGATCGGCGGCGGTAGTGGTCTCCAGCACCAGGGCGATCTCCGGTGTGACCGAAAAGGCGGCCCCAAAGGCCCCACGGGTGCCCACCTCCTCCTGGGCGGTGAAGGCGAAGGTCACATCCAGAGGCAGGTCCTCCTTCAGCAGCTCCAGCAGAATGGCGCAGCCCACCCGGTCGTCGATGGCCTTGGACTTGAGGAAGCCGTCCCCCAGCTCCTCCGGCTCCCCCACAAAGGCGCCGTAGGCGCCCAGGGGGACCTTGGACAGGGCCTCCTCCCTGCTGGCGGCTCCAATGTCCAGATAGAGGGAGTCGGTCTTGGGGACCTTCTTCCGCTCCTCCGCCGTGAGCATGTGGATGGCCTTCATGCCCACAATGCCGGGCGCCCGGTCCGGGCCCAGCTCCACCGGCTTGCCCAGCACCACCCGGCGGTCCACGCCGCCCACAAAGTCGAACTTCAAAAATCCGTCCTCGGTGGCCCGGGTGACAATGAGACCCACCTCATCCATGTGGGCGCACAGGAGCACCTTACTCCCCGTGGCCCTCCTGCCCCGTTTGAACACGATCAGATTGCCCAGAGCGTCGGTACGGATGGCGTCGGCGTAGGGCTCCGCCTGAGTTCGGAGATAGTCCCGCACCGCATCCTCGTCCCCGGATACCCCGTTCAGGGCGCACAGGGTCTTTAATGTCTCAATCACAGGGCCTCCGCCTCCTCTCCCAGCCCCCGCACAAAGGCGGCCAGCAGCTTTGCGGTGTTAATCAGGTCGTCCCCGTGGACGGTCTCAATGGGGGTGTGCATATACCGCAGGGGGACGGACAGCACCGCCGTGGCGATCCCCTCCCGGATGATCTGCATGGGCCAGCCGTTGGTGCCCGAGGAGCCGGCCATCACCTCGTACTGAACGGGCAACTCCAACTCCCGGGCTCTCTGTTCCATCCGTCTGGCCATCCACTTGGTGCAGTTGGGGCCCAGGCCGATCACCGGCCCTTTTCCCAGGGGAAAGGTCTTCTCCTTGGACGCGTCCGGGGAATCCCCGTGGGTCACGTCCACCGCCACGCAGAAATCCGGAGCCAGGCCGTAGGCGGCGGTGATGGCTCCGGTGCTGTGGGTCTCCTCCTGGGTGCTGCCCAGGAGATACAGGTCCACGTCCAGCTCTGCGTCCTTCAACTGCTCCGCCGTGTCCAGCAGGACGGCAAAGCAGGCCCGGTCGTCCAGGGCCTTGCCGCACAGGAGCTTGTCCCCCAGGTTGCGGCAGCCGGTGCGGTAGACGGCTGGGGTGCCCACGGGGATGCGGCGCTGGGCCTCCTCCTGGGTGAGACCCACGTCGAGAAACAGGTCTTTGATGGGGATTGCCTGATCCATATCCTCCCGGCTCTGGATGTGGGGGGGCAGACAGGCCACCACCCCATAGGCGGGGGGATCGGAGAGAATGGTCAGCTCCCGGTCGGGGAGCATCCGGGGGTCCACCCCGCCCAGAGGGGCGAAGCGGAGAAAGCCGTCCTGATGGCCGGTGACAATAAAGCCGATCTCGTCCAGGTGGGCGTCCAGAAGCAGTTTTCTGGCCCCCTCCTTTCCGCAGCGGCGCACGCCCACCACATTGCCCATTTTGTCGATCCACGCCTCGTCCACCAGGGGGCGGAGCAGCTCCAGGGCCGCCTGGGCAGCGGGGGTCTCAAAGCCGCTGGGGGCGGGGATGGAGCATAATTGTTCTAATGTTTCCGGGTAGTTCAAGGAATTGGTTCCTCCTTGTTTGCGTCTGTTTTTTATCGTGGGAGAGTTTCGCCGCCTGCTGGCGGCGAGTTTCTTTTTGGACGGCCAAAAAGAAACCAAAAAGCCGCCAGGGGGCCGTTCAGATGGACGCTTCGCGCCCATATTCACGGTCCCCTGGACCCCCGTTTACGGGGGCCGCCAATGCGGGAACTTGGCGGTCAACGCAAAGGCGCGGGTGGACGTCGATTGGCTTCCGGTCTATCACCGCTGCCGCTGAGGGTCCGGCAACCTTTGGGTATTTCTCCTCCTGGTGGAGAGCGCGCCTTTGGAGTGGGTGGGGCTCAAGTGCGGCTCAGTGAGGCGGCGCATCCTGAGACGTTTCGCGATTTTCGTAGGCGCGTCACACTGGGCCGCCCGAGGTTTCTAGGTTTTTCACACGTTCTTACACCCTTGCAGGGGAGACCCTTGCGGTCGCCCGTGGAGATACGGATTGCGGTCCCAAAAAGCACCCTCATCCGCCGCCTTCGGGGGCACCTCCCCCCAAGGGGAAGGTTTCGAGGAGCGCCAGGTTTCACACCGGGCGCGTTGGCTCGGAAACTTAGGCGCAGACCGAAAACCGCATCGAAAACAAATTTTGCTCACTCAGGCCCCCAGTGGGGCCGGATGGAAACGCAGGCAAGCACTCCTGATTTTGCGCGCCGGAAATAATGCACAACGAAACAGGAAGGCGTCCCTCGTAACGGGGGACCGGGGGTAAGGCGAATCGAAGCGCCGTTCCGGCGCTTCGTCTGAGCCGTCCCCCGGCGATCCTTTGGTTTCTTTCCCATCGCTGGGAAAGAAACT
>ERZ1106929.2481-NODE-2481-length-12289-cov-3.168056_pt1 | contig 12289 bp, 9 predicted proteins | sample MGYA00403662_ERZ1106929 | MGnify/ENA primary metagenome ERZ1106929 (study PRJEB35170, sample SAMEA104062442) | human gut metagenome | biome: human gut; feature: human-associated habitat; material: faeces | place: Denmark | collected 2013-02-20 ... | reverse complement strand
GCTTGTCCGCGAGATCGGGGAAGTGAAGGCCGAGCTTTCCGGGCTCAAGGCCGAGGTCGCGGGCACCAACCAGCGTCTCGACGACATCGTGATAACGCAGCTCAAGGATCATGGAAAACGCCTTGCAGCACTGGATGTCCGTATCGCCGCGCTTGAAGCTGCCGAGAACAAGCGCGCCGGGGGGCTGTCCGTCCTTGCTGGCGTGGCTGCTGCGGCCGGCAGCCTCGGCGCGCTCATCATGAAGCTGATCGGCCCAATGTGAGCTGCCGGGAACAGAAAAGAGGAAGTCCCCGACCGTGAGGAAGGGGACTTTGTTTTGTGCACCCCACATGCGTGGGGAAGACTCGCCGAGTGCGGGTGCGGTGGCGTTCATGTTGGAAACACCCCCACGTGTGTGGGGAAGATAAGGCCCATAAGTACAGCATTGAGAATGAGAAGGAAACACCTCCACATGCGTAGAGAAAGTGCCGGGTGAGTATTGAATTTATCAATACACCCAACTCTTGTAAAATCCTAGTAAGGTTGATGCGTTACTTCTGAGGCTTCTTTTTTTTGCCCTTCTGATTTGTCTAAAATAGATTGAATTCCTTGGTTAACCAAGGTGAGGTGCTTTTTGAGTCTCGATTGACAGGTACTCCTGAAATATGGCTTGATAACCTCCATTTCTTTATGGGGGGAGACTATGTTACGCCAGATTTTGGAAGATTACCGGAAGCAGCAGTTTAATAAGGATAAAGGTGATGCTTTTGAACGCCTTGTCTGTGCGTGGTTGAAATGTGATCCGCAGTATCAATCCATTTTTTCTGATGTATGGCTTTGGAAGGACTGGCCACAACGCAAGGAACAGGGATACGCGCTTCCCGATACGGGTATTGACCTTGTAGCGAAGTTCCGGGAAGGCGAAACCTACTGTGCCATCCAGTGTAAGTTTTATGACTCCCCGGTTGCCATGAGTGACCTCGGGAACTTCTTTACGCTGTCGGGCAAGGGAGGATTCTCCCAACGGATTATCGTAGCCACGGCTCCCCTCACCAAACATGCTGCCGATGCGCTGGAAGGGCAGACCATCCCGGTCTCACTGATTACGCTGGAAGATATGGAAGAGGCTCCCATAGACTGGACGGCCTTTTCTCTGGACAAGCCGGACGAACTAAAATGTAGCACTGTGAAGAAGACGCCGCGTCCGCATCAGGAAGAGGCGTTGGAAGCCGTTTTGAAAGGCTTTGAGGCTCACGACCGGGGCAAGCTCATCATGGCCTGCGGAACGGGCAAAACGTACACCTCCCTTGTTATCGCGCAAAAAATGGTAAAGCCCGGCGGCACGGTGCTGTTTCTGGTTCCATCCATTTCTTTGCTCTCCCAAACCTTGCGGGCATGGACGGCGGATGCTTCCATTCCCCTGCGGTGTTTTGCCGTCTGTTCGGATTCCAAGGCCAGCCGCAATGAAGAAGATATGCGCATCTCGGAAATGGCCTATCCTTCCACCACCAACCCGCACAAGCTGGCAAAAGCCTTTGAAGCGACGCAAGACAACACCGCTTTAACGGTCATTTTTTCCACGTATCAGTCCATTGATGTAGTGCATCAGGCGCAAGCAGCGGCGGGCTTCACGTTCGATCTGATTATCTGTGATGAAGCGCACCGGACGGCGGGTTATACCGCGAAGGATGAAGACCATTCCGCTTTCGTCAAGGTACACGACGACAGCCATATCCGGGGCAAAAAACGGCTGTACATGACAGCAACGCCGCGCATCTATGCCGAAGCAAGCAAGGACAGGGCAAAGGATCTGGGGACGGAAGTTTTTTCCATGGACGATCCGCAGAAGTTCGGGCCGCTTTTCCATCGCTTGCGGTTTGATGAAGCCGTGCGGCGTGACCTGCTCTCGGATTACAAGGTGTTGATCATTGCTGTGGATGAACGCCACGTCAACTTGAGCCTGCAATCCCGCATCGGGGACAGCGGGGATGAGCTGAACCTTAACGATGCCGTCAAAATTGTGGGTTGCTGGACAGGATTAGGCAAACGGCTTGCCGAAGACGACAAGGCGGATGTGGCGTCCGATCCCAAACCCATGCGTACCGCACTGGCCTTTGCTGGCAATATCAAGCATTCCAAACTGGTTGCCAAGGAATTTTCACGCATCGCCGATGAGCTTGGCGGCAAGGCCAATCTGCCCCGGCTTTTCGCCGAACATGTTGACGGAACCATGAACGTGGTGGAACGCAACCAGAAACTCTCGTGGCTCAAGGCCAATGCCGCCAGCGAAGAAAATGAGTGCCGCATTCTGACCAATGCCAAGTGCCTTTCGGAAGGCGTGGACGTTCCGGCTCTGGACTGTGCCATCTTTCTGAATCCGCGAGATTCCGTTGTGGACGTGGTGCAGTCTGTTGGTCGGGTCATGCGTAAAGCTCCGGGCAAAAAGTACGGCTATGTCATTCTGCCCATCGGCATAGCGATGGGGGCATCCCCGGAAAACGCTCTGAACAACAACAAGAAATACCGCACCGTGTGGCAGGTGCTCAATGCGTTACGGGCGCATGACGACAGACTGGACAATCAGTTTGCCAAGATTGACCTGACGGGCAAAAGCAACGGCGTTGTGCAGATCATTGGTGTTGGCGGCGATGGTGAAGATAAACAGGATCGCATTCCGGGTGAATGGCTTACGCTTCCCCTTGTCTCGCAGGAGTTCGGGGAATGGCAGGATGCCATTTACGGGAAGATTGTCCACAAGTGCGGGGACAGGCAGTATTGGGAAACATGGGCAAAGGACATCGCCAGTATTGCGGAACGGCATCAGATGCGCATCCGCACTATGCTGGAACACCCTACGGATGAACAGCGGGACGCCTTTGACACCTTTATTGACGGATTACGTCGCAACCTGAACCCGTCCATTGACCGGGAACAGGCCGTTGAAATGCTGGCGCAGCATGTCATTACCAAACCTGTTTTTGATGCGCTGTTTGAAGGCTACGCCTTTACGGAACACAATCCGGTTTCGCAGTCCATGCAGGGCATTCTGGACGTACTGAAAGGGCAGGCTCTGGAGAAGGACCTTGATGCGCTGGAAGGCTTTTACGCCAGCATCCGGGAACGGGTAAAAGGCGTCGATGACCCAACCGCCCGGCAAAAGCTCATTGTGGAGCTGTATGACAAGTTCTTCAAGGCGGCGTTTCCCAAGATGGTGGAACGCCTCGGCATCGTCTACACGCCTGTTGAGGTGGTGGATTTCATCATCCGCAGCGCGGACAAGGCGTTGCAGGAACACTTTGGTTGCAGTCTCAAGGATGAGGGCATCCATATTCTTGACCCCTTCACGGGGACCGGAACCTTCCCCGTCCGCATGATGGAAAGCGGCCTCATCCCGCCGGACATGTTGCCCTTGAAGTATCGTTATGAGCTGCACGCCAACGAAATTGTGTTGTTGGCTTACTACATTGCGGCAATCAACATTGAAGAAGCCTATCACCGCGTTACAGGAAAACCTTATCAGCCGTTCCCCGGCATTTGTCTGACGGATACCTTTCAGATGAATGAGAATGATGGGAAAATAGATATTGGTCTTCCTGAAAATGCCGACCGTGTGGAAGAGCAGAAACGCCGGGATATCCGCGTCATTGTCGGCAATCCGCCCTATTCCGTAGGGCAGAACAACGCCAACGACAACAACCAGAATCTGAAATATCCGAATCTGGACAGGCGCATTGCGGCAACCTATGCAGCCCATTCCACAGCAACGCTGAAAAATAGCCTCTATGATTCCTATATCCGGGCCTTCCGTTGGGCCTCGGATCGCATCGGCAACAAGGGCGTTCTCTGTTTTGTTACCAATGGCGCGTGGCTGGACAGCAACACGGCGGACGGTTTCCGCCATGAGCTAGAAAAAGAATTTTCCGCCGTCTATGTCTTCAATTTGCGGGGAAATCAACGGACATCCGGCGAACTGTCCCGCAGGGAAGGCGGCAAAATTTTTGGTTCCGGCTCCCGTACCCCTGTTGCCATCACCCTGCTCATCAAGAAACCGGGACACACGGGCAAGGCACAGATTTTTTATCATGATATAGGGGACTATCTGACACGGGAAGAGAAACTGCACAAGGTGAAGACCTTTGCTGACTATGCCGTCATGCCGTGGGAACAATTGCACCCCAACGAACACAATGACTGGATCAACCAGCGTTGCGGCGACTTTGATGACTTTGTCCCGCTCAATGATGGGGATACGGCGATATTCTGTATGCGTTCTGGCGGATTGAAAACCAACCGTGATGCGTGGTGCTATAATTTTAGCAATGAACAATTGAAACACAATATCAAAGTGTCTATTGATTTTTATAACAGTGAAGTTGACCGTCTTCAAAAAATAAAACAGCAAAACAACGAAATATCAGTAACAGACATTATCAGTTTTGATAAAACGAAATTTTCTTGGGATTTTCAACAGAAGCAAGATATACAAAAATATAAGAAATATAACTTTGCATATGACAGTGTTTACAATTCGACATATCGACCCTTTGTAAAAGAAATATCGTATTTTAATCGTCAATTAAATAACCGTGTCTACCGCCAGCCCTCCCTTTTCCCTACTGCCAATCATAATAATTTGGTTATTCAGGTAACGGGAACAGGTTCAAGTAAAGATTTTTCATGCTTAATTAGCAATACATTGCCAGACTTAGAAGTTATTTCAAAAGGTCAATGCTTCCCGCTGTACCATTATGAAAAGAGCGAACCAAAAGGCAAGGCCGTAGAACAAGGCTCCCTGATTCCGCAGAAGAGCAAACCGAAACAGTTGGGCTTGCCCCTGCCCAAAACAGTGACGGAAGAATATACCTGCAAGGACGCCATTACTGACGCTGGGCTGGAACATTTTCAGACATACTATGAAGACGACAAGATCAGCAAGGAAGACCTGTTCTATTACGCCTACGGGATATTGCATTCTCCGAAGTACCGCGAAAAGTACGCCGCCGACCTCAAGAAAATGCTTCCCCGCGTGCCGTTGGCTCCGGACTTCTGGGCATTCAGCAAAGCGGGCCGGGAACTGGCGCACTGGCATCTGGACTATGAACAGGTGGAACCGTGGCCTGTGGAGGAAGAACGCAAGCCGCAAGGCGATATGGACGATTTCACCTATTACCATGTGGAGAAGATGCGTTTCCCCAAAAAGGGTGAAAGGGGAACCATCATCTACAACGGCAACATCACCTTCAAGGGCATTCCGCTGGACGCCTATCATTACGTTGTGAATGGTAAAAGCGCACTGGACTGGCTCATGGAACGCTATGCCATCACCATAGATAAGGACAGCGGCATTCGTAACGACCCCAACGACTGGTGTAGAGAACACAACGACCCGACCTATATCTACAACCTTGTGAAACGCATCATCCGCGTCAGTTTGGAAACAAATCGGATAGTTGCGGGGTTACCGGGTATCGATTGATATTATAAATCTAAGGAAGTAAGTATGGAACCAACATATGCCTATGAGTTAGCAGAAAGAGCTCTTGAAAACTATAGAGTTATTAAAAAATATGAAAAGAAAGAAAAAACTCATGCTGTAACAGCATTGATAAGCGCATCTCTTTGTTGCGTCGTCTTGCCAGAAGATGATATTGACAATTGTATTAAATCAAAAGGATTTCCTGATAGGTCAAGGAGTCTAGTAGAATGGCCTAACGAAATTAGAGAATTTATTACAAGTGATAATGATTTTTGTATTTTTATTACAGGGTTGCGTAATGCAATAGCACATAATGATTTTCATTTCCTGGTATCTGAGGAAAAAGAAGTTTTAGGTGTATGCTTTAATATAGAATTAAATAATCAGAAAAGACCATTGAAGTTTTTTGAAGAAGATCTTTACAGTACATTAAAAAATATAGTTGAACTCTATAAAGAATATAGAGTAGAGGTGAAGACAGAAAAAATATAGTATAATGCAATGTTAGACTGAAGCTTTTTAAGCGCACCCGAAATTTGTTCAGGGTGCGCTTTTTTTTGTCTTGCGGCATTGTGGCGACATGAGCGTGAAGGGGAGAAGAAAGTGGGGAGGGGGGATCGGATCTTTGGAGCGCACCGTCCCATGACCGCGTGTGCCCCTTTACGCACAGTTTCGGGAAAATTTAGGGGGGTAATTTTGTGGGCAAGCATGGCGGCATGTACGGGGCGCAGTGGCGCAAGGCGCGGATTGCTTTTCTGCGGACGCATCCGTTTTGCGCGATGTGCGGGAAGGCCCTGCGTGGTGCCGACGCCGTGGTCGACCATATCCACCCGCACCGAGGGGACCCTGTGCTGTTTTGGGACGAGAACAACTGGCAGGCGCTCTGCAAGTTTTGTCACGACTCCCGCAAGCAGCGGGTGGAGCACGGCGGCATCATTGGCGGCCATGACGAGAACGGGATGCCCACGGACAAGGCGCATCCTTGGAATGCGGGGATGTGATGGGAGCACGGGGCCCGGAACCTGAACAGTCAAGGCGGCTGCGGATGATGACGCCCGCCGGGAGTTTTTTCCCGCACCCGGAGGGCATGTCCGAGGATGCGGCGGAACTGTGGCGGCACATCGTGGACGCGCACCCGCGAGGCTATTTTCAGGCCGGGGACGTGCCCCTGCTGCGGGCCTACTGTGAAGAGTATGCGCGCCGCAACCGTGCGGAACGGATGCTTGCCGAGCAGGGCGAGGTCATTGAGACGGCTTCCGGCGCGGTGAAGCGCAACCCTTGGCACGAGGTGCTCGTGAACAGCAACAGTTCTTTGAGCCAGCTGGCGACAAAGCTGCGTCTGTGCGTGAACAGCCGCATCAACGCCAAGGCTGCCGGGAAGCATGACGAGAAGCCGAAGCCCAAACGGGCCGGGCTGATGTTTGGAGCGTAGCCGGATGACCAGAGCGGAGAAAATGATTGCCTTCATCGAAACCCTGCGGACGCCGGACGGCGCCGGAGTGGGGCAGCCGTTCGTATTGCGCGGCTGGCAGAAGGCGATCATCCGGGAGGTCTACGACGCGGAGGACGGGGAAGGGCGGCGCGTGGTGCGCCAGGCCGTGCTGTCCATGTCCCGCAAGAACGGCAAGACCGCGTTGGTGGCGGGGCTGTGCCTTGCGCACCTGTGCGGGCCGGAAGCCGTCAGGAACGGCCAGCTCTATTCGCTGGCGCACGACCGGGAACAGGCGTCCGTGCTGTTCAAGCTGATGACGGCCATGATCTACATGGACGAGGAGCTGTCCGAACGCCTGAACGTCGTCGAGTCGCGCAAGAGGCTGGTCGATCCGGTGAGCGGTTCCGAATTCACGGCCCTGTCCAGCGAGACGCGGGGCAAACACGGCAAGTCGTCATCCTTCATCGTGTTCGACGAGCTGGCGCAGTTTGGCACGGACCGCGAGCTGTACGATGTGATGATGACCTCGCGGGGCGCGCACGCCGATCCGCTGGTGTGGTGCATTTCGACGCAGGCCGCCAGCGACAACGCCGTCCTTTCCGAGCTCATTGACTACGGCCAGAAGGTGAATCGGGGCGAGATCGAAGATCCGAAGTTCAAGACGTTCCTTTTTTCGGTGCCGATGGATGCGGATCCGTGGGACGAGGCCAACTGGTATTTGGCGAACCCAGCCCTTGGCGATTTCCGGTCTTTGGAAGACATGCGCGAGATGGCGGAGAAGGCGAAACGGATGCCCGCGGCTGAGGCGGCATTCCGTAACCTCTATCTCAACCAGCGCGTGGACGGCGCGGCGCATTTCATCACCCCGGAAGTCTGGCGGCGGAGCGGCGGGAAACCGGATTTGGCGCTGTTTGAGGATTTGCCCGTGTTCGGCGGACTCGATCTGTCCGGAAAGAACGACCTTACCGCGCTGATGCTGACGGTTCAGGACGAACAGGGGGACAGGCACGTCATGCCGCTGTTCTGGACGCCCGTCGAGGGCATCCGGGAGCGTTCGGAGCGGGATCACGTTCGGTACGACCTCTGGGCGCGGCAAGGCTTTCTGAACACCACACCGGGCCGGACCATCGACTATCGGTTCGTAGCCCGCAACATCGCGGAACTGCACGGCAGGATGACTATCGCTGGGCTGAAATTCGACCGTTGGCGCATCGACGACATGGTGCGGGCCCTGCGCGAGGAAGGCGTGGACGCATGGGTGGAAGGCAGGGACGAGCCCATGCCCGGAGGCTTGCGGATGATCCCGCATGGGCAGGGCTTCCGGGACATGAACCCGGCGGTGGAAACGCTGGAGGACGTGCTTGCCGAGGGAACCATGCGTCACGGGATGCATCCCGTTCTGACCATGTGTGCCTCGAACGTGCGGGTGCAGCAGGACCCGAGCGGGAACCGCAAGTTCGACAAGATCAAGAGTACGGGCCGGATTGACGGGATTGTCGCGCTGGCGATGGCCATGAACGGGGCCGTGGGCGGGGTTCCGGTCGAGGAAGATACCTTTTTTGTCGAGGTGTGGTGATGGGATTGTTAGACTGGTTCCGAAAGTCCGGCCCTGAGCCTGTGGGCGGTTACGATCAGCTTGTCGCGCTGTTCAGCGGCGTGGCGGCCCGTAGCGGTGTGGCCGTGAACGCGCGGACGGCGCTGGAGTGTTCCGCTGTGCTGGCCTGCGTGCGGGTGATCGCCAACGGGCTGGCGCAGGTCCCCTTCAAGCTGTACCGGGCGGAAGGCAGGAACCGGAACCCCGCTGTCGGGCACGGGCTGTACGAGCTTATGGACATGGCCCCCAATGAATTTCAGACGGCGTTCGAGTTCCGCCACATGCTGGCGTTGCACCTGTGCCTCACCGGGAACGCCTACATCTGGCTGAACAGGGTAGGGGGCCGCATCGTCGAGATGCTGCCTTACCCGCCCGGCTGCGTGTCCATCGAGCGCGACGGCTGGGAGCTGACCTACCGGATCACCACGCAGGACAAGCGGTACATCACGGTCCCGCGCAAGGACATGTGGCATGTCCGTTGGCTGTCGTGGGACGGCGTTTCCGGGCTCGACGGGGTGGTGCTGGCCCGGGAAGCCATCGGGCTGTCCCTCGCGCTGGAAACGCACGGGGCATCCTCGTTCCGCAACGGCGTCAGGCCATCCGGCATCCTGTCCACGGATCAAAGCCTTAACAAGGACCAGCGCAAGGATCTCCGCACGGCGTGGGAAGCGGCCTTTGCGGGAACGGAGAACGCGGGAAGGGCCGCCGTACTCGGTTCCGGCATGAAGTGGACGCAGCTTTCCATGCCGAACGACGCCGCGCAGTTCATCGAATCCCGCCAGTATCAGGTCGAGGAGGTGTGCCGGGCGTTCGGCGTCCTGCCGATCATGGTGGGGCGTTCGGACAAGGCCAGCACCTACGCCAGCGCGGAACAGATGTTTTTGCAGCATGCCGTCCACACGTTGGGGCCTTGGTACGCCTGCCTCGAAAAGAGCGCGTCCCGGTGGCTCCTGAGCGAAGCGGAGCGGCGGGACGGCTACTATTTCAAGTTCAACGTCAACGGCCTCATACGCGGGGCGGCGAAGGATCGGGCCGAGTTCTACACGCGGCTGTACGGCGTGGGGGCGTTGTCCCCCAACGACATCCGGGAGCTTGAGGACATGAACCCCTATGTGGGCGGCGACGAATACCGTGTGCCACTGAATATGGCCGAGCCGGGGCAGAACCCGATGGAAGGAGACGAGGATGGAAAGGCTTGATTGCGGCCTTGTCGAGCTGAAGGCGGCTCCCGATGCCGGGGCCGATTCCATGACCTTCAGCGGGTACGGGGCTGTGTTCGGGAACATGGACGCCTACGGCGACGTGATCGCCAACGGCGCGTTCACCAAGACCATAGCCGACTTCAAGACGTCCGGCGTCTGGCCGGCCATGCTTTCGCAGCACGGCGGCTGGGACATGAGCGCGGAGTCTTTGACGCCCATCGGCGTGTGGACGGAGATGCGGGAGGACGAACACGGGCTGTACGTCGAGGGCAGGCTTGCGGATACGCCGAGAGGCCGCGAGATGTACGCGCTCATGAATATGCAGCCCCGTCCTGCCATCAACGGCATGTCCATCGGCTTCCGGGCCATCGAATGGGCGAACCGGAGCAAGCCGGATGAGCCGCGCCGCACGTTGAAGCGCGTGGAGTTGGTGGAACTTTCCCTTGTCACCTTCCCGGCCAACGGCAAGGCGCGGGTGACGGGGATCAAGAGCGATGCGGACGGCCCGTCCATCCGCGACGCCGAGAAAGCCCTGCGGGATGCCGGGTTTTCGCGTGTACAGGCAAAGGCCATCCTTGCCGATGGTTTCAGGGCCATGCCTCTGCGGGATGCCGAGGAAGGCGGTGTTGGGGAGCTTGCCGCGCTGGTGCGGCGCAACATCAATACCCTCAGAGGGTAGGAGTTTTCATGGACAAGGAACTGAAGGATCTCCTTGAAGAACAGAATAAGGCTTTCGACGAATTCAAGAAATCCAACGACGAACTGTTGAAGGCCAAGGCCGAGGGCAAGGCCGTTTCCGAGCTTGAGGCCAAAGTAGGATCAGCCGAAGCCGAGATCGCCCGCCTGTCCAAGGAACTGGACGAGGTGGCGAAGAAGGCCAACCGCCCCGGCGCGGCGGGGAACGACGAAAAGGCGCATATCGAGGCCGAACACAAGGCCGGTTGGCTGAAATGGATCCGCAAGGGTGACGATGCCGGGCTTTCCGGGCTGGAAGCGAAGGCGATCAGCGTGGGTACGCAGGCGGACGGCGGTTATGCCGTTCCCGTCGAGCAGGACCGGGAAATCCTGCGCCTGCTGCGCGAGCAGTCGCCCATGCGTCAGGTGTGCCGCGTCGTGACCATCGGCACTGAGGACTTCCGCAAGCTGGTCAATCTCGGCGGCACGGCTTCCGGCTGGGTGGGCGAAAAGGCGGCCCGTTCCGAAACGGCCACGGCGAAATTCGCGGAACTCAAGCCCGTGTTCGGGGAAATCTATGCCAATCCCGCCGTGACCCAGAAGGCGCTGGACGATCTGTTCTTCAATGTGGAGTCCGAACTGGCGGCGGACATCGCCATTCAGTTCGCGGAGCAGGAAGGGGCCGCGTTCCTTACCGGAAACGGGACGGACAAGCCCAAGGGGTTGCTGGACCATACGCAGAGCGAGGAAGCCGACGGCACCCGTGCGTTCGGTACGCTGCAATGCCTCAAGACGGGAGTGGCGGATGGTTTCAAGGCCTCCAATCCCGCCGATGACCTCGTTGACCTCATCTATGCTCTCAAAAAGGGCCACCGTACCGGAGCGCAGTGGATGATGAACGGCAAGACGCTCTCCGTGATCCGCAAATGGAAGGACACGGACGGCAATTACCTGTGGCAGCCGGGCCTGCTCGCCGGGCAGCCTTCCCAGATCCTTGGTTATGGCATCGTGGAGAACGAGGACATGCCGGATGTCGGCGCCAACGCCACCCCGGTTTTGTTCGGCAACTATGCCCGCGCCTACTGGATTTTTGATCGTATCGGCATTCGCAGCCTGCGCGATCCGTTCACCAACAAGCCCTACGTCCATTTCTACACCACGAAGCGGGTGGGCGGCATGCTGGTGGATTCCGAGGCTGTGAAGATCCTCAAGTGCGCGGCTGCGTAAGGGGCGGGCCATGAAGGTTACGCTGACGAAGCCGTTCCGCTACTGGCGGCACGGGTATACCCCGGAGGATTACCCCGCTGGGGAGGCCGAAATGGACGAGGAAGCGGCGCTGTGCGCGGAGCAGTGCGGATGCACCGCCCAATCCGCCAAAAAGCCCGAACCGCCCAAAGATAAAAAAACCGAGGAATGACCGCCATGACCATCCGTCAGCTGACCCCGCCCGAATCCGAACCAGTGACGCTGGAACAGGCGAAAGGCTTTGTCCGAGTGGATACCGATGCGGACGACGCCTTGCTGTCCTTGCTTATCACAGCGGCCCGGCAGGAAGCCGAGGCAATCACCGGGCGCGCACTCGGGGAATCGACGTGGGCCGTTTCCCTCCCTTCGTTGTCCGGTATGCTTGAGGTTCCGCTGGTTCCCTGCACGGAGCTTGTGGGGGCGGCTGTGGACGGCATGGCGGTCAAACCCGAACAGTACGGTTTCGTCCCTTCCGGGATGGCCCTGCGGGAACCGCTGCGAGCGGCCTTCATCCCCGGCCCGGATTTTCCGCAGGGGGAAACCGTGCTGACGGTGAGGGCGGGCTATCCCGCCGAGAGGTTCCCGGAACCGATCCGCCAGTGGATGCTGGTGCGGATCGGGACGCTGTACGAACAGCGGGAGAGCTTCGCCGTGGGGTCGAACTTCAATGAGTTCGGGCGGTCATT
>ERZ1106929.2480-NODE-2480-length-12295-cov-3.118219_pt1 | contig 12295 bp, 9 predicted proteins | sample MGYA00403662_ERZ1106929 | MGnify/ENA primary metagenome ERZ1106929 (study PRJEB35170, sample SAMEA104062442) | human gut metagenome | biome: human gut; feature: human-associated habitat; material: faeces | place: Denmark | collected 2013-02-20 ... | reverse complement strand
CAGATCAAGGCGCTGAACAACATGAGCGACTCCGAGCTTGAGAAGTATGCTGACCTCTGGAAGGTCAAGCACGCAATGGCTCGCGAGCAGGCGGTCGGCGAATTAGAGGGGCTGCGCGAAGAGACTCAGCAGAATATTGCAAAACTCCGCGAGGAGGCCGATCAGGAGCTTACCGAGTATCGTGTTCTCTGGCAGGAGAAGATGAACCAGGTTACGGAAGATGCCAACGCTCAGTTGGAACAGCTCCGCAGAAGCTTTGAGGAAAAGGTTGGTCTTATCAAGAACAATACTGAGGATGAGCTTCAGGAGATGGCCGACACGGCGCAGAAGGTCTTGACGGAAGCTGGTTGGGATGAGACCGGCAAGCAGATCGTCAAGGGGCTTACTGAAGGCGTTCAGTCTGAGAAGTCCAGCTTTGTTGACGAGATCACGCAACTGGCTCTTGCAGGCGTACAGGCGGCGAAGTCGACACTGGACATCAACTCTCCATCGAGGGTGTTCCGTGAGATCGGTAACTACACCGGTCTTGGTTTCGTGAAAGGTCTTCAGGACTATGTTGACCGATCTTATGCGGCCGGTTCTGAGATGGCGGAGTCGGCCGAGGGCGGTCTTTCTGGTGTGCTCCAGACCATTGCCGACATTGTGAGCGGCGGGTTCGACATGGAGCCGGTGATCCGTCCTGTTCTGGATCTCTCCGCCGTATCGGCCGGAGCAGACGCCTTGAACAACCTATTCTATTCGCAGCGAGCGGTCGGCCTTGTCGGGCAGGCTGCCATTGCATTTGAGGCACAGCGCAGCGGAAGCAGCCAGACAACTATTTCCGTCGACAATGATGATGTTGTGGCTGAACTCCGCACGCTTCGAGGTGAGATGGCTTCGATGCTGGAACACATGGAGAAGCTGCGTGTTGTGCTGAACACCGGTGCGCTCGTCGGCGAACTTGCTGAACCGATGGATGTGGCACTCGGACAGCGGTCTACACAAAGAGGAAGGGGGATTTAAGTTGTACCATTCGATCACATTTGGCGATAAGAACACATGGGACGATTGGCGGCTTGTCCCCGCTTCCCGTCCGCTATTCAATCCACCTGCGCAAAAGGTAAAGACTCTGGACATTCCCGGTGGGGACGGCGTCATTGATCTGTCGCAAGCCCTCACCGGGTATCCGGTTTATCAGAACCGGACAGGGTCTATCGAGTTTATTGTCATGAATGACTTTAAGCCATGGCACATGGCGTACTCGGACATCATGGACTATCTGCACGGACAGACCATGCGGGCGATCCTTGAGGACGATCCTGAATATTTCTACGAAGGGCGCTTCACAGTGAACGCCTGGAAGTCGGAAAAGGACTGGTCGCGGCTCGTCATCGACTACGATGTCGGCCCGTACAAGTGGAAAAACCTTTCCTCCATCGACAACTGGCTATGGGACCCGTTCAACTTTCAAAATGGAGTCATTCAGGCAGCTTTGTTCCGCAACATTGCGGTGACGACAGAGATGAAAGAGATCGAGCTGGACGCGGTGATGTACGGACGAGCTCCGGTATGCCCCAGATTCATTGTGCAAAGCAGTGAGGGACGCGGCGTTCATGTCCGATTTGTCAACCGTCAGCTCAGCATCGACCTAACAAAGCTTTTGCCGGATGGAACCATTCAGATCCCTGAGTTTATTCTGTTTGGCGACTACGGCGGGACGATCTATCTTTGGGTCGACGATGGAACGGGGACCGTGTCCGTTGATTTCAGACAAGGGAGGTTGTAAGCGATGTATTCTGTTTATGCCGATGGCGTCTGCATCTACAATGATGCCTTCGCATTGGACAACATGAAGCTTGCAAGCCCCAAGCTGACGCTGGAGGACAACGCAGCCGGTTCCTTTGTGATGACGGTTCCGCCCTCCAATCTCGGATACAGCACTATCGTCCGTATGGTGACCGACATTGCCGTCCACAAGGACGGAAAAGAGATCTGGGCGGGTCGCGTCCTCTCTGAAAACGAGGACTTTTACCTAAACCGGGTGCTCACTTGCGAGGGTGAACTTGCATTCTTCAACGACAGCACGCAGCCGCCTGCTGAGTACGCCGGGGGGACGATCCGTGAGTACCTTGAGGCGATGATCGCCATTCACAACGCAAAGGTCGGAGACAACCGGAAGTTCACCATCGGCATTGTTACTGTGGTGGATGAAGATTTTCCGACTTATTACACCAACTATGAAAAGACCATCACGATCTTGAATGCATTGGTGGCGCAGTACGGCGGTCATCTGCGGGTGCGTAAGGAAGACGGCATACGCTATCTCGACTATTTGGCGGATTACCCCGACACTTGCAGCCAGACGATCCAGTTCGGTTCCAACCTCATCGAACACACCAAGGGATGGGATATGACGGAGTTCGCAACGGTCATCGTTCCGCTTGGCAACAGGCTTGACAAGAGTAAGATCGAGGCATTGGACGCCTATCTGACCGTGGAGAGCGTGAATGAGGGCAGCCTTTATGTCCAGTCCTCCGAGGCTGTAAAAACCTATGGCTGGATCGAGAAAACAGTGACATGGGACAGCGTTTCTGATCCTGAAGCGCTGCTGGAAAAGGCGAAGGCATATCTTGCCGACTTACAGTTCGACAATATGGAACTGGAAGTGAGTGCCCTTGACCTCCATTATCTCAACGCGAATGTGGAGGCAGTGAAGCTGCTGGACGAGATCCGCGTGATCTCGCGGCCGCATGGGCTTGACCGTGTATTTCCTGTCACGAAGCTGGAGATCCCTTTGGACAGCCCGGAGAATACCAAGTTTACGCTTGGCGACACGGTGCAGACAAGCCTTACCAGTGTGAACAACCAGATCAGCGCCGCTATCCTTGAGAAAATCGAGGGTCTCCCAAAGGCGCACAACATCCTGAAAGAGGCAAAAGAAAACGCCACACAGATCATGACAGCGGCTACGACCGGCTACATCACGATCACACGGGACGAATACGGTTCTGACACGCTTTATATTTCCAACATCCGCGACTATACCAAAGCCGACAAGCTCTGGAAATGGAACATGAACGGCCTTGGCTACTCCAAGGATTATGGAAAGACTTTTGGGCTTGCCATCACAATGGATGGTTCTATTGTGGCGGACTATATCACGACCGGTGTTCTCAATGCCGATGTGATCCGCGCCGGTACGCTGAAAGATTACGGCGGAAACTTCTCGCTTGACTTCGAGACCGGCAAGCTGACGATGAAGAAAGGCTCCATCGACATTGGAGGCGGAAACTTCACTGTTGACGAGGAAGGTAACCTGACCGCACGCCGAGGCACCTTTGCGGGAACTCTGGCTGCGGCGAAAGGCACCTTTAGCGGCACGCTGGTCGGTGTGGACGGAAACTTCAAAGGGGTGGTTCAGGCCTCTGACTTCCTTGACCGAGCGGGCAACAGCATGATGGACGACGAGCGATTCAAGTCCAAATATCTGAGCGTCTACGGACTTACCGTTACCAACGGTGTCCGCACGACCTTTGCTGTTGATTCCAGCGGTTCCGTTACCATAGACGGTAAGGTGACTCTGTCCGCCGGAAGCACGATCAACTGGGCGTCCGTGACGAACCAGAACCTCACCTCCAATCCCGCCTACTCGCTGGCAAGCACGGCGAATGCAAACGCGGCCACTGCAAAGAGCGCAGCAGACGACGCTTATGATGAGGCTTCTGCTGCATGGTCGAGAGCAAATAAAGCCTATCAGGATCGGTGCACTGACCAGAATGTGTTTGATGTGCTCACCTCCGGTGGTACGAAGTTCGGTATTTTCAGCGACTCGTACAGCGGACGGCTTTACATCAATGCCGATTACATTCGCTCCGGCACAATCAATGCTGATTATATTGACCTATCATGCGATTATGGTGGATTCTGCAAAGGGCATGGCTCTGACGGTCAGCATACGACCTACGGTGCGATGATGTATGGTTCCAACGGTCCTGGTTGGGAGCCTTATATTATTGTTACCAATGCCGGCGCCCGTATCTCTGGAACCGGAGCAGACCTTGTCGTTTCTGGCGGCATCACCATGAGTGAAGAGCCAAGTTACGGTTCCGACTTAAGGATCAAGAACAGCATCGACTATGATCTTGCCTCTTATGAGGCGTTCTTCCTGGCATTGAAGCCGTCCACCTTCAAGTACAACAAAGGTACTTCCGGGCGGAAACATTTCGGCTTTATCGCCCAGGATGTAGAACAGGCAATGCTTGACACCGGACTTACGTCGGATCAACTTGCGGCGCTTGTTAAAGACCCTGTCAAAGAGATCCTTTCGGATGGTCTCACGGACTACCGTTACAGCATCCGATACGGTGAACTTATCGCGCTCAATACGCACATGATCCAGAAACTCTATCAAATGGTCGAAGAACTGCTTCAGCAAAAGGAGGGATAATGTTGAAGAAACAGCTTAAAAATTCAGAAATGGTCGTGATGGTCCAGAACCTGCGGCCGCTTCTTCAGCTCCGCAACAAGATCGGCTATATCGCCGCGAGGAACTTCCGGATGCTTTCTACTGCTCTGACCGAGTATGAAGCATTCAAACACGACCTCATCAACAAATACGGAGAGCCTGACAAGGATGAAAGTGGCAACGAGACCGGAACCATTTCCATCAAGGTTGGCTCTCCTAATTTTAAGGCCTTCTGCGACGAGCTTGCTCCGTTCAACGAGATGGAGCATGAGGTCGAGCTGATGACCGCCAAGTATGAAGATACGATCGGCTGTCTGAGCGGCGAGGAGATCCTGCTGCTCGACTGGATGCTGGAGGACTAAGGAAGGAGTGATTTAGATGGCTGATATCAGCAGCTTTCTGAAAAAAATCCTCAGCGCCATTTATGGCGAAGAGGTTCGCGGCTCCATCCATGATGCTCTGGCGGCGATGAACACGGAGTCCAGCAGTGCGATGGAGTTTGCCTCCACAGCCAAGGATTCCGCACAGGCAAATGCCGCGGCTGCCAAGAAGTCCGCTGAAGATGCCGAGAAAAAGGCGACAAGCGCCTCCGAATCCGCTGCGGCGGCTGCACTCTCCGAGGGAAGCATCAAGACCTCTGAGGAAAATGTCAACAAGCAGGCCGCAGACGCAAAAGAAGCTGCCGCCGGTGCTAAGGCATCTGAGACAGAGGCGAAGAACTCGGAAGAGATCGCCAAGCAGAAGGCACAGGAGGCCACGGACGCCAAGACAGCGGCGACGCTTGCCGAGGGAGAGGTCAAGGCCGCCGAGGAGCGCGTGAGAACCATCCGCTCAGAGGCTGAGACACTGGGCGCACAGGCTACTGCTGACCGCAACGCAGCGGAAGAGGCTCGCACTGCTGCGGAAGCTGCAAGAGATGCCGCGGCGAACAGTCAAAATGGAGCAAAAGCATCGGAAGATGCCGCTGCTGTATCGAAGACGGACGCCGAAGCCGCTAAAACGGCTGCTGTGGACGCCCGTGACAAGGCGCAGATTGCTAAAACGGCCGCCGAGAACGCGCGGGAGTCCGCCGAGAACTCTGAGGCAAACGCCAAGACTTACAAGGAGTCTGCCGCAGAGAGCGCCGCGACCGCACAGCAGTACAGCGGAAAGCCGCCTAAGCCGGAGAACGGTACCTGGTGGATCTGGGACGCTGAGAAGGGCACCTATGTGAACACCAATATCAGTTGCGAGCTGACCGGCCCGACCGGCAACGGTATCCAGAGCATTCAGTTGACGCAGGGCAATCATACGCCCGGCTCGACTGATATTTACACCGTTACGATGACAGACGGAAGCAAGTACAACATCGCCGTCTACAACGGTCTGAACGGAACGGGTACGGGCGATGTGCTCGGCATCCATTTCGATCTGGTGCTGCCGGCCTCCGGATGGTCGAACGGTTCCATCACTGTGGCGGAGAGCCGCCTTGTGGCCGCTGCCAAGTACAAATACCTCATTGATGCATATGAAGCCAGCCGTGAAGAATACCTCGAATGCAATGTGCGTCCGAAAGACATCTCCACGACCGGCTTCATCACATTTGTGAACGATACCGACCCGATCAAAGACATCACGGTGAACATCGTGCGTCTTGAACTGTCGGTCAATGCCGAAGAAGGAGGCGAATGATTTGAAAATCGCGATCAAAAGCTGCTTCACCATGCTGGTGGAGGACACTACGCTGATCCAGAATGCAGCGACGCCTTATCCGGTCGAATTCGCCTTCAGCAAGGATTGGGACGGGTTCGCAAAGACTGCGCTCTTTGAGGCAGGCGGCGTCAGCATGGCTGTGGTGCTGAGCGAGGACAAGTGTGACATTCCGGGCGAATGCCTGAAGAAAGGCGGTATCCCGCTGAAGATCGCCGTTTATGGCGTCAAGGGCGAGGAACGGAAGTCGACGGGCTGGCATGTGACCAGCAAGATCCTCTTCCCGGCCAATATCAGCGTTGGCACAGGCGGCTCCGGAGACCCGATGGGCAATGAAGCCTACAAGCAGATCATGGGAATCATCGGTGACCCATCGACGGCGGGTTTTGGCAACAAGACGCTGACCGAGGTAATCGTTGAGATCCAGAGAAGCATTTCCGGAACGGCCTCGGATAAAGAGGTCGACGATATGCTGAACGACGCCTTTGCTTCGAGCGACCCGGGCGGAAGCACATCCGACAACACCGCTTCCGACAAAGAAGTGGATGACCTACTCAATGATGTTTTCGGCGAACAGCCGTGAACAAATATATTTAAGGGGGACATGCAATATGTCTACTACTAAGCACACTACTATTGATCAGCTCAAGAAACTGGCGCTGCGCACCAAGAGCGAGATCGGCCTTGTCGACGCTAAGGTTGCCGGCCTGACCACTAAGGTCAATGACCTGGTGACTGCCGGCGGCGAGCCTAACAAGATGGAAGGCATCAAGGTCAACGGCACGCTGCTGGCCCTGACCGATAAGATCGCCGACGTCCTCATCGCTGAGGGTAAGACCAACGGCACCATCTCCGCCAACGGCGTTGATATTCCCGTTCACGGTCTGGCGGCTCTGGCCTACAAGTCCGAGGTTGCTGAGAGCGATCTGGCTGCCGCTCTGAAGGCCATCATCGACGCCAAGGCGAAGCAGGCTGACCTGGATACCCTGACCGGCAACGGCGAAGGCTCCATCAGCAAGATGATCGACGCGGCTATCAACAAGTTCGCCACCGATGTGACCGACGACAATGTGGTCAACAGCTACAAGGAGCTGATTGACTGGGTTGCCAAGCACGGCCCTGAGGCGACCAAGATGGCCGGCGGCATCAGCGAGAACAAGACCGCTATCGCCGACCTGAAGACTCTTGTCGGCACGCTGCCCGAGGGTGCGACCTCTACCACCGTTGTCGCCTACATCACCGAGGCGATCAATGCTCTGAGCATCGGCGATTACGCCAAGACGACTGAGGTGACTGCCGCGATCAGCACCGCCCTGGAGTCTTACTACACCAAGACCCAGGTTGACGAAACCTTTGTCAAGAAGACTGACATCGTGATGGCTACTGACGCGGAAGTCGACGCCATGCTGACCGAAGTCTTCGGCGCTCAGGATACCGTCTGATCCAGCATATGCGAGCGGGGGATGGGGCTTCCTGTCCCCCGTTCCACCTTTTGAAAGGAAGGTAACAACACATGGCAGAGCATAAGTTTTCCACATTTGACCAGCTCAAAAAGCTGGCACTTGCGGGGAAGAAGGATTCCGCCAAGCAGGTAGCTGAATTGGCGGAGCTTGTTGCCGCCGGACTGGAGGATCTCCAGCATATCGGCATCTCTGTTACTCTGCCGGCCGCGAATTGGAGCGGCGGAGCGCAGACTGTTGCACATGCTTCCCTCTTAGCTGACAGCAACTATATTTATCTTGTAGGCGCAGACGCCGGTACCCGTAATGTGTACGACAGTTATGGCGTGAGCGCAGACAATGTAACCACAAGCGGGCAGATGACTTTCCGGTGCGATACGACGCCGACCGTTGACTTGTCCGTCTTTATCATTCGACTGGAGGTCGGAACAGATGAGTAATGTTGGCAAGGTATTCAACCTTTCCGGCGGCGGTGGCAGCGGCTCTCCGAAGATGGAAAGTCTGACTATCGCCACCACGCCCAACAAGACGGTCTATAAGTCCGGTGAAACTTTCGACCCCACCGGCATGGTCGTTGTGGCAAACTACGGCGAAGGTCTGATGGCAAATGTGACGGGTTACACCGTCTCTCCCTCCGTTCTTACGGACGGGGTGAGCGAAGTTGTCATCACCTACACCGAGGGTCGCATCACGAAGACCGCGACGGTTGCCGTGACGGTGAAAAAGGTGCTTGTCAGCATCGCCATCACCACGCAGCCAGCCAAGACGGTCTACCAGTATCAGGAGAGCCTTGATCCGACGGGCATGGTCGTTACTGCGACTTTCTCGGACGGGAGCACGGCGGCGGTACTGGATTACACCTATCCAACAACGAACTTCTCTACACTGGGGCGTCAGGTCATGAAGCTTGAATACACCTACGAAGGCGTGACGAAGAGCACAGACCTTGTCGTTACGGTGCAGGGCAAGACCATTTCCGTTCCGACGCAGACGAACATCCCGACCTACAACGGTTCGGATAAGACGCCGAGCTGGAACGGCTACGATCCACTCAAAATGGAGATCTCCGGCGTTACGAGCGCCTCTGACGCAGGTGGTTACACGGCGATCTTCAAGCTGTCCTACGGCTATCTGTTCCCGGACGGCACGGATGAGGCCCGCGTAAAGTGGACGATCGACCGCGCTGTCATCTCGGCTTTGCCGACGCAGACGGGAACGCTTGTTGCCGACGGCACGAGCAAGACACCGAGCTGGAACGGCTATGACACCAACAAGATGACCATTGGCGGCGATACCTCCGGTACGGCTGCCGGTGAGTACACGGCGACCTTTACACCGACTTCCAACTACAAGTGGTCCGACGGCAGCACAGGCGCCAAGGAAGTGAAGTGGACGATCATCTCGGTGCTCGTTTCCATTCCTTCGCAGAGCGGTACGCTGACCTACAACGGCAGCGCCCAGACGCCGAAATGGCAGAATTTCGACAATGAGAACTCCTCTGTGAGCGTATCTGCCAAGACGAATGCCGGCGAGTACATGGCGACCTTTACCTTGAAGAAGGGTATGTGGACGGACGGTACGACCGCGGCAAAGACCATCAAGTGGACCATCGGCAGAGCTACCATCGCGGCGGTCCCCGCCCAGAACGGCACGCTTGTCTATGACGGCAACCCGAAGACTCCTTCGTGGAATACCGCCTATGACTCGGCAAAGATGACCGTTTCCGTGACGGCCGCTACCAACGCAGGCACTTATAGCGCCACCTTTACACCGACTTCCAACTACAAGTGGTCCGACGGCAGCACCGGAGGCAAGACAGTATCGTGGACGATCGGCAAGGCCGTGAACAGCGTGACCAATTCGCCGAGCTCCATCATGCTGAAGAGCAGTGCCAAGACCGCAACCTTTACGGTGAACCGCAAGGGCAACGGTACGATCACAGCCACCTCGAACAACACGAGCGTCGCGAAGATCAAATCCATCAATCAAAGCACCGGCGTTGTGACCGTTGAGAGCGTGAACGACACGACCGGCACGGCCAAGATCACCGTCAAGGTCGCCGAGGGGACGAACTACAAGGCGGCTTCTGATACGACGGTCAATGTGACGGCCACTTTCGTCACGATCTACGGCGTTGAGTGGGATTGGACAAGCGGCGGCTCCACCAGAGGCAAGCGCACGGACGCGGCGGCCGGCTTTGCTGAACCGAACCCCGCAGTAAACAACGGCGGAGGTTCTTCTCCATTCGACAACCTGATGCCGTGGTCCGGCATGGTGAAGGAGACCCGCAGCGGCGGCGTTGAAGTCAAAGAGCCGAAGTATTGGTTCAAGTGGACAAAGACCGGAAAGAAGCTGAAGCTCCAGATTGCGGACGGTTATGTGGAGGGTTTCTCTGTTGACCCTGTGAACCGGGATCGCGGAGACGGCCTTGGCGAGCTGGACTACTCCTACATTGGCCGTTATCACTGCGCCAGCGGTTATAAGTCCACCACGGGCGCCGCACAGCAGGTGAATATCACGAGAAGCCAGGCGCGCAGCGGTATTCATAACCTCGGCGCTAACTTCTGGCAGATGGACTTTGCTCAGTTCTGGTATGTGAACATGCTGTTCCTCGTGGAGTTTGCCGACTGGAACGGTGAGCGCATCGGCAGAGGCTGCTCTACGAGCAATTCCAAGATGAACAACGGTCAGACCGACGCGATGGGTTATCACACCGGTACGACCGCGGCAAACCGCGACAGCTACGGCTTTACGCAGTATCGCAACATCGAAGGCTGGTGGGACAATGTTTATGACTGGATGGACGGCTGCTATTACAACAGCAACGGCCTGAATGTTATTACTAATCCCAAGAACTTCAGCGACAGCACGAATGGCACGCTGGTCGGCACGCCCTCTTCGGGCTATCCGTCCGACTTCACCATTCCGACAGCAAGCGGTCTTGAATGGGCGCTGTTCCCGAGCGCGGCAAACGGCAGTCAAACGACCTATGTCCCGGATTACTGGAGCTTCAATGGTAGATATCCGTGCCTGTGCCATGGCGGTATCTATAACCAGTACCAGTATCACGGTCCGTTCTGCATCAGCTACAGCGACGCGTCGTACACGTACGGCTACATCGGCTGTCGCCTCCAGGAACGCCCGCCAAAGGCGGCGTGACTGTTCCCCTGAAGAGGTAGGGGTGCAGGGGTGAGGGGGCCGCAGCCCCTTCCCCTTGCATTTCACTGATATTTTTAAGAAAAACAACAATTTAACATGGGGTCAACTGTGCAGCAGACGATGGTCCCGGATAACTGGAACTTCAATGGTAGATATCCGTGCCTGTACCATGGCGGTAACTATAACCAGAACCAGAATCACGGTCCGTTCTACATCAACTACAACAACGCGTCGAACACGAACGACAACATCGGCTGTCGCATCCTTGCTGAGCCACAGGCTAACCCTCCATTGGTAGTAGGGGTTCCTCACCCTTTCTATATCGCACGGTTGACCGCACAGCACTTGCTGAAGAAAAGCCGACAGGACACAGCTTAGTACACTTCGGGCCAGGTCTCGCCTTGGAACACCCCGCGGCGCTGGAACGGTTGTGAGGCTACAAGGAGGAAAAACATCCCTGATGAAACGAGTTCGAGTTTACAAAGAGATCATATCGGACGAAAACCTTCGTCTGGCAATTCAGGAAGTGAACGCCGGCCATCGGCGAAACGGCAATCACAGCCTGAACAAAAAGGTCATTGAGATCGAAAATAATATGGATGAATATGTGGAGAAGCTCCGAGCATTCATCCAAGGTCTGGTCGACGGAGACGAGCACATGCACCCGCCCATCAAGCGACGGCGCTGGGACCGCAACGCGGACAGTGGCAAGGGCAAATGGAGAGACATCAACGAGCCGCTCTTGTGGCCGGACCAATATGTTCACCACGCTGTTGTGCAGCCGATGATCCCGCACATTATGCGGAGCATGGACCGGTACTGCATCGCAAGCGTCCCCGGCCGAGGGAACTCCTACGGCGTCAAGGCATTGAAGAAGTGGATGAAGAACGATGTTGAGGGCACAAAGTATTGCTGCGAGTGCGACATCTACCACTGCTTTGAGGAGCTTGATCCGCCGTATGTCATCGAAGCCTTGAAGCGGGTGTTCAAGGACACCGAAACGCTATGGCTGTGCGACGCCATTATGGAATACGGAGTCCTCATCGGCGCATTCTTCTCCGCATGGTTTCTCCATTTGACACTCCAGCCCTTAGATCTGATGATTCATCAAAAGCAGTATGGCGTATCACACTATCTGCGGCAGATGGACAACTTCACGATCTTCGGTTCCAACAAGCGAAAGCTTAGGAAGCTGCTGGAGGATATCAAGAAGTGGCTTGCCGAGATCGGAATGAAGATCAAAGGTAACTGGCAGATATTCCGCGTCGGGTTTACGCCCAACGTCGAAAGAGCGCATCAGGCTTTGCCGAAGAAAAAGCAGCGGCACCGCCGTCCGCGCTTACCATCGGCTCTGGGATACCGATTCGGACACGGTTACACGATCTTGCGAAAGCATAATCTATTCCGGCTCAAGCAATCGCTTCATCTTTACTACTACCGGCGAGACAGGAACCGCGTCATCTCGTTCAAGAGGGCTTCGGGGCTGATCTCACGGCTCGGACAGCTTCGCAAATGCAATCATCAGCAGGTTTTGGACAGGCAT
>ERZ1106929.2477-NODE-2477-length-12335-cov-7.810261_pt1 | contig 12335 bp, 13 predicted proteins | sample MGYA00403662_ERZ1106929 | MGnify/ENA primary metagenome ERZ1106929 (study PRJEB35170, sample SAMEA104062442) | human gut metagenome | biome: human gut; feature: human-associated habitat; material: faeces | place: Denmark | collected 2013-02-20 ... | reverse complement strand
CCTAGACCCGCCCGTCCCGAAATGTTCCGCTTCACCCGTAGGGGCGGCACACTGGACCGCCCGTCCTAGCCTTCCCCCTACAAGGGGGAAGGTGTCACGCGAAGCGTGACGGATGAGGGTGGTCATCGGAAACCACCCGGCCTTTTCGTAGGGGCGGCCTTTGGCCGCCCGCAAACCTCCCCCATCTTTCCACACCCACCCCCTCAGCGGTGGAAAACCTCCCCCTCCCCCAGCGCCTCCAGCATCAGACGCGCCCCCAGCCGGAACCCCCGGGCAAACCACACCGGCTGGTCCGACTGCCCGATCTCCATGGACGCGCTCCAGATGCTGTCAAACTCCGCCGGACTGGCCGCCATCTCCTCCAAGCGCTTGGCCCACGGCGCGGCCCGTTCTATGGCCTCTCGCTGTTCCGGCGATATGGTATCCTCATGTTGTTGCTCCAATAGGTCGAACAAATCCGTTAGCACAGATTTCATAGCTATCACCCCTTTGTAGTTTTAAAAACCACTTATAGTATAGTAGTTTTATATACTACTTGTCAAGAGCTTTTGGAGGTCCTATGGCTGATTTTTCCGAACGCATCCGGGAACTTCGTACAAAAAATAACATATCCCAAGAGGCATTAGGCGCCGTAATCGGTGTAAAAAAATACGCCATCTATTCCTATGAGAAGGGCCGTGCCAGCCCGGAAATGAAAGGTTTAATCGGCTTGGCGGATTATTTTGGTGTATCCATTGATTATTTGGTCGGCCGCACCGACAACCCGGAAATCAACCGGTAGACGGGCGGCCACATGGGGCCGCCCCTACGGGACAGCCGGCCCAGACCGGGCGGGTCTTGGACCCGCCCCTACGAAATCCCCTGCGCCGTTCCGGATTGGCCGTAGGGGCCGGTCCCAGACCGGCCCGTGGTTTGGGCGACCGTGAGGGTCGCCCCTACGGGAAACCCGAAACAGGTTCGGTTTTGCGTAGGGGAGGCCCTTGGGCCTCCCGCCAAGGCTTCCCCCTCTAAGGGGGAAGCTGTCAGCCGCAAGGCTGACTGATGAGGGTGCGTATCGAATTTCTGTATTTTTCTTTATGGACTCACCCTCATCCGCCTCGCATTCGCTCGGCACCTTCCCCTTGGGAGGGGGAAGGCTTTACGGGCGGCTGATAGCCGCCCCTACGGCGGAAACGCACCGGGGGCGTTGGCCCGGCAAACCCAGGCGCGGTTGTGGAATCGCACCAACTCCAATTTTCCACCCAATAGGCCGCCGAAGGCGGCCCCCAACGCAAAGCCCAGCGCAGCGGGTTTGCGTTGGAGAGGAGGAGCGATGGAGTGAGCGAGCTTTGTCCGTCAGGACGAAGCGAGGGATACGAAATCCGCGACGACGAAGTGGCCCGGCGGGAATTTAGAGTGTCACTCAGATTTTGCGCGCCGGAAATTCTGCAAAATTCAACAGGTACGCGTCCCCCGTAATGGGGTCCAGGGGGGGAGCGAATATGAGCGCGAAGCGCTCATCCTGAGCTTCCCCCTGGTGCCTCTTTGGCTTCTTTCTGGGCATCCAGAAAGAAGCTCGCCGCCCGCAGGCGGCGAAATCCTCCTGCAAAAAACGACCCGCCACCAAGGAAAAACTAGAAAAAAGTATAGCGGCGAAACGCAGTTTCGCATAAAGTTCTTTTGCCTACTTTTCTTTCAAGAAAAGTAGGTCCATTGATCCACGTTGTTGACAATAGACCACCCGTGCCCATGGGGATGAATTTTCTGCTCTGCGATCTGAAGCCCGTCCCGCACCCAGTAGAGGTGGTCCACATTGACCAGCCACACCCAGGGTACGTCCCCATCCTGGGTGACGCCGGTGGCGCCGTCCCACTGGGCCAGCTGCCAGAGCTGGTAGGACTCCTCCAGATCGGTGCTGGCCAGGGCGGCGTCCATGTAGGAATCCACCGTGGGATTGGAGTAGGGGGTATATTGGGCCGAGCCGGTGTCCCCGATGGTGTGGTAGAGATTGTAGAGCTCCATGGGGGTGTGGGCCCCCCAGCCCCAGATCAGGGGCTGAGACAGGGCCCGGTCATAGGCGGTGTCCCAGCCCACCCCCTCCAGGGTGCAGGCGATGCCCAGCTCCTCCATCTGGTTGGCGAAGTCGGCGCACAGGGCCTGGCGCACGGAATCGCCCGTGGAGTAGAGCAGATCCAGCTCCGCCCGCACCCCGTCCTTGTAGCGGTAGCCGTCGCCGGACAGGAGCCAGCCCGCCTCTTCCAACAGGGCGGCGGCCCCTTCGGGGTCGTAGGCCACTTCTGAGGCATCATTGTACCAGGGCAGGCCGTCGCACACGCTGTAAGCGGGGGAGCCGTAGCCGTTCAACACGTGGCCGATCATCTCCTGGCGGTCCACGCCCAGGTTGATGGCCCGGCGGACCCGCACGTCGGCGGTGAAGTCGTTGCCCACCGCCCGGCCCTGGCTGTCCGTCCCGGCGGGGACGGCGGGGAGGTTGAAGCCGCGGTTGTCCACGCTGTCGTAGGCGGCCAGGGTGTAGCCGCCGATGGTCTGGTCGGAGTAGGTGGCCGAGGTGTAGGCCACGTCCACCTGCCCCGCCTGGGCGGCCAGGAAGGCGGCGTCCTCCTCCATAAAGAGGACGACCACCCGGCGCATTTTGGGGGCATCCCCGTAGTAGTCCGGGTTGGCCTCCAGAATGACCTGCTGGCCCCGGTCCCACTGGACCAGGGTGTACCGGCCCGAGCCGATGGGTTTGGAGCCGTAGGCGGCCGGGTCATAGGCGTGCTCCGGCAGGATGCCCACGATAGCCATGGTGTAGGGCCAGATGGAGAAGGGCCGGGTCATGTGAAAGACCACAGTGGTCTCGTCCGCCGCCTCCGCGTAGTCCAGCATGGTGAAGTCGTTCACCGAGCTGGAATTTTTGACGGTGTTGTAGGTAAAGGCCACGTCCTCCGCCGTCAGGGGCTCCCCGTCGGTGAAGGACACGCCGTCCCGGATGGTCACCGTCCAGGTGAGGCCGTCCTCGCTGACGGTGTATCCGGTGGCCAGGTCATAGCCGATGGTCAAGTCCGCGTTGGTAACGGTGAGGGTGGACTGGATGAGGGGCTCGTGGACGTGCTCCCCGGCCCCCCAGCCGAAGGCCGGGTCAAAACCGGAGGCGGGCTCGGAGTTGGGGTCCATGGCCACCACCACCGTGTCCGTCCCCTGGGCGGGGCCGGAGGAGGAGCCGGCGGCATTTCCCCCGCAGCCGGCCAGGAGCAGGGAACCAGAGAGAACAACAGATATAAGAAAGGAAAATCGCTTCACAGAGATACCTCTTTCTGAACGGATGGGATGTAGGGGCGCATAGCATGCGCCCGCTGTAATCGAGGAAAGATCAAAGAAGGTTTACGGGCGGCTGACAGCCGCTCTTTATAGAGCGGAACGAGAGGTCACAGCTTTCCAAAAATCTCCTTCACGACCTCCTGGTAGGGGACCCCGTGTTCTCGGGCCAGGGCGGCCGCGTCCTCAAACTCCGGCTTTGCGTGGGCGATACCGTAGCCCTGGGCCAGCTTCAAACGCACCGGGCCCCACTGGGTCTGGACCTGACCTGCCCCCGGGGTGAGGAAGTATTTGCCGCAGCGGCGCACCCGTAAACCGTTGGTGGTGGTCTCGGTGAGGATGTGCCGGGCCATTTCTCCCTCCCGGTCCGGGGGACACAGGACGGTGAGCACGTGGCCGGGGCGGCCCTTCTTCATGGTGCCGGGGGTGACGTACACGTCCAGAGCCCCCTCCTCCAGCAGGCGGGAGCAGGCGAAGGCCAGAGCCTCGGGGGTCATGTCGTCGATGTTGCACACCAGCTCCAGAATCTCCCCGTTGGCCCCCTCGGCGGTCTCCCCCAGGAATGCCCGGACGCAGTTGGCCTGTTCAAAGGTCTTGGTCCCGATCCCCACGCCCACGGCCTGGGCAGTCATCACCGGCATGGGGCCGAAGGACTGGGCGAAATGGGTGAGCAGGGCGGCCCCGGTGGGGGTACACAGCTCTCCCCGGACCGTCCCGCCGTAGATGGGCACTCCGGCCAGGAGGTTGGCGGTGGCGGGGGCGGGGACGGGCATGATCCCGTGGGCGCACCGCACCGTGCCGCTGCCCACGTGGACGGGGGAGGCCAGGATCTGCTCCGGCTGGAGCAGGTACAGGGCGTAGCACACCCCCACCACGTCGGCCACCGCGTCCAGAGCCCCCACCTCGTGGAAGTGGACGTCCCCCACGGGGCAGCCGTGGGCCTTGGCCTCGGCCTGGGCGATGGCGTCGTACACGCCCCGGGCATGGGTCTTGACTTCCTCCGGCAGGGGGAGGCTGTCGATCATCGCTCCGATGTGGCCCGGAGTGGCGTGGTGGTGATGGTGGTGGTGCTCCTCCCCATGGTCGTGGTCATGGTCGTGGCTGTGGCCGTGCTCATGCTCATGCCCATGCTCGTGTTCGTGGTCATGGTGGTGATGTTCTTCCCCGTGGTGGAGATGGTCCTGGCCTGCGGCCTCCGGGGCGGCGGGCTCGGTCTCCTCCTGGCCGTCCACCGTCACCGCCATGTGGTTGCCCGCGATGCCGCAGGTGGAGGCCAGCTGGGCCTCCAGCCGCACCCCGGGGAGCCCCAGGCCGTTCATGGTATCCAGGAACCCCTGCTTGTCCTCCAGCAGTTCATACAGGGCGGCCATGAGCATATCCCCGGCGGCCCCCATATTGCATTCCAAGTAAAGTGTCTTCATCTTATTCCACCAGACCTTCCATTTGATTGATGCGGCTGGCCAGGTACCCCGCGCCGAAGCCGTTGTCAATGTTGACCACGCTGCACCCGGAGGCGCAGGAGTTGAGCATGCTCAAGAGGGCGGACAGGCCGCCGAAGCTGGCCCCGTAGCCCACGCTGGTGGGCACTGCGATGACGGGGCAGTCCACCAGCCCGCCGATGACCGAGGCCAGGGCCCCCTCCATTCCCGCCACGGCGACCACGCACCGGGCGGACATGAGGGTGTCCAGGTTGGAGAGCAGCCGGTGGAGCCCGGCCACTCCCACATCGTACAGGCGGGTGACCCGGTTCCCCATGGCCTCGGCGGTGAGGGCGGCCTCCTCGGCCACCGGCATGTCGCTGGTGCCCCCGGTGGCCACCACGATGTTCCCCAGACGCTTCTGCTCCCCGGGGTAGGCCAGGCCCAGCCGGGCCTCCGGGTGGTAGTCCAGGGGAACCGACTGGTCCACCAGGTCCGCCGTTTCCTGGGAGATCCGGGTCACCAGAATGTTCCGGCAGCCCCGCTCCCCCATGGTCCGGGCGATCCCGGAGATCTGCTCCGGGGTCTTGCCCGCCCCGTAGATCACCTCGGCCGCCCCCTGGCGGACGGAGCGGTGGAAGTCCACCTTGGCGTAGCCCAAGTCCTCAAAGGGGGCCTCTTTTAACTTCAGAAGGGCGTCCTCCGGGGTGGTGGTTCCATCGGCAACACCCCGAAGAAGGGCCAAAATGTCGTGTTTATTATCCATGTTGAAAACCTCCATTGACTGACAGTGCACAGAGGGCAGTATGCGGTAGGGCGGGGGCTTGCCCCCGCCGCGTGCGGCCGCGCCCTTATTCGAGGCCGCGGGGCTTCAAGTCCAAAAGCACCCCGTCAAACGCGGCCCCAAGGGAGGAGGAGATCGCCTCCCGCTGTTCTAAAACCAGGGGCAGCTGTTCCTCCGTCACCTGGAGGCGGGCCGCCCTGTGGAAGAGCCGCACCCGGAAGTCCCGGAACCCCAGAGCGTGCAGGGCGCCTTCCGCCCGCTCCACTTTCTCCAGGTCCTCTTTGGTGATGGGGGCGCCGGTGGGGATGCGGGTGGCCAGACAGGCGTAGGCGGGCTTGTCCCAGGTGAACAGCCCCGCCTCCCTGGAGCGGCGGCGGACCTCATCCTTGGTGAGGCCGCACTCCCGCAGGGGGGAGCGCACCTCCAGCTCCCGGAGGGCCCGCATGCCGGGCCGGTCTCCCGCGTTGTCCGAGGCGTTGGTGCCGTCCAGGAGCACCGTGTATCCGTCCTCCCGGGCGGCCTGCCGCAGCCGGGAGAACAGGGCGGTCTTGCAGTGGTAGCACCGCTGGGGCCCGTTGGCCGCCGCCTCCGGGACGGAAAGAATATCCGCCTCCACCACCGTCATGGGGACCTCCAGCTCCGAGGCCAGGCGGCGGGCGTCCTCCAGCTCAAACTGGGGCTGGAAGGCGGTCTTACCATAGTAGGCCCGCACCTCGCAGCCGCACTCCCTGGCCGCCCACAGCAGGAAGGCCGAGTCGGTCCCGCCGGAGAAGGCCACGGCGGCCTTTGGAACCAGGCTGAAAAATTCGTTCAGGGTCATAGAAGGAAACTCCTCTCCGCAGAAAAAGACGCCTGTTTTTCCCCGCTTCGGCGGGAAAAAGCAGGCGCCTTCGTGACACCAAATGACAGGAAACGTAAAAAATGAACGGTCCAGGGAGCGGAGATCCAGCTTGGCCGGAGGGTCCGGCTTCGTGCCGGAATTGTGTGAGCTCCCTGAGACAGTCTTAGTGTACCATCTGGAGTATACTCCAAGTCAAGGGGGAACGGAAAAATTTTTCTCCGTCGCCTTAAAATTATTTCAGTATCCGCCGGGCCCACCGCTCCTTCAGAGGTGAATACGGGGGATACCGCAGGGGCATGTCCAGCCGGGTGGAGGTTTTTAAAATTCCCTTTTCATGGCTGAAGGTGAGGAAGCTCCGCTTTCCGTGGTAGGCTCCCATACCGCTGTTTCCCACCCCGCCGAAGGGCAGGCGGGAGGAGGCCAGGTGGAGGATGGTGTCGTTGACGCACCCGCCCCCGAAGGAGAGCTCCCGGAAGACCCGGCGCTCAACAGTGCGGTCCGAGGTGAACAGGTACAGGGCCAGGGGCCTGGGCCGGGCGCGCACGAAGGCGATGGCCTGGTCCAGGGAGTCCACCGTGAGCACCGGCAGGATGGGCCCGAAAATCTCCTCCTGCATGACCGGGTCCTCAGGGGATACGCCGTCCAGCACCGTGGGGGCGATGCGCAGCCGCTCCGGGTCACAGCCGCCCCCCACAACCACCTTCTCCCGGTCCAGGAGGGAGGCCAGTCGCATAAAGTGCTTTTGGTTTATGATCTTTCCATAACTTGGATTTTGCAGGGGGTCCGGGCCATACATGCGGCCGATTTCACAGACGATTTCCGACAAGAACTTTTCCTTTACAGACTGGGACACCAGCACATAGTCCGGGGCCACACAGGTCTGCCCGCAGTTGAGGAATTTCCCAAAGACAATCCGCCGGGCGGCCACGGTCAGGTCGGCGGTCTCGTCCACCATGCAGGGGCTCTTGCCCCCCAGCTCCAGGGTGACGGGGGTGAGATGGGCGGCCGCCTTGGTCATCACCTCCCGGCCCACGGCCACGCTGCCGGTAAAGAAGATGTAGTCAAAGGGCTGTGAGAGCAGGCTCTGGTTCTCCTGCCGTCCGCCCTCCACCACAGCGGCGTGCTCCGGGGGGAAGGCCTCCCCGATGAGGGCGGCCAGCACAGCGGAGGTGTTGGGGGAGTAGGCGGAGGGCTTTACCACCGCGCAGTTCCCCGCCGCGATGGCTCCGATGAGGGGCTCCAGGGTGAGGAGGACCGGGTAGTTCCAGGGGGAGAGAATGAGGACTGCCCCGTAGGGCTCTGTCAGAACAGAGCACCGACCGGGGAACTGGGCCAGGGAGGGGAGGACCGGACGCCGGCGGCTCCAGCCCTTCACGTGCCTGCGCACATAGCGCAGTTCAGACAGGGTGAGGCTGATCTCACACAGAAACGCCTCCATCCGGGACTTGCCCAGGTCGGCCTGGAGGGCCTGGTACAGGTCCTCCTCGTGGTCCAGAATGGCCTGTTCCAGCCGGTCCAGGGCCTGGATGCGGGCCTGGACCGGGAGGGTCCGGCCGGAGAAAAAGTGGGCTCTCTGCTGTTCCAGCAGGGCCTGAATCGCTTGTTCGGTGGGCATAGCGCGCCTCCCTCTAACAGTTTCCCATCTATCTTGCCCCAAATAAAGCGAAAGGTCAAGGGAAATTCCGCCGGAACTGCGGTATAATTAGGAGAAAGACGGGAGGGAAAAGGATGGGCAGGCGGTATTGTTTTGAGGCGGTGCTGGAGGCGGTGCCGGAGCGGGGCGGGGCCTACGTGCGCTTTCCCTGCGACCTGCGGCAGGAGTTTGGCCGGGGCCGGGTGCGGGTGCGGGCCGACTTTGACGGGGTCCCCTACCGGGGCAGCCTAGTCTATATGGGGGTGTTCCGGGAGGACGGGACGCCCTGCCCCATTCTGGGGGTGCGGAAGGATATCCGGGAGCGGCTGGGCAAACAGCCCGGGGACACCGTGACCGTCACCCTGGAGGCCCTGGAGGAATAAATAACAGCCCGCCGCGGAGCAGTCTCAGCGGCGGGCTTTACATTTACAGATCGGTGCGGGGCTTGGCGCTCATCTCCCAGAAGTGGAGCTCGTGGAGGGAGCAGGCCCGGAAAATCTCCAGGCAGGCCTGCTGGCGCTCCGGGCTCAGATCCCGGCAGACCCGGTCGGTGAAGCGCGACCAAGACTCACAGGCGGCCTCATAGTCCGGGCCGGCGTAGTCCCGGACCAGGGGCCAGAAGAGGGAGTCCTTCAGGCCGGGGGCCTGCTGGAGCAGGCGCTGGAAGATCCAGGCGTAGCTGAGCATGCAGGGGAGGCAGGCCATCATGCACTCGGGGGTGCCCTCCCCATCCCGGGCGGCCTGGATCATGCAGTCGGTGTAGGCCTGATTTTCCGGGCGGAGGGGGAGGCGCTGGATGTCCCCGTCGGAGAGGCCGAAGTGCCGGAGGTAGTGAAGGCGGGTGGCGCCCTCCCCCTCGTTGACAAAGGAGAGGAGGGAGTAGTAGCTGCGGATGGCGTCCATGTCCTCCGCCTTGGTCATGCCCCAGGCGAACACCTTGGCGTACTCCCGCAGGTAGAGGCTGTCGTCCACGATGTACCCTTTGAGGCACTCCGGGTCCAGGGAGCCGTCCGCCATGCGCTGGAGAAATTCACTGTTCAGGCAGTCCTCCCAGATGGGGAGGCTGTCTTCCACGAGACGTTTGGTAAATGACATATCAGACACCTGCTTTCACGGTCCGGCGCAGCCGGGAGATTGGGAGGAGCGAGACGATGACGATGGTGGCCAGTCCCTCGGTCCCGTGGCCGGAGAGGTTGGCGAGAATGCTGTATGCCCAAGGGCCGTAGCCGTCCCAGGCGTACTGGGCGAAGAAGACGGCCCCGGCCATGATGTGGCTGGTGACGCTCAGGACCACGGCCAGAGCGGTGCCCGCCACGATCTTCCACCGGCGGTCGGCGCCGAAGATGCCGGCGTAGCCCAGGGCGGAGAAACAGATGAGCTGCTCCACAAAGGGCTGGGCCCAGTGGACCGGCTGCCACTCCGGCAGCAGGAGCATGGCCAGCACCCCGGTGACCCAGCCCGCGCAGAAGGCCACCTGGGGCCGGTGGATCAGGGAGAGCAGCAGGATGGGGAGCATGGCCCCCAGGCTGATGTGGCTCCCATTGGGGAGGGTGATGAGAAAGCAGCGCAGCACCAGGGTGGCGGCGGACATGAGACCGGCCAGACAGATGTCCCGGGAGGTGAGACGCAGCCCCCGGCACAGCCAGATGGTGGTCCCGAGGACGGCGACGGTAAAAATGCCGGCGATGAGCTCAGTCACGGACGTACTCCCCCTTCAGGTCAAAGAGGTGGTCCATGGGGCCCTGTCCCGCCCCCAGGTCCAGCATGGCCGCCAGAGCTCCGGACAGATAGGCCTTGGCCCGCTCCACCGCGGTGTCCAGGTCATAGCCCTTGGCCAGGTTGGAGGCGATGGCGGAGGAGAGGGTGCACCCGGTGCCGTGGGTGTTGGGGTTGTGGATCCTCCGGCCGTGGAACCACTTGCAGGTCCCGTCCCGCCACAGAAGGTCGTTGGCGTCGTTCAGATCGTGGCCCCCCTTGCACAAAACGGCGCAGCCGTAGGCCTCCCCGATGGCCTGGGCGGCCTTCTCCATGTCGGCGGGGCCGGAGATGGTCAGGCCGGAGAGGACCTCCGCCTCGGGGATGTTGGGGGTAAGGACGGTGGCCAGGGGGAGCAGCAGCTCCTTCAGGGCGTCCACCGCCTCCTGGGAGATGAGCCGGGAGCCGCTGGTGGCCACCATCACCGGGTCCACCACGATGTTTTGAGCCTTGTACTGCTTCAGCTTGTCCGCGATGACCTCGATGAGGCCGGTGGAGGAGACCATCCCGGTCTTCACCGCGTCGGGGAAGATATCGGTGAAAATGCAGTCCAGCTGGCTGGCCAGAAATTCCGGGGTGGATTCGAGGATGCCGTAGACGCCGGTGGTGTTCTGGGCCGTCAGGGCGGTGACCGCGCTCATGGCGTAGACGCCGTTGGCGGTCATGGTCTTGATGTCGGCCTGGATCCCGGCGCCTCCGCTGGAATCGCTCCCAGCGATCGTCAATGCTGTTTTCATCAGAAAACTCCTTTCTCCGCATTGAAGTTTTGTTCCGCGACACCAGGTGGTGCCCCCGAGGTGCCGCGTCGTCGGAGCAAAGTACGCTCTGTTCGGGACAGCCTGACGGCCATCCCTCACTGCGCTCCCTTCCTCCTCTCCGGGCCGCACCCGCTCCGCTGGGCTGCGCCCCGGCTGGGCGGCCTTACGGCTGCCCCCATTTTTGCTGTGTTCGGGACGGTCTGACGGCCATCCCTCACTGTGCTCCTCTGCCCCTCCTCTCCGGGCCGCACCCGCTCCATTCCCGGCTCAGCCCCGCTCCAATGCTGCCAGGAAATCCGGGGAGTCCAGCCGGGGAAGATACCAGTCGCAGAGGCACCGCAGTGCCTCCTGATCCTCCTCGGCGGAGGGGTCATACACCCCCGCCACCAGAAAGCCCGCCCGTTTGGCGCTGCGTGCGGCATGGAGGGCATCCTCAAAGACCACCGTGCGCTCCGGCGCGCTGCCCAGGCTGCGGGCAGCAGCCCGATAGAGGTCCGGTCCGGTCTTAGGCCCGTACTGAAGGGAACTGAAGGCGAACAGAAAGTACTTCCACAGCCCCAGACGGACCATGGCGTCCCGTGCCTGAAAGGCCTCGCTGGCGGTGGCGATGCCGCAGGGGACCCCCAGGGCTCCCAGCCGCTCCAGCAGTGTGTCCGCCCCCGTCTTCATGGGGACCCTGTCCCGGTATTCCCCTGTCACCAGGGCGTTCACCCCTTCCATCACCTGTTCGGGCGTACAGGGGAGGCAAAATGTATCCACCATGTACTCCGAGGCTTCCCGCCGCCCCATCTCCCGGATGTCCCGGGCCAGGTCCTCCGGCGGCTTTCCTCCAAACTTCCGGACCAGAGCCTTGGGCGCCTCGTTCCAGATGTACATGGAGTCGGTGAGGGTCCCGTCCAGATCGAAGATGGCCCCCTCGATCCTCATGGGCCCACCACCCGCTCCACCTGGGCCCGGAGGGAGCGGGTGGCCGCTTCCACGTCGGGCTGGGCGTACAGGGCTGAGACCACCGCCACCCCGGCGATGCCGCTCCCCGCCAGCTCCGCCACATTGCCGGCTCCGATGCCCCCGATGGCCACCACAGGGATATCCACGGCGGCGCAGATGGCCTTCAGGGTGTCATAGCTCACTGGTCGGGTGTCCTGCTTGGTCCCGGTGGGGAACATGGCTCCTACCCCCAGGTAGTCGGCCCCCGCCGCCTGGGCGGCCAGGGCCTGCTCCACCGTGCGTGCGGACACGCCGATGAGTTTGTCTTCCCCCAGCAGGGCCCGGACTCGCCCCGCCTCCATATCGCTCTGGCCCACGTGGACGCCGTCGGCGTCCAGCTCCAGGGCGATGTCGATGGCGTCATTGACTACAAAGGGAACGCGGCGCGCTGCTGCGGCGGCCTGGAGCTGCCGGGCCTCCGCCAGGAAAGCACCGTGCTCCATCTCCTTTTCCCGGATCTGGAGGAAGGTGGCGCCGTTTGCCAGCACGTCCTCCACCACCTCCACCAGGGTCTGGCCCTCCTTGAGCCAGGAACTGTCCGTCACCGCATAGAGCAGCATGGCCTTGCGGATCTCATCCTTGGTAAATCTCATAGCGCACTCCTTTTTCCAGTTGTTCTTCCGTCAGGTTGAAAATGGCGTCGATCAGGTCGTTGCGGAAGGTGGCGTTGCCGGTGCCGTGTTCCAGGCGCCGGGCCTCCGCGATCTCACCGGCCACGCCCATGGCCGCCATAGCGGCACAGGCCGCGGTGAAGGGATCCTCCGGCATGGCGCCGCAGAACGCGCCCATCATAGAGGTGAGCATGCAGCCGCTGCCGGTGCCGACTACATCGTTGCCTGCATCGGTGAGAACTCTTACTGCG
>ERZ1106929.2471-NODE-2471-length-12360-cov-7.798537_pt1 | contig 12360 bp, 10 predicted proteins | sample MGYA00403662_ERZ1106929 | MGnify/ENA primary metagenome ERZ1106929 (study PRJEB35170, sample SAMEA104062442) | human gut metagenome | biome: human gut; feature: human-associated habitat; material: faeces | place: Denmark | collected 2013-02-20 ... | reverse complement strand
GAGATGAAGGCGGCCAGGGGGCCCACGAAGGCCATGAGGAGGGAGATGACGGCAGCGCCGGCGATGACTTGGACGGAGTAGACGCCGGTGACGGCCATGACGCCGATGTTCTCACCGTAGGTGGTGGTGGGCACCGAGCCCACGAAGCCGGAGATGGCGGTGGACAGATTGTCGCCCAGCAGGGAGCGGTGGAGGCCCGGATCATGGCGGAGCAATTTCTGGACAGCCTTTCCCGCCAGGAAAGAAGGCTTGTTCATATGCTTCAGGAGGGGTGCCTGCTGTCAAGTATTGCCGAGGAGCTGAACCTGACGGAGGATGAGATCACTGCAATGGGAAGCGAAATCGGCCGGAAGCGAAAAGCGTTTTACGACGTAAACTAAGAATTAAGTATCTATTCGATACAGAACTGTGAGGCCTGGGCATTCTGCCTGGCAGCGATTTTGGGCCTTAAAAAAAGCTGGGCGCAAGCGAAATATCGCTTGCGTCCAGCTGGAACATCGCAACACGTTTGCCTTTTCCCGATCGATGGCCACATGTCCATTTGACGCGAGATAATATCCGTATGGGATGCTCATAGCGAAGATGCTCCTCTCAGAATTTTTAATGTTACTTATATGGAAGTTTTCTCTAAGGCATCAGGAAGAAGTCGAGGATAAGTGGATTATAAACTTGCCAAAGAGAGACAGAGGCTGTCATGATCCTTCATTTTTATGGTTTCCAGGAAAATAGCAACCATGAAATAGAAAGAAACCTGCCTTTGACCTAAATCAAAAACAGGTTTCTTTGCTGGTGGAGTATCCCCATCAAAATCCGAACTCAGTGCCGACGCGATCTCGTCAAGTGAGATTGTCTGCGTCCCGTGCTGATAGTTATAGGTCAATACCAGTTTGTCATCAAACACATACACCGAATTCACGAACGTGTCAATTAGGCGTTTCTGAAACTCACGGTTTGTCGGATCACCATGACGGAACTGCTCAAACCATGCTGTCATCTGTTCACGGGTCAGCTTTGGCTTTTGCAGTTCGGCGGTCTGGATATTCACAAGGATTTCTTCTTTCCGTGCTTCCAACTCATCAAGCCGCTGTTTGGTTGACGGCGTGAAAATGCCCTGCTCGATTGCTTTTAGAATGTTTCCAATGGAGGACTCGGTTACCGCAAGCTGTGAGCGAAGCGCAGGGGTTGTTGTGTCTTCCTGCTCCTGCATAACAAGAATTGCGTCAATGAGCCTGTTGATCTTTTCTTCATCCATGACGCGCTGCAGGGTCAGGCGGACAACAACACGTTCAATCCAGTCTTTGCGAACAGCCTTCTTGTCGCAATCCTTCAGGCGCTTCGCACCGCTGCATTTGTAATAATAGTGCATAGCGCCGGTATGGCTCTTGCCGCTTTCACCAACCATCATGCGCTCACACTTACCGCAGAACAGCTTTGTTGTCAGCAGATAGTCCTCTTTTGCTTTTGCCATTGCGGGAGCATGGCGGTTCTTCTCCATGCGCTCCTGCACACGGTTGAACAGGTCTTCCGGAATGATGGCGGGAACGCCGCCTTCAATCACAACATCCTGATAGCGGTACTCGCCAATGTATTTGCGGTTTTTCAGCAGAGAGCTGAAACTATTGATATTGAACGGCTGCCCCTTTTTCGTTCTGAGGCCGCGGGTATTGAAATCCTCAACAATAGAACGAACCGATTTGCCGTCAGCATACTTCTCAAATACCTCAACCACTAATGGCGCAGTCGTAGGATCGATCACAAGCTTCTGCGCTTTCTTATCCAACAGATAGCCGAGCGGAACGCCACCGCCGTTGTTTTTCCCTTTCAGCGCGTTCTCTTTCTGTCCGCGATGGATTTTCTCTGATAGTTCAGCAGAATAGAACTCGGCATAGCCCTCCAGCATTGCTTCCAGAATAATACCCTCCGGGCCTTCGGAGATATGCTCTTTCGCAGAAATAACCTTTACGCCGTTCTTTTTCAGAATGTGCTTGTAGTGAGCGCTGTCATAACGGTCGCGGGAAAAGCGGTCGAGCTTCCATACAAGCACAATCTCGAACAACTCTTTTGCGCTATCCTTGATCATGTGCTGGAACTCCGGTCGATCTACTGTTTTTGCAGATAAAGCCCGGTCAATATACGTTCCAACGATGGTCATGTTGTTGCGTTCAGCATATTCCCTGCACTCGCGGAGCTGACCTTCAATGGATTCCTCGCGCTGGCTATCAGAGGAATAGCGGGCGTAGATAACAGCGTTCATTCTTCATCACCCTCGTTGCCTTCGCCACTTTCCAAAGCAAGCTCTGTCAATTCACGCAGCTTGTTTTGTAGAAGCGTCTTGTCGGGAAGACAAAGCCGATAATCTGCAACAAGTGTGGGCGACATACTGCGGCTTAAAGCATATTCGACAACCGCGTCATCCTTGCTGGCGCAAAGAATAACGCCTACACTTGGATTTTCATTTGGCTTCTTCACATCGCGGTCAAGTGCTTCGAGATAAAAATTGATCTGCCCGATGTGTTCCGGCTTGAATTTTCCGATTTTCAGTTCAATCGGGACAAGGCAGGAAAGCGCACGGTTATAAAACAGCAAGTCGATGAAGAAATCTGTATTGCCGACCTGAACACGGTACTCCTCACCGATAAAGGTAAAGTCCCGACCAAATTCAAGTATAAACTGCTTCAGATTTTCGATGATTGCTTTACGGAGATTCTTTTCAGAAAATTGCTCCGGCAAGTCCAGAAACTCAAGCACATAGGTATCGAGGATGCTTTCACGCACATCATGCGAAACGGATTCAGGCATCGGCTTCTTGGCAGAAATCATTGAACGCTCATAGTACGATGTGCCGATCTGACGCTCCAACTCACGTTTGGAATAATGTTCCTTCGCACAGAGCGCCATGTAAAAATGCCGTTCATCTGCCGTCTTGGAGCCAGACATAATAAGCAGATGGTTTGTCCAGCTGATTTGTGTCACCAGTGGTGTCACAAATTCATCGTCCTTGTAAGTCTCGTAGAATTGCTTCATACGATAGAGACCGCGACGATTGAAACCTTTGATGTTGGGGTTCTCTTGCGCAATGTATGCGGCAACTTCGTCAATGATCTTATCGCCAAAGCTTGATGCAGAACAAAGCTCTGACAAATACGCACCGACGCTCCAATACATCTGAATAAGCTCTGCATTGACTGCTTTCATGGCGCGGCTGCGGGCGTTGTCGATGATATGGATGACTTCATCAAACTGTCCCGGATTATGGGTTAATTCATTGCTCATATCTTCGCCTCCCCAAGCATTTTCAGCATTGCTTCTTTCAGCTTTTCGTTCATCGGTGATTCCGGGTCGAAGCACATCTCAACAAACTTCCTCAGTTCAGGATTGTTCGCGTCAACCGGAGGTTTTGCCTCATACAACTTGCCGTGCGGATTATCGCAGCGGGCGAAGATGTAGTCCATTGAAACGTCAAAATAGTCCGCATACTTGCGCAGAAGATCGACAGTCGGCGTTGCCTGACCATTCTCATAGCGGTTAATGCTGGACTGTGTAGAGCCGATCACATCGGCGAATTTTGATTGGGATAAACCAATGCCTTCCCGCAATGCGCGAAGGCGCATACCCAGTTGTTTCATGCTGTTCAACCTCCAATTCGGGTTAAGTATAGTATAATCAAAATCCGAGCAGATGTCAACCCGGATTTTGAAGAGTTTGTGTAAGCATTGACTGAGCGGCTATTATATAGATTACTGCGGCGGCTGATCCTCCTGCTGAGACTTAAGAATTTTTGTTATATCTATAATAGTCGCAGAACTTGGCTGAACTGCAAGATTTTTTGCAGCAGTAGCAAGAGGCTCCGCGTAAGCGTCCACAGAGGAAAGTTGAAGTCTTCGCATAGTTTCGATATTCTCGAGTTTCTGATTCAATGCCTGTTGCTCTGCCAAATCAGCCTCTGCGGACAGCTTTCTCAGTTCGATTTTTTTCTTGTCTTCGTCATATTTATGATTGATAATTCCTTTGATGACGCCGATTATAGAATGAAATTCATAATCTCCCGCTTTTCCACCAAAAATAGCCATATAGCATATTAAAAGAGGAAACGCATTTTCCTGTGCAAAATTCCATATTTGAAGAATTACGTCACCAGGGGAATGAAGAGTGGTTTTGACCTGGACTGTTTCCGGCTTATCGTCCGATAACAATCGCGCAGCACACAGAACAAAATTAGCGAGGTCAAGAACGTTAATTTCTTTTTTTCGCTTTACACGAAAAGTAACAGTAAGCTTATCCTTAAATAGAACTGTATCGAAGCATCCGCTCAACACCAGTTCTGCGTATTCGTTCAAATCACTTAAACTATGCCAGTTTCTCGCAATAGCACTCTGTAAATACGGACTTATTGTATCATCAGCAGTCAGCACCTTAATCAGTGTGATTTTCCTTCGTTTAATATACGGGCAGGTAAATGTATCAGTATTTGGATTTGCCTTTTCGATCTGCTGATGAACCTCTTTTTCTAATTCGACTGTGAGGGTTGGAGATTGTTCTTCGTAATACTCTCCAATGTATGCAAAAGCAACCCTGTTGTTATCTACAATAACTGCAATGTCTCCCGCTTTGAGTTCATAGCAAAAACGAATACACTTATTGAGTGACGTTCCGGGCTTACTTTCATCATATGTAGCTTTTATCGAGGCTTTTAATCTGTCTGACTGACTTCGAGTAAGATTTTGACTAATCATAGCCTTTGTCACTGAGTTCCAACCTATCGCAATAAACTCATTCCTTATGAACTCGTCAAAGAAAAAGCCTCGCTTAGCTCTTACCATCCAGAAGTTTGTATCATTTTTAATGGAGGGAATGTCTAAAATCTGAGTCATCTTATCCATATCTGCTTCTCCTTTGAATCAGTCTCTTTATAATTGTGGCTTTTTCCAAACATACATCAACTGACTTGCCAGCATAATCTGCTCCATAGCCTCACGTTTTTCATATTGAAGATTGGCATGAGCCGCAGGATTGCGATAGGCTGCCATGATTCCTTCAAACAGAGATTGGATTCCGCGTCGATAGTCCTTGCCGCTGGTGGTAGTTGTGTCACAGAATTTGAAAGCGCCGTTCTCGCTCATAAGTGCGCCAATCACATCACCAATCTTTGCGGGAACTGCTGCGCCGGTTTTTAACTCCAAAAACTTTTCACGCAGACGAGATTCTACTTCTTTGACCGCCTTTTCTGCTGCAGTTGAGTAGTGACCATCTACATATAACTCATGGGAGACATTCACAATTCGCGGGTGAATCTCAGCCCAGAACTGGACAACAACGGGTTCTGCTTCGATATGGCGAACAATTACTACCAACTCGCCAAATGCCGCAGGATTCAGGAAAATAGCACCCATCTCGTTCTGCTGAAAGAGTATATTTGCAACACAGGGGAGCGTAGTCGCATAAAAAGGATAGTCCGCTTGTATTCCTCTCGTAATTGCATTGATCCATTGGTGGACGCGCTGAATTTCCTGAGGTGTGTGGAGAAACTGCATCTGCAAGTTTGCGTTTGTAAAGTCTATCCACTTTCGCAGTTCATACAGTTCGTTTTCATACGGCAGTTTCAAAACACGCACCTCCCTTACAGCGCCTTAACCGTGTCGATAAACTGGCTCATGCTCACCGCACCCGGCAAGAGATTTTCCTCATTCTCAAACACCATGTAATAGCGGAAATTCTTGCCCGCTGCTGTGCGCCATGCTTGACCGAGTGCGATTTTCTCCCGGCTGTCATCGTTTTTCAGATGTTCGCCCTTGGTTTCTGCGCAGATGAGCTTACCACTTTTAGTCATAATCAGAATATCGGGGTAGTGCTTGATAAAGCCGTTGATTGCAAAACCCTGACGGGCAATATTCCTGTGCCACCAGCGGACATTCGGCAGGGCGGTCAACTCCACAATCAGCTTCTGTTCCAGCTTGTTCATGTCGCCATCCTCAGCCGTATACAGCGAACGGGCGTATATGTCGGTATTGCTGGCGGGGTGAATGGACGCGGGCAGACGGAACGAGGGCATACAGACAATGCGCTCCGTTTCCAGCCACTTTTCAAAGGTTTCCCGATAGTGGGCTTCCAGCAGCGTTTCAATTTTGGCGCGGATCTTCGCCGCATAGCCCAGCGGGGCTTTCTCCATAGCGGCAAGCTGCGCCTTATCCATATCGTCCACAATGCGATTTATGTAGGCTTTCAGTTCGACAGCGTCCACCATATTCAGCTTGTTAAGCTGATTGAACATCATATCCTTGCATTGACGCACCCGGCTCTCCGGCGGCAGATTGTTGAACCACTCCTTGAAGTACCGCTGTTCGGCGCTCTCCATCTTGAACACCTTCGGCAAACCGCCGTCCTGCTCCCGCACGTCGATTTCGCGGATTTCATCGTCTGCGGCGGCAAAATCAATATCATATGCCTTGCCCTTGAGGGTAAAGCACTCTGCCAGCATTTCCTTGTCCAGCAGTTCCAAAGAACCGTCCGTAAACAAAGATTGCTCAACTTTCAGGAAAAACTGCGGGATTTGCAGCGTTTCAATATCCTCCCGGAACTGCGGGTTTACCCCAAATGATTTCACTTTATCCCGCACCTCCCACGGAAGATTGTCCATCACCGGATCATTGCCGGTTTGCTGGATAGCATCTGTGTATGCCTTTTCGACCTCTGAGGCAGCGTCCAGCATGGTGTCAGCTTTCGGGGTGATTTCAGGCGTTTGCGCCTGTTCTCTGCGTCGCTCCAACTCTGCCCCGATCAATTTATCGTCCAGCCATGAAAAATCGTCCTCTGCGGTTTCCGGTTCGGATGTTCCTTGCGGGTCAGGCAGCGTGATTTGCTCTGCTGGCTGTTCGGGTACTTGCGGTTTTGCAGGCTCACCGATCCGATAGTCCTTATCGCTGAATCCTGCGCTGTTCAAGCCCTTGACGATATGCGCCACGGTATTGTTGAAGTCGTTAGAGGAAGTCAGCACATAGGACATATTGAGTGCGCTCTGTGTATGCTGGCTCGTGTGGGGCAGACGGAGAATCCGTCCCAAAATCTGCTCCACGTCAACCTGACTTGTCTTATTGGCAAGGGACGCAAGAATATAGGCAAAGGGGCAGTCCCAGCCCTCTTTCAGCGCATTGACCGTGATAATATAGCGAATCGGACAGCTTGGGGACATCAAATCGGTGTTTTTCAGCTCGTTCACATCGGCGGTTCGAATGGCAATTTGCTCGGCGGGAATGCCGGCGTCCACCAGCTTGTCCCGCAGTTTTTCAAAGGTGGTCGCGTCCTCCTTGCCTTTTGGCTGTGCCTGGAACAATGCGATAGGACGGATATATTTACCCGTCTTGGCGTACTCCGCATCTGCAATTTCTTCCAGTTTGTTCCGCAGGTCGATTGCGTCAATCAGCACCTCGGATTGGCTGTCCCGGTTATAGACGATAACGGGCAGCTTTACCATGTGTTCGTTTTTAAGCTGCACTGCGTCCACATAAGAGATAATATTGCTCTCGCTTCGGGGAGTGGCGGTCAGATCCAGCACAAAGCAGGGGTTGAAGTTTTTCAGCATCTCAAGGCTTAAAGGGGTTTTGGCATGGTGGCTCTCGTCCACGATGACAAGCGGGTTAAGCTGGTTGATGATCTGGAATAGGGCGGTTTCGTCCGCTTTTTCAATGGGACTGTCAGGCTTGCCCAGCGCCTTTGCAAACGCGGCAAGGTTGCTGTTCTCCTGATAGGCTTTCAAGACCTCCTTGCCGCGCCCACGGAACGAATCGTAGGACAGCACCATGACCGACAACTGCTCCGTTACGGCGGTGGGATTGAAGTTCTGACCGTTCAAAAGCTCCTGCTTGGTGTAGACCTCCACGCGCCCGCCGAAATCCACGTCGATTTTCTGACGGTAGGGGTGGGATGTGTCTTTCAGGGCTTTCGCCGTCTGCGTCAGAATCGCGTCCGACGGAACAAGCCACACGACCGCCTTTGTCTTGGTAGCGGGGAGTGCGTCAAAGATAGGACGAACGGCGTTGCAGGCAATAAAGGTCTTGCCGCCGCCTGTCGGCACCTTGAAGCAGAGGTTCGGGACGCCGGGTATCACGTTTTGGTATAGCCCTAAAGTCGGGACTGATTTCTCCTGCCAAAACAGGCGAAACGCCGCTGCGTCACTCTTTGTTTCGTTCAGCAGTTCAAGATAGCGGGTCAGGTCCGCTATGACCTTTTTCTGATATGATTTCAGTTCCATATAGCGAACACCCCCTTACAATCTGCTAATATCGCGTGGAATCTTCTTGAATGTAACGCCCATTTTTGCCAGCTTGTCCTCGCTGATGGAGCAGCGGTCGGCATAGATCACCGTTCCATCGGCTTTTTCCATAATGGTGGAGAGGAACGCATAGTCCAGCACCGTCACGCGCTGCGGCTCGTAGTAGAAGTAATAGCCCGTGCTGTTGTGCTTGCCGAGGTAATACGGATTGCCGCCGCTGGGCGGGGCGTAGGGCTGCTTGGTTTCCATGAACCAGATGTATTCGCGGATTTTCTCCGGGGCAACGGCTTCATTCAGGCAATCACCCACAAGCAGCGGTTCACCAAGATCATAGAAGCTGAAACTGCCACCCGTACCCTCCACGGCGTTCTTGCCCTCGCCGTAGCCACGGATCACGCGCTTGACGCGCTCGGCGGTGATGCTGTCGGCGTAGTCCATCATCTCGACAAGAATGAACTTGCGGTGTCCGCCGTCCGCCTTGTTCATGTTCAGGACAGCATGGGCGGTAGTGCCGGAACCGGCAAAAGAATCAAGGATAATAGAATTGGAATCAGAAGCAATCTGTAAGATACGTTCTATTAAGTGATAAGGTTTTGGGGTGTCAAATGGCATTTCCCCACTAAAAATAGACTTAATCTCCTTTTTTGCATCCTGAGTATGGCCAACTTCTTCATATGACCATAAGGTCTGCGGAACGATACCATCAGAAACTTCTGTGAGAAAGATTTTGGGAGCAGGAACGTTATTTCCGTCTTTCCCCCACCAAATTCGGCCATCTTTATCCAGTTCGTGGAACTTCTCTTCTGAAACGCGCCAATACGAGCCAGATGGTGGCCCATTAATTACACGTCCACTTGGGCATGTGATGGAGTATGTACCTTTACTATAATAATTTCTTGCAGCTAAATTGTTGGGACGCCATAAACCACGAGGATCATTATCCGGGTTTTTATATGCCTTATTCTGCTTTTCAGTTCTTGGCATTTTATGAGGTGTCCACATATCTGCATTTTTTCCAAATACCAGAATATAGTCATGATCCTCTGAAAAGTGTTTCGCTGTACTTTTAGGCGCATAGTTTTTACGCCATATTACAGTGGCTATAAAGTTTTGCTCACCGAATACTTCATTGCAAATAGAACGGAGATTGAAGAATTCTGCGTCATCAATACTGATAAAGATTGCCCCATCATCCGCTAACAGCTTTTGCAGCAGCTTCAACCGCGGGTACATCATGCACAGCCACTTGTCATGGCGGGTCAGGTCCTCGCCCTCTTTGCCGACAACCTCGCCCAGCCACTTTTTGATCTTCGGGTCGTTGACGTTATCGTTATAGACCCAGCCCTCGTTGCCGGTGTTGTAGGGCGGATCGATATAGATGCACTTGACGCGCCCCTCGTACCGGGGCAGCAGCGCTTTCAGGGCTTCCAGATTATCGCCCCGGATAATCATGTTTTCGCTGCCGTTATCCTCATCGTGCTGTCCGTTTTCATCAAAGCTATACTTGCGCTCCAACACCCGAAACGGCACGTCCTGATGGTGATTGATCACCTTGCTTTTTCCAATCCATTCAAGTGTCGGCATGGCTGATTTCCTCCGTAATCGTGTTATCCTCATTTCAAATGAGGGTATTTCTTCCCTGACCCTCAGCAGTAATGAGGGTCACTTCTGGCTATGTCTGTATAGCGGTTATTGTGGTGAAAGATTATTGTGCGATAATAGGACTAAATCAGAAAGACCTTGAAAATCAAGGCATTCTGGCTTAGTCCCTTCTTTTTTTGACCGAAAACAAAGGACTTTCACAATAATCAAGCAAGCCGGAGGGTGCTGCTGCACACTTCCGGCAGAAGGAGGATATAGTGGGTGCTATCAAAGTCTTCTTGAAGGAGGTTGTGCTTCCAATCGCGCTTGCGTTCTGCCTCGCGTCATTTCTCAAGCCGATCTATATGCCTGACGGCGTATGTGACTACTTCCTTATGTGGATCTGCGTCGGCTTGCCATTCGGCATCCGGAGGATGTGCCTCTGGCTCGTTCCCAGCGGCTACGGTATCTCCGGCTCAGTCGGCATCTTCGCATTGAACTTAATCATAGGCGGTCTTATCGGAGGACTTGCCTTCTTCATCGGGCTACTGCTCGGTGTCATTCATACCATCCGAGAAATCATCTGAACTACATCGTAAACGAAGAGGGTTTGTTTCTTCTCCAATTTGGAGTAAGAAGCAAACCCTCTTTTTTGTTGCCCAAAAGCCGGAATATTTGCTGGCGATGCGGCGAAGGAAAGGAGTTTTTAAGCATGAAACGCATGACAGCCGGTGATCTGCAAGCACTCGAATTGCTGATGCAGACCACACCCGGCTTTGAGCATTTTGACAGCGGCGCGGATGGCATTCTCCCTGAGTGCCGAAGCTGCCGCTTTCATCGCCCCTTCTGGAAATATCAGTCCTGCGTGTTTGCAGAGTGTCCCTACTGCTGCAATCCCGTTTCTACTCTCAGAAATCAAAGTGGCACATCTGCTGCCGGAAAGGAAGTCAATCATGGATAACAAAATCGAAGTCTTCAAGAATGAACAGTTCGGAGAAATCCGAACAGCCCTGATCGAAAACGAGCCGTGGTTTGTGGCGGTAGACGTGTGCAGGGCTTTGGAGATCGGCAATTCGTCACAAGCCATTTCACGGCTGGATGCGGACGAGAAGATGATTACCCTCATTTCAAATGAGGGTAATAAACGAGGCAATCCCAACATGACGGTGGTGAACGAACCCGGACTTTACACGCTTATTCTGAGCAGCCGTAAGCCCGAAGCCAAAGCCTTCAAACGCTGGATCACACATGAGGTCATTCCCACCATCCGCAAAACCGGCGGCTATATGACGGACTCCCTTCTGGAACGTATTCAGAAGGAACCGGCGGTCATTGTGGAGTTTGCTCAGGCGTTGATTCTGGAAAAGAATCGCGTGAAGGCTCTTGAGTGTGAGCTGAACACGGCAAAGCCTAAAGCCGATTACTACGACGCCTTCATCAATCCGGATGACTGCACCAATATCCGAACGACGGCGAAGGAACTGAAAATCCCGGAGCGCAAGTTCGTCCAGTTCCTTCTCAGAGAAAAGTACCTGTTCCGTTCTCCTTCCGGTCAGCTTCTTCCCTACAACAAGGACAGCAACGCCGGACTATTCATCGTCCGCGATTTCGTGACGTACTGCTACACCGGTTCTCAGACCTACTTCACGCCGAAGGGCAAGGAGGTCATCCGAATGAAGTTCCAGAAGAAGTGTGGTGAAGAGCTGCTTTCCAAGATGGCAAGGTGATTTTCGTGGCAGTCTATCGCGTAAACAAGAATCGTGGCTATACCGTCATGGCGAACTTCCACCTTCGAGACAAGAGCCTGTCACTCAAGGCAGTCGGTCTTCTCTCAAAGATGCTCTCGTTCAATGATGGCTGGAAGTTCTCAACCAAGGGGCTTTCTGCAATCTGCAAGGAAGGTCCGGATGCCATTCTCTCCGCGCTCCGTGAGCTTGAGAAGCACGGCTACCTCGTCAGGCACCGACAGAGAGACGGTAAAGGCAGGATGAGCAGCACAATCTTTGAGATATACGAAGAGCCGCAGGAGTCCACGCCAGAACGGGAAATGCCACACACGGAAAATCCATGTGTGGAGAAGCCAGATGTGGATAATCCACACGGGGATAAGTCCGCACAAATAAATACTAATCAAGTAATTACCCAAGAAAGAAATACTATCTCAAAGAACTATCAATCCATCAATCTTGATGGGATGGACAGGATGGATGAGCGAAGCGAGTATGAAGAGATTATCAAAGAGAATCTTGACTACGACATTCTCTGTCAGGATCCGAAGTTCGATAAAGACCGCTTCCGGGAGATCATGGACATCATGCTGGATGCCGTCTGTTCCACTGCGCCGACCATCCGCATCAACGGTGAGGATATGCCGCAGCAAGTGGTCAAGTCCCGGTTTCTCAAGCTGAATAGCAGCCACATTGAGTATGTTTTGGAAGCAATGAACAAGAACCCGTCGGACATCCGCAATATCCGGGCATACCTTTTAACCGCTCTGTATAACGCCTCTCTGA
>ERZ1106929.2460-NODE-2460-length-12470-cov-3.425050_pt1 | contig 12470 bp, 7 predicted proteins | sample MGYA00403662_ERZ1106929 | MGnify/ENA primary metagenome ERZ1106929 (study PRJEB35170, sample SAMEA104062442) | human gut metagenome | biome: human gut; feature: human-associated habitat; material: faeces | place: Denmark | collected 2013-02-20 ... | reverse complement strand
TACCTAAGGCAGTGGTTGCATATAAAGGATTTAAGATAGTAAAAAGTGTTACACCTGGTATTATTGGATTCGGAAGTGCAATAGGAAAATTAGCAAAATCAGGACTCGAAAAGCTATCTCCCAATTTGAAAAATGTTTCAAAAGGGCAAGACGCAGTTGGAAAATCAAGTTCCGGAAGTTCTAAAAAGATACTTTCATCCGCAAAGGCGTTTATGATGCTTGGAGCTGGAGTTTCATTAATTAGCGGTGGATTTTATCTATTGGCACAATCCGCAGTAGCGCTTTCAGATGCCGGTGGATCAGCTATTGCAATTATGTTTGGACTTGTTGCAGCTGTAGGAGCGCTTGGAGCTGGAATGATGGTAATGATTAAAAATGTTAGTATAGGCCCTGCAAAATTAAAAGCACTAAGCACTGCTATGCTTTCATTAGGAGCATCTGTGTTGTTAATTAGCACTGGATTTGCAGTGCTTGCACAATCAGCAATAGCTCTTTCAAATGCTGGTGCCCCAGCGATTGTCACAATGTTCGGTATGGTGGCTGCGATTGGCGCTCTGATGGTCGTTGCTTCTGTAGTTGGAAAAAAGTTAACTGCCGCATCGATCGGAATGATTGCATTTGGTGCCGCAGTTTTGATTGCAGGGGCAGGAATGTATGTCATGGCATCCGCATCTATTAATCTGGTCAATGCTGGCACGCCAGCGATTGCAGTGATGGCAGGCATGGTCGTAGCTATGGCTGGTATGATGGTGCTGGCGGCGGCTTTGGGACCAGCTCTTACAGCTGGTGCAGTTGGATTTATCGCTTTTGGTGCGGCGATAGTATTAGTTGCCACTGGTGCACTGATCGCCAGTGCGGCGCTGGCTGTGGTGGCAGCAGTACTTCCAACGGTGGTTCAATATGGTACACAAGGAGCGATATCGATTGCCGCCCTTGGAGCAGCCATGCTTGCATTTTCAGTAGGTGCGGCTGCGGCTGGTGTTGCAAGTGTTGCGTTAGGAGTTGGGCTTGTGGCAGTAGGTGCAGGACTTACAGTGGTTGGAGCGGCGGTAGTAGTGGTCTCAGCCGGGGTACTTGCTTTAGCAGCAGGTGCGACATTGCTTGGTGCGGGACTTACTTTAGTTGCTACGTCTGCAACAATTCTAGGTGCCGCACTTCCGTTGGTCGCAACAGGGGCTATGACCAGTGCTGCCTCATTAACAGCAATGCTGGCGGCTGCAACAGCGCTAAGCGCAGTAATACTTTTACTTAGTACGTCGGTTGTTGCGCTTGGAGTAGCGGCAGCGGCTGGAACCGTTGGAATTGCGGCCTTTGGTCTTGGAATGACGGCGGCAGCGGTCGGGGTTGCGGCAATGTCTGTTGCACTGAAAGCAGTCAACTCATCCATGAAGTCCATTGCGAAAAATGCGAAGTCAGCTAAAAGTTCGATTTCAAGTATGAAAAGTTCGTTGAATATCGTAAACGAGGGACTGGATGCGTTGGGAAGTAAAGCAAAATCAGCGATTAATTCTTTTATCAAGTCCTTTTCCAACGCAGAAAGTAAGGCAAAAACAGCAGGACGAAACATCGGAAATAATATTAATGATGGAGTAAAATCTGGACTAAACAAATTGCCATCTACTGTTAATAACGCAATGAACCAATTCAATTCAGGAATTCGGTCTGGTGGAAATCAGGCGATTTCATCAGCGAGAAGCATATCAAGTTCGATTTCATCTGCTTTACGATCAGCAGGAAATTCATCGTATTCCAGTGGTCGCTATATCGGACAGGGACTTGCAAATGGTATGCGTTCGATGCTTGGAACAGTGCGTAGTGTAGCGGCGCAGTTGGCAGCGGCGGCGGATGCGGCAATCCGGGCAAAAGCCAGAATTCACAGTCCTTCTAAAGTATCAAAAAAAGATGGTGCTTACTGGGGAGAAGGATGGGTGCTAGGAATCTTAAGTAAAGTCAAAGATACAAGAAATGCTATTACGGAGCTTTTGTATATGCCGAATATGGGCACTCCAGCTTTATCTCTGGCAGGCACTAACGGCCTGACTTTGAATGATGACTACGAGTATGGAGAACCAAATCATACATATACCATCTATGTTATATCCGAACTTGACGGAAAACAGGTTGCAAAGTCTACCGCCGTATATACGCAAAAAGAGCTAGAAAAACTGGAAAAGCAGAATAACCGGAAACACGGAATCAGATAAGGAGGGCATATGTACGATTTTATAGACATCACAGAATCACAAACAGGAAACGACCTTCCCTCCGAGGCAATTAACGTGAATGGAGAGTATATTGAAGAACATCTTCCGGGCTACCGTACTTTATATACAGAAGGCAGGGAGATGCTGGAATCCGAAGTGACGGAGATTCAGATTGGAAGCCAAAATGGAACCAGATACCAATATAAGCGAGATACTCCCAGAGAGATCACGGTTCATTATCAGATTCTCAGCAGTTCACCGGAGGATTTCCGTAATAAATTCAATGAGTTGTGCAGGATCCTTGACCAAGAGGAAATGAAGATTATTTTCGCTGATGAGGATGATAAATATTTTATTGGTACAAAGACAAGCTTTGACGCTCCGGAACCGGGGCGTCTTAGCACGACAGGAAGTTATACAATATATTGTGCGGATCCTTATAAATATAGTGTAGCAGAAAAGAAATCGGAAAACAGCGGATCCACGCAAATTACACTGCAAAATAATGGGTCGAAGTCAGTTCCTATCAACATCAAAGCCACCATGAAGTCAGATAACGGCTACATCGCGTTTACCCTGGGAGACCGGTTCTACCAGATCGGGAAACCGGAAGAGGTAGACGGAAAGCATTATGAGGAGTCGGTGAAGCTGTTTGATGACCACCTGTATGAAGATAAAGGGTGGTTAGTAAACCAGGGGATCACCCCACCGGTTACATCTGAGCGGTTGCAGAATGGTGTTGTTAAATATGTAAAAGAGAGTACCAATGAAGGGTATGCGACGACAAAGGACTATGGAAGTGGTAATTCTTGGCATGGGGCATCCCTTACCAAAATAGTTCCGAAAGATGTAAATAACAAATATCCGGTCAACTGGAAAGTTGCGTACCGTTTTGACTTTAATACGGATGGGGCTGTTTTCAAAGGTGTACAAGTCGGGCATACTTCCGTGACAATGATCGATGAACATGACGACATTATCTGTTCTATTATTTTTGAAGATACTTCTCCGGTAAACGAGTATTATTACATGGCGGTATTTATCGGTAATAAAAATGTATGGCATACGGACAGTACATTCCCAATGGCAAAAAAGGGAGTTACAGCAAGAGGAGATTATGGTCCTGCTGTTACAGCGGAAAAAATAGGAAACCAGGTTACGATCCGGTTCAATAATTTCGGTATCTGCAAAACGTTTTATGTAGATAACCCGGAGGCGGAGCTGAGAAAAATTACATGGTATGGGGCAGCTTATAAAGATAACTTTCATACCGAAAACAATGTGTTGCGCGCGCTTCATGTGATAAAGCATAATGTCGAGCGGTATGAGGATATCCCGAACTATTTTTCCAATGGAGATATTGTAGAAATAGACGGGGCATCTGGAAGTGTTTATATTAATGATGCTTATGATACGGATGTGGCGGATATTGGCAGTCAGCCGCTTCTTCTCCCTCCGGGCCAGCATACATTGGGAATCATTACATCCAGTTTTGCGTCCGTACCGGATGTGGAAGTCACATATCAAGAGAGGTGGATTTAATGCAATGGTTTATTATCGGACGGGATATGCATGTGCTGTGTACCCCGTCCACAGATTTGCCACAGACACTTCCCATTGATGACAGCGGGGATAGTCTGGGACAGGAGATCTCTATCACAAATAACAGTGCGGTGGGGACCTATGATTTTACGACGGATCCCCGGCATCCGGATTCCGTATATATCACAGAGGGAAATTATATTGCGTTCCGGGATAAGTATGGCAAGGATCGGCTGTATACAATCATGTCCATCGAAGGAGATGAAGAATGGACCGTTCATTGTGAGGATATTGGATTGGATCTGATCAATGAGTATGCCGTTCCGTGGGATTATACAGCAAGATCCATTGAAGATACACTGAGCGTAGTGTTGCACGATTCCGGCTGGGAAATCGGAATCAATGAAGTGTCAAGCTACAAAAGGGCGACCAAATTCGAGGGGACTACAGACAGCCAGCTCACCCGGATTGGGGATGTGTGTAATCAGTTTGACGCAGAGTGCGAATTTGCCATTGAAATGAAAGGCGCAAAGGTGACAAAGCAGGTCATCAACATTTACAAGACACTGGGGGAAGATAAGACCCAGCAGCGTTTCATCGATAATATCAACCTGATCTCCCTGTCCCGGTCCGGGAGCATCGAGGATCTGATTACCTGTATCCGGTGTTACGGGAAAGAGGACGAGAATGGGAATAAGCTTACGATTGCTGATATTAGCTACGATGATGGGCGGTATTTCAGTCCGAAAGGAGAGCATCGGATTTACGACCGTGATGCAAGGAATAAGTGGTCCCGGTTCCGCGCATATGACTATGAAGGGCAAGGCGAGTTTGACGGCTATATCGTTGGGACATTTGAGTACGACACAGATGATGCCAACGAGCTTTTAAACCGAGGACTGACAGAGTTGAAGAGCCGGAATGATGTGAAAGTGACGTATGAAGCAAGTCTGTATGATCTAAGGGCGGATATCGGAGATACCGTGCAGATTGCAGATAACCGGTTCCAGGAAAAAGTCTATCTTTCAGCCCGGATCCAGTCAGTGCGTAATCATTATACGGTCTCCGGACAGGACAGCGGGGTGCTTGCCAATTATAAGATCCTGACATCGAATCCGACATCCCAGGTGACGCAGATCATGGAGCAGTTAAAAGATCAGATTGTCAGTGTAAAATCTACCGAGATTACATACCAGATTGGCAACTCCGGTGTGGAGCCGCCAGAAGGGCAGTGGGTGCCAAATCCGCCTCAGACCAGCCCTGGACAGTATTTGTGGACGAGAAAAACAACAACTTACACAAATGGCAGTCAGACAACGGAGTATTCTGTATCAAGAAACGGCGATGACGGAAAGGACGGAGAGGATGGGAAAGACGGAAGAGGTGTAAGATCAACCTCTGTAACCTATCAATCGTCTTCCAGCGGAACCACAATTCCTACCGGAGTTTGGAGTTCTTCGATTCCTTCGGTAAGTGCTGGGAAGTATCTTTGGACGAGAACAGTAATTGAATATACGGATGATACTTCATCTACCTTATATTCCGTGAGTAAAATGGGTGGAAACGGAACTGATGGGAAAGGGATAAAATCAATTACAGAGTATTATCTGGCGTCCGCAAGCTCTTCTGGTGTAACGACCTCTACATCCGGCTGGACGACAAAGATCCAGACGATTACAACAAGTAAAAAATATCTCTGGAATTATGAAGTTATCCACTATACGGATGACACAAGTACCACAACGTCTCCGTGCATTATCGGCGTTTACGGAGACAAAGGCGCAACTGGAAATGGGATTCAAAGTATTACGAACTATTATCTTGCCACAGCATCAGGGAGTGATGTTACAACAGATACTTCCGGATGGACTACAACAGTTCAGACCATAAGCGCGGCTAAGAAGTATTTGTGGAATTATGAAGTCGTTACTTATACAAATGGCAACCAGTCTGAAACAGCTCCGCATATTATAGGAGTTTATGGAGATCAGGGGAAACCGGGAAAGGATGGAGAAGATGGTGTAGACGGAACGGACGGGATCAGCATGATCCTTTCAAATGAAGCGATTGCGCTGCCGTGCGATATCGAAGGGAACCCTCTTGATTACTCCCCGGCCACCGGAACAGCATATGTCTATAAAGGAGCGTCGGATGTCAGTGCCAGTGCAACGTGGACAGTCTCCTGGAGCGGTATGACAGGAACATGGACGGCATCATCCCGGACGTACAAGGTAACGGGGATGACAGCGGATGTCGGGAAACTGACGATCAAAGCGGTATATTCCGGAACCACATTAACCAAGGTATTTACAGTTACGAAAGCGTTAAAAAATATTAAAGTGAATAAGCTTTCGGCGATTTCCGCCAATCTGGGAGAAGTAGAAACCGGGAAGCTAACCAATAAATATAATGGGAAGAAAGCGCTTGTTATCGAAGAGAATGCCATTGAATTTTACAACTTTGTAAAGAATGGTGGATTTTGTGGTCGAATACGTGGGAATAACTTTTCTCCGGATGTGGGACAAAATACAATTTATGTGGAGCTAAACTATGGAATTGAATTTGTTGGTAAAGTTCCAGGTTCTCCGGATGAATATACGGATATGGCATATTTGTATCCTGACGGTTTTGCGCTTTCTGTCCCATTTTATCATTACGGAAAAAATATGGATCGTGTGTTCAACAATTTGCCAGATGATACGCAAGGAATAATCGACCGTTTAAATGGAAGAATACAGGCATTTTCGGCATCTGTCAGCATATCAAAAGCGAATACCTGGGAGACGCAGGTTGTGAAGTTTCCAAAAGCTTTTGAGAAAGCACCGATTGTAATTGTGCAAGCACAGACAGGGCAAAGCGGTACCTTGGTATGGGCTGACGGTGCTACTACTACGCAGTTTACATTGCACAAGTACCGGCCTAGTACGACCGCTTTTGGAATTCAAATAATAGCTGTTTCTGATTAGGAGGATATATGAGAGTATTGCATTTCTCAGTGAATGAACAAAATATAAAAAAATCTGGAGATTTCTCTGGTATTGTAAAAGGTTCAAAAGGATACCTGAAAGCAGAATTTTCTTTCGGATCTGAATGGAGCCGGAGAAAGGCAGCCGCTTCCTTTTTTACACAGGGAAAAGAATATGCAGTCCCGATCATCCGGAACCGGTGCATAGTTCCGGACGATGTGACAGACGCAGACTATTTCCGTGTGCAGGTTGTCGGTTTGGAAAAAGGACAGATCATCAAAACAAATAAAGTATTGGTAAGACAGGAGGGATAAAGTGACAGCAGAAGAATTATTAAAACAAATGTCAGTCGAACCGTATGCGGAAGAGATGGTCTGTTGCGTTATTGATCCGGAAACAAGGGTCATTGATGTTCCGGCAGAATACCAACTTCTCGGTGTCGAATCTGACGAGAAAGTGGAGCGGATGTATTTCCAGTGCCCGAAGATTGTCGGAGACAATATTGACCTGTCCAAATTGGCTTTGCGTGTCAATTTCCGGAACGCAAACGATCAGAAAGATCAATACATTGTGGATGATGTAGAAATCTCTGGGGATAACATTACGTTTTCGTGGCTCCTTTCCAGACGAGTGACGCAGTATAAGGGTAACGTCAGCTTTATTGTGTGTGCGGTGAAAGCATCAGGGGAAGAGATTACAAATGAATGGAATACTACGCTTGCAACAGCCCAGGTTTTGGAAGGTCTGGAAGCAGATATTACACTTCCGGAAGAAGATACGGATGTGGTAAAACAGTTAATCGCTGTTGCGACACAGAAAATTACAGATGTACAAAATGCAACTTCTTCCGCCAATACCGCGGCCAGCAACGCAGATATAAAAGCACAGGAGGCCGCCAATGCCGCCGAGGATGCCCGTGGAGTGATAGACCAGATCACGAAAGACAGTTATCTCCACACGACTACGCAGACGTTTGTAGATACGGTGAAAGCGAGTCCTACCGCCTATGGAAACGCCATCCCGGAACAGATTGAGGGGTACATCAAACAGGATACGACAAAAGGGTTACAGTTGTTTGATGCGAAAACTGTTTTATCATCACAAATTCAATCTAAAGTACTCACGTGTAATAATGATGGAAGCGTAACGCTTGACGGAGAAATTACCGGTAGCAATCGTAATTTTACTATACAATTAAGCGCTGGAACATATTATTTTAATGAAAAAGATAAAATTTTTCACACATTAGTCAACGGCGACGATTTATGGAACAAACCATACACATTTGAAACAGATACTACTATAAAATGTTATATTGCCAACGGTGAGTATGGCAATATAAAGATTTATCCGATGATAAATAAAGGGGATTCTCCTCTTTCGATTGAACCCTACACTGGAGGACAGCCTTCCCCGAATCCTGACTATCCTCAGATTGTTCATGGTGTCGGGGATATGGGATTCTTTGATGGGGAGTTGTTGCAGGGATATTACCAGGTATCGGATGGAACGTTTAAGCCTGCCACCGTAGCACTTTGTAACAAAAATCCTATTCCATGTAAGCCGGGTGATAAAATAATATTTGAGTATGAAGATGTAATTAATGGATCAGGTATCTCGATATTTTTCTATAAATCCGATGGAACATTTATATCACGAGTAAATAAGGTTGGCGTCAGAAAAATTGAAGGCGTTGCTCCACAAGATACCACATATTGTAACATTGTAATTAATCCGGCTAGCGAGCCTATACCGGTTGCATCAGCCAAACACATTACCGTAACCATCAATGATAAATACGCCGTATGTGTCAAATCTAAGGGAAAGAATTTGCTTGACTTTGAAGGATTTTTAAACTCTCGTGGATCGCAGTATACAAAATGCGGAGACCGATATCGAATTACAGGAACAGGTTCAGCATATTCGAATCCTATCCTATTGTCAGACGAAGATGAGGATTTTACACTGACCGGAAGTGTAACTTCTGAATCCGGAAAGGGTTATTCTGTACAACTACTTAATAACGCCGGAGATGTAGTTGCATTTATTAGGGATGATACAAAAAAAGCATCCGGGAAAGGTTGCAAAATCCGATTAAACTATGTAGACGCAGGAGCTGGGGTCTATGAAGATATCATGGTGGAAAAAGGTACATCACATGATAAATACATTCCCTACCAATCAACTACCACTTATATCCCTGTCGATTACCCGCTGTTTGAGGGGGATAAAATCGTAAGACGTAATGGGGAGTATAAGCTGTTGAGGAAATGGGGAATGGAAACTTTTGATGGTTCCGTGGTATGGGGTAAAAATAGTGCATCGGAAGATGATTATTTATATTATTATTCCAGATTACCAGAAAAAGATACCAGTGGAAAGCTCTATTGTGACCGTCTAAAACATATAAAAAGTGCTGATCCGGGAATTGGCGTTCAATTATCATCGTATTATCCGAAAGCGTTATATGTTCGGTTGAGTGCAAACGAATTACCGGTGAACGATATCGAACATTTTTCTGAGTGGATTCAGGAACATCCGCTTACTTTTGTCTATCCGCTCGCCACACCAACCGAAGAACCCCTTTCATCCGAAGCCATGAAAGCCCTATACAGCATCATGGCATGTGATGAGGAAACGGAGCTGACGATTGTCGGTGTTCCGTCGGATGCGGAAATCCAGAATCAGTTTTTATTGCCACGAAACGAGGACGGGGCTTTAAACACAACAGCGTATTGCACGGCCAAGAGGAATGAAATTGCATTGGAAGAGCTGGAAAACGCAACAGCCGCAAGATTGTCGGCATTGGAAACACAGGCATTGCAGGAGGTATAAAATATGTATGAGATTATCAAACAGGTTATCTTGTCCGGGGACTATGAGTTGTCGGACATGCTTAACAAGATTAAGAAGAATTGCGTCCGGGGAGATATCACGGACGAGCAGGAAACGGAATTGATCGCACTTGCAAGGGAAAAGGCGACACCGGAAAACAGCTATGCTGGATTGCCGTCTCAGGTTGACGAATTACGAGAGTTACTAGATGAGACGATCGGCACTGTCGCTATATTAAAGCAGGATGTTGACGCAATCAAGAAAGCTCTCGAAGAGGGCGGGACAGATATTCCAGAACCGGAGCCGGAACCAGAACCGGACAAGTACCCGGAATATAAACAGCCTACAGGAGCGCATGACGCTTATTACAAGGGTGATGGCATTACTTGGAAAGGCGAAAAATATGATTGTATCGCACCAGATGGAGTGGCAGTTGTTTGGAACCCTGACGAGTATCCGGCGTACTGGAAGAAAGTCGAAGAGTAGGAGGGCATTTATATGGAGATCAGAGCGAGACCGTGAACCGGTCTTATTTTTGTGCAAAAAATGATAGGAGAGAAGTGGGTATGAATACTCAGTGGATTGCGCTTATAATATCGCTGTTGGGATTTTTGGCATCAGTATATTACAGCAATAAAAACAGCAAAAAAACAGATATAGATGATGCAGTGAAACGAGCGGAACTGAATACTAAAATCAGTACAAAGCTGGATAATATTGCCTCTGATGTACGGGAAACATCAAAAAATGTTGACAGACTGAGGGAGGAAATCGTTGAACATGGAAGCCGGATCACGGCTGTGGAGCAGTCCGTTAAATCAGCACATCACAGAATTGATAAGTTGGAAAAAAGTGAATAAAAGGAGGAGTGACTTATGGTAGAAGCGATGCAGTTGGATATTTTTAAAATGGTGATGGAGAATCTCAATCTCCTGATTTTTGTGGCAGGGGTTATCTGTTTCCTGACCGTTGTGATTACCCAGGTGACAAAAGGACTGCCGGGACTGCGCAGCATCCCGACCGATTTACAGGTTCTGGTGTTGTCTGTGGCGTTTACCCTGGTGGCGTACTTTGCCTATGTGGATATGACGGGCTTCCCGGTGACATGGTACTTTGTCATTGCCATGATCGTGATCGGATTTGTCCTGGCGCTGGTGGCAACAAAAGGCTGGACCTATGTGGCAGATCTGTTCTGGAGATTCCAGCACAAGGGGGATGAAGCAGATGCGGAAGAAGAAGAATAAATTACTAAAACGAGGAAGGGCGGTTGCGTTGGCAGCCGTCCTTTTCTGTACCCTAATTTTTGGGACAATGGTCGTGGTGCCGCCGATCCGGGCGGAGGCGGCGTCCATCAACGGATTGCCGATCAACCAGAAGCTTCAGACCATCAATGCGTCCAGCCGGTACGGGAACGGGATCAAGTACATCGTAGTGCATTATACCGGGGCTCCGGGAAGTGCCGCAAACAATGCGACCTATTTTTCAACTGGATACCGTGGGGCGTCCGCCCACTATTTTGTCGGGTACTCCGGAGAGGTCTGGCAGAGTGTGTCTGACAGTCTGGCGGCCTGGTCGGTAGGCGGCAACAAATACCCAGGCACAAAGGGAGGAAGCGTCTATGGGAAATGCACCAACTACAACAGCATCAATATTGAGATGTGTGTAAGGACGTCCGGGAGCCGGAGTGATACGTCCAAGGACTGGTACTTTGAAAACGCCACGATCAACAGCACAGTGAAGCTGGTGCAGGGGCTGATGAAGAAGTACAATGTTCCCCTGTCCCGTGTGGTTCGGCACTATGATGTGGTCGGGAAATACTGTCCGAATCCGTTTGTACTGAACGACGACCCGGTAACATGGAGCTCTTTCAAGAGCATGGTAGCCGGGGACAAAGATCTGCCGCCGGATACGGGAAGTTCCAGTACATCCGGCAAGCCGTCTGCTCCGTCCACTGGAGGATCTGTGTCCGCATCCGGAATCAATGTCCGGTATCAGGCATATGTGAATGGGCAATGGCTGCCGTGGGTGACAAACTATAATAATATCAGTTCAGACGGCTACGCAGGGATCCCGTGCAGGGCGATCACCGGACTGAAAGCGTATACAGTTGGCTCCCAGTCCGCAGCTGGAAATTTACAGTACCGGGTACACCTGAGAGGAGGCCGGTGGCTGCCGTGGGTGACGGACGCATCCGGAAAGGCTCCGAATGATTACGCCGGGATCTACGGACACGTCATCGACGGAATCCAGGTAAAGCTTGTCAATAAAACGGGATATCATGCGGAGGTACGAGTACAGCTCACCGACCGGACGGGATGGCTTGCCTGGTCCAGTCAGTACAGTACGGGTGCGGATGCATACGCCGGAATCTACGGAATCGGGATTGACCGGGTGCAGATCCGGATCGTGAAGAACTAAAGAAAATCCCTCCGGGGCATACACCTCGGAGGGAGAAAATATTGTATCATCTTTGGCTTTTCTTTCATCCTAATAATGTTTTCTTATTAATCTTTACATTTTTGTTTGTAACAAATTTGTGACAAAAGTACTGAAAAACGGCGTAAATGCGTTATATTTTCATAATAGCAAATTAATTCTAATAGAATTTTAGAAACACCGAATTTTAGGGGAATACCGGGAAAACGGTATAAATTCGGTGTTTTTAATTAATGTCTCCTAATGATTCCGGTACTCACTTAAGCCCTTTTTTTATAATCGTTTGCGACACGTTTGTAACACGGTATCTTTTCTATCTCTTTCCTCAAATCTTCTAAGCTTCTGTGTCCATAGATGGAATTAGTAATGTCACGAAAACTATGCCCCAACATTCGTTTTCTGTCATTTTCGCTTACTTTGTATTTTTCGCATAACATAGAAAAGGTGTGTCTGCAATCGTGAGCTGTATGTTTTCCAACACCTATAC
>ERZ1106929.2459-NODE-2459-length-12473-cov-6.691979_pt1 | contig 12473 bp, 14 predicted proteins | sample MGYA00403662_ERZ1106929 | MGnify/ENA primary metagenome ERZ1106929 (study PRJEB35170, sample SAMEA104062442) | human gut metagenome | biome: human gut; feature: human-associated habitat; material: faeces | place: Denmark | collected 2013-02-20 ... | reverse complement strand
CTTCTTCCGGTTCAGATCCCGGATGGTGCGCAGCACCTCGGAGCGGCCGATGGGGTCCAGCATGGCGGTGGGCTCGTCCAGCACAATGCACCGGGGCTGCATGGCGATGACCCCGGCGATGGCCACCCGCTGCTTCTGACCGCCGGAGAGGAGATGGGGAGCGTGCTCCCGGAACTCATACATCCCCACCGCACGCAGGGCGTCGTCCACCCGCTCCCGGATCTCGGCGGGGGGGACCCCCAGGTTCTCCGGTGCGAAGGCTACATCCTCCTCCACCACATTGGCAACGATCTGGTTGTCCGGGTTCTGGAACACCATGCCCACCGTGCGCCGGATGTCCAGCAGGCGGTCCTCATCCACAGTGTCGATGCCATCCACATACACTTTGCCGCCGCTGGGCAGGAGGATGGCGTTCATGTGCTTGGCGAGGGTGGATTTGCCGCTGCCGTTGTGGCCCAGAACAGCCACAAAAGTGCCCTCCTGGATGGACAGGTCCACCCCGTCCAGCACAACGGGGGCGACGCCCTCGGCGGAGGTGTAGGAGAAGCGGAGAGCTTCCGCGCGGATGATCGCGTCTTTCAATCAAAACACCCCTTGTTTTGAGTCAGGAATGAGAAGTTGGCAATTGAGAATTTTTTTCGGGAGCTGGAGAGGGCGGCAGTGAACGGCCGCGCCCATAACTCCTAACTGGTCAAGATCTGATCCAGCGCCCGGTGGCGCCGCAGGGGAGGACCAGGCCGCTCTCGGTGACGGGGAGGCCCAGCTCCTGGCTGTCGGTGCGGCCGCCGAATTTCCGGGAGAGCAGGGTCTCCAGGATATAGGTGACTACGCTGGGGGCCAGACCGGTGGTATAGGAGTTGAGGATCACAAACAGGGGCTGGTCGGACAGCACCCCCCGCACCAGCTCCACAAAGGGGTAGAGGTTCTCCTCCAGCCGCCACACCTCGCCGGTGGGGCCCCGTCCGTAGCTGGGGGGGTCCATGATAATGGCATCGTACTGCCGGCCCCGGCGGATCTCACGTTCCACGAATTTGGCGCAGTCATCCACGATCCAGCGGATAGGAGCGTCCTCCAGTCCAGAGCTCCTGGCATTCTCCCGGGCCCAGGACACCATGCCCCGGGCGGCGTCCACATGGCACACGCTGGCCCCGGCGGCGGCGCAGGCCACCGTGGCCCCCCCGGTGTAGGCGAACAGGTTGAGCACGTTGATGGGGCGGCCGGCGGAGCGGATCTGCTCCTGAGCCCAGTCCCAGTTGGCGGCCTGCTCGGGGAACAGGCCGGTGTGCTTGAAGTTCATGGGCTTGATGTTGAAGGTGAGGCTGCCGTAGGAGACGGTCCAGCGCTCGGGCATGGATTTATTCTGCCACTGCCCCCCGCCGCTGGAGGAGCGGGCGTACCGCCCCGCGTTGTGCTTCCAGCCCCGGTGGGTGCGGGGGGTATTCCAAATGGCCTGGGGGTCGGGGCGGACCAGCAGCTGGTCCCCCCACCGCTCCAGCTTCTCCCCCCGGGAGCAGTCGATCAATTCATAGTCCTTCCAGCGGTCGGAACGCCACATATGGGAGCCACCTCTCATACAAATTAAAACTAATACAGTATATCATTCCCGCCGGGGACCGTCAATGAAAAGTGGGGACAATTCCGCCTGAACCGGCCCCGCGGGGGAAAGCCCCGCAAAAGATTCCCGCCTCCCCATTGACGGACGCGGGCGGCCGGGCCATAATAGGGGGCGAAGGCTTCAATAAGAAAGGTGGATCACCTGTGGATTTATACGGAACGCTGGGCGCCTCCTGCGCCCGGCGGGAGATTTTGACGGCCATGTTTCAGGCGGGGATGACCGGTGCCCGGCTGAACCTGTCCCACACCACCCTCCCGGAGTGCGCCTCCCTGCTGGAGGATGAGTTCTGGCCCGCCGCCCGTCAGGCGGGGGTGGAGGCCAGCCTGATCGTGGACCTCCAGGGCCCGGAGCTGCGGGTGGGGCGGCTGGAGGAGCCGGTTCCCCTCCGGGAGGGAAGCTCCGCCCTGCTGGGGGCCGGGGGCATCCCCGTCCCCCGGAGCGTGGTGGAGGCCGCCCGGCCCGGGGACCAGATCTCCCTGGACGACAGCGCCCTCCTGCTCACGGTGGAGGAGGCCGGCCCCGACCGCCTGACCTGCCGGGTGGAGCGGGGCGGACTGCTCAAGAGCCGCAAGAGCCTGGCCCTGCTGGGCCGGGAGGTGGACTCCCCCACCCTGACGGCGGAGGACCGGGCCAACCTGGCCCAGGCCGGCCGGTTTGGGGTGACCCACGTCCTCCAGCCCTTCGTGCGGGGGCGGGAGGACCTTCTCACTCTGCGCTCCGCCCTGGCGGAGCTGGGGCTGGACCAGGTGAAGATCATGGCCAAGATCGAAAACCGGCGGGGAATGGAGAAGCTGGACGAGATTTTGGAGGAGGCGGACGTGATCTGCATTGCCCGGGGGGATCTGGGGAACAGTATGCCCCTGTGGGAGCTCCCCTCCGCCCAGAAGCGCATCGCCCGAACATGCCGGGCGGCGGGAAAACCCTTCTTTGTGGTGACCCAGCTGCTGTGGTCCATGGAGGAGCGGGCGGTGCCCACCCGGGCGGAGGTGAGCGACATCTACAACGCGGTGCTGGACGGCTCCTGCGCCCTGATGCTCACCGGCGAGACCGCCGCGGGCCGCCACCCCCTGGAGGCCATGGAGTACCTGGCCAAAACCGCCCGGTGCGCCCTGCGGGATTTAAACCCGGACGTATCGCTTTTCCGCCCCGCAGGGGCGGAAACCGAAACAAAAACATTGAAATTGGGAGATTCCGTACAATGGAGAACGTGAAACAGATTTTATTTGTCAACGCCTGCATGCGGGGGCCGGAGCGCTCCCGCACCCGGAAGCTGTGCCAGACCTTTTTGAATGCCTGCAAAAACCGCTGGCCGGAGGCGGAAATTCGGGAGCGGGACCTGACCGCCGCTCCCCTGCCGGTGCTCACCACAGAGCTGGACGACCGGCGGCACCAGCGCTTCCCCGAAGATCCCCGGGACCCCATGTTCGGCCCGGCCCATGAGGTGGCCCAGGCCGACCTGGTGGTGATCGGGGCCCCCTACTGGGACCTGACCTTCCCGGCGGCCCTGAAGGTCTATCTGGAGTGGGCCAGCATGCTGGGCGTCACCTTCCGCTACACCCAGGAGGGGGAGCAGGTGGGCATGAGCCGTGCCGGGGAGCTGGTCTTTATCACCACCGCCGGAGGCCCTCTGGAGGGGCAGAATTACGGCTTTGACTATCTCAAGGGGCTGGCCGCCATGTTCGGCATCCCCTCCGCCCGGTGTCTGTCCGCCCAGGAGCTGGACATTCAGGGCAACGACCCGGAGGCCATTCTGCGGGAGGCACAGGAGCGGGCCGCAGCATTGGCCGCGGAGCTCTAAACGCAAAACACAGCCGCCAGCGATGCTGGCGGCTGTTTCAATTTCCAATCATATAGGGGATCAGGTTTCAACCACCAGATAGCCGTTGTCCAGCTCCCAGCAGCGCAGGCCCTGGTCCCGGAGGGAGGCGGCCCCCTCTGCGTCGATGTCCTCCCGGATGGCCCGGGCCTCCTCCGTGGTGCGGACGGGGTATCTCACATAGCTGTCCACCTGGAAGGGGGTGCACAGCGCCACCGCCTCGTACAGGGGGTTGTCAAACCAGATCTCGGTCAGCACCCCCTCCTCGTAGACCTTCAGCCAGCGCTGGTTGTCGTCCCGGACCGAGGTGACAAAGCCGTCCCGGACCTGGACCTGGTATCCGGCTCCTCCGTAGACCGTGGTCCCGTCCGGGTCCTCCACCACCACCTCCAGCTCTCCCTGCTCAAAGGCCCACAGGGGGCCGTCCCCCTGGGTGAGGGCCTCCGTCCGCTTGGCGTGCAGGCACCAGTGGTAGAAAATCAGGGAAAACAGCGCGATGGAGACCAGCACCGTGGCCGCCAGCAGGGCGGCCAGCCGCCCCCGGGAGATGCGAATGACAGAATTTGTCCGTTCCATGGGGTGCGCCTCTTATTTTCCTGTCAAATGGGGTCCTCTACGGCCCCATCATACCAGATCCGATACTATATAGCAAGAGAAAGGGACGGGTTTCTCTTGTCCGGATTTGGGAAACCTGATATACTATCCAGGTACAAGATTCTGCTGCTGCACGACGAATTTTGGGAGGAGACCCATTATGAAAAAACTGATGGTCCTGGACGGCAACTCCATCGTCAACCGGGCCTTTTACGGGGTGAGCCAGAACCTCACCACCCGGGCGGGACAGCCCACCAACGCCATTTTCGGCTTTCTGAACATTTTGCAAAAACTGCTGGACGAGGGGAAGCCGGACGCCCTGTGCGTCACCTTCGACCGGAAGGCCCCCACCTTCCGGCACCTGGCCTACGAGGGCTACAAGGCCACCCGGAAGGGGATGCCCGACGAATTGGCCAGCCAGCTCCCCCTGCTCAAGGACGTGCTGGCGGCCATGAATATCCCCATGTACGAGCTGGACGGCTGGGAGGCGGACGACCTCATCGGCACCATCTCGGTAAAGGATACCGCCGCCGGGTGGGAGACGGTCATCGTCACCGGGGACAAGGACTCCCTCCAGCTGGTGACCGACACCACCACCGTGAAGCTGGTGTCCACCCGCATGGGCCGCACCACCACCCGGGACATGACCCCGGAGGCCTTCCGGGAGGAGTACGGCTTCGACCCCATCCACATCATCGACCTGAAGGCCCTCATGGGGGACTCCAGCGACAACATCCCCGGGGTGAAGGGGGTGGGGGAGAAGACCGCCATGGCCCTGGTTCAGCGGTACGGCTCCATCGACGACCTGTACGCCGCCCTGCCCGAGGTGGAGATGGCCCCCGGCGCCCCCGCCAAGCCCGGGGTCATCAAAAAGCTCACCGAGGGGGAGGACCAGGCCCGCATGTCCTACGACCTGGCCACCATCCACACCGACGCCCCCATCGACTTCGCCCCGGAGAACAATTTACGCAAGGAGCCCAACGGCCCCGCCCTGTACCAGCTGTTTCTGGACCTGGAGTTTGCCAAGCTCATTGACAAGTTCCACCTCACCGCCCCCCAGGGGGAGGGAGCCGTCCAGGAGGAGGCGTCCGCCCAGGTGAACACGGCCAGCGAGGTGGTGGAGACCCGGGAGCGGCTGGAGGAGCTGCTGGCCCTCTGGCGGGGGCTTGACGGGGTGAACGTGCTGGCCCTGCCCTCCCTGGACGTGGTGTGCGTGGAGTGGGCGGAGACGGAGAAAGAGCACCGGGCCGCCCTGCTGTTTGCCGGCAAGCTGGAGTGCTACAACGACGGTCTCCGGACCCTGTTCGCCCCGGATATCAAAAAGGTGGTCCACGGCTCCAAGGAGCTGTGCAAGCGCCTGCTGGACGAGGGCATTCAGCCCGGCGGCATCGTCTTTGACACCGAGGTGGCCGCCTATCTGCTGGCCCCCACCGACGGCAGCTACGACCTGGAGAAGCTGGGCATCACCTACTACAACCAGGAGTTCCCCAAGGCCAAGGCCTATCTGGAGGAGGGGGCCTTCGGTCCCCTGGCCGACCCGGCGGGGCCCACAGCCGCCCTGCTGTCCCACACCGCCCTCATCGGGGCTCTGCGAAAGACCCTCTCCCAGCGGCTGGAGGAGCTGGGACTGAACAAAATCTATCAGGAGGTGGACCTCCCCCTGTGCCCGGTGCTGGCCGAGATGGAGGAGATCGGGGTGCTGGTGGACCGGGGGGCCCTGGTAGAGTTCGGGGAGATGCTCTCCCAGGGTATCGACAAGGTGCAGGCCGCGATTTATGAGCTGGCCGGGGAGGAGTTCAACATCAACTCCACCCAGCAGCTGGGCCGCATCCTCTTTGACCAGCTGGGCCTGCCCCCGGTGAAGAAGACCAAGACGGGCTACTCCACCAACGCGGAGGTGCTGGACAAGCTCCGGGGCAGGCATCCCATCATCGAGCAGATTCTGGACTACCGCCAGCTCACCAAATTGAAGTCCACCTATGTGGACGGCCTGGGCAAGGTGATCGGGGACGACGGACGCATCCACACCTGCTTCCAGAACACTGTCACCGCCACCGGCCGCCTCAGCTCCGCCGAGCCCAACCTGCAAAATATCCCCATCCGCACCCCCCTGGGGGCGGAGCTGCGGAAAATGTTCGTGGCCGGGCCGGGGATGACCCTGGTGGACGCGGACTACTCCCAGATCGAGCTGCGGCTCCTGGCCCACATGGCCGGGGACGAGAAGATGATCGAGGCCTTCCGCTCCGGCCGGGACTTCCACACGGTCACCGCCGCCCAGGTGTTCGGGGTGGAGCCGGAGCAGGTCACCCATGAAATGCGCCGCAGCGCCAAGGCGGTGAACTTCGGCATCGTCTACGGCATCTCCGCCTTCTCCCTGAGCCAGGACATCGGCGTGAGCGTGGCGGAGGCCAAGGCGTATATGGAGGCCTACTTCGCCACCTTCCCAGGCGTCCGGACGTATATGGACGCCATTGTGGAGCGGGCCAGGGAGCAGGGCTATGTGGAGACGCTGTTCCACCGGCGGCGGGACCTGCCGGAGCTGAAGTCCTCCAACTTCAACCTCCGCTCCTTCGGGGAGCGAGTGGCCCTGAACATGCCCATCCAGGGCACCGCGGCGGACATCATGAAGCTGGCTATGGTGGCGGTGCGGAAACGCCTGCGGCAGCAACTGCCGGAGGCCCGTCTGGTGCTGCAAGTCCACGACGAGCTGATCGTGGAGTGCCCGGAGGCCCAGGCGGAGACCGCCGCGGCGCTGCTGAAGGAGGAGATGGAGAACGTGGTGTCCCTCTCCGTCCCCCTAACGGCGGACGCCCACTGGGGCAGAAACTGGCTGGAGGCCAAGGGCTGATGGGATTTCAGAAGATCGACTACGCCGCGTGGCCCCGCCGTCCGTATTTTGAGCATTACCACCGGGACGTGCCCTGTTGGTACAGCATGACGGTGGACGTGGACATCTCCGCCCTGCTGCCCCGCCTGCGGGGGTCGGGACTCCGGTTCTATCCGTCGGTGATCCACGGCATCTCCCGGATGGTCAACGCGGACCCGGCCCTCCGCATGGCTATGGACGAGACGGGGGCCATCGGCGTCTACGACCGGGTGGACCCCACTTATACGATTTTCCACAAGGACGATGAGACCTTCTCCGTCCTCTGGACCGCCTACCAGCCGGATCTGCGGGCCTTCTGCCAGGACTGGGAGGCGGACCGGGCCCGCTATGGGGACATCCACACCTTTGAAGCCCGCCCGCCGGAGGCGGGACAGGGACTCTTCAACATCTCCGCCGTGCCCTGGGCCTCCTTCCGAAGTCTGCACCTGGAGCTGCCGGAGGCCAACGACTACCTGCTGCCCATCTTTACCCTGGGCCGCTACCGGAAGGAGAACGGCCGCACCCTGCTGCCCCTGGCCATGCAGGTCCACCACGGCGTCACGGACGGCTTTCACGTGGGGCGGTTCTTCAACCGCCTCCAGGCCTGGGCGGACAGTGCGCCGGAGATGGGCGCATGAAGCGCCTGTATATGATCGGCGGTCCTATGGGCGTGGGCAAGACCGCCGCCTGCCGCCAGCTGCAGCAGCTGCTGGACCGGAGCGTGTTCCTGGACGGGGACTGGTGCTGGGATGCCCACCCCTTCCAGGTGACGGAGGAGACCCGGGAGATGGTGCTGGAGAACATCTCTTTTCTCCTGAACAGCTTCCTCCGCTGCTCCGCCTATGACCATGTGATTTTCTGCTGGGTCCTGCACCGGCGGGAAATCTGGGAAGACCTGCTCCGCCGCCTGACGGAGCCGTATGTCCTGCGGGCCGTCTCCCTGGTCTGCACACCGGAGACCCTGCGGTCCCGGCTGGAGGGAGATATCCGCGCCGGAAAGCGAATACCGGATGTGTTGGACCGGAGCCTGGCCTACCTGCCGCTGTATGATGCCCTGGACATCCGGCACCTGGATGTGACGGCTTTGACGCCCCGGGAGACGGCGGAGTGCATCCGAAGGGAGGGCGGCGCATGAAGCGGCTGATCGTCCTGCTGGGCGTGGCTGGGGTGTCCCTGTCGGCGGTGTTTGTCCGGTGGTCCACGGCGCCGTCCCTGATCCTGGCGCTGTACCGGATGGCCTTTTCGGCGGCGCTGATGGCGGTCCCGGTACTGGCGGGACGAAGGCGGGAGCTGAAATCCCTGACCCGGCGGGACGTGCTGCTGTGCCTTGCCAGCGGCTTGTTTCTGGGCATCCACTTCGCGGCGTATTTTGGGGCCCTGCGGGCCACCTCCATCGCCTCGGCGGTGGTGCTGGTGGATACGGAGGTATTCTTTGTGGCAGCGGCCTCGGCGTTGTTTCTGGGGCAGCGGCTGCCCCGCCGGACCTGGCCCGCGGTCCTGCTTGCCTTTGCAGGCAGCGCGGTGGTGGCGCTGGCAGACAGCGCCGCCGGGACGAATGCGCTGCTGGGAGATTTGATTGCCCTGGCCGGCGCCGCCGCCATGGCGGTCTATACCATGATCGGAACGGTCTGCCGGCAGCGGCTCTCCACATCAGTGTACACCTTTCTGGTGTATACGTCCGCCGCGGCCACGCTGCTGGCTGCGGCCCTGCTGAGCGGAACGCCGCTGGCCGGCTACGGTCCGGTGAACGGGCTGACGGCCCTGGGCATGGCGGTATGCTGCACCCTGCTGGGACACAATGTGTTCAGCTGGGGGCTGAAATATCTGCCGCCGGCCTTCATCGCCACGGTCAAGCTGATGGAGCCGGTGTTCGCCTCTGTCTGGGGACTCCTGCTCTTTGGCGAGCGGCCGGGCTGGCTGACGGTTGCCGGAGGCGCGGCGGTCCTTCTGGGCGTGGGGCTGTATGCCCGTACCATCGGCGGGGATGCCGGAAAACGAGAGGAGAGAGAACCATGAGAGAACAGATGCACGTGCGCATCGTCCCCATGACCGGGGACCATCTGGACGAGGTGGCGGAGCTGGAACGGATCTGCTTCACCACCCCCTGGTCCCGGAACATGCTGGTGGAGGAGCTGCAGAACGACTGCGCCGCCTTCCTGGTGGCCCTGGATGACGAGGACCACGTGGCGGGCTACGCCGGCCTGCTGGTGGTGCTGGACGAGGGGTACATCACCAATGTGGCCGTGCGGCCGGAGTGCCGCCGCAACGGCATCGCCCAGAAGCTGCTGCAAGTGTTCCTGGACTTTGCCCAGGCCCACAAGCTGGCGTTTCTGACGCTGGAGGTCCGGGCCTCCAACTACGGGGCCATCGCCCTGTACGGCAGCCGGGGCTTCCGCAGCGTGGGCAGGCGGAAAAACTATTACGAGCATCCGAAGGAGGATGCCATCATCATGACAAAGGAGTTTACCGATGGAACTGAGGATCCCGACACCGGAGCAGCTGCGGACGGTCTATGACCGGGACCTGCGGACAGCATTTCCCGCAGCGGAGCTGAAGCCCCTGAAGAATATGGAGGAGATGTGGGCCGAGGGGCGGTACCGCCCCTGGTGCCTCTTTGACGGGGACGACATCGCCGGCGAGGCATTTTTATGGCTGGGCCACCCCGGCTGGGCCCTGCTGGACTATCTGTGCGTGGCCGCAGACCGCCGGAACGGCGGCCTGGGCTCCGTGATCCTGGAGAAGCTCCGGGAGGCGGAGCGGGGCAATGTGATCTTCGGAGAGAGTGAGATCCCTTGCTACGCCCCGGACCCGGCCATGGCAGAGCGGCGGCTGGGCTTCTATGCCCGCAACGGCGCCCGGACCGCCGGGTATGACACGGAGATGTTCGGCGTGCCCTACAAGACCCTGTACTGGGCGGATGGGAAAGTGGACGAGTCCGCCCTGATGGAGGAGCACCGCTTTGTCTATGCCAGTACCTTTGCGCCGGATAAATTCCGCAGATATGTCCGCATCCCCTTTGATCCAAATGGGACGCCGGGCGAGAGAGTATCCTGGCAGCAGTGACGGAAAAGAGAGGGACAGATCATGAAAATTTTGGCCTTTGAGTCCTCCTGCGACGAGACAGCGGTGGCCGTGGTGGAGGACGGGCGCACGGTCCTGTCCGATGCCATCGCCTCCCAGGACATCGCGCGGGTGTCCCATATCCCCGGGGTGGGGAAGAAGACCGCCGAGCGCATCATCTTGGAGCTGAAGGGCACCTTGGAGGGCGGCATGGCGTCGCTGTTCAGCCAGGGCGAGGTTGAGCCTGCGCGTAATCTGGCGGTGCAGGGGGCCACCGAGGCGCTTCTCTCCATGGGCTTCACCTCCGCCGAGGCCGAGGTGGCCTTGCGGGGCGCTCCCGAGGACGCGGGCGAGGGCGCGCTGCTACAATACGCCTTGAAACGTTTGGGAAGTCGATAGGAAGTCATGGCATTCGATCTGGACATAGAGGGCATGGTGTTCGAGGCCGCGCGGGACGGCGCGGAAGCGCAGGGCTCGGCATCGGCGCTCGGGCGCGACCGCGCGGTGGCCCCGACGCTCACCGAGGACGACCTGGAGCTCGATTTCTCCCTGCGTCCCAAGCGGCTCGACGATTACCTGGGCCAGACGAAGGTGAAGGAGTCCCTCGGCATCATGATCGCGGCGGCCCAGGGGCGCGGCGAGCCGGCGGACCATATCCTGTTCTCGGGCCCTCCAGGGCTGGGCAAGACCACGCTCGCCACGGTGGTGGCCAACGAGTTGGGCGCCTCCATTCGCACCACCTCCGGACCGGCCATCGCTCGCACGGGCGACTTGGCGGCCATCCTCACCAACCTCGAAGAAGGCGATGTGCTGTTCATCGACGAGATCCATCGCCTGAACCGCATGGTGGAGGAGGTACTGTACCCGGCGCTGGAGGACTTCGAGCTGGACATCGTTGTGGGCAAGGGCCCGGCGGCCCGTTCAATCCGGCTCGATCTGCCGCGCTTCACGCTCATCGGCGCCACCACGCGCACGGGCCTGCTCACCGGCCCTTTGCGCGATCGCTTCGGTGTGGCCTTCCGCCTGCAGTACTACACGCCCGAGGAGCTTTCGCTCATCGTGTGCCGGTCGGCCTCTATCCTGAACGTGGCCATCGACGAGGAGGGCGCTCTGGAGATCGCCCGGCGCTCCCGGGGCACCCCGCGTCTGGCCAACCGCCTGCTGAAGCGCGTGCGCGACTGGGCCCAGGTGCGCGGCGACGGCGCCATCACCGAGGATGTGGCCGCCGAGGCGCTCACGTTCTTCGAGGTGGACCATCTGGGGCTCGACGCAGTGGACAACCGGCTTCTGGAGGTGCTCTGCGTGCAGTTCGGCGGCCGTCCGGTGGGGCTTACCACCTTGGCGTCCGCATTGGCGGAAGACCCCGATACCGTGGAAGACGTGTACGAGCCCTACCTCATGCAGCAGGGCCTCATGATGCGCACTCCCAAGGGTCGCCAGGCCACCGCCGGCGCCTGGGAGCATCTGGGACTCACCCCGCCGGAAGGGTGTTAAGGAGCGAGTATGTTCGAGCAAGATTATTTGATGCGTATCATCGCTCAGCTTCTGGGGGCCATTCGACGCTCTATGGAGCGGGCGGCCGGCGAGGAGGATCCGGACGGGGCCGCGAGCGCCCTCGACATGGCGTTGGGCGACGCCACCGATCTGGACGGCGAGGCGCTGCTCTCCCTGGCGCCCGAGTCGCTGGCCTCGGTACTGCAGGTGTCGGGGGTCGATCCGCACCTCACGGAGTATATCGCCCGCAGTCTCATGCTCTCCGGTCGCTACCACGGTGAGGCGGGACGGCCGGATGTGGCCGAGCTGCGGCAGGCCCAGGGCCGCGCCGTCGCTGCCGCCTTCGGCCACGAGCTGGGAGCCGACCCCGTCAGCGACGAGGCCTTGGAGGCGCTTCTGACCGCAAGTGATGGAGAAGCGTAAATTCCCCGAGGAAATCGGCTGAAGTTAGCGTATAGTTATAGCGCGCTCCCAAAAGGGAGCTGGGCTTCGCGCCCGTATTGCTATACCCGCTCGTCAGACGAGCGGGAGGAAAGAGGAAAGTATCATGGCGGAAGGCACTGTCAAGTGGTTCAACCCCGAGAAGGGCTACGGCTTCATCTCCCAGAATGACGGCGAGGATCTCTTCGTCCACTTCTCCGAGATCAAGATGTCGGGCTTCAAGACGCTCAACGAGGGCGACGCAGTGACGTTCGAGGTGACCGAGGGTCAGAACGGCAAGCTGCAGGCGAGCAACGTGGAACGTCTCTAACTTCAAGTTTTAGAAATCTACATGACGCCAAAGGGCCCGGGATTGCTCCCGGGCCCTTTTCTGTTGCTAGCGGGCGTTCCAGGCGAGGAAGGCCCAGGTGACGACGCGGGGCTCGCGCAGACGCAGGGCCTTTTCGGGGATGCCTTTCTTGTCGGGCCGCCCCGCCCGCTCGTTGGCCACGAGGTTGTCGGCAAGCCAGGTGCGCAGGCGCGCGAGCGCCGCGGCGCGCTCCTTTTCGCCGACGAGCGCCGCGGTGGCGTCGTTCGCCATGCGGGCG
>ERZ1106929.2457-NODE-2457-length-12479-cov-9.018674_pt1 | contig 12479 bp, 10 predicted proteins | sample MGYA00403662_ERZ1106929 | MGnify/ENA primary metagenome ERZ1106929 (study PRJEB35170, sample SAMEA104062442) | human gut metagenome | biome: human gut; feature: human-associated habitat; material: faeces | place: Denmark | collected 2013-02-20 ... | reverse complement strand
TCGACTATGTGATCCCCGGCAACGACGACGCCATCCGCGCCATCAAGCTGATCTCTTCCATCATGGCCAACGCCGTGCTGGAGGGCAAGCAGGGCGAGCAGACCGAGGAGGCCGCCGCTGAGGAGACCGCTTCTGCTGACGCTGAGTGATCTGCGCGCATTTTTCTGAAGAAACCAAATCTGTTTGGAGGAATTCAAAATGGCTTTTACCGCAGCTGACGTAAAGAACCTGCGCGAAATGACCGGCGTGGGCATGATGGACTGCAAGAAGGCGCTGACCGCCGCTGACGGCGACAAGGACAAGGCTATCGAGTGGCTGCGTGAGAAGGGCCTTGCCGCCCAGACCAAGAAGGCCGGCAAGGTGGCCGCCGAGGGCGTCTCCTACGCCATCGTCAATGAGGCTGGCGTGGGCGTCGTGGTGGAGGTCAACTCCCAGACCGACTTCGTGGCCAAGAACGAGGTGTTCCAGGGCTTTGTCAAGGACGTGGCCTCCGTCATCGCCGCCGAGGACCCCGCCGATGTGGCCGCACTCCAGGAGATGACCTACCCCGGCACCGACCGCACCATCGCCTCCGTCACCGCCGACAAGGTGCTCTCCATCGGGGAGAACATCCAGATCCGCCGCTTCGTCCGCTATGCCGAGGGCGTCAATGTGCCCTATATCCACATGGGCGGCAAGGTCGGCGTGCTGGTGAACCTGGCCGTGGAGGGCATCGCTGACATGGCCAAGGTCGTCGAGGTGGGCAAGGATGTGGCCATGCAGATCTGCGCCATGAACCCCACTTTCCTGGACAAGAGCGACGTGGATCAGGCCACCCTGGACAAGGAGAAGGAGATCCTGATGGTCCAGGCCAAGGAGGACCCCAAGAACGCCAGCAAGCCCGAGAATATCATCGAGAAGATGGTCATGGGCCGCATTGGCAAGTATTACGAGGAGAACTGCCTGCTCCAGCAGGCCTTCGTCAAGGAGAATAAGATCTCCGTGGAGAAGCACGTGGCTGAGGTGGCCAAGCAGCTGGGCGGCAAGATCACCGTCAAGGCCTTCACCCGCTTCCAGACCGGCGAGGGCATCGAGAAGGCTGAGGAGGATTTCGCCGCCGAAGTGGCCAGCATGATCCACTAATTCTCTTTCCTGAATACGAATTGATTAACATGAGGCCGAGGCAGCACAGCTGCTTCGGTCTCATTTTTTATAAAAATCCTCCCGGTGCAGCGCACCGGGAGGACCACAATGCCAGAAATCAGCTGCGGGCAATGGCGGCGGTGTCCATGGCGATCATCAGCTCCTCGTTGGTGGGGATGACCAGAATCCGCACCTTGGAGTCGTCGGTGGCCACGTCCACTTCCTTGCCCCGGGTGTTGTTCTTCTCGGGGTCGATCTTCACGCCCATGAACTCCAGGCCGGAGACCACGTTGGCCCGGGTGTCGGGGCCGTTCTCGCCCACGCCGGCGGTGAAGATGATGGCGTCCACCCCGCCCATGGCGGCGGCATAGGAGCCGATGAACTTCTTCACGCTGTAATCAAAGACGTCCAGCGCCAGCTGAGCCCGCTGGTTGCCCTGGGGAGCGGCAGCCTCCAGATCGCGGAAGTCGGAGGAGACGCCGGAGATGCCCAGCACGCCGGACTTCTTGTTCAGCACGTTCAGCATCTCGTCAATGTTGTAGCCGTGCTTGTGCATCAGGTACTCCAGGATGCCCGCGTCCAGGTCGCCGGAGCGGGTGCCCATGGGCAGGCCGGCCAGAGGGGTGAAGCCCATGGAGGTGTCCACGCTCTTGCCCCCGTCAATGGCGGTGATGGAGGAGCCGTTGCCCAGGTGGCAGGAGATCAGCTTCAGCTCCTCAATGGGCTTGCCCAGCATGGCGGCGGCCCGCTGGGACACGTACTTGTGGCTGGTGCCGTGGAAACCGTAGCGGCGGACCTTGTCCTGCTCATAGTACTCATAGGGCAGGGCGTAGGTGTAGGCCACGGGGGGCATGGTCTGGTGGAAGGCGGTGTCGAACACGGCCACCATGGGGGTGCCGGGCATCAGCTCCTGGCAGGCCTTGATGCCGATGATGTTGGCGGGGTTGTGCAGGGGGGCCAGAGGATTGCACTCCTCGATGGCGGCCATCACCTCGTCGGTGATCAGGACAGACTGGGCGAACTTCTCGCCGCCGTGGACCACCCGGTGGCCCACCGCGTCGATCTCCTTCATGGAGCTGATGACGCCGTTCTTCTCGTCCACCAGGGCGTGGAGCACGGTCTGAATGGCCTCAGAGTGGGTGGGCATAGCCACGTCGGCGTCCTTGATGGGGTCCTTGCCGGCGGGCTTATAGGTGAACTTGCCGTCGATGCCGATGCGCTCGCACAGGCCCTTTGCCAGCACCTCCTGGGTGTCGGGGTTGAGGAGCTGGTACTTCAGGGAAGAGCTGCCTGCGTTGATGACAAGAATGTTCATGGGAATCAATCTCCTTTTCCAAAATTACAACTGCCGGGCTTGTCTTTGACGTTTGGAATGTAGTAAACTAAAGAGACAGTCCAACGCCGCGGTTCAATTTATTGTAACGCTTTTCCACCGCCAGGACAACCACTTTCGGGGAAAAAATTTCTTTTTTCCCCGAAAAAAAAGAAACTCTTTTTCCAAATCCGTTTCCACAGACAGGGAGGCACACTATGAAAATCGCCGGCATCGTGGCGGAGTACAACCCCTTTCATACGGGACACGCCTATCAAATCGCCTGCACCCGGGCACAGCTGGGGGAGGACTGCGCCGTTGCAGCGGTGATGAGCGGCCACTGGGTGCAGGGCGGGCGGCCCGCCATTGCGGACAAGTGGACCCGGACCAGGCTGGCCCTGCTGGGGGGCGCGGACCTGGTGCTGGAGCTGCCCACGGTGTGGGCCGTGTCCTCGGCGGAGACCTTCGCCCGGGGGGCGGTGGGGCTGCTGGCCGCCGCCCAGGTGGTGGACGTGCTCTCCTTCGGCAGTGAGTGCGGGGACGCGGACAAGCTCCGGCGCGCCGCCAGCTGTCTCAACAGCCCGGAGTACGAGGCCGGCCTGCGCCGCCTTGTAGACGAGGGGACCCCCTTCGCCGCCGCCCGGCAGAGGGCGGTAGAGGGGCTGCTGGGACCGGAGCTGGCCGAACTGCTGTCCACTCCCAACAACAACCTGGGGGTGGAATACATCCGGGCCCTGGACAGGCTGAACCATAACATCCGGCCCATGACCATCCGCCGGGAGGGCGCCCCCCACGACAGCCTGATGCGCGGGGCGGAGCGGCCCCGGTTCTGCTCCGCCACCCAGCTGCGCGCCTTTCTGGAGGGAGAGGACTGGGCGGCTCTGGCGCCTTACCTCCCCAAAAACGGGCTGGAAGTGCTGCGGGCCGGCTGGAGCGGCCCCAGCCTGGAGCGGGCGGAGCGGGGCCTGCTGGCCCGCCTGCGCACCATGACGGCGGAGGACTGGGCCAATATCCCGGACAGCGGCGCAGGAGAGGGCCTGCCGCCCCGGCTGGAGCGGGCAGGAGCGCAGTGCCGTACCCTGGGGGAATTTATCGCCCTGGCCAAGCCCAAGCACTGGACCCAGGCCCGCATGCGGCGGCTGCTGGTGTGGGCCTGGCTGGGCCTCACCCGGGAGGACCGGCCGGCCCAGCCCCCCTATCTCCGGGTGCTGGGCTTTAACGGCCGGGGGCAGGCCGTTTTGAAGGGGATGAAGGAGCGGGCCCATCTGCCCATCCTCACCAAACCCGCCCACGCCCGCAGCCTAGACGGCCCGGGTCGGCGGCTCTTTGACCTGGAGGCACGGTGCACCGACCTGTACGACCTGTGCCTGGAGGCCGTCCCCACTCCCGGCCGGGAGTGGACCACAAGCCCGGTCCGCCTCTGACCCACGCAGTTTTTCCGGAAAGGAGTCCCAAATGCGCCGATTTTCTCCCCCAAAAATTCTTTTGCCCGTTATGCTGATCCTGCCCGCTCTGCTGGTCCTGCTCTTTGAGTGCCTCAAGGGTCAAAAAGCCCTGATGGACGGCTGGGTATCCGGCTTCATGGCCCCGGCGGAGCAGTTCCTGGGGCGGGTGTGGTCCCTGCTCCCCTGGTTTTCTGTGGCGGAGGTGCTCACCGCCCTGCTTTTAGCGGGAAGCGCCGCCTGGCTCATCCGGGCCGTGGTCCTGCTGGTCCGGGAGCGGGCGGGTGGGCGCTTTCTGCGCCGCCTGCTGGCCTTTGCCTCCGCCCTGCTGTGGCTGTGGGCGGCGGTGAGCTGGATGTGGAACGCCGCCTACTACGCCTCCAGCTTTCAGGAGAGGAGCGGACTCAAAGCAGAGCCCTACTCGGTGGAGACCCTGGCCCAGGTGACCGCCCTGTTTGCCCAGCGGGCGGCGGAGTTCTCCACCCAGGTGGAGCGGGACGGGGACGGCCTGTTTGCCGAGTCCCTGGAGGAGGTCTTTGACCGGGGCCCCGCCGTCTATGAGAACCTGGTCCAGGAATTTCCCTTTCTGGAGCTGGAGCCCTCTGTGCGGGTAAAGCCCCTCTTTTTCTCCCGGCTCCAGAGTATTCTGGGCTTTACCGGGGTGTATTTCCCCTTCACCGGAGAGGCCAACGTGAACATCGACGCCCCGGCCTGCATGATCCCCGCCACTGTGGCCCACGAGATGGCCCATCAGCGGATGGTGGCCTCGGAGCAGGAGGCCAACTTTGTGGGCATCGCCGCCGCCGTCACCAGCGGGGACCCGGTCTTTCAATACTCCGGGTACCTGTTCGGCCTGGTCCAGCTGTGCAACGCCCTGGCTCCCGTGGACCGGGACGCCTGGAACGCCATTGTCCAGCAGTATTTTACCCAGGAGATGGCCAACGACTGGAACGCCAACAACGCCTACTGGGCGGAGCTGTCCTCCCCCGTGGAGGAGACGGCGGAGCAGGTGTACGACTCCTTTCTGAAAGGCAACGATCAGGAGCTGGGCATCCGCTCCTATGGGGCGTGCGTAGACCTGCTGGTGGCCTATTTCGGAAACAATGCCTGAAAATCTTCTGCGCCGCGCACTCCATGCGCGGCGCAGAATTTTTTCCTGCCCGGAGGGAGAAAACTCCGGCCCGGTCCTTTTGGAAAAAGAGGTTGACGGTGGAATCCTCCGGCGGTATCATAGAAATCAAAGCAGGGGCACATTTCGATCCGTTTTTTGTAGGAACTGACAACCGCTACATTACGATAAACGAGGAGGGAAAACCATTGAGCCGTCTATCCATTGAAATCCCCGACCGGGCCCAAACGGTACTGAACGATCTGTACCGGGACATGGGCCGGCGTATCAGCGCCAGCCAGCCGGGGCTTTGTCCGGTGGACATGTCCCTGAACTTCCTGCGGCTGTGCCACGCCCAGACCTGCGGCAAGTGCGTGCCCTGCCGGGTGGGCCTGGGCCAGCTGGCGGTGCTCATCGAGCAGGTGCTGGACCGTACCGCCACCATGGAGACCATTGACCTCATCGAGCGCACCGCCCAGGTGATCGCCGACTCCGCCGACTGCGCCATCGGCTATGAGGCGGCCCACATGGTGCTCCGGGGGGTGCGGGGCTTCCGGGAGGACTACGAGGAGCACGTGCTCCACGGCCGGTGCATCAGCGGCCTGAGCCACCCGGTGCCCTGCGTCTCCACCTGCCCGGCCCATGTGGACATCCCCGGGTACATCTCCCTCATCCGGCTGGGGCGGTACGAGGACGCGGTACGCCTCATCCGAAAGGACAACCCCTTCCCCGCCGCCTGCGCCTATGTGTGCGAGCACCCCTGCGAGGGCCAGTGCCGCCGGCGGATGGTGGACGACTCGGTGAACATCTGCGGCCTGAAGCGGTACGCGGTGGATCATGCGGGCGATATGCCCGCCCCGGAGCGGGCGGAGGACACGGGCAAGACGGTGGCCGTCATCGGCGGCGGGCCGGGGGGCCTGACGGCGGCCTACTATCTGTCCCTCATGGGCCACAAGGTCACCGTCTATGAACAGCGCCCCAAGCTGGGGGGCATGCTCCGCTACGGCATCCCCGACTACCGCCTGCCCCAGGACATCCTGGACCGGGACATTGCCCACATCCTGTCCGCCGGCATCTCCGTGCGGACGGGGGTCTCCATCGGCCGGGACCTGCCCATGGAGAACATCCAGAACAGCTTTGACGCGGTGTATATCGCCATCGGGGCCCACACGGACAAGAAGCTGGGCCTGGAGGGGGAGGACAGCGCCAACGTCATCAGCGCTGTGGAACTTCTCCGAGGGGTGGGCGAAGGAAGCTCCCCCGACTTCACCGGCAAACGGGTGTGCGTCATCGGCGGCGGCAACGTGTCCATGGACGCCGCCCGCACCGCCCTGCGCCTGGGGGCGGAGCAGGTCACCTGCGTCTACCGCCGCCGGGTGGAGGACATGACCGCCCTGGCCGAGGAGATCGAGGAGGCTATGGCGGAGGGGTGCCAGATTCTGCCCCTTCAGGCCCCCGCCCGCATTGAGGCGGACGAGGAGGGCAAGGTGGCCGCCCTGTGGACCCGGCCCCAGCTCATTGGCCGCTACGGCCGGGACGGGCGGCCCGCCCCCGGGAACGCCCAGGCAAAGGAGTTCCGCATCCCCTGTGACTATGTGATCGTGGCCATCGGCCAGGCCATTGAGGCCAAGCCCTTTGAAGCCATCGGGGTATCCACCAAGCGGGGGGCCATTCAGGCCGACCTCACCAGCGCGGTCCCCGGGGTGGACAATGTGTTCGCCGGGGGCGACGCGGTGTCCGGCCCCGCCACTGTCATCCGGGCGGTGGCCGCCGGCAAGGTGGCCGCCGCCAACATCGACAGCTTTCTGGGCTTCAACCACAAGATCCGCACCGATGTGGAGGTCCCCCCGGCCCATCTCACCAGCATGCCCCCCTGCGGCCGGGTAAACCTGCACAGCCGGACGCTGGAGTGCTGCGCCGGGGACTTCTCCCTGGTGAAGGAGGGTATGACCGGCGAGGAGGCCCACCAGGAGGCAAGCCGCTGTCTGCGGTGCGACCACTTCGGCTTCGGCAGCTTTAAGGGAGGGAGGAATACAGAATGGTAACCTTGACCATCAACGGACAGGTGCTCCAGGTGGAGAAGGGCACCACCATCCTGGAGGCCGCCGCCCAGGCGGATATCCACATCCCCCACCTGTGCTATCTGAAAGGGCTCAATGAGATCGCCGCCTGCCGGGTGTGCTGCGTGGAGGTGGAGGGGGAACGGGCCATGGTCACCGCCTGCAACACCCCGGTGCGGGAGGGTATGGTGGTCCACACCAACTCCCCCCGGGCCCGTGCCACCCGCCGCACCAATGTGGAGCTGATCCTCTCCCAGCACGACTGCAAGTGCGCTACCTGTGTGCGCAGCGGCAGCTGCCACCTGCAGAGCGTGGCCAACGACCTGGGCATTCTCACCCTGCCATACGAGACCCAGCTGCCCCAGGGCCTGCGGAAGGCCTGGACCACCACCTTCCCTCTGTACCACGACTACAACAAGTGCATCAAGTGCATGCGGTGCATCCAGGTGTGCGAAAAGATCCAGACCTTGGGCATCTGGGACCTGGCGGGCACCGGCGGGCGGACCACCATCGACGTGTCGGGCAACCGGGTCATCAAGGATTCGGACTGCGCCCTGTGCGGCCAGTGCATCACCCACTGCCCCGTGGGCGGCCTGCGGGAGCGGGACGACACCCAGAGGGCCTTTGACGCCCTGGCCGACCCGGACAAGATCACGGTGGTCCAGGTGGCCCCCGCGGTGCGCACCGCCTGGGGGGAGTACTTCGACATGCCCCGGGAGCAGGCCACCATAGAGCGCATGGCCGCCGTCCTGCGCCGGCTGGGCTTTGACTATGTGTTCGACACCAACTTCTCCGCCGACCTGACCATCATGGAGGAGGGCAGCGAGTTCCTCCGCCGCCTGAAGGTGGGCGGCCTGGAGCGCTGGCCCATGTTCACCAGCTGCTGCCCCGGCTGGGTACGGTTTTTGAAGAGCCAGTACCCGGAGCTCACCGGACAGCTGTCCACCGCCAAGTCCCCCCAGCAGATGTTCGGCAGCGTCACCAAGAGCTGGTTTGCCCAGAAGCTGGGGGTGGCTCCGGAGAAGATCTTCTGCGTGTCCATCATGCCCTGTGTGGCCAAGAAGGCGGAGTGCGAGCTGCCCACCATGCGCACGGAAACCGGGCCCGACGTGGACCTGGTGCTCACCACCCGGGAGTTCGTGCGGATGATCCGGGCGGACAAATTGAATCCCATGGAGCTGCCTGAGGAGGAGTTGGACAGCCCCCTGGGCGCCTACACCGGGGCGGGTGCCATCTTTGGGGCCACCGGCGGCGTGATGGAGGCCGCCCTGCGCACCGCCGCCTACCTGGTAAACGGGGAGAACCCGGACCCGGACGCCTTCGCCGCCGTCCGCACCGGCCCCGGCCTGCGGGAGGCGGAGTATGAGCTGGGCGGAAGTAAAATCCGCTGCGCGGTGGTCAGCGGCCTGGGCAATGCGCGGAAGCTGATCCAGGATCTGAAGGCGGGCCGGTCCAAGTACGACTTTGTGGAGGTCATGGCCTGCCCCGGCGGCTGCGTGGGGGGCGGAGGCCAGCCGGTGTCCGTGGAGGACGAGGAACTCTACGGCGTGCGGGGAGAGCGGCTGTATGACATCGACCGCGCCTGCAAGCTGCGCTTCTCCCACGAGAATCCGGAGGTCCAACAGCTGTACCGGGAGTTTCTGGGCGAGCCCCTCAGCCACCGCTCCGAGGAGCTCCTCCACACCGACCACAGGGCCTGGGACATGCCCAAATGATTGTCTCCAGATGCAAAAAGGAAGCGGACCAAAATATGGTCCGCTTCCTTCGTCATTCGAAACACAAAAAGCAAGGCCGGAACCGCTCCCGCAGGAGCCTCCGGCCTGTCTTTCTTATCTTGGGATCAGCCCTCGCGGCGGCCCAGACGCAGCTTCTCGGACTGGAAGGCCCACAGCATGCCGCACACCACAGCCAGCATACCCAAAACGGTGATCGCATCCATCATATACGCTCACTCCTTTCTTTCGAATCTATCCTACTCCATCTCCCCCCGATCCGTCAATGGACACTCTGACAATTCTTTTCTTCCCTCTCCCGAGCTGTCTTGTGCAATATTTTCGTGTTTATGCCTATATGCAAAAATCAATTATTATACTTAAAAATGCGCAATTTTTATTCAAATTTTGTTATAATCAATTATTTTCCCTATTTCATTCTAAAACCGCATGGAACAGCGCAGCGATTTTTTCGTGAAAGAGACGAATCCCGCTCCAGCGTGGGACTCACAGCCGCCGGCGCCGCTTGACGGCGCGGGACAAGCTGTGCTATTCTGGGACCATCTGAACGCAGCACAAGGAGGATTTCCCTATGTCTGATCCATTCATCCGCACCCGCATGCTCATCGGGGATGAGCCTCTGTCCCGCCTGGCTGCCGCCAAGGTGGCTGTCTTCGGCGTGGGCGGCGTGGGCGGCTTCTGCGTGGAGGCCCTGGCCCGGGCCGGAATCGGCACCCTGCACCTGTACGACGACGACACCGTGTCCGAGAGCAATTTAAACCGGCAGCTGGCCGCTCTCCACTCCACCCTCGGCCGCCCCAAGGGGGAGGTGCTGAAAGAGCGGGTCCAAGACATCAATCCCGCCTGTCATGTGGAGGCCATTCGGATGTTCTATCTGCCGGAAAATGCGGACACAGTGGATCTCACCCAGTACGACTATGTGGTGGACGCCATCGACACCGTGGCCGCCAAGCTGGAGCTGGCCGTCCGGTGCACCGCCCTGAACATCCCCATCATCAGCGCCATGGGCTCCGGCAACAAGCTGGACCCCGCCGCCTTTGTGGTCACCGACCTGAGCAAGACCCAGGGCTGTCCCCTGGCCCGGGTGATGCGCAAGGAACTGCGCAGGCGGGGCATTCAGCACCTGAAGGTGGTCTACTCCACCGAGGAGCCCCGCTCCCCCATCCGCCCCGCCCAGGCGGAGGCCCCGGCAGGGAGCGAGACCCGTCCCGGCACCTCCGCCCGGCGGGACACCCCCGGCTCCATCTCCTTCGTCCCCGCCGCCGCCGGGCTGGTGCTGGCCTCCGCGGTGGTGCGGGATCTGGGGCAGTTTTAATACCTGCATGCAAAACCGGCGGAACGCGCCTTCTAAGGACGCGCCCCGCCGGGCTTTTTCTTACGGCTGAACGGCAATTTTCAACACGCCGTCCCCCTTCTGTTCAAACAGATCGTAGGCCTCCATCACCCGCTCCAGGGGATAGGTGTGGGTAATCAGGGGCTCGGCGTTCAGCTTCCCCGCCGCGATGCGCTCCAAAATCTCCCCACAGTGACAGGCGTCCACGCCCCCGGTTTTGAAGGTCAGATTCTTGCCGTACATATCCGGCAGGGGGAGCACCTGGGGCTCCTCGTACATGGCTGCCACAGTGACCGTGGCATTGGGCCGGGCCAGCTGCCAGGCGGTCTGGAAGGTATCCCTCCCGCCGGCCGCCTCCAGCACCACGTCGGCCCCCCGGCCATCGGTCCAGCTCTTCAGCACCTCCGCCGCCCGGGGGCCCGGCTCCACCGCCTCGTCCGCCCAGCCCTGGGCCAGGGCCAGCGCCCGGCGGGCCGGGTCGGGCTCCACCGCCAGGATGTGGGCGGGCCGGTACAGCCGGGCGCACATCATGGTGCACAGGCCCGTGGGACCGGCCCCCAGCACCAGCACCGTGTCCCCCGGCTGGATCTGGCTGATCTGGGCCGCCCAATAGCCGGTGGACAGGATATCCCCAGTAAAGAGGGCCTGCCGGTCGGTGACAGAATCCGGAATTTTAGTCAGGCCGTTGTCCGCGTAGGGAACCCGCACATACTCCGCCTGTCCCCCGTCGATGCGGCAGCCCAGGGCCCAGCCCCCGCTGGGGTCGGTGCAGTTGTTCACAAAGCCCCGCTGGCAGAAGAAGCAGCAGCCGCAGAAGGTCTCCACGTTTACCGCCACCCGGTCCCCCGGCTGTACGGAGGCCACCTGTTCCCCCACCGCCTCCACCACGCCCACAAACTCATGTCCTACAATGGTCCCCGGCACCGCTCTGGGCACAAATCCGCCCTTGATGTGCAGATCGCTGGAGCAGATGGACGTCAGGGTCACCCGGACGATGGCGTCCGTCGGGTCCTGAAGCTTTGGGACAGGCCGCTCCTCCAGGGCAAAGACGCCCTTCTCCCGGTAGACCACCGCCCTCATGTTCTCTCTCATCCCACATCCTCCTCCCACAAAGATTCGTTCAGCAGCCGGGCCAGGCTCTCCGGCGCGTCCCCGGTTGAGCCCATGGCCCGCCTCCCCGCTTTTTCTTAGTGTAACACAGGAGGGAAACTGCGGCAAGCGGCCTGGAGTTTTGCCGCACTTCCCTCTTTCAGGGAGAAATCTTCATTTTCCATTCCCTTTTTCTCCATTTCATGGTATGATAAGGGCTGTAAATTCGTCGATTTGGGGGCGTTCTCCCATGTTTGTCAAAAATCCGGAATACTTTCTCGCCATCGTCAAGGAGCGCAGTATCTCCAAGGCCGCCGACCGGCTCTACCTGTCTCAGCCCTACCTCAGCCAGTACCTGGCCAAGCTGGAGTCCAATCTGGGGGTAACCCTGCTGGACCGCTCCCACACCCCCCTGCGGCTGACGCCGGCGGGCGAGCTGTTCTACGCCTACCTGGAGCGGCAGGACTACCTGGACCGCCAACTGGAGAGCGACCTGAGAACCCTGCAATCCCAAAAGCCCCCGCAGCTCCACATCGGGGTGTCCACCTGGAGGGGGTCCATTCTCCTGCCTGACATCCTGCCCAGGTTTGTCCAGTTCTACCCGGAGGTACAGGTGGTCCTCCACGAGGCCCCGGTGCCCCAGCTGGGGGATCTGGCCGCCAGCAGCGTCACCGACTTCTGCCTCATGCACATTCCAAGCGACCTCACCGACCTGAGCTATGAGCTGGTGATGCATGAGCGCATCCTGCTCATCACCCACCGGGACCACCCTCTGGTACGGGGGCTGGAGAGCCCCTGTGATGCCCCGCTCCCCTTCGGCGATCTGCGCCGTCTGGAGAAGGAGCGGCTGATGATGCTCCCCGAGGACTGGCGGCTGTCCAAGCTGCTCTACAACATGTTCAGCGTCCAGAGTGTGGAGCCGGTGAACATCCTCACCACCACCAACAACACCACCGCCATCAACCTGGTGGCCGAGAATATGGGCTTCACCTTCCTCCAGGAGAGCGGCATCCGCCGCACCCCCTACATGGACCGCCTCTCCTTCTTCACCGTTGGGGAGCCCCCCCTCACCTGCCCCATGGCCCTGGTGTACAAGAAAAACGGCTTCCTCTCCCCCGCTGCCCGCACTTTTATGAACCTCATCAAGGACTACTACCGGCAGTTTGACCGGGGCTCCGCCCTGACAGATCAGTGACCGCCTCTTTTCCCCCGCAAAAAATACCAATACTTTCCCGCCGCTGCGCGGCGGAAAAGTCCTCGCTGCGCTCGCTGAACGCCTT
>ERZ1106929.2452-NODE-2452-length-12497-cov-2.980710_pt1 | contig 12497 bp, 12 predicted proteins | sample MGYA00403662_ERZ1106929 | MGnify/ENA primary metagenome ERZ1106929 (study PRJEB35170, sample SAMEA104062442) | human gut metagenome | biome: human gut; feature: human-associated habitat; material: faeces | place: Denmark | collected 2013-02-20 ... | reverse complement strand
TCTCGAACTTTCTGAGGGACAGATAAGCGCCTGGGAGAAAGAGCGGGAGGAGCTTCAGAAGGAGATAGAGCAGGACCGCGGGGCTTTAAAGGCCCTGGAGGAGAACCTCTGGAAGCTGAATCGTGATATTCAGGGCAGGGAAAAGCAGAATATAGAGCTTCAGGGAGAGCTGTCACAGAGGGAGAGAGAGCTTTCCGAAATGAAAAAAGAGATGGAGGAAAAGAGCGGAACCCATGCTCTCGAGCAGTTTGAAGCGAAGAAGGAGGAGGCCCTGCTGTCAGCTTTTAAGGCAGTTCCGGACGGCTATTCCACGGCAGAATACGCCCTGGAGCGGCCGGCTCAGTGCGAGAGGCTGAGGGAGACCTTTGAAGAGCTGGAAAGAGAGTCGGGAGAGCGCAGAGAGAGCCGCTTTGAGAGGCTGGAAAAGCAGCGGATCGAGTACTTAAGGCGCCATCCTGGCCGCCGCTTCTCGCCCTCCGACAGAGGAAATGAGGAGTACGACAAACTTTTGGCGGAGCTTTCCTGTGACCGCCTTTCAGAGTACAGGGAGAAGGCGGCCGAGCAGGCCAGAACGGCAGTGGAGCACTTTAAGGATGACTTTATCTTTAAGATAAGAAGCGCCATCAAGGAGGCCTACCACCGGAGAGACGAGCTGAACGAGATTATCAGCTCGCTGGATTTCGGAAAGGATAAGTACCGTTTTGTCATCGAGAAAAACAGGGGGGCTGACGGAAAGTATTACGACATGTTTATGGATGAGGCCCTGGAGATTAATCCGGCCAGTCTGAGCCAGAACATGGACAACCAGATGAATTTCTTCACCATGGCCCACGAGGACCGGTACGGGGCGATGATGAACGAGCTCATAGACATTTTCATTCCGCCGGATCAGGCCGCCGCCAGGGAGCAGGAGGAGGCCAGAAGGCAGATGGAAAAGTATGCAGATTACAGAACCTATCTTTCCTTTGACATGCAGCAGATTATCGAGGGGGAGGAGACCATGTACATTCCATTGAGCCGGATGATCAAGAAAAACTCCGGCGGAGAGGGGCAGAACCCCTTCTATGTGGCACTCTTAGCCAGCTTTGCCCAGGCCTACCGCATCAACCTGCCGGCCCGGTTCAGAAGAAACACAACCATCCGCCTGGTGGTGCTGGACGAGGCCTTCTCCAAGATGGATGCGGAAAAGGTGGCAAGCTGTATCCGCCTGATCCGCGGCCTGGGCTTCCAGGCGATCATCAGCGCCACCAACGACAAGATCCAGAACTACCTGGAAAATGTAGACAAGACCTTCGTGTTTGCAAATCCGGGAAAAAAGTTTATCTCCATTCAGGAGTTTGAGAGGAAGGAGTTCGGGGAGCTGGAGTAAAAGAAAGGCAGAAGAGAGGCGAGGCAGAAAAAAGGAGGGTTTTCAGTTCCGGAAAAGTCACTGAAAACCCTCCTTTTTTCTGATGGATTCACGCAGCTGTTCGCCGGGGAGAAAGGGAAAAAAGGGTTTTGGAGGAGGATGAGATGTCCTTTGCCCTGTCTTGCATGGGCCTTTTTCATGTGCTATGATAGGGAGAAAAAGGTGAACAGAGTTAAAAAGCAACACGGAAGAGAGATAGAATAAAGAGGTTGTACAATGGAACAGAAGAAGACGAGGGTGGTGAGAATCCACGAGGAGTACAGGAAGAAAAAGGAGAGCGAGGCCTTTGAGGCGGCGTTTGGATCCGGAAGCGGGGACGGCGGGCTGACCCAGGAGGACAGGGCGGTTCTTGCTGAGGCGGCTGCTGTCCTGCGGGAGGGAGGACTGGTGGCCTTCCCCACAGAGACGGTTTACGGCCTGGGAGCAAACGCGCTGGATGAGACGGCGGCCAGGAGAATTTACGAGGCCAAGGGAAGGCCCTCCGACAACCCGCTGATCGCCCACATTGCAGATTTTGAGGCCCTTGTCCCTCTCACGGCGGAGATACCGGAGGCGGGGAGAAAGCTGGCTGAGGCCTTCTGGCCGGGGCCTCTTACCATGGTTTTTAAAAAGAGCGGGGTGGTGCCCCACGGCACCACGGGAGGTCTTGAGACAGTGGCTGTCAGGATGCCAAGCGATCCGGTGGCCAGGGAGCTGATCCGCCTGGCGGGAGTTCCCATAGCGGCGCCAAGCGCCAACACCTCTGGCCGTCCAAGCCCCACCAGGGCGGAGCATGTGCTTCAGGACATGGATGGGAAAATCGAGATGATTGTAGACGGAGGGCCTGTGGGGATCGGCGTAGAGTCCACGATTGTAGATGTGACCGAGGAGATTCCGACGCTTTTAAGACCCGGAGCCGTCACGATGGAGATGCTGAGAAGCGTTGTGGGGGAGACTGCGGTTGATCCGGCGCTCACCGGCCCCATGAGAGCAGATATAAAGCCAAAGGCTCCCGGAATGAAGTACCGCCACTATGCTCCGAAGGCGGATCTGACGCTGGTGGAGGGAGAGACAGACGCAGTAGTGTCCCGCATCAATGCCCTGGCGGCAGAAAAGCTCGGCGCAGGCCAGAGAGTGGGAATCATCTGCACAGAGGAGACGAAGGACCGGTATCCGGCAGGCATTTTAAAAAGCATCGGAATGAGAGCCAACGAGGCCACGGTGGCCCACAACCTGTACGCGGTTCTCAGAGAGTTTGACGCTCTGGAGGTGGACTGCATCTTCTCAGAGAGCTTTCAGGCCGACGATCTGGGGCAGGCAATCATGAACCGCTTAAACAAGGCCGCCGGATACCACAAGATTCAGGCGTAGGGAGATCAGAAGACCGGGGAGAGATGCCGGGGAAATTCCGGGGACAGACCCCGGCCGCAGTTTCGCAGACAGGAAGGAGAAGAGAGGAAAAATGGAGCAGACAGCAAAAATCAGGGGGGACTTTCATAAGTCAGAAAAGCGTCAGGATTATATCACATGGGATGAGTATTTTATGGGGGTTGCCAAGCTGGCAGCCATGCGTTCAAAGGATCCCAGCACCCAGGTGGGGGCCTGCATTGTCAGCAGCGACAATAAGATCCTGTCCATGGGGTACAACGGGTTTCCCATCGGGTGCTCCGACGACGAGTTTCCGTGGGGAAAGGAGCATGAGACAGACGATCCATACAACGCTAAATACCTCTACACGACCCACAGCGAGCTGAATGCGATTTTAAACTACAGAGGGGGAAGCCTTGAGGGGAGCAAGCTGTATGTGACCTTATTTCCCTGCAATGAGTGCGCCAAGGCCATTATCCAGGCAGGAATCCGCACCCTGGTCTATGACAGCGACAAGTACCAGGACACTCCCTCTGTGCGCGCTTCCAAGCGGATGCTGGATGCAGCGGGGGTAAGATATTACAAGTACAGCCATACGGGGAGAAAGATTGAGGTGTGCCTGTAGATGAAGTTTTTGCTGGCAGCAGTCAATGCGAAGTACATTCACTCGAACCTGGGCATTTACAGCCTGAAAAAATATGCGGACAGCCGTCTTAAGCAGTCAGGGGAAAGCAGGAAAAAGAACCCTCCGGTGGCGGCCCCGTCTGGGAGATTGAGATTGGGGAGTACACCATTAACCACCGGACGGATGATATTCTGAGGGATATTTACAGGAGAGCGCCTGACGCTGTGGGTTTTTCCTGCTACATCTGGAATATCCTCTATATAAGAGAGCTGGTGCACGACTTAAAAAAGATCCTGCCGGATACGGAAATCTGGCTCGGCGGGCCTGAGGTGTCCTACAGGGCTTCGGAGCTTCTGAGGGAAGAGCCTTATGTCCGCGGGATCATGGCAGGGGAGGGGGAGGAAACCTTCTATAGACTTCTCAGAGCTGCCGGTGAGAGGACCTCTGCGGGAAGCATCTGGAAGGATCAGGCCCTCTCTCTCATTCCCGGTCTTGTGTTCCGGGCACTGGGCGCGGACGGCGAAAACCGGGAGGACGGCAAAAATCGGAAGGACGGCGAAAACCGGGAGGATGGCAAAGTCCGGGCTGAGGCGGAGATTGTGGCCACGCCTCCCGCCCCGCTTCTGGATCTGAATGAAATCCCCTTTGCCTACGGAGATCTTCAGGGGCTGGAGCACCGGATTATCTACTATGAGAGCAGCCGGGGCTGCCCGTTTTCCTGCAGCTACTGCCTGTCCTCTATCGACAAATCCGTGCGTTTCCGGGATCTGGAGCTGGTGAAGGAGGAGCTTGCCTTTTTCCTGGAGAAAAAGGTGCCCCAGGTCAAGTTTGTGGATCGGACGTTTAACTGCAGAAAGAGCCATTCCATGGCAGTCTGGCAGTTTATCCTGGAAAATGACAATGGTATTACCAATTTTCACTTTGAGATCTCGGCGGACCTTCTGTCTGAGGAGGAACTGGCCCTCCTCTCAAAGATGCGCCCCGGGCTTGTGCAGCTGGAGATCGGAGTGCAGACAACAAATCCCAGAACCATAAAGGAAATCCGCCGGAAAATGGATCTTGGCCGCCTGCAGAAAAACGTGGAGAAAATAGGCAGCTTTCACAATATCCACCAGCACCTGGATTTAATCGCAGGTCTGCCCTTTGAAGGCTTTGAATCCTTCCGCCACTCCTTCAACGAAGTCTTTGCCATGAGGCCGGAGCAGCTCCAGCTGGGCTTTCTGAAGGTGCTGTCCGGCTCCCATATGATGGAGATGGCAGCAGAGTATAGCCTCCGGTATAAGGAGGCTCCGCCCTATGAGGTACTCTCCACCAGATGGCTGTCCTACGGGGAGCTGCTCCGCCTGAAGGGCGTGGAGGAGATGGTGGAGACCTACTACAACAGCGGTCAGTTTGAAAATACCCTGGAGGCCCTCGCACAGGAGTTTGACTCTCCCTTTGACATGTTTTCGGCCCTTTCCGTGTATTATGAGGAAAACGGGCTTTCTGCCGTCAGCCACAGCCGGCTGGCCAGGTATGAGATCCTGTTTCGCTTTATCGGGGAGCTTCTGGAAAAGAAGAGGGCAAGATATGAGCAGAAAACACCTGAGAAAGAGGGAGGGGACGAGGCGCCAAGGGAACTGCCGGCAGGTCAGGAGCGGCTGGAGGAATACCGGGACCGGCTGATCCTGGACGTATACCTGAGGGAAAACGTCAAAAGCCGTCCGTCCTTTGCCAGAGATCTGTCGCCCTTCAGGGAGGCGGTGAAGGCATTTTTTATAGAAGAGGGAAAAAGCCGCCGCTATCTGAAAGGATATGAGGAATACGATTCCAGACAGATGGGAAAGATGGCCCATATAGAGGTTCTGAGAGACGGAACGATGGTGCTGTTTGACTACCTTCACCGGGATGCCCTGCTTGGGAATGCGAAGATCTTTCAGGTGGGACAGCTGGGAGAGGTAAGAAGGCAGGAGGAAGCAGAAGTATAAAGGCGCCGGACAAACGCAGCTCACAGACAGAGAAAATAAAGAAATTGCACGAAAAAGGGGAACAGACAGTTTGAAAAGGGAAACGAAAGCACAGAGAGAGGAGAGGGTAGCGCGTATTCTGGGGCTGCTTGACCAGGAGTACGGGACGGAGTACCGCTGCTATCTGAACCATGAAACGCCGTGGCAGCTTTTAATTGCTGTCATTATGAGCGCCCAGTGTACAGACGCCAGGGTGAATCTGGTGACGGAGAAGCTGTTTAAAAAGTACGACACACTGGAAAAATTTGCAGCGGCAGATATCCGGGAGCTGGAACAGGACATCCACTCCATCGGATTTTACCACTCCAAGGCAAGGAATATCATCGCGTGCTGCAGAGCCTTAGTGGAGCAGTTTGGGGGAAGAGTTCCGGAAACCATGGAGGAGCTGACCTCCCTGGCGGGAGTGGGTAGAAAGACTGCCAACGTGATCCGGGGAAACATCTACAATGAGCCGAGCATTGTGGTGGACACCCACGTAAAGCGGATCTCCAGGAAGCTGGGGCTTACGAAGGAGGAGGATCCGGAAAAAATCGAGTATGCCCTCATGAAGGTGCTGCCAAGGGATCACTGGATCCTCTGGAATATTCATATCATCACCCTGGGCAGGACCATCTGTACGGCCAGAAACCCCAGGTGCAGGGAGTGCTTTTTAAGATACGACTGCCCCAGCGCCGGCGTCATCCCCGTCCCTGCCTCTCCAGGCTCCGCCGGCAGGAGGAAAGGCACATCTGAAAAAGGAGAGGGCAGGAAAAATGCCTCTGGAACGCGTACCGCCAGAGAACAGGCAGAACAAAAAAATACAGGCAGGAAAAAATCAGATGGAAGAAAAGAATCAAAAGACAGCTGACCCGGTTTCTTTCGGGGATTCCTATGCGGCCATTGACCTGGAAACCACAGGTCTTGATCCGAAGCGCGACAAGATTATCGAGGTGGGCGCCTGTCTGGTAGAGCAGGGAAAGGTGAAAAGGGAGCTTTCATTTCTTATTAATCCCCACAGGGAGATCTCAGAGCGGGTGGAACTCCTCACAGGAATTACAGGCAGGATGGTAGAGCATGCGCCGGGAATCGAGGAGGTGATAGGGGAGATCGCTGCCTTTGTAGGAGAGCTTCCCCTGTTAGGCCACCATGTCATCTTCGACTACAGCTTTTTAAAGCATGCGGCGGTGAATGCCGGGCTTCCTTTTGAAAAGAACGGCATAGATACCCTCTCCCTCTGCCGGCGTTTTATGCCGCCGGAGGAGAAAAAGAACCTGTCAGCCGCCTGCGGCTGGTTTCAGATTCCCCGGGAAACGGCTCACAGGGCGCTGTCAGACGCAAAAGCCGCCCACCTTCTCTACCAAAGTCTCAGAGACTGCCACTTTCAGGAAAATGAAGAGGCCTTTGCTGCAAAACCTCTGATTTACAAAGTAAAAAGAGAGCAGCCGGCCTCAAAAAGACAAAAAGAAGGCTTGCGGGAATTAGCAAAATATCATAGAATAAATCTATCTGTTGACATAGAGTATCTGACGCGCAGTGAAGCGTCCAGGCTCACAGATAAAATCATACTTAACTATGGAAGAATGAAAAAGAGGTGAGATATATGTTTATGGGGAATAATAAATCAAAAAAAATCTTCACTACAGTGATGGTTGTCATTATTCTCGTAACCATGGTAGGAGGAACCGTGATTGCAGGCCTGTCCTCGTTATTCTAGGCAGAGGGAGTTTGGAAAGTATGAAAGGGAATGTTCGGATTGCCGGTCTGGCAGCTCTGCTGTCAGCCGGAATTTTATTTATTGCGCCGCAGGACGCAGCCGCCGGAGTTCTTCCCCAGGGATTTTCGGTGAGCGGATCCGGGGAGAAGAGCTTCGACCTTTCCGGCATGACGGCCAGCGAGGCGGAGGCGGAGCTGGAAACTTATGTTAATTCACTGGCAGGACAGCAGGTTTCCATTGCCATAGACGGAAACAGCCTGGCCTCCACAGCGGCAGATCTGGGTTTTTACTGGGAGAACAGAGAGGAGATCGGCGCAGAGCTGGAGAAATACGCTGGCGGCAACCTTCTGGAGCGGTTTGTCCATGTGAAGGAGCTGGAAGACGGCGGCGCCGGCCTGTCTGTGGAGACGTCGCTTGATGACGGAAAGCTGCAGGCTTTTGTAAATGACAACTGCGCCCCCTATGTAAGGGAGGCGAAGGATGCCTCTGTTTCCAGGGAGAACGGGGCCTTTGTCATCACAGATGAGGTGACAGGGCTTGCCGTAGATTTGGAGGCCACGAAGGCGGCTCTGGATGAGGCGTTAAATCAGGGGCTTTCCGAGGGCGTATCGGTGGAGGCCGTGGTGACAGAAACACAGCCCCGCATCAGGCGCGCGGATCTGGAGACTATCTCTGATGTGCTGGGAACCTTCAGCACGAATTTTAACGCAGGTGACAGGTCGAGAACCCAGAATTTAAAGACCGGGGCGGCCAAGATAAACGGAGCAGTGCTGATGCCGGGGGATCAGTTTTCCGCCTATGAGTATCTGACACCGTTCACCATAGAGAATGGCTATGCAGCCGCCGGTTCCTATGAGAACGGCCGGACGGTGGATTCCATCGGCGGCGGTGCCTGCCAGCTGTGCACAACCCTGTATAATGCAGTCCTTCGGGCTGAGCTGGAGGTGACCCAGAGACAGAACCACTCCATGACCGTGGGGTATGTGAAACCATCTGAGGACGCGGCCATTGCCGGAACCTATAAGGACCTGAAATTTAAGAATAACTATGAGACTCCGATTTATATTGAAGGAAGCGTTTCCGGAAGTACACTTACTTTTACAGCCTATGGCAAGGAGACGAGGCCTGCAAACCGCACCATTGAGTTCGTGTCAGAGACACTGGGAACGATTGATCCCGGCGCCCCCACAGAGAAGGTGGACAATTCCCTGGCGCCCGGAGCAAGGGTGAAGGAGTCCTCCGGCCATATCGGGAAGAAGTCAAGGCTCTGGAAGGTGGTCTATGTGGACGGAGTGGAGACAGAAAGAGAGATTCTCCACACGGATACCTACATGGCTTCCAAGGCGGTGTACCGTATCGGCCCGGCAGCTCCGGCAGTGACAGAACCCACCGTTCCGGCAGAGACACAGCCGGCGCAGACGCAGCCGGCAGAAACGCAGCCGGCAGGCCCGGCAAGCGACTCCCAGGGCTCGGCAGGAGAGGCGGTAAGCCCTGTTTCACCTGCGTCTGACGGGGCAGCCCAGAGTCCGGCGGCTCCGCCCTCAGATCCTGTAAGCCCGGCGGCTTAGAGGAAGGGGAGGAAAGGCATGAACAGACATCACAGCAGAGAAGAAAAAAAGAGGCCCGGCTTTCTTAAGCCGGGCCAGGATTTAATTGTGGCGGGAAGCATCGGTCTCACCGGCGCCGCAGCAGCTGCGAGGGCCGGTGAGAAGGCTCTCAGGGAACGTTTTTCCGCTTCCTATGCAGAGCGGCTTTTAAGCCTTGACAAAGATGCAGAAAACTTTGCGCAGAACAGACTTGGGGAAGGCTTTTTCCGGGAGGCAGGGGTGACGGAGGCAGAACCGGCTGAAGACGGAGGCATTATGAACAGCCTCTGGAACCTGCTGGAAGCCTATGGGCTTGGATGTACCATAGAGCTTCGCGCCATCCCCATTCTTCAGGAAACGGTGGAGGTGTGTGAGGTATTTGACATAAACCCGTACCGGTTAAGCTCCGGCGGATGCCTTCTCATGGCGGCGGACAACGGGTTTTCGGCGTTAAACGCTCTCAGGAAGAGAGGCGTTGAGGGAGCCGTCATCGGAAAAGTGGAGAAAGGGATCGCAAGGCGGATCCTGAATGGAGAGACAGAGACGTTTCTTGACCGGCCAAAGCCGGATGAGATAGAGAAAATTTTAAATCAGCGGGAGGTAAAAGTATGAGAGAAAAAATTTTAGCGGTCATCGAGAAGAACAGCCGGATCAGCACAGCGGAGCTGGCGGAAATCCTTGGGGAGAGCGAAGCGGCAGTCGCGGCGGAGATCGCGAAAATGGAAGAAGAACATGTTATCTGCGGTTACCACACCCTGATTAACTGGGACAACACGGAGGAAGAGAAGGTGATTGCCCTGATTGAGGTGAAGGTGACTCCCCAGAGACAGATGGGCTTTGACAAGATTGCGGAGAGGCTTTCCCAGTACAGCGAGGTGAAATCAGTGTATCTGATGTCCGGGGCCTATGACTTCACCGTTATCCTGGAGGAAAAGACCATGCGCGGGGTGGCTCAGTTCGTATCCGAGAAGCTGGCGACCATTGATTCCGTCATCAGCACGGCCACCCATTTTGTACTGAAAAAATATAAAGACCATGGGACTGTCTTGAGTGACGGCCCCCAGGATGAAAGGATGTTGATTAACCCATGAGAAATCCGTTATCAAGTACAATCGTGACGATTCCGCCGTCAGGAATCAGGAAATTCTTTGACGTTGTCAATGAGATGGAGGGAGCCATCTCTCTGGGAGTGGGAGAACCTGACTTCGACACTCCGTGGCATGTGAGAGATGCGGGCATCCGCTCTCTTGAGATGGGAAAAACCTTCTACACCTCCAATGCAGGACTCAAGGAGCTGAAGATAGAAATCTGCAATTACATGAAGCGGCGGATGAAGGTGGAATACAATTACAGCAGCGAGGTCATGGTCACCATCGGAGGCAGTGAGGCCATTGACATCGCGCTGCGGGCCATGCTGGATCCGGGCGACGAGGTGCTGATCCCTCAGCCAAGCTATGTGTCCTATGTGCCGTGCACCATTCTGGCCGGCGGAGTTCCCGTGGTGATTGAGCTGGAGGCAAAGGATCAGTTCAGGCTCACCAGGGAAAAGCTGCTGGAGAAGATTACGCCGAAGACGAAGCTCCTGATTCTGCCTTTCCCGAACAATCCTACGGGCGCCATTATGGAGAAGGAGGATCTGGAGGCTGTCGCCGAGGTGGTGAGGGAGAAGGATCTCTTTATCATCAGCGACGAGATCTACGCGGAGCTGACCTACGGGAAAAAGCACGTGACTATTGCTTCCCTTCCGGGCATGAGGGAGAGAACTGTTCTGATCAACGGCTTTTCCAAAGCCTATGCCATGACCGGGTGGAGAATCGGCTACGCCTGCGCGCCTGAGCAGATCTTAAAACAGATGTTAAAGATCCACCAGTACGCGATCATGTGCGCTCCTACCACCAGCCAGTATGCGGCAGTGGAGGCGATCAAAAACGGGGACAGCGATATTGAGGAGATGAAGCGCTCCTACAATGAGAGGAGAAAATACCTGTTAGGAGAGTTCCGCTCCCTGGGAATGGACTGCTTTGAGCCCTACGGAGCCTTTTACATGTTCCCCTGTATCAAGAGGTTTGGCATGACTTCGGAGGAGTTTGCCACCAGGCTTCTCAGGGAGGAGAAAATTGCTATAGTGCCGGGAACTGCCTTTGGCGACTGCGGAGAGGGCTATCTGAGGGTATCCTACGCCTATTCCATGGAAGATCTGAAGCGTGCGATCAGAAGGATCCGACGGTTCGTAGTCAGGCTGGACACTGTAGGGCGCTGAGAAGCCCACAGGCAGGAGAAAGAAACGCTGCAGATATGCGGCGGGAAAACAGAACAGAAGCAGAGGTTGACGTAAGATGAACATAGTGCTTTATGAGCCGGAGATGCCGGCCAATACGGGAAATATCGGGAGAACCTGTGTGGCTACGGGCACGCGGCTTCATCTGATAGAGCCGCTGGGTTTTAAGCTGAGCGAGAAGGCTGTAAAACGGGCTGGGCTGGATTACTGGGACAAGCTGGATGTGACGGTCTACAGCGATTATCAGGATTTTCTCGACCGAAATCCAGGGGCAAAAATCTATATGGCTACCACCAAGGCGCCCAATGTCTACACAGAGGCCAGCTATGAGCCGGACTGCTATATCATGTTCGGCCCCGAGAGCCGGGGAATCCCGGAGGACATCCTGGTGAAAAATCAGGAAACCTGTGTCAGGATTCCCATGTGGGGCGATATCCGCTCTCTGAATCTGTCAAATTCCGTTTCCATCATTCTTTATGAGGCGCTCAGACAGAACGACTTCGAGAAGATGACCATGCAGGGGCATCTGAGAAATTACGAGTGGGAATAGAGGACAGGAGACAGAAAGCGGCAGTTCTGCCGCCGCGAAAAATGGCTGAAAAGGCAGAGCGCAGATGGGAAGTCAGACACGAAAAGGAGGAATAGTATGATTCTTCAGAGTAAACGCGTATGGATCGGAGGGCAGTTCCTTCCGTTCCAGCTTGAGATTGAGGACGGCGTGATTTCACGGGTCCTGGCCTACGGAGAGAGAGAGGCCGACGAGGACTGGGAGGAGAAGCGGATTGTACCGGGGTTCATTGACGTACACACCCACGGCGCCTACGGCTTTGACACAAATGACGCAGAGCCGGAGGGACTGAAAAACTGGATGAGAAGGATCCCTGAGGAGGGCGTTACCTCCATTCTTCCGACTACCGTGACGCAGATGCCGGACGTTCTGACAGCGGCTGTCAGAAATGTGGCGGATGTGATGGAAGGGGAGTATGAGGGCGCGGAGATTCTCGGAATCCACTTCGAAGGGCCGTTTCTGGACATGGAGTACAAGGGGGCTCAGCCGCCGGAGGCCATTGCAGTGCCAAGCGTGGAGCAGTTTAAAAAGTACCAGGAGGCGGCCAGAGGCCACATCCGCTATATCACCATCGCGCCGGAGCATGACAAAGATATGGAGCTTCTGCGCTATCTGGCAAAGACAGGCGTTGTGGCCAGTATGGGACATTCCTGCGCAACTTATGAGCAGGCCATGGCAGCCATCGCAAACGGAGCGAAATCCATGACTCATGTGTACAACGGGATGACGCCGTTTACCCACAGAAAGCCGGGGCTGGTAGGAATTGCATTCCGGGTGAGGGATATTTACGGTGAGATTATTGCGGACGGCCATCACTCCGATGTGTCCGCCCTCAACAATTTTTATCAGCTGAAGGGACGCGACTTTGCCATGATGATCACCGACTCCCTCCGGGCTAAGCACTGCCCTCCGGGAGGAAAGTACCAGCTTGGCGGCCATGACATCGAGATCAGCAGGGAGGGCCTTGCCTATCTGAAGGGCACGAA
>ERZ1106929.2449-NODE-2449-length-12511-cov-16.230812_pt1 | contig 12511 bp, 10 predicted proteins | sample MGYA00403662_ERZ1106929 | MGnify/ENA primary metagenome ERZ1106929 (study PRJEB35170, sample SAMEA104062442) | human gut metagenome | biome: human gut; feature: human-associated habitat; material: faeces | place: Denmark | collected 2013-02-20 ... | reverse complement strand
GCAATGGATATCGTAGCAAAGCATGTGGATGACCATATTGGAATCCTGGATGAATTCTCTTACAGAGAGCAGCTATGGGATCATAAACCATTAAGTGACTTCTGGAGGATTGGATCCCGGACCGAAAAAAAACTGGCCGGTTACGGGATCCATACGATGGGCGATATCGCAATGGCTTCTTTAAGATCCGAAGACTGGCTGTATAAGATGTTTGGGATTGATGCAGAGCTGTTGATCGATCATGCATGGGGTTATGAAACATGCCGGATGAGTGACATCAAGAACTATCATTCTGAGGAACACAGCCTATCGAATGGCCAGGTGCTGATGCGAAATTATTCTTTTGACGAAGCACTCGTGATTGTAAGGGAAATGACAGACAACCTGGTCCTGGATCTGTTTGAAAAGGGACTGGTGACAAGTTCTATCACCTTATGGATTGCATACGACCACAGGTATGAGCATGAGGCATCCAAAGGAACAGTAAAACTTGAAAGAGGAAGTAACAGTTCCAAAAAAATCATAGATGCAGTGGCAGATTTATATCTCAGGATTGCAGACAAATATACCGGAATCCGAAGAATCGAGGTGTGTGCGAACAGGGTTGCTCCTGAAAGTTATGTGCAGTACAGCCTGTTTGATGATCCCAAACAGACCGATAAGGAACGGCATTTACAGGAAGCAGTATTGAATGTAAAGCAGCGTTATGGAAAGAATGCGATCATGCGTGGATCCAATCTGCTGGAGTGTTCCACCTATAGAGAACGCAATGAACAGATTGGTGGTCACCGTGCTTAGAGGAGGTGCAAAAAGTGCTGGCAAGTGCATATCAACCGTATTTATATTTACCAAGACCGGTTTCCAGGAGGCATCCCATGGATGTAGGACGCAGGGCAAAACAGTTTGCTCCATTTGCGGCACTTCGTGGACTGGATGAAACGATCCGGCAACAGGAAATCATTTATGAACCAAAAAGAGATTTATCTGAGGAAAAGAAAAATGAGCTGGATATGAAATTAAGAATCCTGGCATATGGAATGAAGATACAGGCAACTTATTTTCAAAAGTCATGGAAGAATCCATTAATTGGTCAGTACCATACATTATCTGGAACCGTAGAATTTTTTGATCCATCAGTCCACTTACGGATTGATGATACCGAGATTCAGATCCAGGACATCTGTGATCTGACTGGTGATGTATTTGAAACTATTGAAATATCATGTTAATTAATCACAGCGGAATTTTTTATACCGGAAAGAGTGAGTGGTAGCTGGTGAAAGGATAAAAAAGGATGCACAGATCGACAAAGCAGATCTGATCAGAATAGAAATCGTGCTGTTCGTGTAGCTTTGGCACTTACGGAATGGATGGCATGATGCTCATAAGGCGGATTTGATTTCCCTTTGGTCCGTTGAGTAATAAATGGAGAAATATCTTATTGCTTAAAGGAGGAAGCCTATATGGGATCAGGTGCTATTAAATGGCATGTACACTGCTCTGTATGTGGAGCATTTATTGAAAAGAGCGCACAAAGCGATTCAGAAGTGGAGTGCAAAAAATGTCGCAGTACATTGGAGATATTTGTAAAGGATGATATGGTGTCGGTTCGTCCGATCCACATCCGAGATGAACAATTAAAGTCCAGGATGCGGACGTATTCCCGAAAGATGATGAATCAGGGATCATAACAGAATAGAATGAGCTGTCTGTAGTAAGCGTTGGATTTGGCAGGAACCATCAAGAACGCACCAGACAGCAAGAGTTTGTCAAGGAGCTGAACCTGACTGGAATCACTAAGAGCCCGGCAAAACATTTACGGATACACTGCAAGATCAGAAGTATTTTCTGGTTTTGGAGATTGTTGAAGTATTTGTTTTGTCGGGCTTTTTTGATGTATTTCAAAAAATTTTTAAATTTTTTGTCGTACCCCACTGTAAAACAGGCTCTCAGCGTTTCGTTATATAGAGGTTGAATTCTCTTCTGCAAAAATAATTGCAGAGAGAGATTTTGATAATATGACACAAAGGAGGAAGCAAAGATGACTGAAATCGAATACCAGGAATTTGTAAGGCATTGTCCTTACGATGCTATGGGCGATTATTCCATGTTTCGCAAAGAGCAAACAGAGAATGAATCAGAAGATGCACATATCAACTGAATAAGCCAGGCAATCTGGCAAACTTAATCTAAACGCAGATACATGCGTTACAAAGGAGTCGCGGACTCCCGTTCAAAAAAAACGGGTGAGTTCGTGACCTCTTGTACTGCAGTTCTTTATGTCTGTGCAGAAATTTCATAAAAGATGGAATGGACCACCCGGAGCCGAAAGGCAGAAAGGTGGTCTTTATGTTGACATTAAAAGAACTGAAAAAAATCGTGAAAGTTGCTGATGTGGAGAAGAGAATCCCAAGCGTGAAATCCTTGAAGGAACACAAAGTTGTAGTAAAGGAAATGATCAATGCAGATACAACAATCTCTGTTTATGATCACGGATATGTACTTTATACAGCAGGAAATCAATCAACCGTATTTCCGCTTCATAGTTGTGATGACTATGAATATGTGAGTGTAACTGGCGATAACAAGGAATTCAATAAAGAGTTCTTTGATAATGAAAACTGGTATATCCGTCTGCTGATGGAGGCTGAAGACCGTATGGCATACAGCCAGAGCAAAATCAGCACCAATCATGGTGTGTTTTCTAACAGCGATGTTACAGATGATGCGGAGATTATGAGAGGATCTTCAAAAGATTTTGTTGACGATGTTATCGACAGAGAAATTCTGCATGCACTGATCAAGGAATTGACAGAGAGGCAAAAGATGGTACTCAATCTGGTTTATTTCGAAGAAATGCGTCAGCAGGATGTCGCAGATTATCTGGGAATCAAACAGCAGAGTGTAAATGACCTCCTGAACAGGGCATTAAAAACGATGAAAAAAAAGGCGGAAAACGAAGAATTTTAAAAAAATTTCAAAAAAATTGAATTAGACCACTGTAAAACAGGCTCTGAGCGTTTCGTTATATGAAGGGTTTGCATAGAACACCTTCATGTACCTTGAAAAATGAATAGCCTGCCCGGAGTGATATTCGGTTTGAACATGCATAGAGCGAAAAGCTGCGTGTCTGCCAGAAGAAAACGTATCAGAGATGGAAACTGATATAGGAACGGATCCGGGAAAGAAAACAGGAAAACGCTTAAATCTTAAATCAAAATAAAATGTCTGAATCTGAAAAGAGGATGACAGTAGAAATCATGTGGCGGTATTTGTGACAAACAGGTACCGCCATATATTTGTGCTGTTATCTCAGCTTGTGCTGACTGTCCCAAATAGCACAAATTTCAGGAAAGGAGGCGATCATCTTCGTATAAAAGATAATATGCAGAAACTAACAGATAACCATACACAAAAGAATCAGAAAGGAAGGATTTAAGAGAATGAACGTGAAAAAGAAAGCACGCAGGGTGATGTCCGGTTTACTGACTGCAGTAACGGTTCTATCGACGGTACTCTCTCCCGCTGTTGCCTATGCTTCTGATGATGCCGGATCTGTAAAAAAGATTCCGTATTATGAGGAGATCAAGGATCAGCTGGATGAAGATGAAGTGGTAACTGCAAAGGATTATGAGATCAAGGTTGGAGACAATTTCGATGTAAAGAGTGATTATACCGGTCTTACGATCCAGGATGACAGCAAAGTAAAAGTTACATTTCAGGAAGCAAAAGATACGGACGGGAATGACTTTTCTACCGATTATGCCAATTCCTATAAGGCAGTCTATTATGTAGAACCACAGACAACGGATCACCCAACCTACCAGATCCATCGAAAGATCGTGGTAAAAGAAGCGGATCAGCAGAAAGATTCGCAGTCAGAAAGTTCTTCTGATCAGGATGCTGGTTCTTCCGATGAGACAGAAACAGAGGATTCTGAGGCTGGCTCGTCTACAGAGGAAACTGGTGATGCTAAAACGGAGAGCAAAACAGAACTGACAGAAAAAGAATTTGATGCAGAGATCGAAGCAACGGAGAATCAGGAGACCGTTGATCCGGAAACAGGGATCACACTCTCAGAGGTTATGCAGGAAGCTGTTGACCAGGAAGTTGCTCTTGCAGATCTTGAAGCAGGCGAAAGTATTACTTTTGATATGCCAATGATGCTTGCTTCCGGTGAAACAGGAACAAAATCAGTCACAGTCACAGCCGGTTCCTGGTACTATTACGCAGATTATGGATTAGGTTCTTATCTGACTTGTCCATATTATGTGAAATGGGGAAGCATCAATGCGACAGCATACTGTGTTGAACCATCGAAAAAAGGACCGGGAAATGGAACTTATACGATCCAGAAACTTGCCGATGGAAAGACACTTGCAAAGGTCTGCTATTACGGAACAAAAGCAAGTGATGAGAATGGTTTTTTCGATGAGAAACATCCGGATTTTCCGGCAGGAAAGAGATTCATCATTACCCATCTTGCAGCAGCTTATGCAAATGGATCCAGTGACTGGGCATCCGGAACCAATGCAACAGGAAAGAACCTGGCAATGGAACTTTACAATTATTGTGTAAATATGCCGGACATTCCGTCTGTAGATATGAGCTTTTCCGAATCTAATGTAAAGGCTTATGTGGAAGGAAACAGCCAGCGAACAAGCGTGATCACATTCAAAGCAGATAAACTGCAGACAATCACATTTAAGTTGCCAAGCGGTGTAAAGCTTGTAAATGTGACAACCGGTAAAACAAGTGCTGCAGGAGCAAGTGTAGAAATCAGTGGAGGTACACAGTTTTATCTGACAGCACCACTTGATCAGGCAGAGAGCGTCAGTGCTACATTTTCTTCTCGGATGAAGGGAAGCATTGATAAAGAATACTCTGCTTACAAGATTGTAACAGGATCCGGAACACAGGACCTGGCTCTTGTTTTCGGTGAAGGTGTCGGAAATGAGAAATATGTGGATTTTAAAGTAACCTGGACAAAAGAATGCAAAGTATCCATTGTAAAGAAAGATCAGGATACAGGAAATGCACTGGCTGGTGCAGTGTACGGGATCTATTCCGATGCTGCATGTACAAAGCTGATCGCAGAGATGCCTGCAACTGATCAGAATGGTGCTTCACAGCTCACAATGGAGAAAACACAGGAAGTTGTTTATCTGAAAGAAATCTCTGTTCCAACAGGGTATCAGATCGATACAAAGTCTTATAATGTGACTCTTGCTATCGGAAAGACAACGACCAAAAATGTAACAGACAAACGTGTAAATGCAAAGATCAACATTGCAAAACAGGATGCTGAGACAGGGAATGCAGCACAGGGTGATGCAACGCTGGAAGGTGCAGTATATGGCCTTTATGCAAGGGAAGATATTGTTCATCCGGATGGAAGAACCGGAACGATCCATAAGAAAGACAGCCTGATCACATCCCTGACAACGGATAAGAATGGCGAAGCTTCTGTATCGGATCTCTATCTTGGAAAGTATTATCTGAAAGAGCTTAGTGCTCCGGTGGGATACGTACTGGATCCGACAGAACATGAGGTGGACTGTACTTACGAAGGTGCTACTGTTCCGACAGTAGAAAGAACTTCTGTATGTAAAGAAACTGTCATCAAACAGCCATTTCAGATCATCAAGGCAGCAAACAACGGGAAGACCGATGCAGATCTTCTGCAGGGAGTTGGTTTTTCAGCATGGCTTGTCAGTGATCTGAAAGTAAAAGCAGATGGAAGTTATGATTTTGATTCAGCCAGACCAGTTGTACTGACTGCAGATGGCCAGACAGAAATGTTTACCGATGAAAAAGGATATGCAAGATCGATTCCGCTTCCATATGGAACTTATGTGGTAAGAGAAACCACAAGCAAACACAACTATGCACCGGTTGATGATTTTATAGTGAAGATCACAGAGAATCATCCGGATACACCGCAGACATGGCGAGTGCTTCTGGATAAAGAATTCAAAGCAAAATTAAAGATCATCAAAAAGGATGCAGAAACACAGAAATCTGTACTCCTGGCAAATACAGAATTCAAGGTATATGACCTGGATAACCAGAAATATGTGGAACAGACAACATCCTATCCGAAGCCAACGGTACACAAATCCTATTTCACAAATGAGGAAGGATACCTGGTACTGCCAAAGAATCTGAAACCTGGTAACTACCGGATTGAGGAAGTGACGGCACCCGATGGGTACACAATATCCAAAAACTATGTGACAGTTGCAGTTGATACAGATACTGCTTATCTGACCGATCCTGTCACAGGAGATGCAGTCATTGATGTGGAATATACCAATGCCCCGGTCAAAGGTCAGTTAAAGATCTATAAACAGGGTGAAGTGTTAAAGGGATTTGATAAGGACTTCCAGTATGAAATGGCTGGACTTGCAGGTGCTGAATTTGAAGTCTATGCGGCAGAGGATATCTATACTGCCGATCATCAGGTAGATGCAGATGGACAGAGAACTCTGTATTTTGCAAAGGATGCACTGGTAGCAACCGTCACAACGGATGCAGATGGTTATGCAACCGTAAAGAATCTTCCACTTGGCAGGTACTATGTTAAAGAGAAGAATGCACCGGACACTTATGTGTTAAATACCGTGCCGGAAAATGTCGAATTTGCTTATGCGGATCAGGATACTGCAGTGATCGAGAAAGAAATCTCTGTCACAGATGAACGACAGAAAGTGTCGATTACTGTCGAAAAACAGGATGCTGAGACAGGCAATACAGTAGCCGGAGCAGTGTTCGGTATTTACAATGCAAAAGACATCCAGACAAAAGATGGAAAAGTGATCGTCAAAGCAGATACTCTTTTACAGGAAATGACTTCTGATGAAAAAGGTCAGGCAGCATGTACACTGGATCTTCCACTTGGAAGCTATTATGTAAAAGAACTGAAAGCACCAGATGGATTCGTATCTTCGGATGAAGTACTGAGATTTGATGCTTCTTATCAGGGGCAGGATGTACAGACAGTAACATTAAAATCCGTAAAGAAGAACCAGCCGACAACTGTTGAGATCACAAAATCAGATGCAACAACCGGTGTAGAACTGGATGGAGCTTATCTGAAAGTAACGGATAAAGATGGAAATGTAGTAGATAGCTGGACATCTTCCAAAGATGCACCGCATGTGATCAAATATCTGAAAGTGGGTGAGACTTATACCCTACATGAAGAGTTTGCACCGCATGGTTATCTGGTAGCCAATGATGTGACATTCACAGTCAAAGATACCGGAGAGGTTCAGAAAGTGGAAATGAAGGACGAGGTACCGGTTGGTGAACTCATCATCAACAAAAAGGGAGAATTTCTGGATTCTGTTACGCTGGCCGATAAGGTCAAAGGTGTGGTGGAACACATTTTCAACTATGTAACCGGAAAACTGACAGATGTTACGTTTGAAGTCTATGCTGAGGAAGACATTAAGGCTGCCGATGGCGTCAGTGACGATTACTATAAAAAGGATGAACTGATTGCAACAATAAAGACAGATGAAACTGGTATTGCAAAACTGGAAAATCTTCCACTTGGTAAATACTATGTGAAAGAAACAGGAACTGCTTACGGTCATGTACTGGATGGTGAGATCCGTCATGTAGATCTGACTTACGTGGATCAGAATACACCAGTTGTAGTCTATGACAAAGACTGGCAGAACAACCGCCAGAGAGTAGAAGTCAATGTACTTAAGAAAGAAAAAGATTCTGACCGTACATTGGAAGGCGCTATCTTTGGATTATTTGCCAAAGAAGACATTAAGTCTGAGACAACAGGTAAAGTCCTGATCGAAGCCGATGAGATCATTGAGCTGAAATCTACGGATGAAGAAGGAAAGATCACATTTGTTGCAGATCTTCCAATAGGAGCAACTTACTATGTAAAAGAGCTCTATGCACCGGACGGATTCGTAACCAACGATGAAGTAAAGGAATTTACCTTTGAGTATGCAGGTGAAGATCAGCCGACAGTCACTTATGATTTTACCTTTGATAATCAGCCAACCGTCGTTGAATTTACCAAATCCAGTCTGACAACCGGAAAAGAACTTCCAGGATGTAAGCTGAAAGTGGTAGATGCTGATGGAAATATCGTGGATGAATGGACTTCCGGTAAAGAAGCACATGTGATCCGTGAGCTGACTGTCGGAAAAGAATACACACTGGTTGAAACAAAACCTGCCGATGGTTATGTGACAGCTGAAAGCGTGAAATTCACGATCAAAGATACTGGCGATGTGCAGAAAGTTGAGATGAAGGATGATGTGACGAAGGTGAAAATCTCCAAACAGGATATCGCCGGAAAAGAACTTCCGGGAGCGAAACTCACAATCCTTGATCAGGATGGAAAAGTTGTGGAAAGCTGGACCAGTACAGAGAAAGCACATTACATCGAAATGCTTCCGATCGGAAAATACACTCTCCGTGAAGAAACGGCACCGGATGGCTATCTGGTTGCAAAAGATGTGGAATTCGAAGTAAAGGATACCTGTGAAGTACAGCATGTAACTATGGTGGATGAGAAAAAAACGGCAGAAAAGACACCGGAAGGTGGAAAACCTGTCAGTGATTCACCAAAGACTGGGGATAACACCAATCTGTGGCTGTGGTTTATGCTTCTCGGCATTGGTGCGACTGGTACAGGAGCCCTTGCATTTATGAGAAAAAAGAAACACTAATTAAATAAGAATGAGCGTTCATGGAAACCGAAAGGAATCTGTGGACGCTTTTTTAGATGGGAGAAACCATGAGAAATATCATTATTTTTGTTGCTCTTCTGGGAGCAGCGGCAATATTTACAGTTTTGTATTGTCTCATTGCTGCCGGAAGTCAGGCAGAGAAAAAACTGACAGAAATCATGAGAAAAGAGGAAGAACAGAATGAAGACTAATAAAGATCTGATCATAGAACCAAATGCAGCTATTGAGGGAAGAAAGTACAGCGAAGAAAAGCCATGGTCCTGCAAGTACTGTTACTGGTGGGGAGGCAAAAAGAAAGGCTGTAGCTTGAAACAGTGCCACTATCTGCTTCCGGAAAAGAAAAAAGCAGTAAAAACAACACCATGTGGTGGCTGTCCGTATGGAAAACATGTTCCATGCATCGGATATTGTATTGCCCGTCTTCATTCTGAAATGAAAGGAAAGAAAGGACGTGGGTAATTGCAGGAAGAAGTAAATCAGAAAGTGATCAGCCTGAGCATCCAGGGAGTCAAGATCACTGCCAGTGTGCTAAAAGCAGCCCTTCGGAAGTTCCTGGAAATGGACAACCGGAGGAAACAGAAAGCAACGCAGGTGAAAATGGCTGAAAAGACCGGACGGGCTCAGGAGAAAGGAAGGGAAAAAGCCCGAAAAAAGATTGAAAAGAAAAAGCCACATGGAAAGCAGACCATCAAGCAACTGAATGCACAGGGAGTACAGCTTTCCAACATAAAGATCACAGATGAAAATATCAAATCCTTTGACCGTGTGGCAAGAAAATACGGCATTGATTACAGCCTGAAGAAAGAAGTTGGTGCTGATCCACCGAAATATCTGGTCTTCTTTAAGGCAAAAGACGTGGATGTGATGACAGCGGCTTTCCGGGAATATGCCGGAGTAGAACTGAAAAAGAAACAGGTGAAGAAACCATCTGTCAGAAAGAAACTGCAGAAATCTGTAGAAAGAAAAGCAAAGCACCGCCAGCGTGTGAAGCAGAGACAAAAATCCAGAGGTCAGGAACGATGATGCGGGAGAAATTACAGAAGATCCAGGTCAAACGGCTGGTGATCTTAAATCTCCCATATTTCTTTATCTTCTATGTAGCAGATAAAGGATCCTGGCTGTACCGGCATTGCCTGGGAGAAAACATGGTCCAGAGACTTGGCGTGATGTTAGTCAATTTCCGACTGGCATTTTTAAGCTGGCTGCCAAGTATCGCTTTGCAGGATCTTACAGTAGGTGTTCTGGTTGCAGGTGCATTAAAACTGGTGGTCTACTATCGTTCTAAAAATGCAAAGAAGTTCCGACAAGGTGTGGAGTATGGATCTGCAAGATGGGGAAACAGAAAAGACATCGAACCCTTTATGGATCCGGTCTTTGAAAACAATGTCATCCTCACAGAAACGGAACGTCTGACCATGAACAGCCGGCCAAAAGCCCCAAAGTATGCCAGAAATAAGAATGTGATCGTCATCGGTGGTTCCGGATCCGGAAAGACAAGATTCTATGTGAAGCCCAATCTTATGCAGATGACGGACCACGTATCCTATGTGGTCACCGATCCGAAAGGAACGATCATCGTTGAATGCGGGAAGATGCTGGTAAATGGAGGATACCGGATCAAGGTATTAAATACGATCAACTTTAAAAAGTCCATGCATTACAATCCGTTCCATTATATCCGGAGTGAAAAAGACATCTTAAAGCTGGTCAATACCATTATTGCAAATACCAAGGGTGAAGGCGAAAAATCAACGGAAGATTTCTGGGTCAAGGCCGAACGTCTTTTGTATTCTGCACTGATCGGATACATCTGGTATGAGGCACCAGAGGAAGAACAGAACTTTTCTACTCTGTTGGAATTTATCAATGCCAGTGAGACCAGGGAGGATGATGAAGAATTTAAAAATGCAGTGGATGAATTGTTTGAAGAACTGGAAGCAGAAAATCCGGAACACTTTGCAGTAAGGCAATATCGCAAGTACAAGCTTGCAGCCGGCAAAACTGCAAAATCGATTTTGATTTCCTGTGGTGCCAGACTTGCACCATTTGACATTCAGGAACTAAGAGAAATCATGTCGTATGACGAAATGGAACTGGATATGATCGGTGATCAGAGAACAGCCATGTTTGTCATCATCAGCGACACAGATGACACATTCAACTTTGTGGTAGCGATCATGTACACCCAGCTCTTTAACTTGCTTTGTGATAAAGCGGATGATGAGCATGGAGGCAGGCTCCCTTATCATGTACGGCTGCTTCTTGATGAGTTCAGCAATATCGGACAGATTCCAAAATTCGACAAGTTGATTGCTACGATCCGAAGCAGGGAAATTTCCGCTTCTATCATTCTGCAGTCACAATCTCAGCTGAAAACCATCTATAAGGATGCTGCTGAGACGATCACAGGTAACTGTGACACTGTTCTTTTCCTGGGGGGAAAGGAAAGTTCCACACTGAAAGAAATATCAGAAACCCTGGGAAAGGAAACCATTGATCTTTACAACACATCAGACACCAGAGGCAGCAACCGGTCCTATGGACTGAACTATCAAAAGACAGGAAAAGAACTGATGAGTAGAGATGAGCTGGCGGTCATGGATGGAGAAAAATGTATCTTACAGCTTCGAGGAGTCCGGCCGTTTTTAAGCAACAAATATGACATCACAAAGCACAAACGGTACAAGGAACTTGCCGATTATGATAAGAAAAATGCTTTTGATGTTGAAAAATATCTGAATCATAATCTGACATTTTCAAAAGATACAGAGTTTGAGATGTTTCGGATTGATGTAACAGAGGATGAAATAAGACAAATTGAAATCATTAATTAAGAAAATTCCTATGTTACCAAAGTGGAAACATAGGAAAACCATGCTGGTTCTTTCTTTTTTAATGGTATCATTATATGATATGAATGAAAGAGAGGTAAGAAGTATGGCTTTAAATGATAACATTAAAAAAATCAGAGAAGAAAAAAAATATACACAACAACAACTTGCCGATAAACTGTACGTATCACGACAAACTGTATGCCGATGGGAGAACGGTTCAAGATGTCCAGATCTAATTACAGCAAAAAAGTTAGCAATGGAGCTTGGAGTCACTTTGGATGAACTTATATCTGATGAAGATATCACAGATATTCAATCAAAATATGGAATATGGAAGTTTGATAGGGTAAAAGAAAGGGAAAAAATTCAGATGATGCAAAAAAGGATCCTAGATTTTATAGAGATTATAGGAGGTATATTTTTAGCAATTTCTTTGTTGCTAAGAGTTCAATTTGATATGAAAGTACCAGCGTGGATTACGATAATATGTATTTTAATAGTGACAGTAGCATTTTTGTTTAATTTTGTGCTGGCAAAAAAATTGGATAGGAAGTAAAAAATTTCAAGTATTTGTAAAAAGAACAAAAAGCGATAGAGCATGTAGAAAAATCCATCTATATGCTCTATTTTTTTATGTTTTTTCAAGAAAGAAATCTAAAAGTAGGAAGAAAGGAGAAAAAAGTGAAGATAAAGATAAGATCGCCTTGCAAATAAAACAGGTAAAAAAAGGTCTGAATAAAAGGGAAAGGAGTAGAGCCAAACGCTTACAGACCATAAGAAAAAGCGTTTGTTCACACATTTGATTATGGCTTTTTTTAGCAGTGCAATCAATATTCTTCAGACACTGGTCGTTGCAATCGGTGCCGGCCTTGGTGTCTGGGGCGTAATCAACCTGATGGAAGGTTATGGAAACGACAACCCGGGTGCAAAATCCCAGGGAATTAAGCAGCT
>ERZ1106929.2440-NODE-2440-length-12543-cov-10.672966_pt1 | contig 12543 bp, 11 predicted proteins | sample MGYA00403662_ERZ1106929 | MGnify/ENA primary metagenome ERZ1106929 (study PRJEB35170, sample SAMEA104062442) | human gut metagenome | biome: human gut; feature: human-associated habitat; material: faeces | place: Denmark | collected 2013-02-20 ... | reverse complement strand
TCACCGAAGGGCGGAGACCGCCTTCGGCGGTCGGAGCCCAAAACGAAAGGACATCCTTTCGGATGTCCTTTCGTTTTGGTGGACGATACAGGACTTGAACCTGTGACCTCCCGCACGTCAACCCCAAATAGAGATTTTTTCTAACTATTTTTAATGCTTTACAGCACTATTCCCTCCAATCCACTTACTTTCCGTCACTCTTTAACCACAAGGTTTCCGCCTGTTCCACCGCCGTCTGTGGCTGGTTGTGTGGTCAAACCGTTGGGAGAGTATACTTTTGCGATCTGACCGTTTGCACAAATGTGGTCAGAGTGCGGTTTTCTGCGCCGCGACAGTAATCGGCCTACTTGCTTTTGGCAAGTCACCATGGAACTACTTTTGCGATGGTGTTGACAAAGAGATCATACCTCCAATGTGTAGTATGCGCCCGCTCCCTTTCCCTGCAACGTCAACTTTTGATTCTTCACCAGCCGTTGCAGAATGCGAAATGCCTTTGCCGGAGAAACATGCAGTAATGCGATTACATCCGCCCGTTTAATTGACTTCTGTTTCCTGGCTAGCTCCAAAACCAATTCCTCATATCGAAGTTCGTCAATTCCTTTTTGTCTGATATACGCAGCCGTATTTTCTTTCCCGTAGGCTTTCGGGCTCAACATATAGTTTCTGCCGCGACCATTCCCAATCGCTTCTACTAAGCCGGACTCTACAAGCGCTTCCACGACAGCTTTGATACGGCTTTCATCTCGCTTGAGAGCCTCAGCAATCTCACGGAGCGTTGCCTGGTGCATTTGTTTCACGGTGTTCAGAACAAGAAGCGCATAGATTGGAAGCGGATGGCCCAAGCGCTGCTGTTCCTCTGAGATCATCCGGACAAAAGCTCTATCCGGCATACCTCTTGGGATAAAAAGACGAACGCTGGTGCTGGTCGATCTGGAATAGTCAGGGAGCAGGCGTCCATATAATAATGACCCCTCATAAATTCTGTCGATGCCTCTGCCCGTTCGCTCTGCCAAACCAATTCGCTTCAGCGCGTCAGCCAGGACCGGATTGCGGCCATGCGGCTCCGCGTCCAACAAATTATCCGCATTGATCCCCTCAATAAAGCCGCCAGGATTGCTGATCAGCATTCCCTCACTGTTGATTTCCACACGTACTCTGCCCAACATAGAATAGTCACGATGGCAAAACGCATTTACCAAAGCCTCTCGAAATGCCCGTTTATCAAAGTCTGGGATGGAAACGCGAAACAGTCCCTCTTCCATTTCCGCTTCATGGTTCCATGCAGCAACATACTCTGTAATCTTTTCAAAGGCTGAAAGAATCGGGAGGAAAAACGATTCATTGACCCGAATATCGGTTCCTTCCAGCACCTGAATCGCAGTTTCTGCCGTCGGCATCAACGTTTTCAGACGTTCCGCCTTTCCAATCAGCAGCAATCCTGTATAGGTAGGCACAAGCTTTTTGTCCACCTGGACGACCATTTGCAGCGCTTTGTCAAGTTCTTCGTTGTCCAATTCCAGGAGAGCCGGTTCCCCCCGATATTTTCGGATGATTTGCCGAAGCCGCTCCCGCTCAACAGGGTCTAAATCCTGATAATCACCATCTGGAACCGGCTGCGCGGAATAGTCAAAAAGGCTCAAATCTGATAGCCGGCCGGCAATTTCATAGGGATACATCGGAACATTCTCTGGAGTTCCATCCGCTTTGAGGCGCCTTCGCTGCATTTTCCCGGAAGAGGATGCGGTAATACTGGTACGGCGGGGAACAGAGATTTTTAGAATCGGCTTTTCCAGATCTAAAATTTCGCATCGGACCGGGACCGGTGGGACAGTTTTATTGGCAATAAAAGCGGCCAAACGAGTAATATCCGAATGTTCTTTATGCAATCCCGTGATCTCGCCATCATCCTCTACCCCAAGGTAAAGATCTCCTCCATCGGTATTGGCAAATGCAACCACTGCATCGATGATTTCTTGATCCGCCAACTTCTTTCGATCACTTTTGAACTCATGCGTCATATCTTCCCGAAAACCAATGTTCAATGCAATCACATCCTTTAAACGCACAATAACACACGCGTGTGTTTTTGTCAACAAAGAAAACACACGCGTGTGTTATTCGAGCGTTTTTGCGATGGTGTTAATCGTGATACGATGATATGAACTTGGCAGATACAGGCGTCCGTGACAGAAAACCCCTCCATTCTCAGGGAAAGCTCCGCTGTCCGAATGGAGCGTTCAATGGAGTCAGACATGTTTATCCCTCCCGCGAATCAGGTTCTTTGTGCCTGCATTGTAGCATAAACAAAATCAACAAATTGGGGAGCTGTTATCGTGATATTTGATAGGCTTCATGTCACTGGCTGCCATCAAAGGAAACCAGGGGCCTCGATCCTTTCCAGGAAATTACAAGGCTCAGAACGGCAAGCTGGCCAGGATATGCTCCGCCCGGGAGCAGCGATTAGAAAACCGGCTGAGCAGTTCCGCTAGCGCACCTTCCATCAGAATGGGGTGCCCCACCGCCTCCAGCATGGGCAAATCGTTGTAGTTGTCCCCGAAGGCCATCACATCCGACTGCGGGACGTCCAGGGCGGCGCACAGCTGCCGGATGCCCGTCCCCTTGTCTGCCAGGGTAAAATCCAGCCGGGCCTGCCCCGCGACGGCCACTCGGAACTGCGTCCGCCACCTTGGGGCCAGCAGAGGCTCCACCGCCGCCGCGCCGTCCCGGCAGCGGAGACCTTGACGATGGCCTCAGGCGTCTCCTCGGGGGCAGACAAGAGGGCGACATTGTTGCCCACAAAGTCCCGCATCAGGGAAACGACGTCGCTTTGCTTGGGACACAGATAGCTGGTATTGGCACCAAAGATCAGCACCTCGCACCGGGGCAGCGCCAGGATGTCCCGGCACAGGGCGAGGGCCTGCTCCCGCGCCATCTCCGTTTTGCTTAGGATCGGACCGGGATCACCCGGGCCAAAGACCACCGCGCCGTTTTCACAGAGGCAACTCAACTGGCCGGCCACCGGAGCGAACAGGCGGCGCAGGCTGCTGTACTGCCGGCCGCTGGCGGGACAGAAATACACCCCAAGCCGGGACAGGCGGCGGATCTGGGTGAAGACGGCGGGGGCAATGGCGGTGCTCCCGTCCAGCAGGGTTCCGTCAATGTCACAGACCAGGCGGGTCACAGACCTTCCTCCTTCCCGGGACCGGGAAACAAGTCTAAAAGCTGGCCAAACCGCTCCAGGTCGTAATCCCCAGCCCGGTGTGCCGCCGAATCCCCGATGGCGACGGTGACCATTCCGGCGGCCCGGCCCGCCTGGATGCCGGCCACCGCGTCGTCCACGGCGGCGCAGCGCTCCGGGGGGAGACCCAGCATCTGGGCGGCGGTCAGGAAGATTTCTGGGTCGGGCTTGGAGCGGGTGATGTGGTTCCCGTCCGCCGCCGCGTCCAGATAGGTCCCCAGGCCGGTGCGGGCCAAAATCAGCCCGGCGTTTTTGCTGCCCGAGGCTAGGGCCAGGCGGCAGCCCCGCCGACGCAGCTCCTCCAGGGTGGGGGGCACGTCCTCCGGCACGTCGGCGGGGGAGAGGGCCTCTAGCATGGCTCGGTAGGCTTCATTTTTCTCCTGGGCAAAGCGCTCCTTCTCCTCCTGGGAGTAGGCGCGGCCGGCGTGCTCCAGCACGATCGCCAGGCTTTGCATCCGGGAGACTCCCCGGCAGCGGTCCCCCTGTTCCCGGCTGAAGGGGACACCCAGCCGGTCGGCCAGCCCCTTCCAGGCCAGATAGTGCAGCTCGTCGGTGTGGATCAGCACGCCGTCCAAATCAAAACAAATTCCCTGTATCATGGCGTATGTACTCCTTTTGTTCACGGACAGGTATCCTGGTATTCGGAGGGGGAGATCCCCACCACTTTTTTGAAGGTGGCGGAGAAGTAGGTCACATCCTTATAGCCCACCAGCTCGGCCACCTCGTAGACCTTCCGGCGGCAGTCCCGCAGCAGCTCCATGGACTTATGGATGCGGTACCGGGTCAGGTAGTTCAGGAGGGTGTAGTCAGTCTCCTTCTTGAACATGTGGCTCAGGTGCCCCTCGCTGATGCCCAGGCTCTGGGCGATGCTCCCCACGGTGATGCCCGGGTCGTTGTAGTGGGCACCGATGTAGTCCATGGCCTCCAGGACGTACTTGCTCTTGTCCCCCTTTTTCAGGCCGGGAATGCCGTGGACCGGCTCGCTGGTCTGCATGCGGCTCTGGAGATTCCGCACCGCCTGTTCCAGCTCCCCGTCGTGGAAGGGCTTCAGGAGGAAGTCCACCGCCCCCAGCCGCAGGGCGCTCTGGGCGTAAGTGAAGCTGTCATAGGCGGTGAGGATGATGACGTACACCGGGTTGCCCGCCTCCCGCAGGCGGCGGAGCATCTCAATGCCGTCCATCCGGGGCATCTTCAGATCGGTGATGATGAGGGAGGGGGAGAGGCGCTCCACGGCGTCCAGGGCCTCCTCGCCGTTGGAGGCCTCCCCCACCACGACGCAGTCCAGGGCGGCCCAGTCCACCGCCAGGACAATGCCCTTGCGGATGAGCTCCTCGTCCTCCACAACCAGAACCTTCAGCATGACGATGCATCCTCCTTATAGCGCAGGGGCAGGGTGGCGGTGACCATGGTGCCCGTGCCGTCCGGCCGGTTTTCCAGGCAGAGCCCGAACTGCTCCCCGTAGTGTTTGCGCAGAATTGTGTCCACATTGTATAGGCCCAGATGGCCCCGGGTCTCCTCCTGGTCCCGGCAGGCGTAGGGGCCCTCCAGCTCCGGGGGCAGGCCCACGCCGTTGTCCAAGACGGTGAGCCGCAGCACCGCCCCCTCCCGCCGGGCCCGCACCTCAACGGCACCGTCCGGCTGGCCGGACAGCCCGTGGAGCAGGGCGTTCTCCACGATAGGCTGGAGCATCATCTTGGGGACCAGGGCCTCCTCCAGTTCCGGCGGGATGTCCAGCACAAAGGCGAAGGAGCCGGACAGGCGGATGCGCTGGATCTCCACATAGCGCGCCACAATCTCCGTCTCCCGGCGGAGGGGGACAAACTCCTCCGGCGAGATGCAGAAGCGCAGGATATCTGCCAAATTGGTGGACATGTCCGCCACCTGGGGCACATGATGGATCTTGCTGATCCACTTCATGGTGTCCAGGGTGTTGCAGAGGAAGTGGGGGTTGAGCTGGGCCTGAAGCATGCGGATCTGGGCCTCGTTCCGCTCCCGCTGGTTCTCCAGCAGCTGCTCTTGGTTGCGCTTCAGGGCCACCAGCATGTCGTTGAAGCGGTCGGCCAGCTGACCCAGCTCGTCGTTGTGCTCGTGGGAGACGTACACGTCCAGATTGTTGTGGGCCACTTCGCGGATGGCCTTGTGGAGGCGCTGGATGGGCTGAAACAGCTGGCGGCTCAGGGCCAGGCTCAGCACCACCGCCAGGGCCAGACAGACCAGGGCGCTGGACAGGCTGATGGTGTACAGGATGTTCATGGTCCCCCGGTCAAAGACCTGGGGCTGGCGGAGAATCACGTACAGGCCGGTGGCCTCGTCCTGGACCACGGGATAGGAGAATTCCTCCCCCGCGCCGCTGAGGGGCTCCCCGTCCAGCAGCCGCCGGCGCAGGTCGTCCGCCAGGGAATCGGCCAGGGCGGGCTGGGAGCAGTAGACCGCCCGCCAGTAGGGACTCAACAGCAGCAGGTCGCAGCTGTCCCCCACCGCCCCGTCCAGCAGCCGGTGCAGGTCAGACTGGTAGAAGCTGACCAGCAGAAATCCCAGGGCCGCGCCGTCCGGGCCGGCCAGGGGGGCGGCCCCCACCAGCACCGGCGAGTTGGAGGTCCCGGGGTCCTCGGGGGCCACAAAGGTCAGGGCCGCCCGTTCCCGGGCCTGGTACAGCACCCCCCACTGGGGGGACAGGCTCCGTCCGGCGGCGCTGCGGGTGGAGCAGTACCAGTTCCCCTGGCTGTCGTACAGATCCAGGCGGGCCAGGGTCTGGGCGGACTGGACGTCCTCCAGGAACAGGCGGTAGACCTCTCCCTGGGAGGGGCTGCCCTGGAGGAGGGCCTGGGAGAGCACCCCGTCCCGCTCCAGGGCGGCCGCGGCGGAGGAAAAGGACCGGCAGGCCTGGTCCAGGGTCTGGCCCACGCTGTCCAGATAGCCGTCCGCCTCCCCCTGGGCCCGGTCCTCCATCCGCAGGCGGAAGATCTGCAGCAGCAGGGCGGAGCACAGCAGCAGGGGGATCAGGGAGGCGGCCAGCAAGGCGGCGAACAGCCGGTTGCGGAAGGAGGCGGACAGCAGTCGTCTCATGGCTCCTCCTCCCCGCCCTGGTAGAAGGCCCAGGACATTAAGATGGCGTCGTGGTTTTCACTGGCCCAGGCCAGGTCGTAATCCACCAGAACCACCTCGGAGAGGCCGGGCAGGGCGGGATTGGTCCCCACATCCTCCCGCACCGGGCGGCGGTACTGGTCGGAGAGCAGCTGCTGCACCTCCTGGCTGACGGTAAAATCCAAAAACCGCTTGGCGTTGTCTGGGTGGACGGCGCCCCGGATGAGGGCGCTGCCGTCGGGTACCGAGCTGGTCCCGTCCCGGGGGTAGACCACCGCGATGCTGTCCCCCGCCTGCACCCGTTTCCAGGCGCTCTCCTCCAGCGTGACCCCCACCCAGCAGCTGCCGCTGGACACGGCGGCGAGGATGTCCCCCGAGCTGTCCAGCTCCCGGCCCTCCAACTGGCGGGCAAACTGCCGCAGAGTCTCGTCCCGGTCCCCGCCCACCGCTTGGAGCAGAGTGACCAGGCCGGTGAAGCAGGAGCCGGACACACCGGGGTCGGTGAAAGCGATCTTGCCCTGAAATTCCGGCTGGAGCAGGTCCGCCCAGTCGGCTACCTCTCCGGGGGAGAGGAGCTTGGTGTTGTAGATGAGCACCACCGGCAGGGCGGAGAAGGGGGTCCACAGCCCGTCCTCGGAGCGATAGCGCTCCGCGATGGCCTCCTGCTGGACGCACACATAGGGCTCGAAGCAGTCTCCATAGACCTCCAGACTGTCCACACCGCCCCCGAACATCACGTCAGCGGCGGGAGCCTCTGCCTCCTGGGCGATACGGCTGAGCAGCTCGTTGGTGCCGCCGGTGACCACATCCACCCAGATTCCCGTGCGCTCCTCGAATTCCCGGACGATGGGCCACCACACCTCCTCCTTGTGGGAGGTGTAGACCACTAGGCGGTCCTCCTCCGCCGGCGCAAAGGAGGAGCCGGAGCTGTCTGCTCCCGCCCCGCAGCCGGAGAGCAGCAGCACAGCCGCCAATCCCAGAGCAAGACCGCGCATGTTCTTCATCATTTCACTCCTCTGCCCACAGATTCTGTTCTGTTTTGCCTGATTATAGCACACTTTTTCGACGCCTTTCATTGTATTTGACGAAAAAAGCAGAGGAGAACAAAAAACCGCAGATTTGTCCCCTACTCTTTTGGCGGAAAGGCGGATACAATAATTTTGCTGGCGGAACCCCCGCCTACGGGTTTTGTTTTATGCAGAATAACGAAGGAGGAACGATTATGAAACGCGCACTTGCACTGCTGCTCTCCGCTTCCCTTACCCTGTCCCTGGCCGCCTGCGGCGGCGGTGGGGGCGGAACCTCCCAGTCTGGGAGCTCCGGAACCACCTCTTCCGATGGCGCCGGAGAGTTGACGGCCACCCAGCAGATCATCCAGGAGGCCCAGGGCATGACTCTGGAGGAGCTGGCCCAAAAGGCCATTGAGGAGTCCAACGGCCAGAAGTTCTACGGCGTGGGCAACTCCAGCCGGGGCGCCACCGCCCTCCCCCTGTTTGTGGAGTATCTGCAGTCCATCGACCCCAGCTATACCCTGGAGTTTGAGTGGCAGCAGCCCAAGAACAACAAGATTTTTGACCAGCTCACCTCTGATTCCCTGAAGGACACCGGCACCTTTGCCATGACCCTCATCCAGGACGGCAACCAGATCGAATCCAAGATGGTCCAGACCGGCATCCTGGACACCTTCATCCCCAAGGACTGGGCGGACGCCAACGGTACCACAGCGGAGGAGTACAACGGCTATCTGCCTCTGCAGACCTTGAACAAGGTGTTTATGTACAACAACACCGGTTCCAAAACCTTTGACAACTGCTGGGACTTTGTGGGAGAGGACGCCCACGGTCTGTTTATGGACATCGACTCCGAGCTGGTGGGCAAAAACTTCCTGTACATGCTCACGGAGGACACCTACGCCGGCTGGCTGAAGGACGCCTTTGAGGCCCTGTCCGCCGATGAGCAGGCTTACTTCCAGCCCACCATTGACGAGATGGCCTCCGAAGCCGAGAGCCTGGGCCTGGGTGAGAACGGCAAGTACGCCCTGGCTTGGATCAAGCTGTGGGTGGGCAGCTATAACGCCCAGACCGACGACGGACCTATCTGCAACACTCTGGTAGACCAGTCCGCCACCGACCAGTTCGGCCTGCTGGTGTACTCCAAGCTGCGCTCGGTGGAGGAGTCCGCCACCGTCTCCAAGAACAACATTACTGTGGCTGCCTATAACGACGGCTACACCGGCATCGGCGGCTTCGGCTACTGCCACTATCTGTTCGTCACCGACAACAGCCCCCTGCCCTGGACCGCCTGCGCCTTCATCGCCTACATGACCTGCACCGCCGACGGCTTCTCCGCCTGGGGCAAGGACATCGGCGGCTACTCCTCCAACCCCCTGGTGGCCGAGGAAAATGAGGAGATCTATCACCATCAGACCGGCGGCATGGCTGAGGATGGCACCACCGTGGAGTTCGCGGCCCTCAACGACCACGGCTATGACTGGTGGACCACCGACGGCCAGCTGGTGCTGGAAGATCCGGAGTACTGCGCCTCCGTGGCCTTCACAGTGGGCAGCTGGATTGAGATGCTGGACCGCTACACGGCCGGCTGAGTTGCCGCGCACGCTGCATTCTCGGCGCCCTTGGAGCCCCCGGTGTCCAAGGGCGCCCCTCCATTTCAGCCCCTCTGCCCTGACCTCTGGCAGAAAGGAGAGATTTTATGGCTTCAACCCCCCTCCAGGTAAGCACATCTGTTGTGCGGCGCAATAAGATCAAGACCTTTTTCTCCAAGCCCTACAACGTGATCCTGGTTCTGATGGGCCTTGTCCTTACGGTCACCACAGTGGCCCCCATTGTGGCCATTGTGGAGGACACCTTCAAGATTCACCCGGGCACCATCGATGCCCACCTCACCGGACAGGTTTCCGGCTATACCCTGGTGAACTACATCGACTTGTTTACCAGCAGCTTGGCCCGGACCAACCTGTGGGAGCCCCTGTGGAACACCGTCCTGCTGGCGGTGGGCACCTGTGTGGTGTCCATTCTGTTCGGCGGTCTGTTCGCCTTCCTGATCACCCGGACCAATCTGGCCTGGCGGAAGTATTTGAGCTCCATTTTCATTTTCCCCTACATCATGCCCCAGTGGACCCTGGCCGTGGTGTGGCAGCACATGTTCAACTCCAACGCGGTCACCGGCACCTCCAACGGCCTGCTGGCCGCCACTCTGGGCATTGAGATGCCCGCCTGGTGGTGCCTGGGACTGTTCCCCAGCGTGGTGGTGCTGGGTCTCCACTACGCCCCCTTCGCCTATATCCTCATCGGCGGCATTTTCCGGAATATGGACGCGAATCTGGAGGAGGCAGCCACCATCCTGGACACTCCAAAGTGGAAGATTATGTTCCGGGTGACCCTCCCCATGGTGAAGCCCGCCATTTTGTCCACCATTCTGCTGGTGTTCGGCAGCTCCATGGGCAGCTACCCGGTGCCCCATTATTTGAATCTGACCACCCTGGCCACAAAATACGTGTCCATGAACTCCAAATACACCGGCGAGGCCAGCATCCTGGCCATCATCATGATGATCTTCGGCGTGGCCATCATGCTGCTCAACCAGCTGAGCCTCCAGAGCCGGAAAAACTACACCACCGTCACCGGAAAATCCGGGCAGATCTCCAAGATCAACCTGGGCCGGGTGGGCAAATATGTCATTGCTCTGGTGCTGGTCGTGGTGACCTTTTTCACCAGCATCTTCCCCATCGTCTCCTTCGCCTTTGAGACCTTTCTTCCCAACCCCGGCGACTACTCCTTCCTGTACACCGGGGACACGGACAACCTGACCACCAAATGGTGGGTCACCGACGAGAACATCACCGAGAACGGCATGTACGGCCAGAAGGGCATCCTCCACAACGACACCATCTGGCGCGCCTTCAAAGGGACCATCTGGGTGTCCGTGTGCTGTTCCCTGCTGGCGGGCACCATCGGCACCATGATCGGCTACGCCGTGTCCAAAAACCGACGAAGCAAGCTGGCCAACTATGTAAACTCAGTGGCATTTCTGCCCTACCTGATGCCCTCCATTGCCGTGGGCGTGGCCTTTTTTATCCTGTTCTCCAACCAATACATCAATCTGTTCAACACCTACACCCTGCTGATCATTGTGGGCACCATCAAGTACATCCCCTTTGCCAGCCGAAGCTCTCTGAATTCCATGCTCCAGCTGTCCGGGGAGATCGAGGAGTCTGCCATGATCCTGAACATCCCCTGGGTCAAGCGCATGACCCGCATCATCATTCCCATTCAGAAGTCCTCCATTATCAGCGGCTATCTGCTCCCCTTTATGACCTGCCTGCGGGAGCTGTCCCTGTTCATGCTGCTTTGCACTCAGGGTTTTATCCTGGCCACCACCCTGGACTACTTCGACGAGATGGGTCTGTACGCCTTCTCCAGCGGCATCAACCTGATTTTGATTGTCACCATCCTGGTGTGCAACACCCTGGTGAACAAGATCACCGGGGCCAGCCTGGACAAGGGAATAGGAGGTTAAACTATGCCTGAGATTCGATTGGAACACGTGACCAAGCGGTGGGGCAAATTTTACGCGGTGGACGACCTGAGCATGGTCATCCAGGACAACGCCTTTGTCACCCTGCTGGGCCCCTCCGGCTGCGGCAAGACCACTACCCTGCGGATGATCGCCGGGCTGGAGACCCCCACCAGCGGCCGCATTACCATTGGCGACAAGGTGGTCTTTGACAGCGCCCTGGGCATCAACGTCCCAGCCAGCAAGCGGAAGGTGGGCTTCCTGTTTCAGAACTACGCCCTGTGGCCCAATATGACCGTCTATGACAACATCGCCTTCGGCCTGAGCAACGTGAAAGAGCCCATGCCCAAGGTGGACTTTGAGGCCAAAAACGCTGCCCGCCTGGCGGAGATTCTGCAAAAGCCCGACGAGGTGGTGAAGGTCCTGGAGGAGTGCCGGGACAAAAACGGCAAGCTGGATGAGAAGAAGGCCCATCTGAAGCTCATTGACGCCTTCACCATCTCCCTGTTTACCGCAAAAAAACTCTTTGCTTACCATGTGGAGAGCGGCAAGGATCTGTCCGGCGAAATTACCGCCCTTCAGGCCAAAGCGGAGGGAGCCCGAAAGAGCGCCCAGGCCGGCGGCGGGGAGCTGAACGAGAACTTTGAGCTGGTGAAAAACGGCCAGGTGGTCACCGAGGTCCGGAAGATGACCAAGGAGGAGATCGACCTGACGGTGCGCCGGGTATCCCGGATCGTGAAAATCGGCATGTTTATGGACCGCTACCCGGCAGAACTGTCCGGCGGCCAGCAGCAGCGGGTGGCCATTGCCCGCACCCTAGCCCCCGAGCCCTCGGTGCTCTTTATGGACGAGCCCTTGAGCAACCTGGACGCCAAGCTGCGTCTGGAGATGCGGTATGAGCTGCAGCGCCTCCACCTGGAGACCGGTTCCACCTTCGTCTACGTCACCCACGACCAGATGGAGGCCATGACCCTGGCCACCCAGATCTGCCTCATTGAAAACGGCGTGCTCCAGCAGTACGACGCCCCCCTCACTGTGTACCACCAGCCCAACAACCTGTTTGTGGCCGACTTCGTAGGCAACCCCTCCATCAACTTCGTGGAGGCCAAGGGGGCGCAGCGGGCCGACGGCGCGGTGGAGCTCACCGTGTTCCAGGGCCGGAAAGCACTCTTCCGCCCCAGCACCCCGCTGGACCTGTCCCAGTGGTTCCGGGACCGGGCCGCCCATGCGGCGGCCTGGGAGGAGGCCCATCGGAAGCGCGCGGCAGAGAAGTCCTATGTGGAGAAGGGCAATAAGGACGAGGCTTTCCGCTACCACATCGCCAAGGTGGTGGAGGACGACGACTCCCTTCAGGACGATCCAGTGCTCACCGACCAGGACCTGGTGCTGGGCATCCGCCCGGAGTTTCTGGATATTGCGGACCAGAGTCCCCTGGAGGGGGAGATCTATGGCGCCATGCCCACCGGCATGGAGTCCACCATCAAGGTGCGGGTGGACGACTTCCTGCTCACCGGCGTCATCTTCGGCAGCTCCCTGTTCACCATCGGGGAGAAGGTGCCTGTGACCGTCTCCGGGGACAACATCATGCTCTTCCACCGGAAGAGCGGCGCCTGCATCGCCACCGGCTCCCTGGAGCTGTGAAGCGTCTATCCAGGCGGAAATATCTCGCAGAAGTGTTTTCTCCGACG
>ERZ1106929.2432-NODE-2432-length-12607-cov-11.578792_pt1 | contig 12607 bp, 11 predicted proteins | sample MGYA00403662_ERZ1106929 | MGnify/ENA primary metagenome ERZ1106929 (study PRJEB35170, sample SAMEA104062442) | human gut metagenome | biome: human gut; feature: human-associated habitat; material: faeces | place: Denmark | collected 2013-02-20 ... | reverse complement strand
CGTTGCCGACTTGGAGATAGTCGCGCCCCCAGCGGGTAAGGTCTTTCATAATGCAAACGCCGATTTTCCCGTTTTCAACGTCCTCCATCATGCGGGAGTAGGCAGAACGGTCAAAAAATCTGCCGCTTTCATCGTCGTCGATGTAGTGCCGGATATTCGTCAGCCGCTGCCCTCTGGCGTAGTTCTCCAAAAAGATTTTCTGGTTCTGTATGCTGTTGCTCTCGCCGCCGTCCCTGTCCTCGTCCCCTACGGAAAGACGGGAGTAAAGGGCTGTGATTTTGTTGTAATCATTCATGTGCATATCCTCCTGTGCGTCCATGTAGAGTTCCTTTACACTTAAGATTATGCACTCCATCGGGCCGTGCCGTATTCTTCTCCGTGCCGGTACTTTTTCGCGTTTTTGATTTTTGACCAGACTACCAGACGCAGCAGCACAGCCGCTACCGCGCCCACCAGCAAATCAAAGGGGTGGAAGCTGGGAAGCGGATTTTGAAATACAAGCCCCAGCTTTGTAAAGGCTGCCAGCAGCTTATCCAGTACATCGCCGCTGGTGGTCAACCGGTAGGCTTCACCCAGCTTTGTGCAGAGCAGACCGGCAAACACATAGGGTAGACTGGCCTTGACCGCTTTCGCCGGGTTAATCTTCGGCAGGTTCTTCATCGCGCCACCTCCTGCTGTTTATTGCGGGAGAGGGACTGCGCCATTTTCCGGACAACCTCCTGAAGCTGTGTAAGCTGGCGGCGAACCGAAGGCTTTTCCTGGGACTGGCGCTTTACCACTTTGCCGGAATATTCCGCAAAGGCAGCGGTCAGCGCATCCGCGTCCCGCGACTTGAAAAATACCAGATAGCGGGGTGGCTGGCTTGTGGTGTCCTTTTTCAGCGCGAAATCAACGCCATATTTGCGGGCAACGCGCTCAAAGGATTTGATGTTGCCGTCTGTAATCTCAATGTTGGAAACGCCTGCGCCCTGCCGGACAAGGTGCTTCACACTCTGCTTGCCTTTATAGATTTTCGGGTTTTTCTGGCTTTTCTCCATTTCCGCCAGGGCCTTTTCCACGGCTTTCTTCAAGAGATTTGCGGTCAGCTTTCCCGCCTTAATGCTGATCGCCACAGATTTTTGTTCCAGTTCTTCCTGCATGGGCTATCCTCCTTTCCGGCAGGGTGGAAATGGAAAAGAAGATACTAAGGCGGCACCACCAGCCGGTGCAACAGGGAACGCAGCAGCCGGTGGAGAGTATCAGCGGGCTTCCTCATGGCCCTGGCTCCGGATTTTCAAAATACCGTCCAGTGTGGTGGCCGTAATGCCAAGCCGCTGTGCCACGGCTATGTCGTTCTTTACGGCTTCGTCCACCTCGTCGCCGCAGACAATCAGCACATGGCTACGCCGCAAAAGTTCCCGCGCCATATCAATCCCGTCCTTATGTTCGGCGGGAATGGTGTCATTGAGGAAGTGCGGCAAATAGAGGATGGGACAGATCGGGGTAAAACCGGCCAGATAGACCTTGCGGCAGTAGACCGCAGCCTGGTCGGTGTCGGTAAATTCCTGACCGCTCCATGCGGCAGAAATATATGCAAATGGCTTCTTCACGGTGTCGCTCCTTTCTCCGGCTTCATGCCGGGTGGCAAACAATCGACCCCGTGTCAAGAATAAAATGAACGCGCACCGTGCGCGTTCTTGACACAGTGCCGTTCATTTGCTGATGGGTAATCAAGGCGGGCCGGATAAGACCGGCTCGCCGCCCTCATTTGAGTATGAAAAAACAGTTACCCACTGCCATACATATCGTGATTGACAAGTGCGGTGTAGTAACTGTTGATAGTAGTAGGCGCATTGTAGAGAGAGGTTAGGAGGTAAGCGCGGATGTTCCGTACCTTTGTCGTATTCTCCCGCAGGCTGCTGATCACATACTCGATGTGGCTGGAGTCCAGCTTCAATAGCCTGCTTTTCACAACCTCTTTTGGGAAGTCCTCGCCGCCAATGCGGATCATTTTTCGGGTGCTGCATACCGTGTCCACCAGGATTTCCAGAATTTCATCCAGGAGTTCATAGTCGTAGCCAAGATTTTTTCGGAGATGGTCATACTCAATGTTCTCTTTCAAAATCTCCCGATAGGCTCGTATCGTATCCATCGTATCAGCCGCCGTAGGCGGTCTATCTTCCGGAGGTCGTACCGCCGGATAGATAGATGGATCAGTATCACTCAGATCAGTCTTATTCTTATTAGTATTGATTGTGTCCGATTTTCGGAAGTCAAGAGTTCCGCTTTCGGGAAGTGCAGACTTCCGATTTTCGGAAGTCTTGACTTCCTCTTTCCGGATGAAGTTCTTGACGTAGATTTTTGTGGGGCGGCCCTGGCCCTGCTTCTTACGCTCGATCAGGCCCACCTTGTCCAACTCGGTGAACAGGGACACCGCCTTGTTGTGGCCGCAGCACATCGCGTCCATTGCTTCTTCCAACGTGAAGTAGATAAACACGCGCTCCTGTTCGTCCAGCCAGTTATTGCGTATGGACAGCCCCATGCGATCCAACATCAGGCCATACAGGATTTTCGCGTCTGCTGTCATGCGCCGGAAGCCGGGGTCGGTAAACAACACCTTCGGAATCCGGTAAAAGGTATATTGCTCTGCCTCGGTTCCGTAAAAGTAATCCAATGCACCCGGCTCGGCCATGTTTTCACCCCCTTTTCTTTCAGACCGGCAAAACAAAAGGCGCTGCCCGAAAGCAACACCTTTTGAAACATCCACCATCCGAAAACGGCGGATTTATGCGGTTTTTTGAAGCAAATCCCTACAATTTAGCGGCGGCCTGTCTGTGTGTATTTGTTGATTGGTGGAGGGTATCCCTATGGCTAGTTTGCTAATAGGTAATATTGACGTCACATTTTATACATGTTAGGATAAAGACAAAGCGGCAGACTTTGGAAAGTCCACCGCCTGTCAGAGTTTGCCTATACCTGTTTATATTTCAATCCCCAGCAGCCCAATGTGGTTGCCGACGGTGTTATTGTACTGAATATCCCCACTTTTTGCAAGACCGACCTACCCAGGAGGAATCCATCATGGTCTATCCAGCACATTTCCGACAAGCTTCAAACGGCTCCGCTATTGAGATCCAAACCGTTCCGGAGCACAGCCGAAATACGGCTGAAATCGCCGCAGAGCGGCTGCGCTGCGTATATCTCACAAAAACTGGTTATGTGGCCGGATTACTGCATGATTGCGGGAAGTGCCGCCTGGCCTATAAGTCATATCTTGAAAAAATCATGGCCGGAGGGCCGGTGCAGCGGGGCGCTGTGATCCACACCCACGCCGCGGCCCGGTTTTTCCTGGAGCACTTCCACACCTCCGACGACCCCTACCGGGATATGACGGCGGAGCTGCTGGCCTTTGCCACCGGTGCCCACCACGGGCTGTTCGACTGCGTGGACGAAAACCACCGCCTCGGCTTTGCCCGCCGTCTCCAGTGGGACGACGGCTCCTACCAGGAGGCTATGGCGGCGTTCCTGGAGCAATGCGCCTGGATGGAGGAGATTGAGACGCTTTTCCAGCAAGCGGAACAGGAACTGACGCCCATTTTTGACCGGATCAACCAGCGCTCCAGCAACGAGGAGATCTGGTTCCATCTGGGGCTCCTGGCTCGGCTGCTGCTCTCCGCCGTCATCGAGGGTGACCGCTACGACACAGCACGCTATGAGCACCGCACCATGCCCTCAACTTTCCCGGAGCCCCGGAATGCCCTTTGGCTTCGGCTCCTGACCCGCGTGGAGGAAAAGCTGGACAAGCTCCACCACGACACCCCCATCCAGCAGGCCCGGCGGGAGATCTCCCGCCGGTGCCGGGAGGCGGCGGACAGGCCCGGCGGCATCTATCGCCTGAACGTCCCCACCGGCGGCGGCAAGACCCTGGCCTCCCTCCGCTTTGCCCTGGCCCACGCTGTGGCGAACAACAAGTCCCGTGTCATTTTTACTTCCCCCCTGCTGAGCATCCTGGACCAGAACGCCCAGGTCCTGCGGGAGTATATCGGGGACGACAGCCTGTTGCTGGAACACCACTCTAATGTCATTCGGCAAAAGCCGGAGGTAGATACAGATGAATTAGACCCCAAGGAGCTGATGGCCGAAAATTGGGATGCGCCGATCATCATCACCACCCTGGTCCAACTGCTGAACACCCTCTTTGACGGCCGGACCACCTGCATCCGCCGCTTCCAGGCCCTGTGCAACTGCGTTCTGGTCATCGACGAGGTCCAGACGGTGCCGCCCCGGATGCTGACGTTGTTCAATCTGGCCATGAACTTCCTGGCCGACGTCTGCGGCGCCACGGTCGTGCTCTGCTCCGCCACCCAGCCCTGTCTGGAGGAGGCGGACCACCCCATAGAGGGGCACCTGGAGGAGCTGGTGCCCTATGACCCGGCCCTCTGGGCCCCCTTCCAGCGGACGCGCCTCGTGGACGCGGGGGCGCGGCGGCTGGAGGAGATCCCGGGTTTTATCCAGGGCGTTCTGGAGGACACCTCCAGCATGCTGGTGGTGTGCAACACCAAAAGGCAGGCCCAATTCCTGTATGAACAGCTGCGGCAGGACGATATCGTCTCTTTCCACCTCTCCGCCGCCATGTGCCAGGCCCACCGGAAAGCGGTCATCGCGCAGATGGATGCGGCGTTAGATGAGGGCCGACGGGGCGGACCGAAGGTCCTGTGCGTCTCCACCCAAGTCATCGAGGCCGGCGTAGACATCTCCTTCGGCGCCGTCATTCGCCTGACCGCCGGCATGGACAACGCCGTGCAGACCGCCGGGCGCTGCAACCGGAATGGTGAGTCTGCAGAACCTGCGTCGGCCTATCTGCTCACCTGCAGTGACGAGAATCTGAGCTTACTTTGGGAAATCCAGAACGCCAAGACCGCCGCGCTGCAGCTGCTCTCCGCCTTCCGCCGCAGCCCGGAACAGTTTGGCGGTGATCTGGCCTCCGACGCCGCCATCGCCTGCTATTACAGAAATTTGTATCACGGCATGGGCGGTCGGGCACAAGACGATCCGCTGAAAGACCGCAAAACCCTCTTTGACCTGCTCTCAGTCAATGAGGCCTACGCCGTCGGCTGGCCCGGCATGGAACAGTTTCGCCTCCATCAAGCCTTCAAAGAGGCCGGACACGCGTTCCAGGTCTTTGACCAGGACACCACCGACGTGCTGGTCCCCTACGGGGAGGGCGCAGAGATCATCGCGGAGCTGGGTTCCTCCGCCGTCCAGTGGGACTGGGAGCGGCAAAAAGAACTGTTGGATCAGGCAAAACCCTACGCCGTCTCCCTCTATCAGTATCAACAGGATCTGTTGGAACGGCGTCACGGCCTGAAACCTTATCTGGACGGCGCTGTTCTGGTATTGAATCCCGAATTTTACAGCAAAGAGACCGGCCTGACTTTAGAGCCGGGTGGTTTTGAATTTCAGGAGGTGTAACGACATGTCAAAACCTATCCATCCCAACCTGGTGGAATTCCAGGTGACCGGGGACTATGCTCTGTTCAGCGACCCCATCACCCGCGTGGGGGGCGAAAAATGCACCTATCAGGTGCCCACCTATGAGGCGCTGAAGGGCATTTTGTCCTCGGTGTACTGGAAACCCACCCTCCTCTGGTACATCGACGCCGTCCGGGTCCTGGAGCCCATTCAGACCGAAGTCAAGGGCATCCGCCCCATTAAATACCACGGTGGGAATGACCTGGCTTACTACACCTATCTGAAACATGTCCGCTACCAGGTGCGGGCCCACTTTGAGTGGAACGACAACCGGCCGGAGCTGGCGGGCGACCGCAATGAAAACAAGCACCACAACATCGCCCGGCGCATGATCGAGCGGGGCGGCCGGCGGGATATCTTCCTGGGCACCCGGGAGTGCCAAGGCTATGTGGAGCCCTGCGCTTTCGGCGAGGGCACAGGGGCCTATGACGACATCCCGGAGCTGAGCTTCGGCCTTATGTACCACGGCCTCACCTATCCGGACGAGGCCTACTCCCCGGAGACCCGGGGAAAAATGACCGCCAACTTCTGGTATCCTGTGATGAAACAAGGCATCCTTACTTTCCCCCGGCCGGAGGACTGCCCCCTCCACAAGTCCCTGCGGGAGATGGAGATGAAAATTTTTGACAAGGCTCTTGATAACTTTTCCGGCCTTGCGGAGTTTGGGGAGGTGGTCTGATGGGGCTGCTGCAAAAGGCCGTGGAGACCTACGAGGCCCACAGCAGTTTTGTGGGGGAGGAGAGTCAGGAGCATCAAGTCCTGCTCCCGGTCTCCCACATCCTGGCTCGGGCCGACCTGGAGATCACGCTGGAGCCGGAGGGGGCCTTCTCCTCCGCCCGGGCAGTGGATAGGAGCGAGCCTAAAATTCCGATCCCTGCCACGGAGGAATCCGCCGGGCGCACCAGCGGCGCCTGTGCCCATCCTCTCTGCGACCAGCTCTGCTATCTGGCCCCCTGCAGTGAGGAAAAGCGCCACCTCTATGTGGACCAGCTGGCCGCGTGGGCCAACTCCCCCTACAGCCATCCCATGCTCCTGCCCATCCTGACCTATGTCCGGGGCGGCACGATCCTCTCTGATTTGGTAAAGAGCGGCCTCATCGAGTTAGACGAAAAAGGCACCCCCAAAAACGAGAAGCTCATGGTCCGCTGGCGGGTCCACGGCGTCGGGACGCCGAAGGACGGGTGCTGGCAGCAGCCCTCCCTCTTCCAAGCCTTCCAAGACTGGTACGCCAGCTTACAGCCGGAGGGAAGCGCCGCACTCTGCATGATCACCGGGCACTATGCTGCCGCCGCCAAGCAGCATCAGAAGGGGATCATCCCCAGCAGCGGCAATGCCAAGCTGATCTCCTCCAACGACACCAGCAATTTCACCTTCCGGGGGCGGTTCACCGACGACAGCCAGGCCGCCACCGTCAGCTATGAGGCCTCCCAAAAGGCCCACAACGCCCTGCGGTGGATCGCAGCGGAACAGGGCGCCCGGGCCATCTTCGGCGGGCGGACCTTCCTGTGTTGGAATCCCCAGGGGATCCAGGTCTGCCACGCCACCGCCGGATTTGGGAACCGGAGCCAGGTCAAGACGGTTCCCAGCGACTACCGACGTGAACTGAAAAACACCCTGGACGGGATGCGCAGCCAGCTGCCCCAGCAGAGCGGGGTGGTGATCGCAGCCTTTGACGCGGCCACCACCGGCCGGCTGTCGGTGACCTACTACAACGAGCTCCTGGGCAGCGATTATCTCCAGCGGCTCCACGACTGGGATGATCACTGCTGCTGGTTTTTCGGCTGGGATAAATTCAAGGCAAAATCCGCCATCCAGGCCCCCCTTCTGTGGCGGATCGTCGCCTGTGCCTTCGGCACGCCGACCAGGGAAAAGGGCCAGCTCAGGCTGAAAACCGACGACAAAATCATGGGCCAGCAGATGCAGCGGCTGGTGGCCTGCCGGGTGGACCAAGGGCACATGCCCCTGGACATTATGGAGGCCCTGTTCCACCGGGCGTCCACTCCCCAGAGCTTTGACGATCCCGCGGTGCGGGAGGAGATCCTTGCCACCGCCTGCGCCGTGATCCGGAAATACCGCTATGACGTCTACAAGGAGGATTGTGATATGGAATTTGATCCAAATAAGAACGATATCAGTTTCCAGTTTGGCCGGCTGCTGGCTGTGCTGGAAAAGGTGGAGCGGGACACCTATGACGACAGCGAGACCCGGGAGCCTAACGCCATCCGGTTGCAATCCATTTATTCTCAGCGCCCGCTGCATACGGCAGACATGATCGAGCGGCAGTTGGAGCGGGCCTATTTCCCCCGGCTGACCAAGCCGGCCTTCCGTGCCTACTATAAAAACCTGATCGGCGAGATCATGGAAAAAATTTATGCTTATCCCAAGGAAGAATGGAATGCGCGGTTGAAAGAGACGTACCTGATGGGCTACTATCTCCAGCGCAAAGAACTGTACACCAAGAAGGAAAAGTCCGAAGAAAACAGGGAGGAGAATTGATATGAGCACTCTGCGGCATAAAATCGACTTCGTGGCCCTGGTCAGCGTCACCATGGCCAACAGCAACGGCGACCCTCTCAACGGCAACCGCCCCCGCACCGACTACAACGGCTACGGCGAGATGTCCGACGTGTGTATCAAGCGCAAGCTCCGCAACCGGATGCAGGATATGGGCCACAGGATTTTCGTCCAGTCGGACAGCCGCTGTGACGACGGATTCGGCAGTCTCAGCGAGCGGGCCTCCGCCGTGATGAAGGGGGAGAAGGACCGGGATACTTACGCCAAGAAGGCCTGTGAGACCTGGTTGGACGTGCGTACCTTTGGGCAGGTGTTCGCCTTCAAAGACGCCAAAGGCGTCTCCGTGGGAGTCCGCGGCCCCGTGTCCATCCATCAGGCAGTGAGTCTGTCCCCGGTAGAGGTGGAGTCTCTCCAGATCACCAAGAGTGTCAACGGCGAAAAGAAGGACAAGAAGAACGGCGACGACGCCGGCATGAGTTCCGACCGCATGGGCATGAAACACTTCGTTCGCTTCGGCCTGTATGAGATCAAGGGCTCTATCAACGTCCAGCTGGCAGAGAAAACCGGCTTCTCCGAGGAGGACGCCCAGGTGGTGAAAGAGTGCCTGCGCACCCTCTTTGTCAACGATGCCTCCTCCGCCCGGCCGGACGGTTCCATGGAGGTTTACAAGCTCTTCTGGTGGGAACACAACTGCAAGGACGGCCAGTACTCCTCCGCCAAGGTCCACCGGTCAGTGAAAGCCGCGCTGAAATCCGGGGTGGATATTCCCTCCAGTGTGGAGGACTATGACATCTCGGTGGAACCGTTGGAGGGGCTGGAACCAGAGATCCTGGAGGGTCTCTAAGCCGAACGCGGGGAGGTGCGCATTTTATGGCTGCATACTCTGACCCCGACCTCCTCCAGCTCTCCGGCCTCCAGCACTTTGCCTTCTGCCGCCGCCAGTGGGCGCTGATCCACCTGGAACAGCAGTGGCAGGAAAATCTACGCACCGTGGAGGGCAACCTTCTTCACCGGCGGGCCCACGATGAGGCCACCCGGGAGCGGCGGGGCGATACCCTGATCCTCCGGGGCCTGCCCATCGTGTCCTACACCCTAGGCCTGTCTGGTCAGTGCGATGTGGTGGAATTCCACCTCACCCCTGGGGGCGTTCCCCTTCGGGGTGAGGAAGGGCTGTGGCAGCCCTTTCCGGTGGAGTACAAGCGGGGCAGGCCCAAGGAGCACCGTGCCGATGAGCTTCAGCTGTGCGCCCAGGCCATGTGTCTGGAGGAGATGCTGTGCTGTGAGATTTCTCAGGGGGCGCTGTTCTATGGAGAGCCGCGACGTCGTACCCCAGTAGACTTCACCCAGGAGCTGCGCCAAATGGTTCGGGATTTCTCTGAGGAGATGCACCAGTACGCCCGCCGGGGCCATACCCCCAGGGCGAAACCCGGCAAATTCTGCAATGCCTGCTCTCTGAAGGAGCTCTGCCTGCCCCAACTGAGCCGGCGGGGCACGGTATCTGGCTATTTGAAGCGATCGCTGGAGGAACTGCCATGAAATATCTGCTCAACACCCTGTTTGTAACCAGCGAGGATATCTATCTGTCACTAGACGGAGAAAATGTGGTGGCAAACCGGGACAAGCGCGAGGTGGCGCGTTATCCCCTCCATACCCTTTCCGGGATTATCTCCTTCTCCTACCCTGGTGCGTCCCCTGCGCTCATGGGTGCCTGTGCCCAGCGGGATGTGTCCCTGGCCTTCTGTACACCGCGAGGCCGTTTTCTGGCCCGAGTGACCGGGGAGAGCTCTGGAAATGTGCTGCTCCGCCGGGCTCAGTATCGGGCTGCGGATGATCCGGGGCCATGCTGCCGCATTGCCCGCAGTATGATTTTTGGTAAGGTCTACAACGCCCGCTGGAGTATTGAGCGCACCCGCCGGGATCACGGGCTCCGCTTGGATGCCGCCGCCCTCACAGCTGTTTCTGCACAACTCAAGGAGCTCCTGCCGCAAATTATCGAAGAAACCTCTCTGGACAGTCTACGTGGGCTGGAAGGAGCGGGGGCCACCCTTTACTTTAGTGTATTCGACCAACTGATCCTGGGCGAAAAGCCCCTCTTCTCTTTTCAAAGCCGAAACCGGCGTCCACCGCTGGATCCAGTGAATGCGATACTGTCCTTTGCGTACAGTCTGCTCACCCACGACTGCGCCTCCGCTCTGGAGAGTGTGGGCCTGGACGCCTATGTGGGGTTCCTTCATCGCGATCGGCCCGGCCGCACCTCCTTGGCGTTGGATCTGATGGAGGAGCTCCGTCCCTGTATGGCGGATCGGTTTGTGCTGACCCTAATCAATAACCGCGTCGTTGGAAAATCGGAGTTCGAGTTTCGGGAGAATGGTACAGTCTTCCTCAATGATGCAGGGCGGAGAAGTTTTTTGAAGCATTGGCAGGAACGGAAACGGGAGCAGCTGACCCACCCGTATCTGCAGGAAAAGTTGCCATGGGGCCTGATTCCCTATACCCAGGCGCTCCTGTTGGCTCGCTGCCTGCGGGGCGATCTGGATGCCTATCCGCCGTTTTTGTGGAAGTGAGGCAGGTTTTATGCTGGTACTCATTACCTATGATGTAAACACGGAGAATGCGGCCGGACGAAGGCGGCTGCGGCAAATCGCCAAGCAATGCGTCAATTATGGCCAGCGGGTGCAGAATTCCGTCTTTGAGTGCCTACTGGATCCGGCCCAGTGCAAATTGCTTCAGGCTAAACTATGTGCTATTATGGATCCAGAGAAAGACAGCCTTCGGTTTTATTATCTGGGCAAGCGCTATGAGAATAAAATCGAACACTTTGGCTGTACGCAAACGTATCTGCCTGAAGCACCGCTTATTTTGTGACCTGCGAAGAGGAAGCAAACAGAAAATCTTCGAGGGGTTCGCACCGGAATGGATGTGATTGTTTAAAAGATTTCTATGAATTTTCCTTGTTCTTTTCGATGAAATGGAATTTTCTTTTTCTCACTTGGTGCGAAACTGTTCAGATGCGATAAAATTTCAAGAAGTATTTGTGCAGTTTTGCGGTCGCTCCCCACACGGGGAGCGTGGATTGAAATTCCGGCGGGATCAATGCCGTTATGGGCACGGAGGTCGCTCCCCACACGGGGAGCGTGGATTGAAATCACTCGTTCACGATACAGTCCCGGCAGTTGTAGTCCGGTCGCTCCCCACACGGGGAGCGTGGATTGAAATCATTATTTTGTAGCCTCCAGTTTCAGCCACCACGCGTCGCTCCCCACACGGGGAGCGTGGATTGAAATATTTTAGGTCAGGGATTTGCTCAAAGAATTCGTCCACGTCGCTCCCCACACGGGGAGCGTGGATTGAAATATCTCAATGGCCACCAGGGAGTGCCCCGGCCTTGTCGCTCCCCACACGGGGAGCGTGGATTGAAATAATGTGTCGGATAATAGTTGGTCTGGTGTGATGGTCGCTCCCCACACGGGGAGCGTGGATTGAAATCGGCGGGTGAACACTCTGGGCCTGCGGACCATTGAGTCGCTCCCCACACGGGGAGCGTGGATTGAAATATAAATCATCCAATCACCCCATAATCAGATACAGGTCGCTCCCCACACGGGGAGCGTGGATTGAAATTGCAGAGGGCCATCCCCTCCGCCAGCCAGCTCAGGTCGCTCCCCACACGGGGAGCGTGGATTGAAATCGGCAGTACCACGGAGCACTTTGGGCGGTGGCCTAGTCGCTCCCCACACGGGGAGCGTGGATTGAAATCTCCATAGTAAACGCCCGCAGCGAAATACTTTGGTCGCTCCCCACACGGGGAGCGTGGATTGAAATTACCCGCTCATTGAGCCAGGGCAGCCACTCCCCAGTCGCTCCCCACACGGGGAGCGTGGATTGAAATTTCCTCGTCCAGCTCCAAGGTGTAATAGGATTCCCGTCGCTCCCCACACGGGGAGCGTGGATTGAAATCTTTCGGCCCATAAGTAATCCCCCCCTCAGAACGGTCGCTCCCCACACGGGGAGCGTGGATTGAAATCGGGCCTCGTCCCGCTCCTTGATGGCCTGCTCCAGGTCGCTCCCCACACGGGGAGCGTGGATTGAAATTGGAAAAGCGTCTCCGGGAAATCATCGGAGACGAGTCGCTCCCCACACGGGGAGCGTGGATTGAAATGCATTTTAATTGGAGTTGGGATTAAAATTCTTGCGGTCGCTCCCCACACGGGGAGCGTGGATTGAAATACCCCGCCCTCTGGCCAGCAGAAGGTCCAGCCGGTCGCTCCCCACACGGGGAGCGTGGATTGAAATCGGGTCCCGGCGGGCCTCCGGCCCGCCACCCGGCCCGTCGCTCCCCACACGGGGAGCGTGGATTGAAATTCCGGGTTGTCCTGGTGCGTCAGATAGCGATAGTACGTCGCTCCCCACACGGGGAGCGTGGATTGAAATGATTTACCCCCCTGTCAAGTTTCCCCGCCGTCGGAGTCGCTCCCCACACGGGGAGCGTGGATTGAAATCGGCACGGGAGGGGCGCTGTTGCGGGGCTGCGTGGTCGCTCCCCACACGGGGAGCGTGGATTGAAATCACGAAAAGCGGGAAA
>ERZ1106929.2428-NODE-2428-length-12628-cov-3.401018_pt1 | contig 12628 bp, 10 predicted proteins | sample MGYA00403662_ERZ1106929 | MGnify/ENA primary metagenome ERZ1106929 (study PRJEB35170, sample SAMEA104062442) | human gut metagenome | biome: human gut; feature: human-associated habitat; material: faeces | place: Denmark | collected 2013-02-20 ... | reverse complement strand
AGACGCGACGCCTCCGCAAAGGCCAGACCCAGCGCGTCCGACGCCTGCATAGAGGAAACGCCCGCCACCGAAACGTCCACGAACGTCCCGAGCATCACTTTCGTCTCGCGGGACACGGCGGCCTGCGCAAGTCCCGGAACCCCTAGCCACAACCCGGCTCCGGCGACGCCCGCCATGCCGAGGAATACCCGTCTCGTCATCATGATACATTCTCCTTCGCTGCGGGAGCGGGGGACGCTTCCGGGGCCGCCGGGGCGGACTGAACCGGAGCGGGCGCGGCCTTTCCCTGGGATGCCGGGGCGGCCTGCGCTGCGGACTTCGCGTCCAGCGGCTTGCCCGGAGCCGACGTCGCGCCGGCGGGGGCTTCGGACTTCAGAGGCGCGCTCGGACAGAGCACCCGCAGGGCCTCGCGCGCGCACGCGGCGGCGCAGGCTTCCCCGCATTCCGGGCCGTAGGTCAGACAGACCTTATGATTGATGTGGATGCGGTCGTTCTCCAGCGTGACCGCATCGGCGGGACAGCTCTTGACGCAACGCCCGCACTTGATGCAGCCGACCTTGCAGACTTCCGTCACGGCCTTGAGCCTGTCCTTGGTGGAACAGAAGACCATCACCCGGGCGCGAGCCGGAACGAGTTCCAGCACGTTGCGGGGGCAGGTTTCCGCGCACTTTCCGCAGCCCGTACACTTGGAGGCGTTCACCCGCGCAAGGCCACCCCGCACTTCGATGGCGTCGAAGGGGCACACCTGCACGCAGTCCCCGAAGCCGAGGCACGAATAGGAGCACGAATCCGAACCGCCCACCAGACCGGCGGCCGCCGCACACGAAGGCATACCCTGATAATCGTAGCGCAGGGCCACGTTGCCCGCCACCTTGTCACAGCGGCGGAACGACACCAGCGGATCCGAGGCCGCCACCGTCTTGCCGGTCAGTTCGCCCACCGCAATGCTTGTTTCCGCACCTCCGGCGCAGCAGCGGTTCGCGGGCACGGTGGGGTCCGTCGCCACGGCGGTTGCGTAGCCTTCGCAGCCCGCATAGCCGCAGCCGCCGCAATTCGCGCCGGGCAGGGCCTCCAGCACGGCCTGCACGCGCGGGTCTTCCTCAACATGGAAGACGCGGGACGCCACGGCGAGCACCGTCGCCGTCACCAGCCCGAGCCCGAGGAGCACCAGTACCGATATCATAACCATAACGGTTTTCCTTTTCTATGAGGTCATACCCTTGAAGGCCATGAAGGCCAGCGACATCAGCCCCGCCATGATCAGCGCGATGGGGGTTCCCATGAGTGCCTTGGGCACACGGCAGGTGTCCAACCGTTCGCGGATGCCCGCCATGAGGATGAGCGCGAGCATGAAGCCGAGACTCGACGCCACCGCGTAGAGCAGAGAGGTGGTCAGGTCGTACTCCTCGCGCTGCACGAGGATGGTCACGCCCATCACCGCACAGTTGGTGGTGATGAGCGGCAGGAAAATGCCGAGCGCGGAATACAGCGGCGGGATAGCCTTCTTGAGGAACATTTCCACAAACTGCACCAAACCCGCGATCACGAGGATGAACACGATGGTCTGCAAGTAGCCAAGCTCGAAGGGAACCAGCACATACCGCTGCATGAGCCACGTGCACAGCGTCGCCATGAATATGACGAAGATCACCGCGCTGCCCATGCCGACGGCGACCCCCTTGTCGCGGGAACAGCCGAGGTACGGGCAGTTGCCGAGGTACTGGGCCAGCACAATGTTGTTGACAAAAATGGCGGAGATGAAGAGTTCGAAGACACTCATGATTTGCCTCCCGAGCAGCCACCACAGGACGCGCAGCCGCTGGAGATGTTTTCGGGTTCTTCCCGGCCCTTGCGCTTGGCCTGCCAGCGGTTGATCAGATTCATGGCAGCAAGGATCAACCCGAGGCAAAGAAACGCGCCCGGAGCCTCGACCATAACAGAGAAGGGCCTGAACCCCTCCCACATCACCGGCGTCCCGAACAGCGTTCCAGCCCCGAACACTTCGCGGATGGAACCGAGGAAAGTCAGGGACATGGTGAAGCCCAGCCCCATGCCCAGACCGTCCGCGATGGCGAGCGGGACCGTGTTTTTGGCGGCGAAGGCTTCGGCCCGGCCCAGGATGATGCAGTTCACCACGATGAGCGGCACGAAAATGCCGAGCTGCTGGTACAGCGGGTAGGCGTAGGCCTGCATGAGCAGTTCCACGGCAACCACGAGCGACGCGGAAATGGCGATGAAGCAGACGATGCGGACTTTTTTGGGGATGATGTCGCGCACCAGCGAGATGAGCATGTTGGAGAGCACGAGCACGAAGATGACCGCCAGCCCCATGCCAAGGCCGTTGTCGGCGGTTTTGGTCACGGCGAGGGTCGGGCACAGCCCGAGCACCAGCCGGAACGGGGGAAGCTCGGTCCACAGGCCCTTGGTGAATTCCTTGACGAGTTGCTGCATAGCTTTCCCCTTACTGCCAGGCCTTGACGATTTCAGGCTTGAGCGCCGCATAGACCTTCGCGGCGTTGCCGAGCGCGGTCACCACGCCGGTGGAAGAAATGGTCGCGCCAGAAACGGCGTCGATGTCCCCGCCCTGCGACTTGAGCCGCGCGTCGGCGGGTTTGCCGGTAAACTGTCCGGTGAAGGCCGGGTCCGCCACACGCGTGCCGAGTCCGGGGGTTTCTTTCATGGTGGTGATCCCGATGCCGGTGAGGGTGTCGCGGTTCACGTCGTAGCCGACCATGACGCCCACGTCGCCACCGAAGCCCTTCCCGAAGTGCTCCAGCGCGACGGCGACGAGCTTGCCGTCCTTCTTGCCGGGGAACACGGTCACTTTCGCGCCGTCGAGCGTGAACGTCTTGCGCTCCGCGATGGGCGAGTTGTCGATGTCGGCAAAAACCTTCAGGATCGCAGGCCCCTGCACATAGGTGAGCACCTGCTCCTCAATACGCGGGGCCGTGGAGATCTTGAGGTAGGAGAGCGCGAACCCGGACAGGCCGCAAATCGAGGAGAGCACCACAATCATTCTGATGATGGCAAGCATGACCTACCTCGCTCCGAACGGTTTGGGGTGGATGGAATCGAGCAGCGGGGCCAGCAGGTTGATCAGCAGGATGGCGAAGGGCACGCCGTCCGGATAGATTCCGTAGACGCGGATGATGATCACCATCGCCCCGCCGATGAGTCCGTAGAGCATCATGGGGATTTGCCGTCCCGGCGAGCTGGCCCACTCCGTGGCGAGGAAAAAACCGCCGAGGAAGGTGGAGCCGGTGCACAGGTGGAAGAAGGGGGTGGCGAACCGCTCGGCATCGATTACGTTGTACAGCGCGGCGGTGAGGAACACGCCCACAAAGAAACTGAGGGCGATTTCCCAGCGGATGGTGCCGCGTGCGGCGAGATATGATCCGCCGATGAACAGTGCGCCCGCCTGCGACGCACCCAGCCCGCCGATCTGGTTGCCGAGGAGAAGGTCGGTCAGGTCGATGTGGCTGACCGCTCCGGCTCCGAAATATTTGAGCCGCACCAGCGGATCGATGAAGCTGGTGTCGAGCTGCATGGAGTTCGGGTCCATGAGCGCGGGCCACGAGACGTACAACATGGCCCAGCCGACGAGCGCGGTGTTGACAGCGTTGGCTCCCAACCCGCCGAAGGCCATCTTGCCGAGGCCAATCGCCAGTGCTGCCCCGAGCATAACCAGCCACCACGGGGCGTTGGCGGGCAGCAGGAATGCGAACAGCAGGCAGGAAACCGCTCCGGAAAAATCGTCCACACTGATATCCTGGCCCATGATCTTCTGACAGAGCGCCTCGGTGGCGATCCCGGTCACCATCGCCAGTGCCATAACCCGCGCCGCCGGGATGCCCCAGTGCCACACCGCCATGAACGCCGCCGGAGCCAGTGCCAGCAGCATCGCGTAGCTCGCTTTCTTCACCGTCCGCCCGCAGTGCCAGAACGGCGGCGCGCTCACCGCCAGCAGTACCGGCTGTTGATTCGTTTGCGACATCGGCCATATCCTCCTGAAAGCTTCCCTCTCGCATCCCCAGGCTCCACCCCTCTCCTTTCAAAGACGGTTGTAAGGGGGGCGGGGGCGGTTTGGAAGTCCGTTCCTGTTTGGAGCGCATCGGGCCGCGAATGGTTTTCTTTACGCTTTATCATTACGAATAGATAGTTACGTAAAACCGTTCGCCTTGGACACGCTCCCTGTTCGTCTTTCTCAGCGGTGCGGAGACGATTCCCCGTTCCCGTTCGTTTCCTGTGCCGTACGGAGAAAAGGCTCCGTTCCGGTCTGCTTTTCCAAGCGGGCCGGAATAGGTTTGTTTTCCGGACGCTCTTCCCCGGCGGAGGGGTTTCCTCCCCCAAGTGGCATCATAAAAATGCCGTAACATCAGTTCATTGCTAAAAATATCTGTTTTCAAGAAACCTAAAAGGCAGAGCCGCCCTTCTGGGATTTTCTCCCTAGAGTTACTTCGTCTTCAGTTCGACCAGTCCCTTGTCCCGCTCCATCTCCGCAAGCTTGCGCTTGGCGAGGCGGATGTACTGGAGGACGGGGCGCCGGGCGATGCAGACATACCCGCAGAGGCCGCACTCCAGACAGGATTCGATGTGCTCGGCACGGCAACGTTCGTGCAGAGCGAACTCAGCGTATCGGCTGAGGTTGCTCGGCTTGAGCCGCGCCGGACAGACCAGCACGCACGCCCCGCAGCTTACGCAGGGGCTGTGCCCTTCCATCGGTGGGATGGTTCCGGCCTCGACTACGAAAATGCCGTAGGTCCCTTTGGTGACGCTGCGGTCGAGCCGGTCGAGGCTCTCGCCCCGCAATGGGCCGCCGCGCACCACCGTGTCGCCGTCCTTGAGCCGGATGTTGGCGAATTGCAGCAGCTCCCCGATGGTGGAGCCGTCGCGCACGATGTAGTTGCCCGAGTGTTCGTAACTGCCGATGGTGACGACCGTTTCGATGAGCGGACGTCCGAGGCGGCCCACGCGCCCGAGGCTCCAGATGTTGTGCAAGCCCACGATGCCCACACCCTCGGGGTTCTCCTCGCCGGTCACGGCCTTGATCACCAGCTGGTCTACGCTGTTGGGATATTCCGGCTCGACATAGGCCAGCGGGATGCCCTCATAGGCCACCTTGGAGCCTTTGGGCACGGCGAGGATCACGTTGTCCGCGCGGGCCATGCGGCGGTGCAGCTCCATGCCCGTCCGCAGGTTCTCCACGTGCGACACAAGCATCGGTTCCGCCCACGTTACGCCGGGATCGGGGTTCAGGGCGTTGATGATCAGCGTCTTGCACCGCCGCCCAAGAGAGCGGGTGTTCACGCCCATCTTTTTCACAGCGAGGGCCAGCTCATCGCCTTCCAGCCCCTGTCCGAGCAGGTCCACGGGCTCCACTTCTGGGGCGTCCTTGGAAGGGTCGGTGGCGGCCAGGAACACGCTGCGTTCCGTGATTTCGCTGATTTCGCCGTGGATGGAGGCGAAGAGGTCGCCCTTGTCCGGTGCAGGATGCTCCCCGAGGAGCATACCCGGATAGACGGGGGTTTTCCTTTTCAGACCGGGAACCAGCGTGAAACCTTCCCGGTTGAGCCTGACCAGCTTGGGCGACGGCCCGTAGCTGAAACGCTGCGTCACCCCGTAGACGAGATGGAAACGGGGATCGTTGAGGATCTGGAAACGTTGCTTCATGACAGTCCGCCTATTTCGTGTGGCACTGGTTGCACTGGTCCTTGCGGAACGGCCCCTTGCCGTGCTTTTCGTGGCATTTCATGCAGTTGCCGTGGAGGGCCGCCATGCGGTCGGGGATGAGCTCCGAGGCCTTGACGTCTCCGTGGCAGACCGTGCAGTCGGCATCGCCGGGGTTCACGTCCACGGGCTGCCCGGAGGCGGACAGCTTGCGGTTGTCCGTAAAGGGATGACAGCTTGTGCAACCCTTCATGCCCGCGTCGAACCATTCCTGATGGCAGTCCGCGCACTTGGCATGTGCCGCAGTCTTCATGTCGGGGATGTCCCCCATCGGCTTGTCGAGGTGGCAGGCCGTGCAGCGGGCGGGTTCCGGCTCGATGTCGGCGTTGGCATGATGGCAGTCCGTACAGGAAAGGCCGTACTCCTCGGCATGGGCCGCGTGGTCCCACTTCGCGGGCGCGCTGCCCATATGGTGGCAGGTCGCGCAGGTCGTCTCGTCGTCCGAAAAGGCAGCGACGTGATCCTCCCGGAAGGAGCCGTCGAAGTCGACGCCGTGGCACGCGCCGCAGGGCTGGACATTTTCGCGCGCCTCCGCCGATTCGTGATGGCAGGTTTCACAGGCTACCTTGTAGTCTTCAGCGTGCCTCCGGTGGTCGAACACGACCCGTCCCCCGGTGTTTTCGAGCAGGAGGCGGACAGGCGTTTTCCCAACCGTGTCATGAGTATAGCCTACGACCGCCACCACGGCCATCAAACAGCAAAAAACGGTGACAAAGACATGACGTCTTGGCATGACAAACATTCCTTACCTTAAAATACGAGGGATTGATAAGGCCGCGGAGTACCGGGGCAGGGTACCCGGAAAAGGGGACGGCTGACGGTGTTGACACCGTTTCCATGTCAGGCGGCATAGCCGAATCGGGCATTGGATATCTATGCCCGCCCCCTGCGGTTACGTACCGCCGTTCCGGCGCAATGTCCTGAGCCTATTCATCGTATGGATAGCCGGATGCGACGAACTCCTTAACGTGACGTGAATTGGGGTATACTCCTTTCGCGGTCAGCTCCTTGAGCGCGCCGGATTTGTCAATCCATTTGGTATGCAACAGTTCTTCCGATTTATGGCCGAGCGGCTTGCCGAGATAGGATTCGTACAGTGTCCGCACTTGCGCGTTGTCTTGGGAAGCTCTTTTGGAGAATTGTTTGTCGGCACCGTAGACGCCATTGATACGATCTCCCATGTACTCCTTGAATGCTTTTACCGCAGCTGCGGCCTTGCCGGTCATGCGGATACCGAGAAGGATTCCCCCTGAAAGCATACAGGCTCCCTTTAGAAAACCGCGCCGGGTCACAGTGGCGAATGACATGGTCTTTCTCCTTTAAACGTTGGCAGATTGGGCGAGACGTTTCCTGAATCCAGCGAAGAAACCGAGGGCTTTGCGCTCAAGCGAGGCGAACAGGGACGGCATAAGCGGCTGTCCTCCGCCGCAGACGCATCCCCCGGGGCAAGCCATGAATTCGATGAAATGGTACGGCGAGTTCCCCGCCTTCACCTGATCGCAGATCTCGGCGAACCGTTTGGCTCCATGCACGACGGCAAGGCGGAGTTCCGTGCCGTTCAGGGTCACGGTATATTCCTTGAGACCGCTCAGCCCACGGACCTGTTTGAAATCCCATGAATCCGGACGGATTCCGGTAACGGCCTGATATGCGAAGCGCAGTGCCGCCTCCATGACGCCTCCGGTCACGCCGAAGATGGTGGCTCCGCCTGTGGATTCTCCCATCAGGCTGTCGCGTTCTCCGTCCGGGAGGCTGGCGAAATCAATGCCTGCCTTACGGATCAGGTAGGCCAGTTCACGGGTCGTCAGAGTGGCGTCGATGTCTTGCTGTCCGCTGGAATTGAGTTCCGGACGCAATCCTTCGTATTTTTTTGCGATACATGGCATGATGGACACTGTATAGATGTCCTTGGGAGCGTATTGCATCCGCTGCGCGCCGTAGGTCTTCGCCAGCGCACCGTTCATGCCGATGGGAGACTTGCAGGACGAAAAATGCGGCAGCAGTTCCGGGTAGAACGTTTCGGCGTATTTCTGCCAGCCGGGGCAGCAAGATGTGAACTGGGGAAGAGCTTTTTGGCCGCCCAAGCGTTCCACAAACTCAGACGCTTCTTCCCATATGGTGACGTCTGCCGCGAATTCCGTGTCCCAACAGTGAGAGAAGCCCAATGCCTTGAGGGCGGACAGCATCTTCCCAGTAGTCACAGTTCCGACAGGCAGGCCAAAGGCTTCGCCGAGCGCATAGCGTACGGACGGAGCCGGCATGGCCACGCATTTCACGTGGCTGTCCTTGAGTTTTTTTTCCAGTTTGGGGACCCATGATCGAACCTCGTATATCGCCATCGAAGGACAATGGGTCAGGCACTGCCCGCAATTGATACAGAGCTCCCGGTATTTGATGGTATGCGGCTCGAAAGTTTCCCCGTAGATGGCTCCAGTAGGGCAGTATTGTTGGCACGTATCGCACCCGATGCACTTTTCCTGATCGATCTCAACAAAGGTCAGGCTGTCAGGTTGTACCCCTGTTTCGGGCACATTGAGTTCGTATTCGACATGTTCCATAACGACACGTGTCATTCTACCCTCCTGTCGCTCATAAGGTTACAAAAACCTGATCCATCCCCGGCGCGCCATGATGACATCCTCCCCGTGCCGCATGGAGTTTGGGGAATGGAGTGTTGGCTTTCCATAGGATATAGGAATCCGCCGGATGCTCGCCGACGTTAAGGGGCACCGCCGTTGCGGGCAGACGAATGCGGAGAGCATCCACGATATGGGCAAGGTGTTGCTGGTCTTCATGGCTCCCACCCGACTGGAGAACGATAGTGTTACGGTACGTTCCGCTTTCAAAGATAGCCCCTTCGGCAAGGTGGTGGCGGTGTGGCGTGGGGTTGGACGAGTGCAGCCCGCAATAGTGGCAGTTCCGTTCATAGTGGTTCGAGAACTCGATCCGCCCGCAGACAAAGGTATGCGTCCCCTTCTCGCGTTGGCGCTCCTCACTTGCACGGGTGCAGAGCTCCGTGTAGGGCGTTTTGAACAGCTGTTTAGAAGATCTTCTTGGAACATGGCTGCCTCCCCCCAGAACTGGCGGCTAAAACCTGAAATCTCGCTGTCCGGCCGCGATTTTCTCCAGACGTTCGGCCGCGATGTACCTGATCCTCTCGTTCGGAATGTTGCCCAGTTCCCTCCGGATCAGCGCCGAACCGGTACGTCGCGCCTGTTCGGAGGCGTAGTCCTCCAGATACTCCTTCAAAGTCATCAGCGCGTTGGGATGGCAGCAGTCGGAAATTCTGCCGCTTTTGCACAGCGCCATGAATCGGTCGCCCGTCCTGCCCTCCCGGTAACAGGCCGTACAGAAGCTCGGGATGAAGCCGAGCTCCATCAGCCAACAGACGACCTCGTCCAGTGTCCTGTTGTCGCTGACGTCGAACTGGGCCGAATTTTCCTCTTCGGAGTCCGGAGAACCGTACCCGCCGACGCTGGTTTTCGACGCCCCGCTGATCTGGGATACGCCGAGCCGGATGACCTTTTCCCGGGTGGCCTTGCTTTCGCGGGTCGAAATGATCATGCCCGTATAGGGGACGGCAAGCCGCAGGCAGGCGCAGATCTTGGCAAATGTTTCGTCGTCGATGCCGTTGCCGAACTCGTCGGGATCGATGTCGTCAGCCCGCTTCACCCGGGGTACGCTTATGGTGTGTGGGCCGACGCCGTGTACGGCTTCAAGATGCTCCGCGTGCATCAGCAGCGCGGCGAACTCGTAGCGATACCTTTCGAGGCCGAACAGGACACCGATGCCCACATCGTCGATTCCACCCTGCATGGCTCTGTCCATCGCTTCGGTATGATAGGCATAATTGTGCTTCGGCCCCGTCGGATGGAGCTTCTCATAACTCTGCTTGTGATACGTTTCTTGGAACAGAATGTAGGTCCCGATTCCGGCGTCCTTGAGTTTTCTGTAGTTCTCGGCGGTGGTTGCGGCTATATTGACGTTGACCCTGCGGATCGACCCATTCCTGTGTTTGACGCTATATATGGTCCTGATGCTTTCCAGAATGTATTCAATGGGATTATTGAGGGGATCCTCGCCGGATTCTATGGCGAGTCGTTTATGCCCCATGTCCTGAAGAGCCGTCACTTCTCGGACGATGTCTTCCTGCGTTAGTTTTTTCCGCGCAATATGCTTGTTTTTCGCATGATATGGACAGTAGGAGCAGCTGTTTATGCAGTAATTCGACAGATACAGTGGTGCGAACATCACGATGCGGTTGCCGTAGATATCCTGTTTGATCCGCTCAGCCAGCGCATAGATTTTCTGAATCTTTTCCGGCACATCGCAGGCCAGAAGAACGGATGCTTCGCGATGAGAGAGCCCCTTCTTTCGTTCCGCCTTTTCGATGATGGAATCGACCAGCCCGAGGTTGTTCCTGTTCTCTGACGCGTATGCTATCGAGGCGAGGGCTTCGTCGTGGCATATGAACTCTTCGGCATTCAATGACGACGGATTATACATGGCTTATGTCCTTGTCATGGTGTTTGATGGAATGGTATTCCCATAATGCCTGTTTGATGCCGGACCTTGTCCATCTCACAACTATTTGGATATAATGAATATAAAATACTATTTTAAAGCCTACGCCCTCGTGTTACTTTTGTCAATATAATGTTACGAAAAAAGCGATTACGTTCTCCAATTCACAATAGTTGACTCGCGGAACAAGTATCCCACTGGAATCACTATCACCAGTTCTGGGTATATTGCTCGTGATATGGGTTTCCCATTACATTCCATCCCGTTATCTCTACCAGAAGGCCATGAGTTGGAAGGCCAGGTAATCACTGTTCCAACGAGGATCGAAGCGCCCACGTTTTTGACGAACTTGTGTAGGATTAAAGCTGATTCCACTAGCAGCCAGACTCGGCAAGGCCAGTCTGATTTTTTGTTGTAACTTGTCTGGTTTTATTTCATCTTTTTGATTTATGCTGATCGTAGGATACTTTTAGGCATACAGGCGTCACGAAAAAGACATCCGTTGAAGGATTGGGAGAATAGGAGTTCATAGGCGACGAAGAAGAACCCGCCGATGAACAGATATGGCTTGGAAAGTGTCTTGAGGTCAGGAATGCCCTGTTTCCGAAACAGCAAAAGCGCGCCGAGGCTATAGACCGAAGCGGCGCCTAGTGTTGCGCCTAAGGCTTCGGTTACGCTGCGCTAAGCGCAATTAGCATACTCCATATCAAAATGGCGCAAAAGCCGCACAGGTTTGCCTTTATTGGACTCATTGTTTGTTTTTTTCCGTATGATGAGACAAGTCCGGTACACGGAATGAGCATGTACCGGACTCTGTTTTTATTTCCAGATGGATTCGGCAATTTCCTTTATGAAAGCGATCTTAGTCCATTGCTCCTCTTCTGTCAGCAGGTTTCCTTCTTCCGTGGATGCAAAACCGCATTGAGGGCTGAGGCACAGTTGGTTGACGGGCAGATAGTCCGTAGCTTCCCGGATCCTTTCAATGATGGACTGCTTGTCTTCAACAAAAACATAATCGCAGAAAGAAAAGTCGCCCACAGTGACGAAGGAAAGCCCTGTGCCATGCTGAATCTTCCAATGCCGTTTTTCAGCTCGTCCACCGTGTTGCGGAGCTGTCCTTCGGAAAGTTCTCCTTTCCAATACCCCTCAAGGACTTTCTTGAGTTCGCGGTTTCGCCCGATACGGGGAAAAACCAGAATGTACGTTTGCATTGCGTGTTTTTTTCTACTGTTAAAGTTGAAAACAGCCGTGAAGAGTGTTAATGGCTGTCCAGCAGGCTGTTTTCTAACCCAGAAATTCGTCCTTCAATCAGTTGAGCGCTCGGCAACGGCAATCCCACAGCGGCCTTTATCGGCACACGGCTGAACCGTACAGTTCATTCCTGCTCTTTTGCCGTATCCTGAAAACACATATCCCATGCCCGCGAGAATTCCCGGTCGGCAAAGGCTTCGGCAAGGCCTTGCATCTGCTTCAGCCGCAGTACTTCATCTGGTTCCATACCGAGTTCTGTGCCTATCCTTTCGTTTGTCCAACTGTGATTACGGAGTAGCGTCACGAGCCTCGCTGTCAGCTCTACTTGATGCGTACCCCGCGCCATATTGTGCCTCACAGTGGAAGTGATACGATCCTCAATACTCTTGTCGAGCCTGACCACGGGTAAATATCCGCCAAGGCTTTCCCGTATCTGTACATCCGTCTTCGCTACCTGCCGCCGATGAAAACCATCCACCACGACATGCCCCTTGCCGTCGCGGGCCACCACAACGGGCATCGTGAAACCGTCCTTGTGGATTGACAACTTGAGCAGCCGCATTTCGGGAGGTGCCACTTTATTGGGATTGTAGTCATTTCCCCGGACGTCATCCACCGGAACGAGCTGCGGACATACCACCGGATGTGGAATATGAAGATAAGACGCAGCCAGAGAAACGATACGATTGTACACGTCAACGCGTCTATCCAGATCGCTTTCTTCTGCCTTAAGGGCACACTCCAGTTCGGTCAACAGTTCATCAACGTTCACACGTAAGGTCCTTCTCAAAGCGCACGAAGCGTCCGATTTTTCGGGCAGGGGCGAAACCATATCGCAGATACAGTTCCTTTCTCGTCCAATAATCCGTGGTTGTCAGATGTGCCGTACCGCTTTTCCGGGCACACTCAAGGCAATGTTCCAGCACGGGAATGTCTGCTCCCTCCTCAAGCGCGTATAAATGGAGGATGCGGGTCCGTGTCCGTCCGAAGCGCATTGATCCGAACGCCACAACATGCCTTGTTTCCCCATCCGTTGCGATGAACCAGAGGCGTCCCGGCTCGGAACTGATGGTCCCTCCCAACTTTTCCCAAATAACAGAATTTGTCGCGTATTCTCCCAGCAGCC
>ERZ1106929.2415-NODE-2415-length-12697-cov-7.892897_pt1 | contig 12697 bp, 10 predicted proteins | sample MGYA00403662_ERZ1106929 | MGnify/ENA primary metagenome ERZ1106929 (study PRJEB35170, sample SAMEA104062442) | human gut metagenome | biome: human gut; feature: human-associated habitat; material: faeces | place: Denmark | collected 2013-02-20 ... | reverse complement strand
GCCAGCTTTGTATGAATCATTAGGAGTATATCTTCCACTGATTACAACAAACTGTGCCGTACTTGGTGTAGCTTTAAACTCTGTACAGTATGGATATAATATTTTACAGTCTGTAGTTTATGGTCTCGGTATTTCTATTGGATTTACAATCGCGATTGTTATCCTTGCCGGAATCCGTGAGAAAATGGAATACAACGACATTCCAGAGTCCTGGCAGGGTATGCCTATCGTAATGGTAACAGCCGGACTTATGTCTATTGCATTCTTTGGTTTTTCAGGAATCATTTAATTAGGAGGGACAAAAATGAGTATAAGTGGAATTATCCTTGCGGCAGTAGTTGTCGGTGGAACCGGACTTGTTATTTCCATTCTCCTTGGCATTGCTTCCGAGAAATTTAAAGTGCCGGTAGACGAAAAAGAAGTTGCTGTAAGAGAGTGCCTTCCGGGAAACAACTGTGGTGGTTGTGGATTTGCCGGTTGTGATGCACTTGCTAAAGCAATCGCTGCTGGAGAAGCTCCAGTTGGAGCATGTCCTGTAGGTGGACAGCCAGTAGCAGATAAAATCGCTTCTATCATGGGTGTAGAAGCTGGAGCAGGCGAAAAACAGGTTGCATTCGTAAAATGTGCCGGAACTTGCGAAAAAGCATCTGACAAATACCAGTACTCAGGAGTTCAGAGCTGTATCGAAGCGATGAACGTACCAGGTGCAGGACCAAAAGGATGCGAATTTGGATGTATGGGATTTGGAAGCTGTGCAGCAGTATGTCCAGAAAATGCGATCTCTATCGTGAACGGAATCGCTCACATCGATGAAGAAGCATGTGTAGGATGTGGAAAATGTGCAGAAACATGTCCAAAAGCATTGATCGACCTTGTACCAGAAAACAAGAAAACAAGAGTACAGTGCAGCTCTAAAGAATTCGGTAAAAACGTTATGTCTGTATGTAAAGCAGGATGTATCGGATGTAAAGCATGCGAAAAAGTATGTAAACTTGGAGCAATCAAAGTTGAAAACAACATCGCACAGATTGATTACGATAAATGTGTAGGTTGTGGATTATGTGCAGGTAAATGTCCAAAAGGAATCATTACAGGAAAGAAATTAGTTCCTAAGAAACCAGCACCAAAGAAAGAAGCTTAATCTTTCTTTATATCATTATAATAATAAAGAAGCAGGAGATTCGAGAGATCAGAATCTCCTGCTTTTTTCTGCTTCTATTCATGGAAAAAAAGAATACTATTATAATAGGAAGAAAAAGGATTCCTGACATGAAATTTCTCGAACTTCGGCAAAAAGATGTGATCAATTGTAATACAGGAGAATGTTTAGGCCTTGTCCTAGACCTCGAATTTGAAATCCATACGGGTAAGATCTGCTATCTGATCGTTCCCAAAACAACGAAGATGCTCATATGTGTTGGCAAGAATAAAGTTTACAAAATCCCCTACAAATGCATTGTAAGGATCGGCAGAGATACGATTCTAGTCGATATCAACGAAAAAGAATGCCTGAAATAAAAGAAAAGCTTTCTTTTCTACAAAAAAAATGATATACTTCAAGCAGTAAAAACACGGAGGTACAAGAAGATGAGATGCCCATATTGTGGAAGTGAGAATTCCAGAGTCGTAGATTCCAGACCGGCAGAAGACAACAATGCGATCCGTAGAAGAAGACAATGTGACGAATGCGGAAAACGTTTTACAACTTATGAGAAGATAGAGACAGAACCGTTGAGTGTCATCAAGAAAGACAAGACACGACAACTCTATGATCGAAACAAGATCCGGAATGGAATCGTACAATCCTGTCACAAACTCCCAGTATCCATGGGGCAGATCGAAGCAGCGATCGATGAGATTGAGACAAAGATCTATAACATGGGAACAAGAGAAGTTGAAACATCTGTGATCGGAGAGATGGTCATGGACAAATTAAAGGATTTGAATGAAGTTGCATACGTAAGATTTGCAGCCATTTACCGTGAATTCAAAGATGTGAACACATTTATGAGTGAATTAAAGAAATTATTAAAATAATCACAATTGTTTTGAATAAACAAGATTGTAAAAATATTACTTTTGTGATAAACTAACCATATCATTTTGAAACCAGCTTCCTTTTTGAGAAGAGAAGGAGTTGAGTATTATTTATCAGGAAGTAATTACAGGAATCGTCAGTGGAGTGAGTGGAAAGCTCATCCACGTAGAAGTAGAGATCAGAAACGGCCTGCCATATTTTACAATGGTAGGCTATCTTTCCAAAGAATCCATGGAAGCAAAAGAGCGGGTTGCATCAGCACTGCGCTCCATCGGCCATCCCTTACCGTCGATGAAGATCACCGTTAATTTATCCCCAGCCAATATAAGAAAGAACGGAACCGCGTTCGATTTCCCAATCGCCGTGGCCTTTTTAGGATGCCTGAATTTAATCGATGCAAGCAAGTTAGATGATATCTGTATCATGGGGGAATTAGGACTAAACGGCAAGATCAGAGGTGTAGGAAACTGCCTTCCGATCGTTTTAGAAGCAAGAAAACAAGGCATTCACAAGTTCTTTGCGGCAAGTGAAGATGAGAATTCTCTAAGAGGGATCGAAGATATTGAAGTGGTATTTATGGACAGTTTACAGGATGTCCTGGACTATTTTCATGGAACGTATCATCAAAAAAGTTGCAGAAGTGCAACAACTTATCAAAAGGAAGAGTCAGAAGAAGACTTCAGTGACATCATCGGACAACAACATTTAAAAAGAGCGATGGAGATCGCGGTCACTGGAAGACATCATCTATTGATCATTGGTTCCCCAGGTTCAGGAAAAACAATGGCAGCCAGAAGGATCCCGACCATTCTCCCACAACTATCAAAAGAAGAGAAGATGGAAGTTCAGGCAATCTATGATGCCACTGGAATTCCACGGTATTTAGAAGATGATACCAGACCATTTCGCCAGCCACATCCAATGATCCCGAAAGCTGCATTCCTTGGAGGCGGCAAGACGCCGACGGCAGGAGAGATCACATTAGCACATCATGGCATTTTATTTCTGGACGAATTTATGGAATTTAAAACAGAATGTATCGAAGCACTCAGACAGCCATTGGAAGATGGAACGATCGATATCACCAGAAATGGGATCTACCACAAGTTTCCGGCAGACTTTCAATTGATCGCCACCATGAATCCATGTCCTTGCGGTTATGGATTGGAAGATGGGATCTGCCGATGTACTTATCATGAAAAAAAGCGTTATCTAAAGAAATTGTCCGGTCCGATCTTAGACCGTTTTGACATGGTCCTATGTCTAAGTAAAAAAGAGGCTGATACACAGAAGATACAAAAAGAGAGTCAAGAAACATCCCATCAGATCAAAGAACGCATCGAAACAACCATCCAAAGAGAAAAAAAGTTATTAAAAAACTATCAATGCAGTGATACCAGCCATTTAAGCCACATACAGTTAAACAAGCTCCTTCATTTATCCAAAGAATGCAAAGAGATTTTAGATATCGCCTATCGATCTGGCAAGATCACAAGGCGAGGGATGGATAAGATTTTAAAAGTAGCACTGACGATCATGCTTATGGAAAATGAATCAGAGATCAAACCAATCCATCTGATGGAAGCTATGACCTTCAGAAATACAGGATTTATCAAAGAGGTGCTTGAATATGGAAGATAAATTATATTGGTACTGGCTATGCGGCAAGGTTCTATTGCCGATCAAGAAGCAAAAAGAATTGATGGATATCTTCATTCATCCAAAAGAACTCTATAAGATCAACCCAGCAATCTTAAAAGAACACATGACACAACTTGAATACGATCGTTTCGTCCATTCAAGAGATGAAACAGCGATCAAGAAAGGCTATGAAGCCCTACATCGTGAAAATATCCGTTTTATCATTCAAAAAGAAGCTGCTTACCCGAATCGATTAAGAAAGATCTACGATGCTCCGTATGGGATTTTTCAAAAAGGTCAGCCATATGAAGAAAAAGAACTGTCAATAGCGATCGTTGGATCAAGATATCCGACAACTTATGGATTCGAAATCTCAAAAAAGTTCGCAAAAGAGCTGGCTCAGCAAGGCGTACAGATTGTAAGTGGACTCGCAAGGGGCATAGATGGGACGGTTCACCGTGAAATAATCGACAAAAAAGGACAGGCTGTTGGGGTTTTAGGATGTGGGATCGATCTCATTTACCCAAAAGAAAATTTTCAGTTATTTTATGACATGTATGCGAATCAGACAGTTATTTCTGAGTACCCGCCAGGCAGTGAACCGCTCAAATGGCATTTTCCAGAAAGGAACCGAATCATCAGTGGATTAAGTGATGGAATCCTCGTCACAGAAGCCAGAGCAAGGAGCGGATCGCTGATCACGGCGGATTGCGGGCTTGATCAGAACAAAGAAGTGTTCGCGGTTCCCGGAATGATCACAGACAAACATTGTCAAGGGTGTCATGGATTGATCAAACAAGGTGCAAAATTAGTTGAAAATGTCGACGATATTTTAACAGAATTTTCAGAATTCACGGGATTTTCACGAAAATTTCCAAAGCATAGTGCAAAATCTCTTGCAAAGGCAGAAAAAAGGGTGTATGATATGTTGAGTTTGAAACCGAAATATATTGATGAGATCTTAAGTACATCCCAAGATTCTTATGAAGAAGTGATCCAAGCTTTATTTCAATTAGAAGCGAAAGGATATATCAAACAGATCCATCAGAACTTATATATCAAAAAAATGTAAACAAGGGGTAATACTATATGCCAAAATATCTAGTTATCGTCGAATCACCGGCGAAAGCCAAAACAATCAAAAAGTTCCTGGGCAGGAATTACGAAGTGATCGCGTCCAACGGGCATGTTCGCGATCTGCCAAAGAGTACCTTAGGAATAGATATCGAGAATGACTTTGAACCAAAGTACATTACGATCCGTGGGAAGGGTGAAGTATTAGCAGCTCTTCGTAAAGCGGTAAAAAAAGCAGACAAAGTATACCTCGCGACTGACCCGGACCGTGAAGGAGAAGCCATCTCATGGCATTTATATTACGCATTAAAACTAGAGAACAAAAACTACAGCCGAATCACATTTAATGAGATCACAAAAACAGCTGTCAAAGACTCCATCAAACACGCAAGAGACATCGATATGAATTTAGTCGATGCACAGCAGGCAAGACGTGTTCTGGACCGAATCGTAGGATACCAGATCAGTCCGATCCTCTGGGCAAAGATCAAACGAGGGTTAAGTGCTGGACGAGTTCAGTCCGTAGCTCTACGCCTGATCTGTGACAGAGAAGAAGAGATCAATCTGTTTATTCCACAGGAATACTGGTCCTTAGAAGCCTTATTAGATGTCAAAGGAAGCAAAAAGCCATTAGAAGCCAAACTGATTGGCAATAAAGAACAGAAGATCGAGATCCACAGCGAAGAAGAGATGAATGAGATCTTATCCTATTTAAAAGGAAAAGAATTCACCGTCGAAGGAGTGAAAGTCACAGAACGATTAAAGAAGAGCCCACTTCCATTTACGACAAGTACTCTTCAGCAGGATGCATCCAGCAAGTTAAACTTCGCACCACAGAAAACAATGCGTATCGCACAGCAGTTATATGAAGGTGTCAATATCAAAGGACAGGGAACCGTCGGTCTGATCACATACTTACGTACAGATTCCACACGTATCTCTGTAGAAGCCGATGCCGCAGCGAAAGAATATATCAAGGAAGCTTATGGAGACGAGTTCGTTGGAGCAGGAACTGTCGCCAAGAAAGACGACAAGAAAGTACAGGATGCACATGAAGCCATCCGACCAACCTACATGACAAACTCACCAGCAAGCATCAAAGATGAACTATCAAGAGATCAGTTCCGTTTATACCAGCTGATCTGGAACCGTTTCATGGCAAGCCGTATGGCACCAGCCAAATACGAGAATACATCCGTAAAGATCGCTGCCGGAGATTATCGTTTTAATGCATCCGCAAGCAAGATCGCCTTCGATGGATTCCTATCCGTATATAACATTAACAACGAGAAATCCGAAGGAAATGTAATGTTAAAATCCATCGATGAAGATACCAAACTTACATTGAATGATTTAGAACCAAAACAGCATTTTACACAGCCACCAGCTCATTATACAGAAGCATCTTTAGTTAAGACACTAGAAGAGTTTGGAATTGGACGTCCAAGTACTTACGCACCAACGATCTCAACGATCACAGCAAGACGTTATGTTGTCAAAGAAAAGAAGAACTTATATGTCACGGAGCTTGGAGAAGCAGTCAACAACATGATGAAGAAAGCATTTGCAAGTATCGTCGATGTGAACTTCACAGCGATGATGGAAGGCCTGCTTGATATGGTAGAAGAAGGTAAAGTCCATTGGAAATCCGTCATTGAAAACTTCTACCCAGACTTTGAAATCGCAGTGAAGAATGCAGAAAAAGAATTAGAGAAGATCAAGATCGAAGACGAAGTCACAGACGTTATCTGCGATGAATGTGGAAGAAATATGGTCGTGAAGTACGGACCATATGGGAAATTCCTTGCATGCCCTGGATTCCCAGAATGCAGAAATACAAAACCACATTTTGAAAAAGTCGGAATCCCATGCCCAATGTGTGGCGGAGAAGTTGTCTTAAAGAAAACGAAAAAAGGAAGAAAATATTACGGATGTGAAAATAATCCGGAATGTGAATTTATGTCATGGCAGAAACCATCCACAGTCAAATGTGAAAAATGCGGAAGCTATATGATCGAAAAAGGTAAGAAGCTTGTATGCTCTAGCAAGGAATGTGGATTCGTATGTAGCATGCCAGAAGATGCAAAAGAGAAAGAGACTTCCGGGGAGTCAGTGTCAAAATAAGGAGAAAAAATATAGATGAGTAGTATACAATTACTAGATAAAACAAGAAAGATCAATAAATTACTTCATAATAACAATTCACAGAAAGTTGTATTTAACGATATCTGTAAAGTCCTGACAGAAGTAATGAATTCAAACGTCCTTGTCATCAGTAAAAAAGGAAAGATCTTAGGTAAAAATGAAGCAGACCACATCGAAGTGCTTCATCAGCTGATCTCAGGAAATGTCAAAGATTATGTTGATTTTTCACTAAATGAAAGACTATTAACGATTCTTTCCACCAATGAAAATGTCAGCCTTTCCACACTTGGATTTGAGTCAGACGTTGATGATTACTATGCGATCATCGCACCAATCGATATCGCAGGAGAGAGATTCGGAACATTATTTATGTACCGCCAGAGAGAGAATTATTCCATTGATGATATTATCTTAGCGGAATATGGAACAACCGTTGTCGGACTTGAAATGTTAAGATCTGTAAGCGAAGAAGTGGAACAGGAACGAAGAAAGAAAGGAATCGTTGATTCCGCGATCAGTACATTATCCTTCACAGAACACAAAGCAGTGATCCATATCTTAGAAGAATTAGAAGGCAATGAAGGAGTCTTAGTTGCAAGTAAGATCGCAGATAGATTCGGGATCACAAGATCTGTTGTCGTAAACGCACTAAGGAAACTAGAAAGTGCTGGAGTTGTTGAGACAAGATCCTCTGGTATGAAGGGAACATATATTAAAGTAGTGAATGACTTTATATTTGACGAGATCACAAAGCTTGATTAATTCTTTTAGAATTAAAGAAAAAGTTCTTGCAAAGAAGGACAAGGTTTGATATACTGTCATAGGTAAAAATAAACACGCTATTGGAATTCTGGTAAGTGCCCAAGAGGTTTGTCAGAACGATGAAAATAGCGGAAGCAAAAACTAAAGGAGATTTAAAATGAGCGTTATTTCAATGAAACAGTTACTTGAAGCAGGTGTACATTTCGGACATCAGACAAGAAGATGGAACCCTAAAATGGCACCATACATCTACACAGAGCGTAATGGTATCCATATCATCGACTTACAGAAATCTGTAGGAATGGTTGACGATGCTTACAACGCAGTAAAAGATTGTGTAGCACAGGGTGGAAAGATTCTGTTCGTAGGAACAAAGAAACAGGCTCAGGATTCTATTCAGGCTGAAGCAGAACGTTGCGGAATGTTCTACGTAAACCAGAGATGGTTAGGTGGAATGATGACTAACTTCAAGACAATCGAATCTAGAATCGCTAGACTGAAAAAGATCAAAGAGATGGAAGAAGACGGAACATTTGACGTACTTCCAAAGAGAGAAGTTTTAGAACTTAACAAAGAAAAAGACAAATTACAGAAGAACTTAGGTGGAATCGAAGAAATGGGTGGACTTCCAGACATGATTTTCGTTGTAGACCCTAAGAAAGAAAGCATCTGTGTACAGGAAGCACATACTTTAGGAATTCCTCTTGTTGGAATCGCAGATACAAACAGCGATCCTGAAGAATTAGATTATATCATCCCAGGAAACGATGATGCGATCCGTGCAGTAAAACTGATCACATCTGCTATGGCTGATGCAGTTATCGAAGCAAACCAGGGAATCGATGCAGACTCTGAAGAAGTTGCAGAAGACGCTGAATAATTTATTCACACTTTCAATTTAGGAGGAAAAAGAATCATGGCTATCACAGCAGCAATGGTAAAAGAATTAAGAGAAATGACTGGTGCCGGAATGATGGATTGTAAGAAAGCTCTTACAAACACAGACGGAGACATGGACGCAGCAGTTGAATTTTTAAGAGAAAACGGTCTTGCAAAAGCAGCAAAGAAAGCTGGACGTATCGCAGCTGAAGGACTTGTTGCAGTAGCAGTATCTGAAGATGCAAAAGAAGCAGCAATCGTTGAAGTTAACTCTGAAACAGACTTCGTAGCTAAGAATGATACATTCAAAGCATACGTAGCAGAAGTAGCTGATCAGGCTCTTACAACAGCAGCAGCAGACATCGAAGGATTCTTAGCAGAAGATTCTAAAGCAGAAGCTGGAAAAACTGTAAAAGAAGCATTAGATGGTAAGATCGCTGTTATCGGAGAGAACTTAAATATCCGTAGATTTGCTAAAGTATCTGCAGCAGACGGATTTGTTGCATCTTACATCCACGCTGGTGGTAAGATCGGTGTATTAGTAGAAGTTGCTACAGACGTAGTTAACGACGAGATCAAAGAGATGGCTAAAAACGTAGCAATGCAGGTTGCAGCTATTTCTCCAAAATACACAAGCAGAGATGAAGTTTCTAAAGATTACATCGAGCATGAAACAGAAATCTTAAAAGTTCAGGCTATGAACGAAAACCCAGACAAACCAGAAAACATCATCGAAAAGATGATCGTTGGACGTCTGAACAAAGAATTAAAAGAAGTATGTCTGTTAGATCAGGTTTACGTTAAAGCTGAAGACGGAAAACAGGCAGTTGGAAAATACGTAGAACAGGTTGCTAAAGCAAACGGAGCTAATGTTACAATCAAAGGATTCGTTCGTTTTGAAACTGGTGAAGGTATTGAAAAGAAAGAAGAAGACTTTGCGGCTGAGGTTGCTGCTCAGTTAAAATAATTGATTGATTCTTTGTTAGAGTTAATTTGATATTTTTTTAGTGAGTATTAAAGGGCATATATCCTTGTGTCAGATATATGCTCTTTTGTTATATCAATATATTTAAAGAACAATCGTTCGATCCTTGTTTTGATTGTCAAGAAGAAAGAATATAACATAAATGTTAATCTATATACAAAACTTGAAAATAAAGAAAAGAGGATAAAATGGCATTTAAGGTGTTAGATTTATTTTCTGGGGCCGGTGGATTATCAAGAGGTTTTTATGATGCTGGATATGAAGTTGTTTTAGGTGTTGATTTTGATAAGGCTGCACTTAAAACGTTTAAAGAAAATCATGGACAAGCAGAAGCAATGAATTTAGATCTTTTTGATCACGATAATATAGATGTAATTATTGATTTTTTAAAAAATAGAAAGATTAAGTTAGATGTTTTAGTTGGTGGACCACCATGTCAGGGATTTTCAGTAGCCGGACCCCGTGATATGAATGATAAAAGAAATACGCTTTATACAGCGATGGTAGAATTAGCTGATAGAGTAAAACCACAAGTTGTGGTTTTAGAAAACGTTCCAGGTATGGTTCAAACAAATGGAGGTATTGGCGCAAAAAGGGTTGTAGAGGATTTTGCTAAAATTGGATATAATATGGTGGCTAAATTATTATATGGACCGGATTATGGCTTACCTCAGATTAGAAAAAGAGTATTTTTTGTTGGATTAAAAGATAATACAAAAGAATTTATTTTTCCAGAAGCTACAGTTGATAAAGAACATTATATTACATGTGAACAAGCAATAGGAGATTTGCCATCACTTCAAACGGATGATGGAGAAATAATTTATGGAGAGACCATCCAGAATTATGAGATTCCTGCGCAAAATGAATATCAGAAAAAGATGAGAGCACATTCTAAAAATATACAGAATCATATTGGAAGTATTCCAATTGAAAAAACAAAGTATATGATTTCATTGGTTCCTGAAGGAAAGAATTATAAAGCACTTCCAGAACAGTATAGAGGAATGTATAAATATCATGAAGCATTGACTAGATATCATAGTAAAAAACCGTCACGTACAATAAATACAGGACATAGATCACATTTTCACTATAAATGGAACAGAATACCAACTGTACGTGAAAGTGCTAGATTACAAAGTTTTCCAGATGATTTTGTTTTTTATGGAAATAAATCGGAACAGTATAGGCAAGTAGGAAATGCAGTTCCTCCAATGCTTGGGCAAGTTGTTGCAGAGGCGTTGCTGCCTTATTTAAAGGATGGAGAATAGAAATGTATAAGTTTATTGATTTATTTGCTGGATGTGGTGGCTTGGAAGATGGTTTTTTACAATCAGGAAAATATACAGATATAGCCGCGGTTGAATGGCTTAAACCGCAAGTAAATACATTAATTCATAGACTTGAGACAAAATGGAATATACCAGATGCAAAAGAAAGAGTAATGCATTTTGATATCCAACGAGAGGAAGAGTTGTTTTCTGGTTGGGATGATAAGAAGTTTGGCAATAGTAATGGGTTAGACTATTTTGTAGATAAGGCTGAAGGAATTGATGTTATTATAGGCGGTCCGCCTTGTCAAGCTTATTCAATTGCAGGACGTGTTAGAGATGAAAATGGAATGCATGATGATTATCGAAACTATCTTTTTGAACATTACCTTAATGTAGTTGATAGATATCGACCTAAGGCATTTGTATTTGAAAATGTGCCAGGAATATTAAGCGCAGCACCTGGTGGTGTTCCAATAACTGATCTTATTAGAGAGGGCTTTTTGAATATTAATTATGATATTGTAGAAGATCTTAAAATTGCAAAATTAAATGCAAGTGATTATGGGGTGCCTCAAAATAGAGAACGTGTAATTATTGTGGGTATTGATAAGAATAGATATAACAATAGCCAAGAAATACTTCTGAGGTTTTATTCTGAAGTATTAGAAAAGTATAAAGAAAATAGGAAGATTACGGTTCGAGAGGCAATAGGAGATTTGCCGGCATGTATGCCATATTTTGATGAAGAACATCATAAGAAACGAATATCCCATATGACACCAGAAACAACGATAACATGGCAAAAACCAAGATATCATAATTTAAGAGATATGGATACTTTCAAAATACTTGCTGATGATATAGAGACAGGAAGACGTGAGTATGATAGTAAAAAAATCAGTGAATTATATGAAAAGAAAGTAGGATCAAAATCTCCTATTCATAGATATCATGTATTAGAACCAGATATTCCAAGTACAACAATCATTGCTCATCTTTATAAAGATGGTAATCGTTTTATTCATTATGATTCAAAACAGTGCAGATCTATTACTGTAAGAGAAGCAGCTAGATTGCAATCTTTTGATGATGATTTTGAGTTTGTGGGAGCACAAGGAAATGCGTATCAGATGATAGGAAATGCGGTGCCACCTCAGCTTGCAAAGAGGATAGCATTAGCACTAAGTGATATGATGGAAGAATACTTAGAAAGTTAAAAAATTAACAATGTATATCAAAAGGGTTATTACAGGCTTATGGTAATACCCCTTTTTTCATTGTAGATATAATGTAAATATGCTAAAATTTTTATATAAAATAATTTGACGATTAATATAAATTAAGAGGTATAAAAAATGGATGTTCTGACGAAGGAACAACGCAAAAAAAATATGCAAAATATTAAGGCAAAAGATACCAAAATAGAAATTATTTTAAGAAAGGCATTATGGAAAAAGGGATACCGATATAGAAAAAATTACAATAAATTACCAGGAAAACCAGATATTGTTTTGCTAAAATATAAAATAGCTATTTTTTGTGATGGAGAATTTTTTCATGGAAAAGATTGGGATATGTTGAAAAAGAAACTTAAGAATAGTAATAACAGTGAATTTTGGATTAATAAAATATCTCGAAATAGAGAAAGAGATGATGAAATAAATAAGAGATTATTTTTTGAAGGATGGACTGTGATTCGATTTTGGGGAGAAGATATAAAAAAACATACAGATGAGTGTGTAAAAGCTATTGAGGAAATAATATTTGATCAAAATATAATGGATTAAGAAATAGATAATTATTTGGGTAGTTTTATTGTTCTTATTTACCATATTAGTAGGATATTTAATATAAGTTGTCCTAGAAATTGTAGAAAGATTATATTTATCAAAGATA
>ERZ1106929.2414-NODE-2414-length-12697-cov-9.433713_pt1 | contig 12697 bp, 10 predicted proteins | sample MGYA00403662_ERZ1106929 | MGnify/ENA primary metagenome ERZ1106929 (study PRJEB35170, sample SAMEA104062442) | human gut metagenome | biome: human gut; feature: human-associated habitat; material: faeces | place: Denmark | collected 2013-02-20 ... | reverse complement strand
GGAAGGTGACCTCGGCGGCGGGCAGACCGCCCTTCACCAGGGCCCGGGCCAGGGGGACCGCCTTGTCGGCGTCGTCGATGGCGATGACCGGGATGATGCCGATTTGATACACTCGTTGAAGAACTTCGTTCATATTGCGCACGCTCCTTCAAATTTATTTCTGCACCCACACGCTGGATGCTGTGTCCGAATCGAAATGTACACTTGCATACTAGAAAACAAGACGTCAAGAAAAGAAATGTCCGCGCAATATCTGCGGGACGGCGGACAGGAACACGAGGCGGGGCCTCGCAGGGTGGAAAAACAACGGTTTGCTTACTTTCACCCTCTATTTTACATTCAAAATAAGATTGCGCAAGGGGGAAAACTGTTTTTCAGAGAAATATACAAAGGAGAGAATCAATTTTTGTGCTAGTATACTAGTATACGAAAAGCCTGGGACCGCCCTCCCGAGGCAGCGGCCTGAAGAAAAGCAGTTCCAGTCCCTTTGTGAAAATGGTAAAAAGTTTCTGCCCATCCCCTTGTCATATGTTCAAAATACTGATATACTAGTATTCACAATCGGTATGGCACCTGGAACGGCCGGGATTGCCCGGTCTGAAGTCTTGCGAGGTTAACGTTAGGTCAAGCGGGAGGCTCTCTATGCAAATTTTGGAACGACTGCCCCGGGAGACAGGGCGGGACTATGCTCTGCGCACGATTCGGGATAATATCATCACTTTGAAGCTGGAGCCAGGCAGCCAGATCAGCGAAAATGAGTTGGCGGCGGAGATGAATTTGTCCCGCACTCCGGTGCGGGAGGCGCTGATCGAGCTGTCCAAAGTAAAAATCATTGAGATATATCCCCAGAAGAAGAGCATGGTTTCTCTGATCGACTATGAGCTGGTGGAGGAGTCCCGCTTCATGCGGAATCTGCTGGAGTGCGCGGTGGTGGAACTGGACTGTGAGATGGCCGCTCCCCAGGATATCCGCCGTCTGGAGGATAATCTGCAGCTGCAAAAGTTCTACCTCAACAGCTACTACCCGGAAAACCTGCTGAAGCTGGACAATGAGTTCCACGGCATTTTGTTTGACATCGCCCGGAAGTCCCAGGTCTATACTCTGATTCAGAGCATCTCCATCCACTTTGACCGGGTGCGGAGCATGGCCCTGGCGACAGTAAAAAACCAGAAGATCGTGGAGGACCACGAGGGACTGATCCGCTGCATTGAGCGCGGACAGGCGCAGCAGGCGCGGGCTCTGATGGAAAAGCACCTGAACCGGTACAAGATTGATGCGGCGGAAATCCGGGCCGCTTACCCCCAATATTTTAAATAAAATGGGAATTGATGCCCCATACGCGGTGCGGCTGCGGCGGAGCAGAGAAGGACAGACAGCGGCTCTCTGTTAAGAATACAGGGAGCCGTTGTTTGTATGTTTACGGCGAACAGTGCCGGGATCATCCTTCCAAAATCACGGAGCGGAGGCAAAAAACAGACCGGAATTTTATGATTTGTATAAAAATGAACGGCAAGATTTGTTTATAAATGCGTCTTGTTTTCTAGTATACAAGTATTGTAGAATATGGGTAGATTGAAAAGGACCCAGCCGGTAAAGCGAGGCAAAATGCAAGTCTTTGACAAGGGGGGTGCCCCCCTTGTCCCGCAGATACGTCTGCGGGACAAGCTGCTTTGAAGCGTCAAGCGTGGAAAGCGGAGGAGATTTGATCGGGCCGGCGCCGGTCACAGAAGCACGGAAATGAAATTTTTTAGATAAAGGTGGTAGACAGCAATGAAAGAGACTATGAAGGAAGTCGTCATTACCGGACCCAAGCAGTATGAGATTCGTGAGGTGCCGGTTCCCAAGCCGGGCGACGGCGAGGTGCTGATCCAGATGAAGGCGGCCGGCGTGTGCGGCTCCGACGTCCATCAGTTCCTGGGGGAGAACCCCAACGCCGTGTTCCCCCGGGTCCCCGGCCATGAGAACGCCGGCGTTATTGTGGCGGTGGGCAAGGATGTGAAGAACATCAAGGTGGGCGACCACGTGGTAGTGGACCTGGTTGTGGCCTGCGGGGAGTGCCCCCAGTGCAAGAAGGGCCGCCGCAACGTGTGCCGCACCGTCAAGGCCCGCGGCTCCGCCATCGACGGCGGCTGGCGGGAGTACTTCGCCGTGCCCGAGCATGAGGTGTACCTCCTGCCCCAGGACATGCCCTTCAAGGACGCGGCCCTGATCGAGCCCTTCGCCATCGGCGGCCACTGCACCACCCGCGCCGGCATCCAGGGCGGCGAGTCCGTGCTGGTTCTGGGCAGCGGCACCATCGGCGCCGTGATCCTCCAGACCCTGAAGCTGAAGGGCTGCCGGGTGATCTGCGCGGACATCAACGACGCCTCTCTGGCCCGGGCCAAGGAGTACGGCGCGGACGCCATTGTCAACACCAAGACCAAGAGCCTGAAGGAGGCCGTCCAGGAGTTCACCGACGGCGCCGGCGTGGACGTGATTTTCGACTCCGCCTGCTACCCCGGCTCCCTCACCGCCGTGCTGGAGATGGGCATCCCCGCCAACGGGGCCACCATCGTCCCCATGGGCTTCTGCACCGCCCAGGAGGGCATCACTCAGGCCATGATCAACACCCGGGAGCTGTCCATCATCGGCACCCGCATGTCCTGCAACCAGTTCCAGCCCACCATCGAGCGCTTTGCCAAGCACGAGTACCAGCTGGACGGCATGGTGAGCCACTATATCCCCTTCAGCCAGGTGGGACAGGTCTTTGAGAACATCATTCATCCCCCCAAGGATATGAAGAAGATGGTCATTGTCTTTGACGAGGAGTAATCCCGCCACCCCAGAGGAATTTAGCGGCCGGTGTGACGCCGTTAAAGAATACACTGTGAGAAAAGCAAAGGATTAGGAGGATGTAACATGAAAGTGAAAAAGTTGATCTCTGTTCTCTTGGCTGCCGGTATGATTGCCACTGTGGCGGCCGGCTGCGGCAGCAGCGGCGGCGAGGGCGGCAGCGGCGGCGCCAAGACCCTGCGCATCGGCGACAACTGGGGTTCCAGCCACCCCATGGCCGCGGCGCTGGACAATGTGTTCAAGACCCAGATCGAGGAGCAGACCAACGGCGAGCTCACTGTGGAGGTTTACCACGACGGCCTGCTGGGCGACGAGACCAACCTGTGGCAGAGCGTCCGTGACGGCGCCGTGGACTTTGTGGTGGTGGGCACCCCCATGAACCAGGAGTTTTCTGAGATGCTGATCTCCGACTGGCCCTTCCTGTACCGCGATCTGGAGCACGCCAAGAATGTGTGGACCGGAGAGGTGGCCGACGAGGTGACCGCCGACTTCAACGAGTTCTTCCCCGAGGTGGAGCTGCTCTCCTGGGGCCCCAACTCCGCCCGTACCTTCTCCTCCAGCAAGCCTCTGACCTGTGTGGAGGACTTTGCCGGCCAGAAGTTCCGTATGCCCAACAACCCCATCCACATCGGCATTGTGGAGGATCTGGGCGCCTCCGCTCAGGTCATCGGCCTGGGTGAGCTGTTCACCGCTCTGGAGACCGGCACCGTAGACGGCCAGGACAACGGCATGGTCACCATCGTGGACCAGAGCTTCCAGGAGGTCCAGAGCTACCTGCTGGAGACCAACCACATCATCGCCACCCTGGAGATCATTGCCAATAAGACCACCATGGACTCTCTGACCGAAGAGCAGCAGCAGATCGTCCGCGACGCTGCCAAGGCCGCCGCTGTCCAGGCTTGGGATGATTACATTGCTTCCATTGACGAAGACCGCGCCACCATCGAGGAGGCCGGTGTCACCGTGACCCAGCTCACCGACGAGGAGCGGGAGAAGATGATTGCCGCCATCCAGCCCACCATTGACACCCTGCTGGAAGAGAACGCCGACTGGGCTCCCGCTCTGATCGAGAAGATTAACGCCGTTCAGTAATCATTTTGATTCTGCCGCGGGCCGCGCCCCGACAGCGGGACGCGGCCCGCGAATATGCAGAAGGAGGTTCGTTTATGTCCGACAGCAATCGTAAACCCAGCGGCCTGGGTGGGGCGGTTGACAAGCTGTTTCGTGCCATCGAAATTTTGATCGCCATCTTCCTGGGCGTCATGATCTTCTTTACGTTCCTGAACGTGGTGCTGCGTCAGTTTGGCATCGGCTTTGCTCAGACGGAGGAGATCTCCCGGATCTGCTTTATTTACCTGATTTATTTAGGATCGATCATCGCCGCAAGAGAAAATCAGCACCTGATGATTGATACCTTAATCAGCAAACTGCCTGAGGTGGGACAGAAGATTTTGTATGTGATTATTCAGGGCCTGATCATCTGGCTGATGGCCACCTTGACCAATGGCGCGTTCACCAACGCCTGGAATAACCGCAACGACTTCTGGGTTGCCACTCACATCCCGGTGTTTATGGTTCACTTTGCCGGCGTCCTGCTGGGCGTATCGGTGATTATCATTTCCATTGTTAACCTGTACCGTATGATCGTGAAAAAGGAGCCGGTCATGGAGCTTCTGACCGGACACGGAAATTCGGATGATCCTACGGCGGCGGAAGGAGGCGGCCTGCAATGATTATTGCTGTCTTTATTGTTTCCATGCTGGCCGGCATTGCCATCGGCCTTCCCATCGCCATGGCCCTGCTGCTGTGCGCCATCTGCACCGCCATGGCCATGGGCGGCGGCGTGGCCAACCCCACCATCATCGCCCGGACCCTGATGCAGGGCTCCGACTCGGTGACCATGATGGCGCTGCCCTTCTTCATCCTGGCCGGTGAGATCATGAATCAGGGCGGCCTGACCAAGCGCATCATCAATTTCTGCAACATCTTCCTGGGGCGCATCCGCGGCGGCCTGGGCTATGTGACCATCTTCGCCTGCCTGATCTTTGCCGCTCTGGTGGGCTCCGCCGTGGCCGCCTGCGCGGCCTTGGGCGCCATGCTGATCCCCATGATGGTCAGCTCCGGCTACAACCGGGAGGAGTCCTCCGCCCTGGTGGCCAGCGCCAACCTGGTGGCCCCCATCATGCCCCCCTCCGTGCCCATGATCGTGTACGGCGTGTCCGCCGGTGTGTCCATCAACTCCATGTTCATGGCCGGCATCGCCCCCGCCGTGTATCTGACCATCGTGGCCTGTGTGGTGTGGTTCTTCCGCAGCCACCGGAAGGGTGTGGTGCCCACCACTGAGCACTTCGTGCCCCCCACCCCCAAGGAGGCTCTGCGCATCTTCGGCGGCGGCATCTGGGCCCTGCTTCTGCCGGTCATCATCCTGGTGGGCCTGCACTCCGGTAAGTTCACCGCCACCGAGGCCGGCGTCATTGCCTGCGTCTATGCGCTGCTCATCGGCCTGCTGGTGTACCGGGAGCTGAAGATCAAGAATCTGGGCAAGGTCTTTGTCAACGCGGCCAAGACCTCCGCCGTGGTCATGTTCCTGGCGGCGGCGGCCAACGTGGCGGCCTACTACATGACCGTCTCCCGCATTCCCCAGATCCTCACCGGCGGCCTGGAGGGCCTGGTGGAGAATCGGACTCTGCTGATGATCGTCCTCATGCTCATCGTCATTGTGGTGGGCCTGGCCATGGACGTGACCCCCAGCATTCTGATCCTGACCCCCATCATGATCCCTCTGGTGGAGGCGGCCGGTATCAACAAGGTTTACTTCGGCGTGTGCTTCGTGCTGATGAACGTGCTGGGCCTGACCTCTCCCCCTGTGGGACCGGTTCTGAACGTCGCCTGCGCCGCAGGCAATGTGAAGATGGATAAGATCATTGGTCCGACAATGCCCTATTTCATTTCTCAGACGATTCTCTGCTTCGCCCTGGCGATTTTCCCCTTCCTGGTGGAGGTCCCCATGGGGTGGTTCGGAGCATCCTGATCGCCGCCGGTTCCAGCACAGCTTCCAATTTGCCCAAAACCGCGCTCTCCTTCGATGGAGGGCGCGGTTTTCTGCATTGAGAGGAGAATCCGGCGCGGGATGGGCGGCCGGCAGGGAAATGAAAGCCGCCGTGAGGAGGCGGGGACAGAACGGCGTCTGGGAATCAGGACAGAGCGCGTTGGAGAATGATTTCGGGGAGGACCGCTGTCCGCCGGCATCAGTAGGCTATGGAGCCGTGGGGGATGGGGGCGGGCCGTCCGGAGACGAAAAACTGCCCCGCGCCCATTGCTCTGGACGCGGGGCAGAGTTGTACACAGGTGGATGTCTCAGGTGGCGCTGGGCAGGGCCAGGAACTCCTCGGCCTCGGGGTCGGTAAACACCTTGGCGAACTCAGCGCCGCTCATGGTCTCATGGGCCAGCAGATACTGGGCGGTGAGCTCCAACTGGGGCCGGCACCGGGTGAGGATCTCCTCACAGCGGGCGTAGGCCCGGTCCACAATGGACTTGACCTCCTCGTCAATAAGGCCGGCCACGTCCTCGGAGTAGCTGCGGGCCTGGGCCATGGTCCGGCCGATAAAGACCTCGTCGCTCTCGTTGCCGTAGGCGATGGTGCCCAGCTTCTCGCTCATGCCGTACTTGGTGACCATGGCGCGGGCGATGGAGGAGGCCTTCTGGATGTCGTTGGAGGCGCCGGTGGAGATATCCCCCAGCACCAGCTGCTCGGCCACCCGGCCGCCCAGACACACGGCGATGTGCTCCTCCAGCTCCGCCTTGGACTGGTAGGCCCGGTCCTCCTGGGGGAGGGAGATGGTCATGCCGCCGGCGGGGCCCCGGGGGATAATGGTGATCTGGTGCACCGGGTCCTGGGTGGGCAGCTCGTGGATGACAACGGCGTGGCCCGCCTCGTGGTAGGCGGTGAGCCGCTTGGCCAGGGGAGTGACCACCCGGCTCTTCTTCTCCGGGCCCGCGATGACCTTCATCATGGCCTCGTGGAGGTCGGACATGGTGATGAACCGCTGATTGGCCCGGGCGGCCAGGAGGGCGGCCTCGTTGAGCAGGTTCTCCAGGTCGGCGCCGGTGAAGCCGGCGGTGGCCTTGGCGATGTCCGACAGGGAGGCGTCCTCGGACAGGGGCTTCTTCCGGGCGTGGACCTTCAAAATCTCCTCCCGGCCCCGGATATCGGGGAGCCCCACATAGATCTGCCGGTCAAAGCGGCCGGGGCGCAGCAGAGCGGGGTCCAGAATGTCCTGGCGGTTGGTGGCGGCCATGACGATGACCCCTTCGTTGGAGGCAAAGCCGTCCATCTCCACCAGCAGCTGGTTCAGAGTCTGCTCCCGCTCGTCGTGTCCGCCGCCCAGGCCGGCGCCGCGCTGGCGGCCCACGGCGTCGATCTCGTCGATGAAGACGATGGCGGGGGCCTCCTTCTTGGCCTGGTCAAACAGGTCCCGGACCCGGCTGGCGCCCACGCCCACATACAGCTCCACAAAGTCGGAGCCGGAGATGGACAGAAAGTGGACCCCGGCCTCCCCGGCCACCGCCTTGGCGATCAGCGTCTTACCGGTGCCCGGAGGGCCCACCAGCAGCACGCCCTTGGGGATGCGGGCCCCCAGGGCGATAAACTTTTGGGGGTCCCGGAGAAACTCCACGATCTCCTGGAGCTCCTCCTTCTCCTCGTCCGCCCCGGCCACGTCGTTGAAGGTGACCTTCTTTCCCTGGTCGGCCAGGGTGCGGGTGCGGGCGTGGCCGAACCGGCTGGGGCCGGGGCCGCCCCCGGAGTTGGCGTTGGCCTGGCGCAGGTACATCATGTACCAGAACGCCCCCACCGCCAAAATGATGATCAGATAGGGCAGCAGGCCGAACCACCAGGCGGACTCAATGCCCGGCTTGTAGTCGCAGTCCAGCAGGACGCCGCTGGCCCGCTGCTGGTCAATGAGCTCGTGCAGGTCATTGTAGAAGATATAGAGGTTGGCCACCTCATAGTGGAGGGTGCTGGTGGCGTCGCCCTCCCCACGGACCTCCAGGGTGAGGTTGTTGCCCTCCAGGGAGAAGGATTGGACCCGCTCCTGTTCAAACAGGGTCCGCACCTGGCCGTAGGTGGGATCTCTGGACTGATCCATCCGCTGGAGGGTGGTGACGGCAAAGACCATCAGCAGAATCAGCATCAGATAGAGGATCACGTCCCGGGAACTGAATCGCTTCAAAGGGGATGCACTTCCTTTCCGGCGGTTTTGATGGGCAGTCCGCCAGCCGCCGTGCCGGAGAAGGGGGAGTTCAGCCCCCGTAGACCTCCGGCTTTAAAATTCCAATGTAGGGCAGGTTGCGGTAGTGCTCGGCGTAGTCCAGGCCGTAACCCACCACAAAGGCGTCGGGGATGGTGAAGCCGGAGTAGTGGACCTCCACCGGCTTGACCCGGCGGTCCGGTTTGTCCAGCAGGGTGCACAGGCGGACGGAGGCGGGGCCCCGCTGCTCCAGCACCCGCAGCAGGTAGCTCAGGGTGTTGCCCGAGTCCAGAATGTCCTCCACCACGAGGATGTCCTTGCCCTCGATGTTGCCGGACAGGTCCTTGGTGATCTGGACCTGTCCGCTGGAGGAGGTGCCGGTGCCGTAGGAGGACACCGCCATAAAGTCCACGGTGCAGGGCAGGTCGATCCGGCGGCATAGGTCCGCCATAAAGACGAAGGAGCCCCGCAGGACGCTGATGAGCACAATTTCCCGGCCCTGGTAGTCCTGGGTGATCTGGTGGGCCAGTTCGCCCACCCGGCGGGCCAGCTGTTCCTCGGTGAACAGGACCTCCTGAATATCTTTCTCTAGCATGTTTGGTTCCTCCTCGCAATACAATACCACAGCCCAGCCTTCAAAACCAGGCGTTTTTTCAGTTTTTTTCTCCGAATTTCGGATGGATCAGGCGGATGTGCCAGGCTTCGCCGTCCTCTGAGGGCAAAAACGCCGCGTCCGGTCCCAGGCCGGCCGCTCCGGCCACCCGTCCGCCGCTTTCCAGGACGGGGAGCTGATCCCGCAGCGTCCGGGGGATTTTCTCGTCCACGTACCACTTCTTCAGAGGACGCCCGGGACGTCCGGGGAGGGTCAGCCGGTCCCCGGTTTGCCGGGAGCGGGCGGTGAGGGCCGGGGACGCGCTCCGGTCCAAAAAAAAGTCCAGGGGCCGCTGGGCCTGTCCGCGGTACCGCTCCAGGGTGCAGGTGATCTCCCAGTCCCCGGCCCGGGTCACGCCGGGCAGTGCCAGCTCCACGGCGGAGAGGGGAGGGGGAGAGGCCAGCCGGGTGAGGATCAGGCGGCCGTACTCCCGCCGGGCGGTCAGCCCCCCGGGCAGGTCGATCCGCGCGGAGGGGTCCTGGGTGCGGCACAGGTCCGTCAGGGCCTCCAGATGGGCGGCGGAGCACCGGTCATCCCCGCCGCTGGCCCGGGCCAGCAGGGCCCGGACGGCCCGGACGGCAAGGGGCTGGGGCAGCCGGGCCACATCCTCTGCCGGGAGGGAGAGGGTCCCGTCCGCCCCCTCCTGGAGCCGCCCCAGAGCCTCCTCCGCCTGGGCGGCGAGGCAGTCCTCGTCCTCCCGCAGCCGCTGGGCGGTGTCGGTCAGCCGCACCAGAAACCCGGGGTAGAGGGCCTCCAGCTCAGGGAGCACCCGGTGGCGGAGCCGGTTCCGGGCGTAAATATCCTCCCGGTTGGAGGGGTCCTCCCGCCAGGGGAGCCCCCAGAAGCGCAGGTAGTCCTCGATCTCCCCCCGGGTGGTGGTGAGCAGGGGGCGGATGACGTCCCCGCTTTTGGGGGCCATGCCGCACAGCCCCCGCAGGCCGGTCCCCCGGGCCAGATGGAGCAGCAGCGTCTCGGCGTTGTCGCCGGCGGTGTGGGCCACGGCGATATACTGGGCGCCGGCGTCCTGGGCGGTTTTCCGGAGAAAGGCGTAGCGCAGTTCCCGGGCGGTCTCCTCCAGGCCACGGCCGGTCTCCTTGGACCGGGCCGCCACATCGCCGGAGCTGGTGAACAGCTCCACCGGGGGCAGCGTCTCCACGGTTCCGTCCGGACGGAGCGTCCGCTCCCGGCCGCAGCACAGGGAGACAAACTCCCGGACAAACTCCATGTCCTGGGCGGACTCCGCCCCCCGGAGCCGGTGGTCGAAGTGGGCGGCGGCCAGGGTGAAATTCAGCTCCCGGCGCAGCCGCCAGAGCCGGTGGAGCAGATAGATGGAATCCGCGCCGCCGGAGACGGCGCACAGCACGGCGCTTCCCGGAGGGATCAGACGGTATTCCCGAATCAGCTGGACCATGGGATCGGTCATAATTCCTCCTGATAATACGGTCAGTACTCCTCGTGTTGCCACTCCATGTTGCCGAAGGTGGTAAACTCGGGCAGCCACTGGAGCTCCACCGTCCGGGTCTCTCCGTGGCGGTTTTTGGCGATGATGCACTCGGCCAGATTGGGGTTGGGGGTCTCCTTGTCGTAGTAGCCCTCCCGGTACAGGAACATGACGATGTCCGCGTCCTGCTCGATGGCGCCCGATTCACGCAGGTCGGAGAGCATGGGCCGCTTGTCGCTGCGGCTCTCGTTGGCGCGGGAGAGCTGGCTGAGGCAGAGCACCGGCACGTCCAGCTCCTTGGCCATGATTTTCAGGGCCCGGGAGATGTCGGACACCACCTGCTGGCGGTTTTCGCCGGAGTACTGCCGCCCGCCGGCGGACTGCATCAGCTGGAGGTAGTCGATGATGACCAGCCCCAGGTTGTCCACCCGGCGGCACTTGGCCAGGATGTCGGCCACCGACACGGTGGAGTCGTCGTCGATGAGGATGTGGGAGCGGTTCAGGGACTCGGTGGCCACCATGATCTTCTCCCAGTCCTCCGGGCCCAGGTTGCCGGTGACCAGCTTCTTGTTGTCCACAAAGCACTCGCTGGAGATGAGACGGAGGGCCAGCTGCTCCCGGCTCATTTCCAACGAGAAAAAGACGACATTTTTTCCGGATTTCTTGCCCGCCTCCAGCAGGATGTTCAAAGCCATGGAGGTCTTGCCCATGCCGGGGCGGGCGGCCAGCAGAATCAGATCGGACTTATTGAGGCCCGAGATGGCCCGGTCCAGATCGGTCAGGCCGGTGGAGAGGCCGGGAATGGCCGAATCGCTGGCGGCCAGCTCCTCCAGCCGGGCGTACACGTCCAGCAGCACCTGGGAGATGGGGGTGAGCCCCTGGGCGGCCCGGCCCTGGCGGATGGCGTAGATCCGCTGCTCCGCCGCCTCCAGCACGTCCTGGCCGGTCTCGGTGCCCTGCTGAATGAGAACGGTGAGCTCTCCCGCCGTCTCCGCCACCCGGCGCAGCAGGGTCTTGTCCTTTAAGATCCCGATGTACTCCTTGACGTTGGCGGCGGTGGGAGTGGTGTCCATGAGCTGGAGCAGATAGCCCCGGGAGGTGTTCTCGTCGTACACCCCGTTCTGCTTCATGTTCTCCAGCACCGTCACCGGGTCAATGGTGAGGGAGTAGTTGAACATGGAGTAGATGGTCTCATAGATCTCCCGGTTCTGCTTCACGTAGAAGTCGTCGGGACGGAGCTGGTCGATGACCTCGGGCACGCACCGGGCGTCGATGAGCATGGAGCCCAGCACCGCCTGCTCCGCCTCCACCGAGTGGGGCAGCTGCTTGAGCAGCAGCTCCTCGTCTTCCAAAGCCAAAGAAATCACCCGCCCTTTTTCAGTGAGATAGGAGTGAGGAGATAGGAGATAGAAGATAGGAGATATGGAGAAGGGAGCAACTCCTATCTCCTATCTTCTATCTTCTATCTAACAAAGAGTATCAGGCCTCTACCACGACCACGTTGACCATGCCGGTGACCTCATAGCCCAGCTTGGCCTTCACCTGATAGCCGCCGCAGGACTTGATGGGCTCGTCCAGCACCAGCTTGGCCTTGGCGATGTTGACGCCGTGCTGCTGGGAGAGGCACTCGGAGATCTCCTTGGCGGTGACGGCGCCGAACAGGCGGCCGCCCTCGCCGGCCTTGGCGGCCACCTTCACGGTGAGCCCCTCCAGCTTCTTGGACAGGGCCTCGGCCTCCGCCTTCTCGGCGGCCTCCTGGGCCTTGCGGGCCTTCTCCTGCTGCTTCATGGTGTTCAGGTTTTCGGCGGTGGCGATGACCGCCAGCTTTTTGGGGAGCAGAAAATTGCGCGCGTAGCCGTCGGACACATCCACTAGCTGGCCCTTCTTGCCTTGGCCCTTCACGTCCTGCTGAAGAATAACTTTCATACGGTTCATATCCTTTCTGTGAGTCCGCCCCGGTGGGGCGGGAGTGGTTGTTTACGAGTCCAGATACCGGTCGATGGCCTGGGCCAGCTCGGCCGCCACCTCCTCCAGGGATTTGCCGGTGACCTGGCCGCCCGCGGCGGCGGCGTTTCCGCCCCCACCCAGTTGTTCCAGAATGACCTGGACATTGGTTTCTCCCATAGAGCGGCCCGAGATGTTCACCTGCTCCCCATCCTTGGAGAGCACAAAGGAGGTGTCGATGCCGATGATATTCAGCAACTCGTCCGCCGCCTGGGCCGCCACCACCCGGTTCACAGGGGCGGAGGAGACGGCGACGGCGATATGGTCCCGATACAGCCGGGCGTTCTGGATGATGGAGTACTTGGCGATGGTTCCCGCCAGGTCGTTCTGAAAGAGCTTTTTCACCTCGGCGGTGTCGGCTCCGGAGCGGCGAAGGAAGGCCGCCGCCTCAAAGGTGCGTCCGCCAGTGCGCATGGTAAAGTTCTTGGTGTCCAGCACGATGCCCGCCAGCAGGGCCTCCGCCTCGGCCCGGAGAAGCTGGTTGGGCTCCATAATGTACTGGAGCAGCTCCGTGACAA
>ERZ1106929.2411-NODE-2411-length-12722-cov-4.973159_pt1 | contig 12722 bp, 14 predicted proteins | sample MGYA00403662_ERZ1106929 | MGnify/ENA primary metagenome ERZ1106929 (study PRJEB35170, sample SAMEA104062442) | human gut metagenome | biome: human gut; feature: human-associated habitat; material: faeces | place: Denmark | collected 2013-02-20 ... | reverse complement strand
GAATAAACCAATAAAAAACAACTCCTGGGCACATGCCTAGGAGCTGTTTTTTATTGACTTTTTCCAATAACGTTTATATAATAACAAACATATATTAAAAACGTTTGTGCGAAGGTGATTCTTATGGAAGAGCAGGAACTTCTCTGGTCCGCCTCCGGGCAGGAGCTGATGCGGGGCGTCGCCCTGCTGGATGGACAGTACCGCTGCCTCCTCTGCGGAGCCGCCTTCCCCCAGGGGGAGGTCTTTCCCCGCGGGGGCCGCTTCTATGATGCCGAGGCCATGGCAGCCCTCCATCTCCGGGAGGCCCATGGCTCCGTGCTGGAGCATCTGCTCCACCGGAACCCCGGTCTGCTGGGGCTATCCGAGGTTCAGTTGGAGCTGCTCCGCATGCTCGCAGAGGGCTGCACGGATAAGGAAATCGCTGCGCAGAAGGGGGTTTCCCCCTCCACCGTGCGCAATCATCGCTTCAAGCTCCGGGAAAAGGAGCGGCAGGCCCGACTCTTTTTGGCCCTGATGGAGCTGCTGCGTACCAGCCGCATCTCCAGCCCGGTGGATACCGGCTTTTGCCACCCCCATCCCACTGCGTCCATGGTTGATGCCCGCTACGCCGTTACTGAGGAGGAGCGGCAGGCCATCCTGGCCGCCTGTTTTGACGAAGCCGGCGCCCTGCGCCAGTGGCCTGCCCGTGAAAAGCGCAAGTTGGTCGTACTCAGCGCCATCGCCGAGCAGTTCAAGCCCGGCCGACAGTATACGGAGAAGGAGGTCAACCGGCTGCTGGGCCGGATCTATGAGGACTTTCCCTACCTCCGCCGCCTGTTGATCGAATACGGCTTTCTGGAGCGCACCGCCTCCGGCTCCGCCTACTGGCGCAAGGAGTAGGCGGTGGGCCGGGCTGTCGGCGGCCGGGCCGCCGCCCTCCTGCTGGCCGGACGGACGGTCTCCCGGTTCGGCTCCTCCTTTTATCTGGTCGCCCTGCCTCTCTATGTGCTCGAGCGCACCGGGAGTCTGGGGGCATCCGGCCTTTTCTTCACCCTGACCAGCCTTCCGCCCCTGCTGGCCGTTCCCTTCCTGGGGCCGCTTGTGGAGCGCACCCACCGGAAAGGATTGCTGATCCTCTGTGATTTTGGTGCCAGCGCGCTCTGTGCCCTTCTCCTGCTTTTCCCCGGTCCCCCGCTCCCCTTTCTTTTGACGGGCACCATGCTTTTTCACCTGCTGTCCCATTTGTTCGAAATTGCATCCAAGGTTCTCTTTTCGGAGCTGTGTCCACCGGAGCGCCTCTCCTCCCTCAATGGAATCAAAAGCCTGCTGGATCACGGCGCGGCGGTACTGGCCCCTGCGGCGGGCGCGCTTTTGTTTGGACTGTGTGGATTCCGGGCCATCCTCCTGCTGTGCGCGTTGGCCTACGGCCTCTCCGCCCTCCAGGAGTGCTTCATTCCCTACGCGCCGCGCCCCATCCAGCAGGCGGAACCGCCCCGCCTGCGGGCCGGTATTCGATATCTGCTGGGCCGGCGGGAATTGTTCTCCCTCTTTCTTCTGGTGATGGCCCTCAACTTTTTTGTAGCCAACAGCGAGGAGATCATCTTCCCCGGCATTCTGGTGGAGCTGTACCAGTTTCCAGAGTCCCGATACGGCCTGGCGGTCTCCGCCTCCACCGCCGGAACCCTGCTGGCCAGCCTGTTCCTGATCCGGGCGGCCCACCTCCGCCCCCTGGAACACCTGCGCGCCCTGTTTCTGGTCAACAGCGCCCTGATGGCCGCCCTTGGTCTGGCCGCGCCCCTTCTGCGTTTCGTTCCAAAGCTTTACTTTGTCCTCTTCTTCACCTTCCAGCTTTTGATCGGCTGGCTCACCGCCTGCATCAACGTCCCGCTGATCTCCTATTTCCAAACCCGGGTACCGCTGGAACAGCAGGGGCGGTTCTTTGCCCTGCTCGCCTTCTTCTCCGGGATACTGATCCCCCTGGGCATCTCCTATACCGGAGTCCTGGCCGACTGGCTGGGTCCAGGCGCGGCCTATGCCTGCAACAATCTCTGTGTCATTGTTCTGGTACTTCTGGTAAGGCTTCCGGCCTGAAGCGAACAAAGCCCGCAGGATTTTATATCCCGCGGGCTTTGTTCGTTGTCTCTTATTCCCAGGTCTGAAACTGGCCGTCCAGCACCGCGCGGCGGTGGAAGATGACGAAGTCGGGGGCGGCGTCGGGGCAGTGCCCCCGGATGGCCGCCACCACCAGCTCCGGGTTGAGGCCGGGATTCTGGGCCCGGAGCACCAGGTCCAGGGCGATGGTGTCCCGCCGCTCCTCCACGGTTGCCCTAGCGATCAGGGGAATGAGGTCCACCTCGGTAAAGCCGCTCTTGGCCTTCTTGCTCCTTTTGGTCATCACCAGGCAGTCCCGGGCCAGCAAATCCCGGATGGCGCTCTCCGCGCCGAAGGGGGCCCCCGCCTCATACTCCAGGGTGACGATATAGTTGACGTAGCACAGCTCCTTCACCGGCCGCACCGCCTCATAGCAGCGCTGGACGGTGATGCCCGCGGGCAGGGCGGCGTTCATCTTCGCCGGCACCTGATCCAGCGGGGTGTCCAGCACCTGGCACTCCAGTACCTCGCACCCGCTGGAGAAGCCCACCGACAGGGGCAGAGGGATGGAGACAAAGGCGTGGGGATTGAAGCCCTCGGTGTGCTTGATGGCGATCCCCGCCCGGAGGAAGGAGCGCTGGAAGGTGCGCATCAGATCCAGATGGGAGATAAACTTGGCGGTGTCCGCCTTGCTGAACGCTAATCTATGCTTCGGCATCGCATTTCCCTCCCGGATAGAGCTTGTCCGCCCCGCAGCCGGTACACTGTACCCGGCAGTCGGGGGTGATCACCGCCTGATAGGCCCGCTCCCGCTCCCGCCACAGGAAGGGCGTGGTCACGCCGGTGGAGGTGACCGACCAGGGCAGCACCTCGTCCTTTTCCCGCACCCGGTTGGCATAGAAGGCGGGGTCCAGGCCGCAGGCGTCAAAGGCCGCCATCCAGCGGTCAAAGTCAAAATACTCGCTCCAGGCGTCGAACTTGGCGCCCTGGCGCCAGGCCTCCTCAATCGCGTCGGCCACCCGGCGGTCTCCCCGTGAGAACACCGCCTCCAGGAAACTGGTGTCCGGATCGTGCCAGTTGTAGCGGATGGAACGCCCCCGCATGTTGTCCCGCAGCAGCTTGACCCGCCGCCGGTACTCCTCCATGCTCACCTGGGCCTCCCACTGGAAGGCGGTGTGGGGCTTGGGTACAAAGCAGGCGGTGGACACGGTGATGGTCACCCCCCGCTTGGGGTTGGGGGTGCACTCCTTCCACGCCTTGTATACCTTCTCGGCCAGCTCGGCGATGCCCAGCACATCCTCGTCGGTCTCGGTGGGCAGGCCCAGCATGAAATAGAGCTTCACGCTGCTCCACCCGCCGGAGAAGGCGGTGCGGCAGGAGCGGAGGATCTCCTCCTCCGTCACATTCTTGTTGATGGCGTCCCGCAGGCGCTGGGTGCCCGCCTCCGGGGCAAAGGTCAGCCCCGACTTGCGCACATGCTGCACCCGCTCCATCAGGCCCAGGGAGAAGTTGTCCGCCCGCAGGGAGGGCAGGGACAGGGAGACCTTGTTGGGCTCGCACCACTCCAGCAGGCCGTCGCACAGCCCCTCCAATGCCCGGTAGTCGCTGGTGGACAGGCTGGAGAGGGTCATCTCCTGGTAGCCGGAGTCCCGGCACGCCTCGATGCCCTGCTGGACCAGCCGCTGGGGATTGCGGGGGCGCACCGGCCGGTAGGCGTAGCCCGCCTGACAGAAGCGGCAGCCCCGGATGCAGCCGCGGAACACCTCCAGCATCACCCGGTCGTGGACGATCTCGGTGGAGGGTACAATGGTCTTCACCGGGAAATAGCTCTTGTCAAAGTCCTGGACGATGCGCTTGGTCACCCTGGCCGGAGCCCCCTCCAGCGGGGTGACGGCGGCCACCGTGCCGTCGCCGTGATAGCTCACCTCGTAAAGAGAGGGCACGTAGACGCCGGGAATCCGGGCCGCGGCGGTGAGGAACTCCTCCTTACCCCAGCCCTCCTCCCGGGCCTGGCGGTAGAGCTGGATAATCTCCACACTCACGTCCTCCCCTTCCCCCAGGACGAACAGATCCACAAAGGGGGCCAGGGGCTCTGGATTAAAGGCGCAGGTTCCCCCCGCCACCACGATGGGAGACAGCTCTGTCCGCTCCCCGCTGCGCAGGGGAAGGCCAGCCAGATCCAGCATGTTGAGCACATTGGTATAGGCCATCTCATAGCCCAGGGAGAAGCCAATCAGGTCGAAATCGGCGATGGAATCGCCGCTCTCCAGGCCGTACAGGGGAATCCCCTCCCGGCGCATCTCCTCCTCCATGTCGCCCCAGGGGGCAAACACGCGCTCACACCACACCCCATCCATATCGTTCATTAGCCCGTAAAGGATACGCACGCCCAGATTGGACATGCCGATCTCATAGGTGTCCGGGAAGCAGAGCGCGTAGCGCACATCCACCGCGCGCCGGTCCTTGACCACTGCGTTATACTCCCCTCCCGTATACCGGGCGGGCTTCTGAACCCGTGGGAGGATGTGTTCCAAAGTACGATTCATGCCGAACCCTCTCCATGTATCTCGAAATCAATAGAAAATGCAGTAAATTGTATTATACTATGTCTTTTCCCGCCTTGCAACCCCCATTCAAAAGGAATTGCATTCCATCTTTCCGTCTACCCGGCCAGAAGGGCAGCGCATAGGCACAGGAGAACCAATGCAGCCCCGTTGGCCGCAGTGAACAGCAGCAGATAGCGCCCCGGCCTGGCCCCCGGCGTACGCAGGTAGACCTTAAGCGAGATGAGGCTGGCCAGCGAGGCAATGGGGGTCCCCAACCCGCCCAGGTTGGAGCCCACCAGAAGGCCGCGCCAGTCCGCTGTAAATCCGGACAGGAGCACTGCTGCCGGAACGTTGCTGATGATCTGGCTGGTCAGGCCGGTGGTCAGCGCCGTGTGGCCTTCCATCAAGGAGGCCAGGGCGGCATGTACCGGGCCGCAGGCCCCGATGTTTCCGGCAAACAGGAAGAAGCAGAAAAAGGTAGCAAGCAGGCCATAGTCCACCCTGCGAAACAATCCCCGGTCAAAGAGCAGCAGACCGCCCGCCACCACGGCCAACAGCGCCGGATAGGGCAGCACCCGGAATACCGACAGCAGGCAGAGCACAAACAGGCCTGCCATCAGCCCCAGACGGCCCGGCCTTCGAAGCTCCGCCTGTTCCTGAAACCGGACCTGAATTCCCTCATCCCGGACACACAGGAGGGATGCGGCCGTCAGCACAGCCAGGCTGACCAGGGTCAGCGGAAGCATGGTCCCAAAAAACTGTTCCGCCGTCAATTCGTAGTCGGCATAAAGATAGAGATTCTGCGGATTACCCACCGGGGTAGCCATGCTCCCAAGGTTGGCGGCCATGGTCTGGAGCACCACAAGGGGGGCCAGGTATTCCGTCCGTCCGATCAGCCCCAGCACCAGAACCGCAAATGGAACAAAGGTGATGAGCGCCACATCGTTGGTCACCACCATGGACACAAAGAAAGGCAGCAGCACTAGGGCAAGGCTGACCAGGCGCATCCGCCGCTCCCCCGCCAGCAACCGCTGGGCCAGCACTGCAAAAACACCGCACTCCTGCAGTCCCGCCACCACCGCCATCAGGCAGAACAGAAGGGTGAGTACCCGCCAGTCAATATAGTTCAGATAGGCCGGCGAGGGCGGATTGAGAAGCGTGGAAACTGCCGCGCAAACCGCCGCGATACAGAGTACCGGCTCCTTCCGCAGCAGGGCCAGCCACCTCCCCCTCTTCTCCTGAACCATCCATTCATCCCCTTCCAAGTGCAAAGAAAAAGCCACCCCGGCGGGTGGCCTTTCTCTCATGTTCGACAGCCGAATGCCATACATTAGTTTACTCGCTTCCCGCTCTGTGGTCAAGAGCAAAGCGGCCCGCCGCCCCGCTCTTTCACGAGTGCCGGAAGTCCTCCACCACGTCGGCCAGATGTACCGGTGACAATCCCGCGCTGTTGCAGCATTCGGCCAGCCGGTTTACCTCCTGGAAGTCCGTGGATATCCGTCCCACGCAAATGCCATTCGTCCCCCGAATTCCGTACATCTGCGGGTGGGAGGCCACATCCAGGAATACACAATACGTCTTGTGGTTGTTTCTCATGTAAGCTCTCTCCTCATTCCTAATACTTTTCGGTGATAAACGACTGAATTCGACCAGGTTCTCTCCTTTGCCGTGGTATACTAACCGTTGCCCCTTTCAAGGTCAGTGTTTTTCGACCATCCCCCTATCTTGTATTTCCTTCCGTGCTAATCCCTATATTATGTATTTCGAGAGGAATGTCAATACAATTCGGTTATTTTGACCGGTTCACCGGATTTTTTTACCACATCCGGTTAACTCATGTTCGTACAGGAGGGGTGTTCCATGTCCATGACCGAAAAACTGGCCTACATCAAGAAGCTGCGCCACCTGACCACGGAGGAGATCGCACAGCAGTCAGGCGTTCCGCTGGGGACTCTGAACAAAATCTTTTCCGGTCAAACCAAAAATCCAGCCGTCGGGCCTGTGGACAAGATCACTCAGGTCCTGCGCATTCCCATACACTACCTTTTAGATGACGAGCTTCCGATTGAATACCATGTCAGCACCTCCACGGACGATGGGATTTTACTGCTCTCCTCAGAGGAGATTCAATTTCTCATGAAATACCGGGATCTGGAGCCTCACAGCAAGCGGGCGGTGGATACCATGACCGAACTTCTCAATATGCCGCCTGGCCGGTTGGCAGGAAATCTGCCGGTCAAGCGGACCTTTTGCTATGTAACCGCTCCTCCCGGGGACTCCAACCCATTGGGTGACTCCTTTTTTCTGCGGCCTGTACTGATCCCCGAGACAGATGCCGCCGCCCGTGAGGCAGACTTTGCCGTTCTGCTCACCAACGGCAGTATGGAGCCGCTCTACTCCGCCGGAACCATTCTGCTCTGCAAAAGGGAGCATGCCTCCCGCCAGGAATATGGCCTGTTTCTTCTCAATCAGGAGGCGTTCATTCGCCGCCTGTACTATAAACGGGGCATCACCAAACTGGTCGCCCCTAATCTGAACTTCAAAGACATTATCATCCATGAGAACGACTCTCTGAAGTGTATTGGTACTATCACTGGCATCGCACACGGATGCCGGTGGGAATAGCCGGGTCCACAGCCCAATTCGGGCTGTGGACCCGTTCTGTTTACGCCCATTTTCTGAGCCCGTCTCTCAAAATTTACATTTTAACTCTTGACACTTTCGCTGCGTCGGCTACTATATGGAAGGAGGAAGCTATGGACTTTACATAAGGGGATGTCGTGCGATGAATAAGAAAAAGTGGATCAAACGCCTGCTGATCACCTTGGCCGTTCTGCTCTGCGGCTTTGCCATTTTTGAAATCATCGTCCATGTGCTGATGGACTCTGAGATGAGCAGCCGGGACGATTGGAACATCCAGTTGGGAGAGCGTATGTATGCCAGTGAGGAGCGGGGCGTTTCCCTCTACTCCGCCCCCTGCGAGGCCAGCATTCCCGTCTCCCGGATGGTGCCGGATGAGTATGAGGAGGACGGCTTCACCTACTACGACGAGTCGGTTCAGCACCGGCTGGGGCAGGAGCTGATGGAACTGGTACAGCAACAGGGGAACGCCGCCATCGACGCGCCGCTGGCCCTCCTAAATCCTTTTGGAACCGGGAGCAACGGGCTCCTCCTCGCCTTCCAGACGGACCGGAAAAGCGAAATCCGCTATACCATCCACACCACCAGCGCAGAACTGCCTGACTATACCGCCACAGCGCAGGGCTTGGGGGACAAGCAGTTCAGCAGGAAGCACTGCTTCCTGCTGGTGGGTCTCGTCCCGGGCGAGACCCAGGAGGTGACACTGGAGGCCATAGGCGAGTGGGGCAAGGTACAGGAGCGCGCCACCTTCACCATTGAGATGCCCCCCTCCAGCTCCGGCTATGACAGCCGGCTTACATACACCGACGGGGACAGCGCCGCCGCACTGAGCGACGGCCTCTTCTACGCCACCGGACTGGGCGATTATTACGGCTACACCTTCTTCTTTGATAACTCCGGTGTGCTGCGCTATGAGATGGTACTGGAGGGCTTCCACTCCGACCGTTTCCTCTACACCGACATGGGACTCTACACCTGCGTCAGCAGCCGAAAAATCGCGCTGTTGACCCCCATTGGTCAGGCTATCCGCATCTATGACCTGGGCCAGTATGAGCTGCACCACGACATCAACTGGGGGCCGGACGGCACCATTCTGGCCCTGGTCAACGACACGGAACAAGACACCGTGATGGATGTGGTTGTCGAGTTGGACCCCGAAACCGGCGCTGTTACCGAGCTCGTGGATTTCTCCACGCTGATGGACGGCTATTACGGCGCCATGACCCATCCCGTTCCCCTCACCGGCTCCTCCTTCTGGCAGGCCGGCGAGGACGACTGGCTCCACCTCAACTCCGTTCAATACAGGCAGGCGGACGACAGCATCCTGGTCAGCTCCCGGGAGACCTCCACCATTGTGCAGGTATCCGGCGTCCACAGCACACCAACCCTCACCGCCCTGATCGGCGATCCCGCGTTCTGGGCGGGGACGGAGTATGAGTCGCTCTCCTATCAGCCCCAAGGGGATTTTGTCCCCCAGTACGGCCAGCATGACGTGGAGCTGGTTGAGGATGACAGCCTGCCGGAGGGACAATACCTTCTGCGCATGTACGACAACAACTATTGGAGTCTGAGCACCCGGGACGACTACGAGCCTGAGCTGCCCGACAGTGTTGGAACCAGCCTCACAGGTGGGTCTGGAATCCACTCCTATGTGACCTATTATCTGGTGGACTCCAACGCCAAAACCTTCTCTCTGGCCAAGCAGTTTCCCGTCACCTATTCCAGCATCGTTTCAAACGCCCAGTCCTTTGACGGCAATTATGTGGTCAACAGCGGTGTGGCCCATGAATTCGGCGAGTATGACAGCGAAGGCAACCTGATCCGCGCCTTCTCCTACGACTGTATGATGAATGGCTACCGTGTCATGAAGGGTGACTTCGAGGGCTTTTGGTTCCGGGAGGCGTCATAAACAGGCAACAGACAAGGGAGCGCCGCAGATTATTCTGCGGCGCTCCCCGTTTTTTGCTCATCCATCATCTGGTGCAGGCAGGCCAGCGCGTCGGACAGGCCGCCGATTTCGTCAATCAGTCCCAGGCGCACCGCCTCCTCCCCGTAGATCACGCTGCCAACATCCGCGGCCAGCTCCCCGGTTTGGAGCATCAGCCGGGTGAAGTCCTCCCGTTTTACACGGCTGTTCCGGGTGACAAACTGAATAATCCGCTCCTGGATGCGCGCAAAGTAGTTGAAGGTCTGGGATACCGCGATCACCAGGCCGTTCAGCCGCACCGGGTGGATGGTCATGGCCGCCGACGGGGCGATAAAGGACCTCTTGGCCGACACCGCCAGAGGCACGCCGATGGAGTGCCCGCCCCCCAGCACCAGGGAGACGGTGGGCTTGGACATGGAGGCGATCAGCTCGGCGATACCCAGGCCCGCCTCGATGTCGCCCCCCACGGTGTTGAGCAGCACCAGCAGGCCGTCCACCTCGTCGCTCTCCTCAATGGCCGCCAGCAGGGGCATGACGTGCTCATATTTGGTGGTCTTGGCCGAGGAGGGCAGAACCTGGTGGCCCTCGATCTGTCCTACAATGGTCAGGGTGTGGATGGTCCCCCGCTCCGTCCGGATGGTGGAGGAGCCCATATCCACGATCTGCTGCTGGCGCTGGTCGCCGCCCTCCTCGCTTCCGGTCTCCGCAGTCTGCTTCGTCTCATCCATGCCCATACCCTCCCAAAATGTCGTTTGGATTCAGTATGAGCCGGCGGGGGCAATTTTATGCAACCGCCGCAGCGCGCCTTACTCCGGAAGCCGGTCCAGCCAGCACCCCGGCCCAGCGGTGCCGTCCTGGTTCATCGGCAGATAGCGCTGGCCGATCGCGATACCTGTTACCTCCCTCGGATCGATGGCTCTCGGGAAATACCATACGATATCCTCACCCCAGCGGTCCTTGTTTCCAGGAGCGTAATAGGTCAGGGTGTCCTCCTCCGTGAAAAAGACTGTCCTGCGGTCGCAGTTTCCGTTATATGGGATCACCATGGTACTGCCGTCCGTCAAATAGACGGTAAGTGGAAACCCATTGCAGGTGGGGTAGTCCGAATCTTCAAATTGAGCGTGTGTCTTTAGGCTGGTAGCCGTCAGGGTGATCTCCCGTATCACCTGCCTGTTTAGCTTCTCCTCCAGCGCAATCGTGCGCTCCTGCAGCAGCTCCAGCGGGAAGCTCAGGGTCCACTCCCCCTCAATGGGCTGCCCCATGGTCAGCTCGCCCCATATGTGGTCAATGCGGAACTGGCCGAAATGCTCCGCCGTCAGCGTACGGAACCGGATATCGTAGTACAATATTCCTTCCCACTGGAATGTGGTGTGGATCTCCCCAATGGCGCCCACCTCCCACTCCACCTGCGGCATACCCGTCTGCAGGTAGCCGTATTCCCCGCCGACGCCGTCCGCCAGCCGGAGTTGAATGTGAAAGGCCCCGTCCTGGTCAAACCCCATGGAGGACAGGCTGCACAGCTCCGTGCCCAATTCCGCCGGCGTCTGGCCGGGGACCAGCACTGTTCTGGTTTCCTCCCGTCTCTCTCCCGATATGTACTTCTCTGTCGCTACGGTCAGGGTATCCAGCCGCTCTCCGGTCAGAAGTTCCCACGGAAGAGGTGCGAAAAATGGCTCCACCGAGGGGAGAATGCGGGAAAATTCTACTGTATAGACATCCCCCGTCTCCATCTGGCACGGAGCGATATCGTCCAGCGCGAGGGCAAACAGTGCCGTATCGGCTTCCGCGTCGTAGGCAATACAGGGATCGCGGTAGGATTCCAGGGCAGCACTTTCGTGCAGCCGCTCCCCCACCAGATCCTCCGCCTCCAGGTATGCAGTGCCCCCATTCTTATCCGCCAAAACCCGCACTACCCGCAGCTCGATGCCCTGGTCCGTAGCCGACACCCCCTCTACCTCCTGAGCGTAGGGTTCAAAGCTGCCGAGGAGTTGGATCAGCGTTTCCCGTAGAGGGGGTGAGACCGCGACGGCGGTCACGGCCAGAGCGGCGCAGATAGCCGCCGCCATAAGGCCGGTGCGCAGCGGACGGCGGCGGTTTTCTCTCTCCGTCATGCGCCCCGCCGCGGCCAAAATTGCCTCCCACCGCTCCGTACTCAGGTGAAGCTCCGAGAGCGCCGTCTCCAGCTCGGCGTGCATGCTCTGCTTATTCCTGCTCATAGTACTACCCCTTCAGACGTTCCCTCAGCAGTCCCCGGGCCCGTGAGAGCCGTACCGTCACGGTGGAGACCGGAACATGCAACCGCTGGGCGATCCCCCAGGCCTTCCACTCCTGGTAATAGTAAAGGATGATCACTTCCCGGTATTTTGGCGGGAGGGCCTGTATGGCCCGTACCAGGGTGTCGTCCGGCGGTTCCGGTCCCTCCATGCGCAGGCTGTCCAGGCTCTCCTGCGGTGCCCGCAGAAGCCTCCACGGGCTCCTGAGCTGGCGCTTACACACATTGATAGCGATACGCACCAGCCACGTCTCCACGGCACAGTCTCCTCAAAACCCCGGCCAAGCCCTCAGCGCACGAAGGAAGGTGTCCTGCACCGCGTCCTCCGCTTGGCTCCGGTCTCCCAGATAGAGCGTGCACAGCCGCAGTAGGTGGTCGCCGTGTTCCTCCAACAGGCCGGCCAGATCCATGGATTCCCTGCGCACCGAGGTCAAAGGCTTTTCCATATCCCCGCCCCCCTTCTTCTTTCCTGTCTATTAGACCATGTTCCTCCCTCCTTTGCTACAAAAACTTTTCCTACTCTTCATCCGTACTAGAACCGGACGGCAACAGGCTGGCATGCAGGATTGCGAGCAGTTGCGCCGTACACGGCTTTTGGGAGAGTTCCCGGCGGGCCAGATCCTCCAAAAGCGGCCGGTTTGAATTCCAAATCACACGGCCCACAGTGCGGATATTCCGTTCCACTGCCTTCCAGTTCGTTCCGTATTGCTTTGCTACGTCCGGGTAGAGCCATTTTGTCACCAGCAGCAGACGTTCCGGCTCCTCTGCACAGAGCTGGAGCGCCCGTACCAGATAAGAAAAGCCGGTATAGTTGGCCGTTGCGCCCAGCCGATGCAGCAGATGATATGCGTCCTCCGAATGAATTTTCATACTGTCCCTCCCCCATCAGGCGTGTGGCGATGCCTCTCCATCGCAGAGCGCCCGCGATTCTTCCCGAGATTTCTGTCCTCCTTCGGAGAGCTGCAGAAGTGTGGAGAGCTCCAATCCCAGTATGGCCGCCACCCGGTCCAGGGCGCGAAGCGTCGGGTTCGCACGACCGCGCTCAATCCTGCGCAGATAAATCACGCTCATCTCCGCCTCCAACGCCAACTTTTCCTGTGTCAGCCCCTTTCTCTCACGCAGTACAACAATGATTCTACCGATTTCTACAAAGTTCAACATAAAATCCCTCCTGTTTCCATAGCATAGGAGAGATCACCAGATTTGACCAGATTTCACGGAGCCTGTAGGAATCGCCTTCCATATCAATCAGATAAGCTTTGTATGT
>ERZ1106929.2404-NODE-2404-length-12747-cov-2.501733_pt1 | contig 12747 bp, 12 predicted proteins | sample MGYA00403662_ERZ1106929 | MGnify/ENA primary metagenome ERZ1106929 (study PRJEB35170, sample SAMEA104062442) | human gut metagenome | biome: human gut; feature: human-associated habitat; material: faeces | place: Denmark | collected 2013-02-20 ... | reverse complement strand
TTATTAACTCTGTCGGCTACTAACAAGATATTATCACTTTTATCATTTCAAGTACATGAATATTTGAGAAGAAAATGGACAATATTTACTTGTATTTGCGAACAATTTCCCCCTGAGCTTCGTTCGCCACAAAATCCCGGCGGTTATTTGCGCCATGGGTGCCGGCAGGGATTTTATATATATATTTGCCTCCTACCTGGGAAAAATACCCCTCACCTTTTACCCCTCGATTCGCCTTCTTCCTCGCCATTTTCTTCTCTCTCCTTCCAAACTCTGTTTCGAATAGCAACAATGGATTTCATTTTTGGATTTTTCAAAAACCATTAACGCTATCAAAGTCAAAAAGGCAGTGGATATGGTGGCGGTTTTTGTGCAAATCATAGAATTTGATGAATTTTCAGCCAAAATCCGTCTTTTTAACAGAAAATTCTGACGCGTCGATGGAATTTTGGAAACTCGGTGTGTTATACATTGTTGCTATCATAAAAAAATAGCGTTCATTTCAGTACAAGTGAGTACAATTAGAGGTTCCTGCTATTTAACGGTAAGTGCTTAATAACCACCCGCGTATAACAAAAAACCGGGGTCCTCGTTAGAGGACCCCGGCAGAGTGATCGGCCGCGGGTAAGGTGCAGACTCTATGCATTGCAGAACTCCAAGGCATGAAAGCATCCAGATATTCCTGTTTAGGATTTTTTCCGAGGTAGGGCAGTTCCGTGAGCGTCCGTTCCAAATAGCGGTAAGGATCCAAGCCGTTGGCCTTGGCAGTTTCCACAAGCGTGTACACGATGGCGCTGGAATCGGCACCCTTAGGTGAATCACAGAACAGCCACCCTTTGCGGCCCACAACAAACGGACGGATAGCGTTTTCCGCGAAATTGTTCGAAATATCTACTTCGCCGTGGTCTAGAAAAGCGTTTAGATAAGGCTTTTGGTTTTTGGCGTAAGTCACTGCCTCCGCAAGCTTGCTTCCGGGGACGGGTTCCAGCTTTTCAAGCCACCACCAATAAGCGTCAAGCAAAGGCTCCACCTTTACCTGACGCGCTGTTTTCCGTGCTCCATCACTCATTTCGGAGAATTTTCTCTCCAGAGCGAAGAGCTTATTACAGTAATCATATCCCACGGCGGCTTTGGAGTTTTCCTTGGTGGCCTCTTTGGGCATAGCCTCCCGCCATTTTCGCCGCATATGAGCCCAGCATCCGCAGCGGGTCACACCGTCCACCTGGTTATAGCCAGAATAACCATCTGTAACCAGACAGCCAGAAAAGCCCTTTAGAAAAGCAGCTGCGTGCTTTCCACTTCGGTTGGGCTGGTACTCAAAGAATCGAACCGGCTTGCCGCTGCGGTCATTGCTGGCATAGACCCACATCCTGGACTCCGAGGTGGCAGGCTTTCCTTCTTCTTTCAATACCTGCACCACAGTCTCGTCCGCATGGACCACGCAGCAGTTCAGCAGATGCTTCTTCATCTGTCGGTACAGGGGCTTCAACCAGGCCTGAGAGGTCTGAATCACCCAGTTGGCCAGTGTGGCCCGGGACAGTTGGATACCTTCGCGTGCCCAGATTTTTTCCTGCCGGGCAAGAGGCAGACCATCCACATACTTTCGGGTCATCACATCTGCCACTGTAGAGGCTGACGCCAAACTGTGCTTCATCAGAGCCGGCGGTGTCACCGTATGTATGATGTGGGCATACCCCGTCTTTTCCTCACAGCTCTTACAGGCATAGGTGCAGCTGTAGTACTTCACCAGCTTGCATCGGCGGGGAATGACCTGGATCAAATTTCTTGCCGATCATCACGAAAGTCCCACCACACTTATCACAGATGAGATCTTCCTTCGGCAGTTCGATCAGAATCTCTTCAACGGGCAGCTCGGCCGTCAACTCATCCATGGTACGCTTGGGCTTGCGTTTGTGAGCAGCAACGGTGATCGTCTCCTCGGTGGGCTCCGGTGCTTTGTGAGCCTGCTCCGTTTCCGCCTCATCGAACAGCCTCAGTTGCTGTCCAGCCGGCATCACGTAAGCCTTCTTTTCGCTGGACTGCCCAAAACGAGCACGCTGTGCATTCAACAGCAACTCATTCATAGCCCTGATCCGCGCCTTTCTCAAACCGGACATCCATCCGGTTGTCTGACATTCTGGCCCATACATACTTTCGTCCGACCTTCGTGATGACCGCCGAAACCAGAACTTCCGGCCTGCTCTTGACAGACCGCAAAATCGCGACCTCCTGCCCGACCTTGAAATCCTTGATTTCCATCGCTTCCTCCTTGCCCGCATCGTGTCCTAAAGGACACTATTCAAAAAGAGCACACTTTTAGCGGCTGACAATACCTGCCAGCCGTTTTTAATATTTTTGCGCACCTGTTCAGGCGCGGAACTTCGCCTTATTCATCAGCTCGCTGTAGCTCTCGATCCGCTTTTCCCGAATCTGCTCACCGAATCGTTCCAAAAACAGCTCCCACAACTTTTCCTCGGACGCGGTGTACCGCTGCAGCTGCTGCGAGAAGGAAAGCCCTTACTCAGCGATAATGCGCTCTTTTTCTGCCGCTGGCACATAGCTTTTCCCATACCGACCCTTGCCGAAGAGCCAATGCTCTATGCGGTAGACATCCATCAGGCTCGGCCTGTCCCGCATGACGCGGATGGCACAGGTACGCATGTTCGGTTTTCCCGACGGCAGTTTCTTGTCGAGCTGATAGACGCGCCCATCCACTGCCGTATAGGCCGGTGTCTGGGCCTTGAGGCGCTGCGAATTAGAGTGCGCGAGCATAGCTTTTTCCTGCTTTTCCATCGCTGTTTTCTCTCCTCCTTTGCGAGTATATTATACCATATTTTGGGAATTTTCTCAATGTACACTTTGCTGAAAATGCGCAAAACAAAGGAAAATCCCGTATGTCGGCAACTTGCCGCACAATGGCCCACATCGTTTTATGGCACGGAATTTGCTGCAGGCCGTGCCCGCTCTCCGACAGGCTTCCGCAAAACCAAACGGATTTGCCCGCCATGATGAATGGCATCCGGCTTTGGCGTAGCGGCGCACCGCGCACACGGCCGCAAATTTGCGCTGTGAGGCCGGTGCTTTGGAGCGGGGGGGTCGTATACCCGGCGCGTACAAAAACGCAAAACAGGCGCAAAAATCCGGGCGTTCCGGCGATTTTGGGTTGTTTTTCGTGTGGAAGGCTCCCAAAAGGGCATAGTACGCCCTCGGAAAACGGGCGGCGTTGTGGTTCGGGGCAAGAGGCGTAGCCTCTGCCGGGCTAAAAACACTGCCGGTGCATCGCCGGACGGTTCCAAACGATGGCCATTCTCGCTATATCTCTAATAGCATAGCGCTGTTGCCGGTCACGCAGATTCCTCCCGTAAAATCCAAGAACCCCGATGTTTCTTGCGGAATAGCGTTCCGTGTGCATTTCACGCTTTGCGCACACCTTCGGCGGGTTCATATATCACCCATTAGCATAGCTGCGGAAAAGGCGTATTGCAGGGGCTTTCAGCTGCCGAGGCGCTGCCGATCCATTCCACACGAGCAGCGTTCAATCTATAATAGCGTTTTGCGAGGTTGCGGATGCAGATACTGCACTTGCGGGCCAGACGTTCCTTGGCACGCCGCACGCGCTGCACAGCAAGAACAGCCAGCCGGCGTGATTCTGACATTGGCTTTCGGCTTGATTTTTTCTGGGGTTTGGACGCGGCCTGTGTGCCGCCTGCTCCGGCTCCCCCATTTTTGTCATCGTCATCCTTATCCTTGGTCTTTTCCGCCCTTTTTGCACGGGCCTGCTCTTTCGCCAGAGCGTTTCGCGCCTCCTGCACCTCGCGCAGCAGATTGTTGCGGCGGATGCGCCGCGTCACGGATTCACGGGCCATACCGAGTTTCTCCCCGATTTCCCGGTGCAGCTTGCCCTGCGCCAGCATTTCCACGATGGCGGTATCCAGAGCCGCGTCCCGTTCGGAGCGGAGCATCCCGGACTTGCTCTTGCGGCGCAGATCTTCTTCGTGGCCGAGCAGACGCTTGAGCTGCTTTTGCTCCGCCACGGTGATCTGCAAGTCAGAGATCACGCGATTTCTGCTCACAGAGGTTCTGTCGTAGCGCGCACTTGCACGCAGCCCGGAAATTCGCTGTTCCAGCATCTCCGGCGTCATTGGATGGCGCATCAGCGCATCAGCAGCTCTCACGGCCTCAGCGGCGGGCGCATCCCCGTCGCGCTTGTAGGAGATCTTCAGCACGCTGTAGACATAGATATAGAACAGCAGACGCTGCTGCATCTCGGCAGAAAACTCCCCTTTGCGCAGCTGCACCAGTTTCAGGAGATCTTCTGCGACTTCCCCATAGTACGCAGGCATCATCCCGACCGTCTGACTCGCACGCGCCGAACTCATTGGCCGACCGCACTTCGTTGTGACAGCTGGTTCCGCATCCACAATCAGGTCTTCGTCCCAGCCGCCGCTGCGGAGCCATTGATAGCTCGGCGCATTTACGATAAACGGCTTGGGCTGCTCATCCGCAGGCACCTGCAGCGTCCCGCCGTCAATAAGCTGCTGAGTATGATACCATGTGGGCCGATGGGCGGGGTCAGGGTAATACTTAGCGGCAATAGCGGAATATGCCCGCATATAATATGCCCGGCGCAGCGCGTTGTACATGGCATCCCACGAGGTCGGCTGCTTCTGGCTGTGCAGAAGTTTTTTGCCATTGACCGGCAAATCGACCGTCTCACACACGCCCAGCCGCACCGAGGCAGCGCCAAACTGGCCGAACATCTCGCACAGGCAGTTTTGCAGCACGTTCCACACCGGCAGGAAATTCGCCGGTTTCTGCTCTTTCAAATACCAGACCGCCTGCAGCCCGCGATGTGTTTCCACCATCTGCGTCGGGACTGGCAGCCCGTTCTTCTTGCATTTCGCCAGCACCTCGTCTTTCACGGCGCTCTGGTTCCTGTTCTGGTATCCTCTGGTAAACTTCCAATCCATACGCACGGAGAATCCGCACAGATCCAGCAGCGAATCCGGGGCGCAGTGCAGACTATTAAAATCGTTCAGCGTGATTCCGACCACATCCCGCCCGGCGACATAGCGCAGGGTTTCTTCCTCGGCACAGTGCCGCAGATAGTTCACCCCGAAGTATTCCCGCACCTCGTTGCGCCCGTCCTCATCCGAGGCCACCGCGTAGACCGCAGACTCCGCACCGGCCGCCGCCGCGCGTTTTTGCGCCGTTTCGTTGAGCCACTGGCGTTCCATGCGCTTTTGCGGCGTCCCGCTCTTGCCGCGCTGGTAGTCCACGCCAAAAATGGACGATGCTTTCGCTGCGCTGCTGACAAAGCTGTTTGTAAATGTTGCCTTTTTCATGGTACTTTCCCTTTCTTCTCTCGTTCGATTTTGTTCGGCAATGACCGGTCGGCGAAATAAAAAATGCCGCCAAGCCCTCTCGGTACTCAGCGGCAGAAAACACACAATTCGCTCTTGACAAATTCTGGCAAAGCCCCTATGATATGCACAAGGGATTCGTCCTGACAAATTGACTTTCGTTTTCTGCTGCTGCTTGCTGAGGTTGATTTGTCGCCGGTTGAGCGCCGCTGATGCTCTCCGGCTGCCGTTCCAGCATGGGGATGCTGGGGCGGCTTTTCTTTTGTCTTCAAAGTTTAACGGCTTTGCACAGAAAAGCAAGCCGATTTTACCATTTTTTGGTATCTCTCATAGTCTATCGGATTTTCCCTCGCGATACAAGACACATATTGCGCACTTGTCCCACCGTTTGGCCAGATATTGCGCACTTTTGCGAATCGGCTACATGTTGCGGTTTCAATTCCTGATTTTAGCCACATATTGCGGTTTGTTGTTTGGACAGATATTGTGCCCTGCTTTCAAAAACGGCCACATCTTGTGGTTTTAGCTCTTGACATGGCGCCGTGCGTCCCTCTGAAATCGGACACTTCTTGCGGTTTGTCCGAATGTTGCGCCAAAGAAAAAGCCGGGGCGCAAAAGTCCCGGCTCTCCTTTGGAGAGGGTCTTGCTCGCAGTTAATCGTGGGATTCCCTGCACTGCAGGTAGTTCACCGTGGGCCGCCATTCGGATAGGACGAGCGTATCGGGCGCGCGCAGGCAGACAAAATCCCCGCCGCCAACATGCTTGCAATCGCTGCACAGCGCGGGGTTGCAGATCCTGCTCTCCCCGTTGTCCCGCCTCTTTTGGAACCTGTCGTCTTCCATGTTGGTGTACCTCCTCTATCTCCACTTTATCGGCTTTGCACAGGAAAGCAAGACCCGCCGGTACTGCGCCGTAACGCTCACTTTTTCCTTGGATACGCCCCGCTCAGGCTGCGCAGAGCCTTGTCGATGCTATTGCTTTTGGCATCGGCCCCGCGCGCCATTCGCTGTGCTTGTTCCTCCCATGTCTCCCCTCGCCGGTTGCGGATCCCCTCATCCCGGATTTTCTCCTCGCTCCCCGCGCCGTTCCAGTCTCCCAGCACGTCCCGGCAGGCGAAGCACACCCTATCTGCAGTTCCCACCTCCGCGTCAAATTCTTTTCCACATCCCGCACATTTTCGTATCGCAAGCACGTTTTCTCCTCCTTTTGGTTGTTGGATATGTACCCGGCTGCGCTTTTGTCAGCCGGTTTCTCCGGGGCGCTCCGTTACGTCCCTTTTTCTTTTCTCTTTTCCTCTCCTGCTGCGCCCCTGCGCTGTGCCGATTCCTCCGTGGCCCATCATCTGATTGACTGCGGGTTGGGGTACGGAAGTAATCAGTGTGAATCACGGGGAACGGGAAAGGATACTCTGTTTTTCTCTGATATTGCCCTCAGCCCTGCTGCTCGGCGGCAAGGTATCCGTAATGCGTGAGCGGGTTTTCCCCGTCCATCCGCACCCCGGCCTCGTCATACCGGTGGAACGGGATTGGCTTCGCGTCAAAATCTCTCATGCTTTCCACGATTGGCCCAAGCACCCGGCTGATACCCTCTCCGGTGCCCCTCTCACATATCACATGGACGCTTTCCCCTTTTGCCGCATGGTACGCCAGTTCCTCGAACGACAACACCGGGAAAAGGACGGTTTTTCCCCTCTCTCCCTCCTCGTAGGACTCAAGGTACCCGTTGCTGCGCAAAACCGTATAGTGGCCGTGTTCCGACAGCCACTGCTCTTTCATCCGTTCGACAAGAGTAAATGGCAGGCAGGCAGTGCGGTGCAGCAGGTCTACCCCCAATGTGTTTGCGGGAATCAGGTACGTCCGGGTGAAGTGCCGGTGCAGGTTTTCCAACGACAACAGATTCTTTGTCACCGGATTGGGTACCCGTTGGTTATCTGCCACACCCCATTTGGTCCCTCTGTAAATCTTTGGGAGCATCGCGTCGGATTTCCCGATTACAATGGCTGATACGTTTTGGAGCACCCCTTTTCGCTCTTGCGTACTGAACGAGCCGCAGGCATTCAGAACCGACATAAGCCCATTCAGGAGCGCCATTTCCGGGTGTTCCGGGAACCGCATCAGTTTGTCCAGCGTGTTGTAGACGATGAACAGGCCCTTGCTGTTGAGGATAATCCCCACATAGCGGCTGCCGGTGCTGGTTACTTCCTCCTGTGCAAAACCGCTGTTTTTGATGCTGCGGGACACATCGTCAGATTGAAAGAACAGGCCGTTGCCGAGAAAATCACCGGCAAAGAAAGCATTGCCTTGATCTGTTGCGCAAAGCACGTCGCTAAAAGAGATGCCGTGCTCTGCTGCTGGAACGATGCCAGCCGCCCGACAGAGGCTCCTTGCCGTTTCCCGCCGTTCAAATCGACGTTTGCCCTCGGTGTCCGCATTGACTGTTGCCGCCCGTCTTTGCGCCTTGTCCAGACCGTCACCAGCCACGGAACGGATATAGCGCGTCCCCTCTTTTGTCAGCCGAATCGCCCGACATTTTGCCACGGTGGTACATTCCACATAACCATGCACAAGGGCCGTCCGTACAGCACGGGTCAGGCACTGATACGGCATATCCGGTAAGGCCACGGAAAGCTGCTTCCTCTTGATGTACGGCACAGTGAAAAGATAGGCCAGCAGCTTCTGCTCGTTTGTCATTGTCTTGCGCATAGATAATCCCTACCCTCGCTTGAATTTGAATCGTCCCAGTGGGACGAACCCCGTAAAATCGAGCCTTTGCGCCGCGTCGGAAGTACCGCAAACTGTAACAAAAATCCGTGCGCTTTTTTGCACGCCAAAAAATGTTACTGTTTTGCAGCGGGTACCCAGTGATGAAGTTCCTGCTCCTGACACAATATTACCTCGACAAAAGGCCCCGTCTCATCCTCTACTGCGGTGTATACGAAACTCATATTCCGGTATCCGTCGCTCCTGCCTGTCACACGGCAGATCGCATTCGTGATTTCTCCTGTTTCCACGTTATTGTTGTCCACAAATACTGCGCGTTCCGTTTCGGGGCGCGGCGGAATGTGCCGCTTAAAGATGAGAAAATCCCGCCCGTTAGAAGCGGGAAAACAGCCGTTTTGGTACACATCGGCAAGCAGCGCATCCATCACAAGGCGCCCCACTTCCAGCCGGATACGCAGTGCGGAATCACACGTTTTCTGTCGGCTGGCACTGTACCATGCACCTCGTTCGCCGGGCAAAATTTCAGGCAAAGTGACCGCCAGAACGGCGTGTTCCGGTCTTGCGACAGCGCAGATGTCCGGTGGGATCTGCAGTGGTTTTTCCGGGAAAACGTAGCCCAGAGGTGGCCCTGCGCGCCGCGAAAATTCCTGCCGAATCTCCGCTTCCGTTCGCAAAAGCGCGTCGGAAATCGCGTTCAAGTCGGTATCATAGAGGCGGGAAAGTGGTGTGTCGGGCGCCTTTTTTTGCAGTTTTTGAATGGCGATTTCCAGCTTTTCAGTAACATCTCCAACGGTGTGGGGGCTTTCCATTCGCCGTCCCGGAGCCGGGGCAGCAGGGGCTTCCTGCTCATATTGAGCCATCATTTCCTCTGTGAACCCGGCCCCGAAACCACCTTTCTTATACAACCGGGACACCGTTCCAAACCTCGTCATCCGGCACAGCTTCAGTTACGGCGAGATCCCAGTCGTCGTCCACCGTGCAGAAAAACTTGATGCCGCATTCGGAAATAAGGCTTCGATTCGCCCCCGGCGCAAGGATTGCGACCCGGCGCGTAACCGGCCGCATTTCCTGCTGAATCCCTGTGCTGCGAATCATATCGGACAAAAGCAGTTCCTCGCCCCTCTTAAATTCGCAGACATAGTAGGCATGGCCGTCCTCGCAGAAATTCAGCAGCCACGGGTGCAGCTTGGGCAGGGAAAACGCTCTGCTCTCCGGCAAAAACTCGCACGCAACGCGGAACGCGCGGCACTGCTGCATAATCTTGCTGTTCATGGTAAGGTCGTTGTAACGGGCCAGCCCCTCGTTTGTCGCGTAACACACCGGTTTTTTCTTCGCGTACTGCCGGCACGCGTTGTAGATGGTTTCCCGCGCCCGGTTCGGCGTCATGTCAAACCGGCGCATCAGGTACTCGATCATCAGTTTGTCAGGGATGATCGGGATCACGCTCAGTAGATCTTTGATGTCCTCATTGTGAATTGCAGCCATTCTTTCTTCCTCCGATTTTTGTCTGTTTTGTTCAAAATGCACATTGTACATTTTGCGGTGTTGATTGCTTATAAAGCGCCGTCATATGGGCGTTTCTCCGGTGGTGTAAAACGTGCGTTTTCCCGCATTGGAGCGCCGGATTGCACGTTTTTTTCGTCGCTGGCTATGCCGTGTCAGGCGCCGGGTGGTGGAAAAGGTACATTTCCCCGTCCGGAACCCGCCCGGCGGGCTTTACAAAGGCTTTCGAGAGCATTTGTAAAACGTACATTTCACCCGTTTTTCTCTTTTGCGGCCCGAATCGCCTGCCCTCGGTGGTACATCTCGTTTGCGTCGGTTGTGATGGCGTGTTTTTCATACGGTGACGCCAGAAATTCCACAAACAGCTTGCCGCCGGACGACGCCACAAACCCATGCCCCGTCTGCAGCTTGATGATGTTGTCGATTTCCGCGTCCGTCAGCTGCACGGCCTCCTGCAGCATATATGCCTCGTTCGGCTGCAGGTGCATGACGATTTTTGTGTCTGCGTTGCCGATGACTGCCTTGCCGTATTTGCCGTTTTCAAACTCAAAGAACTGCGAAACGTCTTGCGTCATTGCAAAAGCACTGCCGCCATAGGCGCGGATCGTGCGGAAAATTTCCACGACATCCTCTGCTGCGCGCCGGTTGGAATCCGTTCCGATCAGTTTCCAGCACTCGTCGATGAAAACGGCCTTGCGTTTGGTGCGGTCTTCCTTGATTTTGCTCCAAACGAAATCCAGCACAATGAACATGGATAGAACCAGCAGGTCGCCTTTCAGGCCGTTAAAGTCGAACACGATATATTTCGAGTCGAGGTCAATGTTGGTCGGCCGGTTATACGCCGCGAGTGAACCGTTGATGAGCGGGCTGAGGATGTTGCGCACACGGTGCAGCTCCTCCACACCGGCCATTTCCTCGTACAGGTCTCCGAGCAGCGGCATCTTTTTATACTCGTGCGTCACCGCGTCGAACAGTGAATCGTTGTCGGTCGTGATGCCGAACCGCCCGTACAGACTGTACAGGCAGGTATCCAGCAGCTGTTCTTCCTCCTGCGTCAGGTCGCGGACGACAAGGCCAAGGAATGTTTTGACGGTGTGGATTTTCTTCGTGAGCAGTGCTCCCCTATCCGTATACCCCTCCATCCGCATCAAATCCTCGTCGTCCGGGACGCGGATGTCCATGATATTGATGTTGTTGTACGCAGACGGGTCCATGCTCACGAATTGTCCGCCTACCGCATTGCAGCCGCCCATGTAGTCCTCCCGGCCCTTCAGCGGCGCGATGACGAACGTTTGCACATTCATCAAACTAAGCCGCAACGCAAACAGCTGGGCAGTGAACGTTTTGCCGGAACCGGTTGCCCCGATGATGACGGCGTTTGCGTTTGGGTGCGCTGTCGTGTCGAACATATCAATGGACACCAACGAGTTGTTGTGCTTGTTGGTGCCGACCATGATACCTTCCGGGTCTTGCATCTCATAGGAGATGAACGGATAACAGGAGCTGGCTCCGGACGTCAGGACGTTGCGGCGTGCTTTTCGCTCCACGTCTTTGTGCAGCATACAGACGGGAACCATACTGGCAAAGCATTCCTCCATCATAAAAGTCGCCCTGCGGATTATCATGCCCTGTCCCTTTACGCGCTTTTCCAGCTCTCGGTATTTGTATTCCAACTCGTCAAGGCTGTCTGCAACTACCGTGAGCAGAGTGGACAGATAATAGAAATCCTCGCCGCCGGACAAGCCGAGCATCATATATTCGCCGGAGGAAATCGTGTCCAGCCGCTGGTGATAATCGCTGTCCGTATCATGGCTTTCGGACGCCGACGCGCGTTTGAGTTTCACCTGCATACCGATTTTGTTATAGATATTCTCCTTGGGGATCTTCGTCAGGAAAATATCCACGTCCACGCCTTCGCTCGCGTTGATGAACAGCGACATCCAGCCGGCATACACGCGCTGGCTGTAGCCGTAGCTGGGAATGTACGCAAAAGTGTAGAACTTATCGTCCACCACAACGTGCTTGTGGTGCGTGAAGTCGATCCATGCCGGTGCAAAAAACTCTGTTGCGTTGATGGATGGCAGCTCATCCGGGGATTCTCTCATATATCCATTCAGGATTTCCTCGATATGCTCCGAAAATGGCACCGTTTCGCTCTTGTGTCGGCAAAGAATCTGATAAAACGCCGCGTGCAGACCGTCGTCCGTTTCGCAGGCGGGTAAAAAGATGTTTCCAGCCTGTTCCATATAGCTTTTTACGCGGGCGGCCACGCTGTTCAAGTCGGCGCAGACCATATCGAAATCCGTGCCGTCGTTCCCGATGGTTTTCTGAAATTCAAGAATGATGAAGAACCGGCGCGAGATTCCGACGCCAAGCGCCGTTTTGCGCAGAAGTTCAATATACGCCTCCAGCATTTTTTGCCGGCGCTCATCCGTCTCCTTGTCATGGATTTCTTTGACGGTGGAAATCATGGATTCGACGTCGGCTTTCTTTGAGATTGCCTTGAATTGGATGTTCACCGAAACCGCCTGCAGCATTGAGGCAAAGGTGGAAATCAGCCGTTCCTGGCTTTCCGGTTCCATATACATGAAGTTGACTGGCTTAAATTCCAGCAGCTTTACATACCGGCCGTCCTTGGTGATTACAACGCCGTTCAAAATATCCTTGACAGGCAGGATGTCCTGCGTGCTCTGAATGATGCGATAGTGCAGCTCCGTAGCACGGCGTTCCTCCGCAATCCGGGCTTTTTCCGCATTCTCGACGGCCTTTCTCTCTTTGCGCGTCAATTTTCCCTGCGCCTTTTTATTCATCGCTTTTCTCCCCTTTCTTAGCCCTGCTCCGGCGCGGCCGTTTCGGCGTCACGGCCGGTTCCACGCCGGCCAGAGCGTCTTTCTTCCTCTGCGCTTCTTCCAGCGCTGCCTTGATACGGGCCTCATTTTTCAAACGCTCCTCGTTTTGGCTGCGTTTTGTTTCCGCAATACGGGCGCGTGCTTCCAGTGTGAGCCGTTTGCGGGCCTCTTTGCGTTCACTGCGCGGCAGCGACTTGACAAATGCGGCGTCCTGCTTTTTGCGCTCTTTTTCGAGTTTCCTTGTTTCCCGCGCTTCGGCTTTCAGCTCGGCACGGGTCTTAAGCGCTTTGGGCTTTTCCACAAAACCCTCGT
>ERZ1106929.2386-NODE-2386-length-12807-cov-2.713770_pt1 | contig 12807 bp, 9 predicted proteins | sample MGYA00403662_ERZ1106929 | MGnify/ENA primary metagenome ERZ1106929 (study PRJEB35170, sample SAMEA104062442) | human gut metagenome | biome: human gut; feature: human-associated habitat; material: faeces | place: Denmark | collected 2013-02-20 ... | reverse complement strand
AGCGGACGGCGGAGCCGGAGAATGGTCATATCCACTTCGGCATCCCGGGCCACTGCGGAGCCGGAATAGTTCAGCGTAAGAATGGTGGAAGCCGGTGCGCGGATGATGAAATGGGACGATCCGCAGGCACTGGAACCATCGGCGTTGGTCGCGAAATACACCCCGGTTTCCAGGTGTGCCGTTCCGTTATAGCTGGGTGTGACCTGCATATAATTCGGCGTGGAGAACAGCCCGGATACCTTGTAGGAGATCAGGTAATAGCCCGGCTCCAGCCCGATGTGCTCCGGGTCGGACAAGGTGATGTTGCCGGTGGTATCCGGAACCGACTGCACCAGCGGAATCAGCGAATTCTGCTGCAGGGAGTATTCAGCGTTGTGGAAGGACGCAAATACATTGTCCGGGACATCCACCGAGGGCCCGGTTGGCCCGGTTGGCCCGGTGGGGCCCGGAGCCCCGGGTTCCCCTGAAGATCCTGCCGGACCAGTCGGGCCGGTGGCTCCAGGTGCCCCGGCAGGACCGGTGGGCCCGGCTGTTCCGGTTGCGCCCGTGGGACCAGTGGCCCCCGCAGCCCCGGTGGGACCGGTCGGCCCTGCCGCACCCGCAGGCCCGGCAGCTCCAGCAAGGCCGGTCGCTCCGGTGGGACCGGTTGCCCCGGTCGGCCCGGGGAGCCCCAGCCGTCCGGCGGGTCCCGGAGGTCTGGTCACGCCGGTGGGACCGGTTGGGCCAGTGGGGCCTGCCATGCCTGTGGGCCCCATAGCTCCGGTGGGGCCGGTCGCTCCGATAGGGCCAGCCGGGCCGGTTACACCTGCTGCCCCTGTGGGACCAGTGGCGCCGGTAAGTCCGGCAGCTCCAGTCGGCCCGGTTGCGCCTGTGGGGCCGGGGAATCCGAGCCTGCCTGCAGGTCCCGGTGGACCAGTGGGGCCAGTGGGTCCGGTCGGGCCAGTGGGAGCGTTGTATGGCCCGGAGGGGTGCAGAGGGGCACAGTACGGGCAGTCAGGACAGTGCCTGTTGCAATAGAACATGATGGTTCCTCCTTTCCAGACAGTCACATTCCATTCTATTCCGGATGGGAGAAAGGCATTCATGCCGAAAAGCAGCTTATCACCCAAAATAAAGAAGCGCCGGTGCAGATACCGACGCTTTTTTTGAGTAAAGGAGGATCAGGAGTTGGCAGCCTCGTCCATAACAGCCTGCTTTCTGTTTTCCAGAGCCTGCAGGTCGATGGCATCGGACTTCAGACGGATCAGAGCGATTACAACGCAGACAACGCACATGGCAACAACCAGCAGCATACCGGTCAGATCCATGGTAACGAACAGGTTGTAGGCAACGATCAGGTCGCAGATACCAGCGATGACGCAGAGCACATTGAAGACGGGAGTGGGCATGTGGATGACACTTTCATTCCACTGCTTGGGGAACTTCTTGACGATCTTGATCAGCGAGATATTCTGCGCGAAGCACATGAGCATCGACGGAATCATGGTCAGCGAAACGATGGAATCCAGGCTGAATCCGAAGATGATCGGCAGAATGGAGAACAGATAGAAGGTGAGCTGAATCACCCAGGGATAACCGCTCTTGGTGGTCTTTTTGAAGAAGTCAGGCAGCCAGCCGTCCTGTGCAACCCGCATTGCCGGGTAACGCATCATGGCGATACCGCTGATCAGCGAGGTGGCGATGGCAAATACCGCGCCGCCGATGATGAAGATCACATAGAGCCAGTTGGGGAAGATGGCCTGGGCAACCAGAGCCAGGTTCTTGTTTGCGACCTGTTCGATGGGGAGAACACCGGCAGCAACCACAGCCATCAGACCGTAGATCAGAGCCAGGCAGACTGTGATGAGCAGTACGCCCAGCGGGATAGTGCGCTTGGAGTTCTTGGTGACCGACATCATGGCGATGGGGGACATGGTAGTACCCTGGCAGGCGAAGGCCATGATGGACAGGGATACGATGAAGCCGGAAGCACCGCCGGCGAACATGCCGTCCAGATCAAAGAAGCCGGGCTGAACCTTGGGCAGGCCCATGATAACGAACAGGGCGATGGATGCGATCAGAACGACTGTCATCACATTGTTGATCTTGGAAACGAAGCTGGAGCCCTTGATGGTGGCGGCAAAGAACAGGGTGATGATGCCGACACCGACCAGCTTGGTGTATTCGCCGATGACCGGGAATACCATGGAGGCGTAGTCCGCGATGGCGCCGCCGTACATGGCGAAGCCGATACCGCCCATCATGGTAAATATGGCGCTTACACCGGTAAGGGTGGGATTGAAGAGCATAGCCTTCATATCATAGTCGCCGCCCTCGAGGACGAACATGGAGCTCATAACCACATGGAAGAAATACGCCGTGAGCATGAACAGACAGCCGAAGGCGACAGAGATGAAGATGGAACGACCGGTAGCAGCAATACCGGAGCCCATCATGACGAAGATACCAGAACCGATGGCACCTCCGAGGCCCAGACAGAAGATGTCAAACAGGCCAAGTTGTTTACTTTCCTTACATAGAACCTCCTTCAGTATAAAACACAGCCCGAAAGCTGTATGAAGCAGCAAAATCACAGATTGTAAGAACAATACAGGAATAGAAGGATTTAGCATTTCTAACTATCTGACATTATAGAACTATTTATGAAAAATTCAATAAATATTCGCGAATTTTGGATATATATACGAAATAGGAATTGCAAATTTTGCTATAATACTACTTTACATTGCGGGAATTTTGTTTTCTGCCCGAAAAAAGATATGGAAGCATATAATACATAAATCACCCTTTTGCTTTGCAAAAGAAAAAGTCCCGCCGTGGAGCGGGACTTTTGTTTCTGGAATCCGGGTCAGCGGAATGGGGATCAGCCCTTGTAGACTACGCCGTCCTTCATGACAAAGGAGCAGTTTGCCATCACCTTGATGTCGTCCATGGGAGAGGCATCAAAGGCAACAATATCAGCCAGCTTGCCGGCTTCGATGGTACCGATCTGCTTATCCATCTTCATCATTTCAGCGTTGATGCGGGTGGCAGCCTGGAGAATGTACTCGGTGGTGAAGCCAGCCTTCTTCATCAGTTCGAATTCAAAGGCCTGTTCGCCGTGCCGGTTAAAGGGAGTACCGGTATCAGTACCGAAGCCGATCTTGACGCCCTTTGCCATGCACTTCTTCAGGTTCTCGTAGTGGTTTTCCAGGCAGCGCTCTGCCTTCTCCACAGCCCAGGCGGGGATACCGGAGGCAACGCCGTTGACTACGATGTTGTGGGCGGCAATAATGGTGGGGATCAGGTAGGTGCCATGCTCTGCCATCATGTCCATGCATTCCTCGTCCATGAGCATGCCGTGCTCGATGGAGGTGATGCCGGCCCGGACAGCGATTTTGATGCCCTCAGCGCCATGGGCATGGGCAGAGGTGATCTTGCCCTTGGAGGCAGCCACATCAATGATAGCCTTCATCTCCTCATAGGTCAGCTCGGGAGCGCCGGGCTCATCGCCGAAGGACATTACGCCGCCGGTTGCCATGATCTTGATCTGGTCAGCGCCATACTTGAAAGCGGTACGGGCAGCCTTGCGTCCGGCATCCGGACCGTCGATGATCTGACCGAAGGCATGCTTGCCGGTTACGCAGGGCAGGAAGTGGGAGTCGGCATGACCGCCGGTGCCTCCGATGGCCTCACCGGAGCAGGAGATGCGGGGGCCAACGATCTTGCCGGCATTGATGGCATCCCGGACAGCCACATCAGAATAGCCCTGGGCGCCTTCATCACGCAGGGTGGTGAAGCCAGCCATCAGGTCACGCTGGGCATAGATCATGGAGTTGATGGCTGCAGTAGCGTCGCTGGTGACAGCATACTGCATGGAAGCCTCACCGTTCATGTTGATGTGCACATGGGCATCGATCAGGCCAGGCATTACAAACTTGCCCGAGAGATCGATCACTTCAGCGTCCTTGCAGCATACATCAGCAGCAGGAGCCACTTCTGTGATCTTGTTTCCGTCAATGACAACGGCAATGTCCTTGAGAACCTTACCGGTATTGGAATCGAAGAACTGACCGCATTTGATTACTTTTTTCATGATATGGATTCTCCTTTTCAAAACAGGGAAACCGCACAGCTGCAGTTTCCCTGAAATTTGTGGTATTGAATTTTAGAAGATAAGCGGGGTAATGATGCCGGCGAATATTACCGAAGCAATGGATACTGTTGTGAAACCGCCAACCAGCATTCTGGGGAGCAGTACATTGGAAACAGCAGCCTTTTCCTCCGAAGAGGCGCTCAGGGCATTGACTACATCATCGGTAACGATCTGAGTACCGGGGTAGCCCATCAGAGCGCACATACCGATCGCGATCGACATGTAAACCGAGTAGCCCAGGAATTTACCGGCGATGATCGAGAAGATGGCAATACCGATGGCACCGAATACCAGGGTACCTACCAGCGGGATCACCATGTCCAGCAGGGCTTCGGGAGTAACCGAAGTGAAGCTGTTGGGAGTCAGCGAGTAGAGGCACAGCATGGTAAAGCCATACAGGCCGGCCTTCTGGAGGCCGTTCTTAACCAGGAAGCCAACTTCACCAAAGACGATACCGAACAGCAGGTAAGCTACATTGGGGTTCAGGTAGTAGTTGGTGGGGTTGGAACCGGGGATAATGGTCAGGTTGGAGATGAGGTAAGCAATGACTGCAATGATTGCAACACGCATGGTGATGATAGCAGTGGTCTGGTACTGAACCGGACCATCACCCATCAGATGGATGCTGAACTTCTTTTTCTTTTCAGTGTCCATCATCACATCGGAAGGACCAATGGCAAGCAGGTGCTTGTTGTTGAGCAGACGCTCGGATTCCTTCTTGAGCATGAAGGACGAAACGGGCATACCAATGAACATCTGGAAGGATACAACCAGCATGGCAAAGGCGCCATATTCCGGCTTGCCGGCTGCGACAGCCGCTTCATTGGTGATGATCGCCGCGATGGTACCGCCGGCGATGGGAGAGGAGGCGCTAAGAGCGTACTCTCTTGTGAACAGCATGCTGCTCACTGTAAAGGAGATCAGTGCCAGACCAACGAGACCGATTAGAGCGATGGCCACTGTCTTCCATTCCGAGAGCAACTGGGAAATACTGATCGATGTACCGAGGTTGACCAGCAGCAGCGGAATCATAAATGCTGTCAGCATGGTCGGCATCCCGGTGGACGCGACCGAGTCTGTGGGAATGATGCCGGTCCAATATCCTGCGATGTACACGACAGCCGCAATAATAATTCCAGATATCAGACCTTTGGTTTTGTATGAGACTACGTCTCCCACTGCGAATACAATCAGAAACACAGTCAGGGAGAAAAGTGGTGTCCACAAGTTTTCCATCTCATAACCTCCTTCAAAAAAGATTTTCTTACACTATATCACTAAAGCGTGGGTTTGTCACTATCTTTTTTCATACTTTGGTAACATTTTGTACCTACGCACGATTTACATCGCTAAAGTTAAAAATGCTTGTGCAAAATGTAGAAAATTTGACAGAACAAGCCAAATGTACCAAAAACTTTTATTTGCGAAAATGATTATAAGATATGCGGACCAGCAATGGGTATCCATAAGTTTTATGAATAGCAGCTATTGTCAGAGGTGCGTTCCTGCATGAAATACGGGCCGGAAGGTGCTTTTTCAGGGAGATTCTGCATGATTTCCGGCAAACTGAACAAATCCAGGGCAATAAAAAAGACCCCCAAAGGGAGGTCTGTTTCAGAAATGCTATTCAGCGGGGTCCGGTTCCATCCGGCTTTCACGCCCGAAGCGGAACTCGTACCACAGCAGCGGCACCAGGACCAGCCCGGCATAGAGGGCAAAGGCCAGCCCCGCTGTGAGCGGGAAGGAGAAGGCGGTCAGGGCGGTCATATCGCTGTGATAGGCGCCGACAGTGATGCTCAGCAGGACTGCGCTCACCATCAGAGTGTTGACCATCAGACCCCGGCCCCGTTCCTGCTGGGCGGCCCGCAGAGCCATGGCCCAGTCGGCGGCGGAATCAGCGGGATGCCGTTCCATGGCGGCAAAGATGGCGGTAATGTCATAGACCGCAAAGACTACCAGCGAGAGGGCTGCCAGAATGGTGCTGAAGTCAAATACCACACCCACCAGAGCAGAGAGCGCGCACATTCCCAGCAGGCTGAACAGGATGCCGAGCATTCCGGCAGCGGCGGCAGAGGAGCTCTGGAGCCGGCGGCAGCGCAGCAGCAGATACAGCGCCGAGATGCCCAGCAGGACGATCAGGCAGAGCAGATAGTCCACTGTGGAGCGCACGGCGGTACCCCGGCTCTGGGAGATGCCGGCGGTGGTCTGGAAGGTCCAGCCGGGGAAGCTGTTGATCAGGGCATAGGTCAGATCCTGGAAGTCATCGTATGGGATCTCGTCGGTGGGGTCCAGCCGCAGCTGGAGCAGCCACAGGTTCTCCTGGGCCGAGGACGGGACCAGGGAACCCTCCACAGGGAGCCCCAGGGTGTCCGAAGCGGTCTGGATCAGTGAGGACTCAGCGAGCTGTTGCTCCTCCTCGTCGTTGAAAACGGCATGGATGCGGTATTCCAGCCCAACGCCGCCTCCCAGGGCCGGGGAGATCTCCGGCGGCAGGAGCAGCAGCACCGCAGCCAGGAGCAGGACGAACAGTCCGGTGAACGCAAAGATTTTCCGGCGATTCCGGGTCAGATCAATCATGGCGGACACCTCCATACAGCACCGGGTCACGCAGGGCCGGATATTTGGTCAGGGACCGCATCATGGAATGGGCGATCCAGTTGCAGGAAATATAGTTTGCGGCGATGCCAGCCAGCACAGCATATAAGAAGGAGTGCAGCGACTGGGCAGCCACAGTCTGCTGTCCCTGGAGCAGACCAGCCAGGGTCTGGGCAGGGGTCAGCCAGGTGAGATCGGTGACAAATCCGCTCACCGCAGTCAGGAGCAGGATCAGCAGAAAGACCAGGGTGGTATGTCCGTCGAACAGGGTGGAATAGGTGCGCTTGAATCCGTGATTGACTGCGTAGTCCAGATTCCTGCCGCCCAGGAGTTCCGCCTTGATGTGTTCGGCGGTGTTGACGCTGGTATTGACTCCGAAGCCCATGGTGAGCAGGATGCCGAGCAGTCCCGACACGGTGAGCTGAACCGGCTGCACCAGCGGCACAAGACCGGTGAAAGCAGCCAGGGTGAGTTCCAGCTGAATGACCAGAGCCGTCAAGCCCACAGCGCCGGGCAGACGGTAGAGTGCGAGCATGAGCACAGCCAGCAGGATCAGCCCCAGACCGGCAGAGCGGCAGAGGGTGGTGAGTATCTGGCTGCCCTGGGCCGGGGAGATGACCGAGAAGTCCTCAGCGGTGAGGGACAGGAGCAGGGAACGGGCGTTGATTTCCGCAGCCAGACGGATGGCGGAATCAGCGGTGAATTCCCCGGTGATGACCGGCTCCACTGGTTCATTACGGGTGTAGATCACCGAGATGAGCTGGTTGTCCATCCAGACGGAGATATTGCGTCCGGCCTCAGCCAGCCGGGCAGCGGCGGCATCAAATTTGCTCTGACCGTCCTCAGTCAGGGAGAGCTGCACGGAAATGGTGTTGGTATCCCGGTCGCCGGAGGCCTGTGCGGAGACAATATCCTTTTCCTCCAGCAGGATTTCGCCGGTGGGACGGCCCTGTTCATCCGAGGCGATGCCGTCCCGGACAGTCAGGGCATTGCGGGAGGTGAGAACTGAAACGATCTCAGGGTAGTCGGACTGGGAAACGCCGGGCTGATTGGGGAAGCGCACCAGCAGGCGGTTCTCCTCCGAATCCACCGTGACTTCCGCATTCTGGATGCCGAGGTAGTCCAGCCGTTTCATCAGGACTTCCCGGGCATTGTCCAGGAGCTGCTGTTCCGCAGGAAGACCGGATTCGGGCTGCAGGGCCAGTTCCAGACCGCCGGTGAGATCACTGCCCAGATTGAGGTCATCCACGCCGCGGACAATGGTCCGGACTGTGTCGCCGTACTGGAAACGCAGTCCGTTCACAGTCAGAAGCCCGAACAGGAGCATTGCTCCGGCCCAGATGAAGATCCATGCTTTTTCCAGCTTTTTCATGCCTGCCTCCCAACTGCCGCAAAACCGGATCTGTCGGTATAAAAACAGGCAGGACCCGGTGCGGTGATTCTGTGAACATTATATTGTAACCATACCAAAAAGTCAATCGAACAGCCAGCTGCCATCCGGGCAGAAAAAAGCGTCTGCCATACCGGCAGACGCAGGAATTTCCCCATAAAAGGATCAGCCATGCAGACCATCGGACTGCAGCTGCATATTTTCCAGAACGATGTCATGGATCTCACCCAGGGAAGCACAGTATTCCAGTACCAGCCAGGGCTCATTGGTATGATAGTGGATCTTGATGAGATCCTCATCGCCTACCACCAGCAGGCAGTCGCCTTTGAAATGCTCCACAAAATAGTCGTAAATAGCATCTTCATCCAGACCGGTGCCTTCAATGAGCAGCTGGGTATCAAATTTGTATTCGATCATGGCAATACCTCCTTATTATAGAATGTAGAGTGCCTTCAGTATAGCATAACCGGGCATGGAAATCCATTCCCCCGGCATAAAAAACAGACGGCCCCCGGAAACCGGGAACCGTCTGGCTATGGAGATCTTACAGAATGATGTTGGTCTGGTGACCGTCCATCCACTGGGCAATGTTGTCAAAGACAATCTTGCAGCGGGCTTCCATCGACTCAGCCGAGGCAAAGGCCACATGGGGAGTTACGATGGTGTTCTTGCTGTGCAGCAGCGGGTGAGCGGGGTCCAGCGGAGGCTCGGTCTCAAAGACGTCAATGCCCGCGCCGCCGAGATAGCCGCTGTTGAGAGCATCTGCCAGGGCCTGGGAATCCACCACAGGACCACGGGCCGCGTTGATAAGCAGAGCGCCGGGCTTCATCTTGGCGATGGTGTCCTTGTTGATCATGCCGCGGGAGTCCTCATTGAGGGGGCAGTGCAGCGATACGATGTCCGAACGGGAGAGCAGTTCTTCCAGGGAGACGAACTCGATGTAATCGGGCTCATTGCCGCGGACATGGCGCTTGTTGCCGAGGATCTTGCAGCCGAAGGCATGGCAGAGCTCAGCGGTACGGGTACCGATGGCGCCGACACCGACAATGCCGACGGTCTTGCCCATGAGCTCCACACCTACCAGACCATCCTTGGTCTGACCGGCACGGCAGCGGGCTTCCACCTGGGGCACATTGCGCAGCAGAGCCAGCATCATGCAGAGGACGAGTTCCGACACAGCCTCATTGGAATAACCGGCGGCATTGGAAACCTTGACGCCCTTGGCCTTGGCAGCTTCCAGGTCCACATGATCCACACCGGTGAAGGCCACATCAATATACTTGAGGTTGGGGCAGGCGGAGATCACTTCCCCGGACAGGGGCATATTGGCGATCATAATGACATCGGCGTCCTTGGCACGCTCGATCTGTACCTTGGGATCGGTGTCCTTGGGATAGGCCTTGAAGGTGTGACCAGCATCGATCAGCGGCTTGGCACAGGCGTTCAGGACTTCATCCGGCACGCCCAGCGATTCGAGAAGTACAATATTCATGGCGGTTTGACATCCTCCTTGGAAAAATTTTGAGGTTCTGAGCTAATTATAACACAGCCGCCCCCGCCGTCAAGGGTGCAGCAGCCGGATCTGTGCCGTATCCGGACGGTTTTTTGTATTGCGGAATCAGGGCAGAAGCTCGATGCGGCTGGTGGCGATCCGTTCCTGGAATGCCCGGTCGTGTTCAATCAGGATCATGGTGGGGCAGCACTCCAGAATCAGATTTTCGATCTGCATACGGGAATAGAGGTCGATATAGTTGAGCGGCTCGTCCCATAGATAGAGATGGGCTTGTTCGCAGAGGCTTTTGGCGAGAAGCACCTTCTTCTTCTGACCGGCAGAGAGGGACTCCAGCGGCTTATCAAACTGGACCCGTTCAAAGTCCAGTTTGCGCAGCAGGGTGAGGAACCGGGTCAGATCCAGCTGGTGCTGTCGGGCAAAGTCCGAAAGACTGCCGGAGAGGTGCCCGGTATCCTGGGGCAGGCAGGAGAGGATCAGGCCGGAGCGCAGGGTGACAGTGCCGGTGTGGGCCAGGGGTTCACCCGCAAGCAGCCGGAGCAGGCTGCTCTTTCCGCTGCCGTTGGGGCCGGTGAGCAGCAGACGGTCGCCCTGTTGGATCTCAAAGCGCACCGGTTCACACACTGGTCTGCCATCGTAGCAGACAGCGGCGTCCTGGACGGTGAGCAATGTGCGGCTGTGGTAGGTCAGGGGCTGGATCAGCAGTTTTTCGGCGGTCTCCCGGTCCCGGAGCAGGGCAGACTTTTCCTCAATGGCATCCTGACGCCGGGCTTCAATGGATTTGGAGCGCTTCATCATCTTGGCAGCTTTATGCCCGATAAAGCCACGGTCCACCGGCCCGCTGCCGAACTTGGCGGATTCCGCCCGGTCCGACCAGTCCGAGGCTCTGCGTGCGGAGTCCCGGAGCCGCCGGATCTCTTTCTGAAGCCGCTGGGATTGTTCCTCTTCGGACTGCTGGCGGCGCTGGAAGTTTTCCAGCCAGTCGGAAAAACGACCGGCCTGTACCTCCACGCCGGAACGGTTCAGAGAGAGAATATGGTCGGTGCAGCTATCCAGGAATGCACGGTCGTGTGAGATGAGAATATAGCCTTTCTGGCGCTGCAGCCAGCGGCTGAGAATTTCCCGCCCGTGGGTATCCAGATGGTTGGTGGGCTCATCGATCAGCGGGAAGCAGCCCTCCCGGAGGAAGAGCGCTGCCAGCAGAACCTTGGTCTGTTCGCCGCCCGAGAGAGTGCGGAAGGGCTGCCAGAGCAGGTCAGGGGAGAGCTCCAGCTGCGCAAATTCCCGCAGAAACTGCCACTGGGCTGCCTCTGGAGCAATCTCATCCAGGACATCAGCGGTGAGCTGTTCCGGGTCTGGAACCGGACAGGGGAAGTATCCGAAGGACACCGAGGACTGGATTGATCCGGTATATTCGTATTCTCCCTGCAGCAGACGGAGCAGGGTAGTCTTACCCCGGCCATTGCGCCCGGTGAAGCCCAGCTTCCAGTCGGTGTCAATCTGAAAGCTGCAGTTTTCAAAAATATTGTGATAGCTGCCCGGATAGGCAAAGGTCAGGTTTTCCACTTTGATCATGGACATAGAGGAATGGCACCTCCGATCATAAAGGGGCCAGCCGCGCAAAAAAGCCGCAGGAACAACGATTCCTGCGGCTCGGCAAAAGGCGCTTTGTCCCCCGGTCAGGGCAGTACAAAGGCAGAAAGGTACGGATCGTTTTTCCAGCAGAGCGCGGCAGTGCCCGGGCATTGCCGCTTGTTTTCATTTATCTGAGGGAAAAACGCATGTCAGACGCACCTCTTTTTCTATTATAGTATGAATCTGTTTCCGGACTGATATGATCCGGAGTCTTACTCAGGTTTCTCGAGAATCACAAAGGATACAAGGGTTTCCTTGTGAAGGTAATTTTCCAGTTTGGGGTCTACATCCACAGTCTGTGTATTCATCTGGGAAACGACCCAACCCTCCTCCAGGAGCTTGTTGATCCGCTTGAGATATATGTTCTCATTGATGTCATTCTGCTCTGTAAGGTCACGGCTGTTGCTGATATAAACGACCTTCTGCATCGAGCGTCACCCTTTCGGTTCAGATTTACATTCATTGTATCACAGTACCCGGGCAATGTCAATCTTTACTTCTTCACGATTCACTATTACCTATTCACTTCCAAAAATCCCGGGCAGGCAGTACAAGTTAGTGAAAAGTGAAGAGTGAACAGTGAATAAGTAAAAATCCCGAACGCTGTTGCATTCGGGATTTTTGGGAGGGGTGGTCAGTTTAGATTGGAAAGGGCGTGCCTAACAACCCGCAAAAGGTTGGTAGCGCCGCGGAGGCGTCGCGAGGGCGCTTGCAACCGAGCAGCCGAAGCAAGCGTGACCTTTTGCGGAAGAGGAGGAATGACGAAGCGGTATGAGAAAAGCCCGGTCTTTGTCCGGGCTTTTTGAATGGAGCGCAGTCCATTCCGACGTGGTGCCGGTAGTGGGGGTCGAACCCACACGGTATTGCTACCACCGGATTTTGAGTCCGGCGCGTCTGCCAATTCCACCATACCGGCGCATAATGCTGTACTATATTATACAATAGCCATTGTCCCATTTCAAGTGAAATTTTCTCCCGCCCGCTGTCCGCCGCAGCCCCAAAGCAGCGTGAATCAGGTCGGTTTGGATGGAATAGACGAAAAAGCCGGATTCCCTGTAAACAAGATTTTGCAATTTTAGTCTTGCAAAAATTCAAAACTGCGTGTATAATAGGAAAAAATCACCGAAAGGCGGCGGAATAAATGAAAGAATACCGCGAAATGACTTCACAGGAGCTGACAGCCCTGCGGGAAGAACTGCGGCAGGAGTACAGTGAGATCCAGGCCCGGGGGCTCAACCTCAATATGGCACGGGGCAAGCCGGACGCAGAACAGCTGGCGCTCTCCGATGCCATGTGGACCATTGCGGATGCCTCCACTCCCATGGTAGGAGAGGACGGCATGGATTACCGCAACTATGGCCTGCTGTTCGGCACCCGGGAAGCCCGCCGCCTGATGGGGGAGATCATGGGAGTGAGCTGGGAGAATGTCATTGTCGGCGGCAGCTCCAGCCTCACCATGATGTATGATACCCTGATGCGGGGCCTGGTGTTCGGAATGCTGCACTCTCCCAAACCCTGGTATGAGTGCCCCGACCGCAAGTT
>ERZ1106929.2383-NODE-2383-length-12825-cov-3.217463_pt1 | contig 12825 bp, 14 predicted proteins | sample MGYA00403662_ERZ1106929 | MGnify/ENA primary metagenome ERZ1106929 (study PRJEB35170, sample SAMEA104062442) | human gut metagenome | biome: human gut; feature: human-associated habitat; material: faeces | place: Denmark | collected 2013-02-20 ... | reverse complement strand
GCTGAGGAGATCAAGAAGCAGCTCGAAGAGGCTGGCGCTAAGGTTGAGCTCAAGTAAGCTCTCGCTTACCCGAATTTGTTCGCTTCAAAAAAGAGGTTCCGGATCTGTTCCGGAGCCTCTTTTTCTTTTGCTCTGAAGAAGGTTCCGGCTGCATAAAGTCCCGGATTGGCACTTATACTATCAGAGCGCCAGAATTTTTGTAAACAAATTGTGAAACCCCTTGACATTCTCCGGGGTGAGTGATACATTATAGATGTTGGCACTCGAGGTAAATGAGTGCTAAAACCAAAAGGAGGCGGTAACAATGGAACTGGACGAACGAAAACGCCGGGTGCTTTCGATCATTGCGGATCTTTACACCAAGACCGGTGAGCCGGTCGGTTCCAAGGTGGTTGCACTGTATCTGGACAGTGCTTACTCCCCCGCTACGATCCGAAATGACATGGCGGCCCTGTTTGACCTGGGACTGCTGGAACAGCCCCATACCTCAGCCGGACGGGTACCGTCCCATCTGGGCTATCGGGTATTTGTGGATGAGCTGATGCAGGTCAAGCCGGTGAGCGGAAAGCTCCGGGACAGCATCGAAGCCATGTTCAATATCCGGGACCCCGATCCCGACAAGCTGCTCCAGGACGCTGCCAAGGCGCTCTCGGAGATCACAGGCTGTGCGGCCTTCACCTCCACCCATACCCCTGATACCGTAACGGTACGGCAGGTGGAGATCATTCCCTCGGGCGAACGTGCTGTGGTCATCATGGTGATGACCTCCAACGGTGTGATCCGCAGCCGGGTATGCCGGACCAACTTCCGGGTCACCGGGGAGGTAGTGGAGTTCCTCAAGGCCTACTGTGCCGGCAAACTGGCCGGACGGACGCTGCGGGAGATCTCGCTGCAGTATATGGGCAGCGTGACCATGGAACTGGGAGAATATTCCCGGATCTTCACCCCGCTGTTCGCGGCGATCTTCAATCTCTGTGCGGAGATCTACGGCGGACAGTATTATATGGAAGGCGGCATCAAGCTGCTCAGCTATCCGGAACTTGCCCGGGACGCCGACCGGCTGCTCCCCTACATCTGGGAGAGCCGGAATGTGCAGAAGCTGATCCAGCGGGCCAGCCCCGAACAGACTACGATCTTTATCGGCAAGGAAAATCAGTGCGAAGAGCTGCAGAACAGCTCGGCAGTGATTACCCCCTTTGCCATTGGAAACCGGAGCACCGGTTCCATCGGCATCATCGGCCCGATCCGGATGGATTACGCCGCCATGGTAGCCGAAACGGAATACTTTGCCCGGCTGGTGGGAGAACTTCTCACCGAGATATTTGAGGAATAGCGGCAGATGCCGTGAAGGAGGCAGATGGATTTGAGCAAAGATGCGAGCAAGAACACCGAGCCCATGGACGAGGAACTGAAGGACAAAGCGCCGGAAACTCCCGAAACCGAAACTGTACCGGAAACAGAAGCAGCAGCCCCGGCACCGGAGCCCACTGCTGAGGAAAAACTCCAGGCACAGCTTTCGGAACTCAATGACCGGTACCTGCGCACCCTGGCGGAGTATGACAACTACCGCAAGCGCACAGCCAAGGAAAAAGAGGCAATTTACCCCGAAGCCAAGGCCAGTACGCTGGCAAGCATGCTGCCGGTGCTGGATAACTTTGAGCGGGCAATGGCAGCTCCCTGTTCCGATGCCGACTTCAAGAAGGGCATGGAGCTGATCCGCAAGGCATTTGACGAACTGCTGGAAAAGCAGGGCGTGGAAGCCTTCGGAGAGGTGGGCGATCCCTTTGATCCCCAGCTCCACGCGGCAGTAGCCCATACCGATGATGAATCGGCTGGGGAAAACTGTATCGCCGAAGTGTTCCAGAAGGGTTACCGCATGGGAGACCGGGTTCTCCGGTATGCCATGGTCAAGGTGGCCAACTAAAAGAGTCAATTCCCTTATTCATATAGACTTATACGAAAAAGATTTGGAGGAATGAATTATGTCTAAGATCATTGGTATCGACCTGGGTACTACCAACTCCTGTGTATCCGTTATGGAAGGCGGCGAGCCTGTGGTAATCGCCAACGCTGAAGGCGCCCGTACCACACCGTCGGTTGTCGCTTTTTCCAAGACCGGTGAGCGTATGGTAGGTCAGGTTGCAAAGCGTCAGGCTGTTACAAACCCCGACCGTACTGTTATTTCCATCAAGCGTCACATGGGTTCCGACTACAAGGTTTCCATCGATGGCAAGAGCTACACCCCTCAGGAGATCTCTGCCATGATTCTGCAGAAGCTCAAGGGCGATGCTGAAAACTACCTGGGCGAGAGCGTTTCCGAGGCAGTTATCACTGTACCGGCTTACTTCACCGATGCCCAGCGTCAGGCCACCAAGGATGCCGGTAAGATCGCCGGTCTGAATGTGCGCCGTATCATCAACGAGCCCACCGCTGCTGCCCTGGCTTATGGCGTTGATAAGGAAAACGACCAGAAGATCATGGTTTACGACCTGGGCGGCGGTACCTTCGATGTATCCATCATTGAGATGGGCGATGGCATCCAGCAGGTACTGGCTACTGCCGGTAACAACCACCTGGGCGGCGATGACTTCGATGAGCGCATCATCAACTACCTGGCTGACACCTTCAAGAATGAGAACGGCATCGACCTGCGCGGCGACCGTATGGCTATGCAGCGTCTGAAGGAAGCTGCTGAGAAGGCCAAGATTGAGCTGTCCGGCATGACCACTGCCAACATCAACCTGCCCTTCATCACTGCCGATGCCACCGGCCCCAAGCACATGGATGTCACCATCACCCGTGCCAAGTTCAATGAGCTGACTGCTGACCTGGTAGAAGCTACCATGGGCCCGGTTCGTCAGGCTCTGTCCGATGCCGGCCTGCAGCCCTCCCAGATCGACAAGGTGCTGCTGGTAGGCGGTTCCACCCGTATCCCTGCCGTTGTTGACGCTGTCAAGAACTACATGGGCAAGGACCCCTTCAAGGGCATCAACCCCGATGAGTGCGTTGCCATGGGCGCTGCCATTCAGGGCGGTGTTCTGGCTGGCGAGGTCAAGGACCTGCTGCTGCTGGATGTAACTCCTCTGTCCCTGGGTCTGGAAACCCTGGGCGGCGTATGCACCCGGATCATCGAGCGCAATACCACTATCCCGGTCAAGAAGTCCCAGGTATTCTCCACTGCTGCCGATAACCAGACCACTGTGGATATCCATGTTCTGCAGGGCGAGCGTGAGATGGCTGCCGACAACAAGACTCTGGGCCGCTTCCAGCTGGATGGCATTCCTGCTGCCCGCAGAGGTGTGCCGCAGATCGAAGTTACCTTCGATATTGATGCCAACGGTATCGTAAATGTATCCGCTAAGGATCTGGGTACCGGCAAGGAGCAGCACATCACCATCACCTCCTCGTCGAACATGTCCAAGGAGGATATCGACAAGGCTGTCAAGGACGCTGCCGCTTATGCTGAGCAGGATAAGAAGCGTCGTGAAGATGTGGATACCCGCAACAATGCTGACCAGATGATCTATCAGGCTGAGAAGACCATTGCCGATGCAGGCGACAAGCTGGATGCTTCGGACAAGGCTGCTGCTGAGGCCAAGATCGCTGAGCTGAAGACTGCAATGCAGGGCACTGATACCGAGGCCATCAAGACAAAGCTCGATGAGCTGCAGAAGGCCTTCTATGAGATCAGCGAGAAGCTCTACAAGGCTGCTGCTGAGGCTCAGGCTGCCCAGCAGGGTCCGGCTGCCGGTGACAACGCTGGCGCTGGTCAGAATGCTGACTATGTGGACACCGATTACAAGGATGTCGACGAGAACGGCAACAAGTAAGTAAATCAGTTCCAGGTCCAAAAGGGCGGCGCGAGTGAATCGCCTGCCCTTTTGGCGGGTTGTGGCAGTAAAACCGGGCTGGCAAACCATCGGGAACTGTGCTATAATAATAACCTGCTTATCCGGCGGCAAAGCCGGAATCTCAGGCAGTACCAGACAGCACAGCTGATGGTCTGGAGCCTGGAAGGGGGAGTACGAGTTTGGCTGAGAAACGAGATTACTATGAGGTGCTTGGCGTATCGCGTCAGGCCACCGATGATGAAATAAAGAAGGCATATCGCACCCTGGCCAAGAAGTATCACCCGGATCTCAACCCGGGGGACAAGGAGGCCGAGGCCAAGTTCAAGGAGGCCGGTGAAGCATACGAGGTGCTTTCCAACGCGGAAAAGCGCCGCCGGTATGATCAGTTCGGCTTTGCCGGTGTAGACCCGAGTTACACGGCAGGAGCCGGCGGCTATGGCGGTGCCGGTGGTGCCCAGGGCTTCGGCTTTGACGACATCGGCGATATCTTCGAGAGCTTCTTCGGAGGCGGCGGATTCAGCGGGTTCGGCGGAAGCACCCGTACCCGGAACCCCAATGCCCCCATCAAGGGCTCCAATGTGGAGATCACCATTCCGCTGTCCTTTATGGAAGCGGTCAAGGGCTGCCAGAAGACCATCACCATCAAGCGTCTGGAAGTCTGCTCCGACTGCGGCGGCACCGGCGCCGAAAAGGGTTCGGCTGTGGAAACCTGTCCCGACTGTCATGGCAGCGGTCAGGTAACAGTACAGCAGCGTACTCCCTTTGGCGTCATGCAGACAGTCCGCACCTGTCCGCACTGCGGCGGTAAGGGCAAGATCATCAAGAACCCCTGCAAGAAGTGCGGCGGCAAGGGCCGTGTCCGTGTCACCCGGAAGCTGGATATCAATATCCCCGCCGGTATCGACGACGGTCAGACCTTCCTGGTACGGGGTCAGGGCGACCATGGCATCAACAATGGTCCTGCCGGTGATGTGGCAGTCACTGTCACTGTCCGGCCTGATCCGCTGTTTGAGCGTGACGGCTTCAACATCTGGTGCGAAGTGCCCATCACCTATACCCAGGCCGTGCTGGGCGATGAGATCACCGTTCCCACTGTGGACGGCAAGGTCAGCTATACCGTGCCGGAAGGCACCCAGTCGGGCACCGTGTTCCGTCTGCGGAACAAGGGCGTAAGCTATGTCAATGGCGGCGGTCGGGGCGACCAGTATGTCAAGGTGAGCATCGAAGTGCCCAGGAACCTCTCGGGCAAGCAGAAGGAACTGCTCAAGGAGTTCGATAAGCTCTCCAGCGACAAGAACTTCGAAAAGCGCAAGGGCTTCTTTGATAAGCTCAAGGATATGTTTGACTGAGTGCTTTGCTCAGTATGAAAAACCCCTCCGGACAATCTCTGTCCGGAGGGGTTTTGTTTTGCTTCGGAGCGGTTTTACCAGTCCATCTGTTCAAGAGCTTCGTTCAGATCGATTGTAAAGGAGAGGTAGGGCTCCCGGGTGGCTTCGATCTGCTCGGCTGTGGCCAGGGCATTCTCGGCGTTCTTCCGGATGGTATCGTTGAAGCCGAACCCGGTTTCAGTTTCTGTCTCCTGCACTTCCGCGGTATAGAGTGTCACTTCGATGCGGTTTTCACCGCCCAGCATCTTGCTGAGACTGGTCAGAGTCCTCTGCAGCGATCCATTTGTATGCATCCGTCCGGTGTTTCCGTTTCCCACCAGATCCAGATCCCGGAAATCGGGATTGTCCTCATCCAGCAGGAGCAGAAGCTGGGGCTCTGCCTCGGTGCCGCAGATGCCGTACCAGGCCTGTACGGTTTCATCGCCGGTGTCCACCGGGTACATGGCGCTGCGCAGCATTTCGCCGCCGGTGATCTCCTCCGGGGCAAGGCAGGCCGTGACGATGCCATAGCCCTCCCCGTCGGCATAGAGCCCGATGCGCATATCGGTGGTTTCAGCAAAGGGATTGAAGTCTTCGATGTAGTCCAGGCCGGTGCTCTCCAGCAGACTGTCCAGCTGACGGTAGTGCTGGATCTGCCGCTCCTGCCGCATCTGGTCCTTGACCATGGAAAGGATTACAAAGGCGCCCAGAAAGACCATCACCGAGATCATCAGGGCTTGTTTGAATTTGCTCATCTGTATTGCCTCCTCCTGTGTGCAGTCACCAGCCGGTCCGGGCCAGGGCTTCGGTCAGGTCGATGGTGAAAGTGAGATAGATTTCCTTGGTCTCTTCGATCTTTTCCGCAGTAGAAATAAGCTTCTGGGCGTTCTTTTCAATGGTATCGTTCAGGCCGGATTCGACCGAGGTTTCTGCTTCCGGAGCGTCTGATGCATAGAGAGTCACAGTGATCCGGTTCTCCTTATCCGGCAGCCCGTTGAGGCCAGCCAGTACAATTTTTACTGGCTCCTGCGCGCCGATCTGCCCAGCACCGCCGCTGCCATCCAGATCCAGCTTCCGGCAACGGGGCTCGTCCTCGTCCAGCAGCAGGAAGAACTGGGGCTCCGCCTCGGTGCCGCAGATGCCGTACCAGGCCCGCACTGTTTCATCGTCGGTGTCCGCTGCATAGACAGGGGTGTACTGTGCCACAGCTTCCTCCCACAGGCTGGGCAGAGAAACGGTGACCAGGCAATAGCCATCATCGACCCTGATTAGGCCGATTCGCACTGATCCTTCGTCGGTCAGGATGCTCCTGTCATAGAGGTAGTTGTACCCGAAGCTGTTGAAAAGATCGCTGATTTTCCCGGAGTGCCAGATTCCGATCTGCTGTTTGATCAGCGGAATCGTCACATAGGCTCCCAGCAGAAGCAAAACGGCGAGCAGCAATCCTTGTTTGAGTTTTTTCATCGTTTGGCCCTCTTTTTCTGGTATTTCCTGATTTTAGTGTATCACCGTATTAATACAGTGTCAAGGCAAAAAACAGGCAGCCCCAAAGCTGCCTGTGAAGATGCTATTCCAGTTCTGCCAGCGCCTCGGTGAGATCCAGCGGGATCTCACAGTAGGGGGATTTTGGCTGAAGACCCTGCTTGAGATCGACATCAGCCAGGGTTACAGTCAGGCGGTTTTCGCTGTCCAGCAGACCCTCCAGGGGTCCGGTCATCCACTCCACCGGCTCTCCGAGAGAGTTGGTCAGTTCCAGGGAGCGCTCCTCGCCCGAAACACCCAGGGAACGGCAGGTGGGTTCTGTCTCGGTCAGCTGCAGGGCCAGCCAGGGCTCCTCCGGCGAACCATACACCCCGTACCACAGCTGAATCCCGTCACTGCCGGTTTCAGCCTGACGCATGGGCTGGTCGGTGATCACCGGGTCCTGCTGCCCTTTCACCGTCCGGACCGAGGTGAGGAACCACCCTTCGCCATCGGTATACAGACCGGCAGTCAGTTCCGAACCGGAGGCCACATAGGAAAAGCTGTGTCCGGTCTGGTCCAGCACTTCGCCAAGATGGGCTTCCCCTTCGGAGATGGAGTCGGGGTTTGCATTGGTACAGCCTGCCAGCATCACGCAGCAGAGCCCTGCCAGGATCAGTCGTTTCATACAGGTTCCCTCCTTGGTTAGTTATACCTAATTCTATCATGGGCGCTCTTTGCAAATCAAGCCAATACTTGTGAACTTTCTGTTTTTTTGCTATGATAATATTATCTATAGTTTTTGTAAAAGTTCTGTAAGCTGGGAGGTTCATTATGGACTGGACTGAGATTAATATTGAAATTTCTGCCGATCAGGTGGACGAAGCAGCTGCCATCGCCCAGATGGTAGTGCCCTATGGCATCTATATCGAGGATTATTCTGATCTGCGCACCGAAGCGCCGAAAATTGCCCATATCGACCTGATTGATGAGGAGCTGCTCCAGAAGGACGTGACCAAGGCGCTGATCCACATCTACATCAGCCCGGACGATAACCCCGCCGAAGCCATTGCCTTCCTGCGGGAGAAGTACACTGCCGCCGGCATTGCCAATTCCATCTCCACCACAGCGGTGAAGCAGGAGGAGTGGGCCACTGCCTGGAAGCAGTATTATCACCCCCAGAAGCTGGGCAATCGCCTGGTGGTCTGCCCGTCCTGGGAGGAGTATGAAAAGCAGCCCGAAGAGGTCATCATCACCCTGGACCCGGGTATGGCTTTCGGTACCGGCAGCCATGACACCACCCGGCTCTGCCTGGAATTCCTGGAGGAGCACTGCGCCCCGGGCAAGCAGGTGCTGGATGTGGGCAGCGGCAGCGGCATTCTGGCGATTTCGTCGGTGCTGCTGGGCTGTGACAGGGCTGTGGGCGTGGAGATCGATCCCACAGCGGTACGGGTGGCAGAGGAGAACAGCGCCATCAACCACACCGATGACCGGGTACAGTTCATCTGCGGCGACCTGGTGCAGAAGGTGGAGGGCGTCTATGACATTGTCTGCGCCAACATTGTTGCCGATGTGATCATCCAGCTGCTGCCCAATGTGGGCCGCTTCATGGCAGAGGACGCTGTGCTTATCACCTCGGGCATCATTGACGAGCGGGAGGCCGATGTCCAGGCTGCCCTGGCTCAGAATGGCTTTGCAGTGCTGCGCCGCCGGGAATCCGCCGGCTGGGTAGCCCTGGAATGCGCAAAGGAGAAGTGACAGTATGCCGCGGTTTTTCTGTGACGCCATAGCGGGCGGCAAGGCGGTCATCACCGGGGAGGACGCTGCCCATATCGCCCGGAGCCTGCGGATGCAGCCCGGCGAGCGCCTGACCCTCTCGGACGGGCAGGGCACCGATTTTGACTGTGTGCTGGATCTGGTCACACCCCAGGAGGTATTCCTCACCGTGCTGGAGAGCTATCCCTGCCGCACCGAGCCCAGTGTCTATGTGCGGCTCTACATGGCGATGCCCAAGGCTGAAAAGCTGGAGCTCATCGTCCAGAAGGCAGTGGAACTGGGCGTGGGAGAGATCGTTCCGGTGCTGACCCGGCGGTGCGTGTCCCGTCCCGACCCCAAGAGCTTTGAGAAGAAGCGGGTGCGTCTTGCCCGTATTGCCGCCGAGGCCGCCAAGCAGAGCGGACGGGGCCGGATTCCCCAGGTGCGGGAGATGATAGACCTGCGCCCGGCTCTGGAGGAGATGGCAGCCCGTCCCGGCGCCATGCTGTTCTATGAGCGCAGCACAGCTCCCATGCGGGAGGTGCTGGACCGGATCGAAGGGGAGGCCTCTCTGCTCATCGGTGCCGAGGGCGGCTTTGATGAGAGCGAGGTGGAACTGGCACTTTCGATGGGAATCCCGTCGCTGACGCTGGGCCCCCGTATCCTGCGGTGTGAAACCGCACCCATGGCAGCTTTGTCGGTGCTGATGTACCATACCGGCAATATGAACTGATTCTGAAATTATGAGGTGACAGCCCCATGAAACCCTATACCCATATCCTGTTCGACCTGGACGGGACCATCACCGATCCCGCAGAAGGGATCACCACCTGCGTGCGCCATGCGCTGCACTGTCAGGGCATTGAAGAGGAAAACTACCGGAACCTCTGCCGTATGATCAGACCACCGCTGGCAGAGGGCTTCCGGGATTTCTATGATATGGACGAGGAACACGCCTGGCAGGCAGTCCGGGACTTCCGGGAACTGTTTGCCAGGATCGGTGTGGAGAAGAATATCCCCTATCCCGGCATGAAGGAGGCGCTGCTGCGGCTCCGGGACGCCGGCAAGGTGCTGTGCGTTGCCACCAGCAAGCCGGAACCGTTCGCCCGGGCCATTGCCGACCGGTTCGGCCTGGCAGAGTGCTTTGACTTTGTGGGCGGCGCATCGCTGGACGATACCCGCACCAAAAAGGCAGCAGTAATCGAATATGTGCTGGCATCGGTGGGTTCGCCGAAGCCGGAACAGGTGCTGATGGTGGGTGACCGCCGGCATGATGTGGAGGGCGCGGCTGCCTTCGGCATCGACTGCGTGGGCGTGCTCTACGGCTATGGCAGCCGGGAGGAGCTCACCGCCGCCGGAGCCTGCTTCCTGGCAGAACAGCCCGCGGACATTGCGTACTATGTGCTGGGGAAGTAAGCCATGGCAGTACAGGAGAGCCTTCGTCCCCAGCCGGTAAAAACAACCGACCAGCGGCGTCCGGTGCGCCAGGCATTGGCAGCCACGGCAGCTTCGCTGGGCCTGCTGGCGGGGGTCGTGGCGGCAGGGGCAGCCCTGTCCGGAACCTGGTCGGTATCGGCAGCCTGGAACCGGGCGGTGGCGACAGTCACAGCCCTGCCGGAATACCGGGTGGCGCTGAGCCTCTTTGAGGACGGCAGCAGCGCGGATTTTGCCCGGGACCTTCTGGCGGCGGAACTGGATTCTGCCGCTGTGGGGGAGAGCCTGTTTTTCCTGCCGGTCCGGGACCTGCTGGAAACCGCAGCGGCCTTTGAGGGGGTCGGTGTGGAAGGGGTCACCCTGGTGGAAGGCGGATTCATGGCCTGGATCAGCGGCGGGGAAGAGGCAGTCCGGCAGACAGCCGAACGGCTCCGGCAGATGGCTGCCTATGGGGAAGTGCGGCTGGAAGATGACCCGGAAGACCCTGGTATCACCCGGCTCTATTGCCTGACAGCCGGAGCGGAAGAGGAGGAATGACATGAGCAGTCGGATCTATGCGGCAGAAGACGACGACAATATCCGGGAGATCCTGCGGTGTACGCTGGAATCCTACGGCTATGAGGTAGAGGTGTTTGAATCGGCGGCGCCCATGCTGGAGCGGATGCGTCAGCAGCTGCCCGACCTGGTGCTGATGGACATCATGATGCCGGAGATGGACGGCATGGAGGCGCTGCGCCGCATGAAGGAGAGTGTCCAGACCCGGGAAGTACCGGTGATCTTCCTGACCGCCAAGTCCAGTGAGGTGGATAAGGTGCGGGGGCTGGATCTCGGCGCCGAGGACTATATCACCAAGCCCTTCGGTCTGCTGGAACTGGCGGCCCGGGTGCGGGCGGCGCTGCGGCGTCAGCCGGCGGAACACCGGCAGCACCGGCTCACCGGCGGGGATCTGGTCATCGACCTGGATAACCATGAGGTCACCCAGAGCGGACGGCATCTGGATCTCACCCTCAAGGAATATGAGCTGCTGCGCATCCTGCTCTCCAACAGCAGCCGGGTTGTGCCCCGGGACGAGCTGCTCGGGGAGATCTGGGGCTTTGACTTTGTGGGCGAGACCCGCACCCTGGATATGCATATCAAAACCCTCCGGGCCAAGCTCCATGACGATGTGGAGAATCCCCGGTATATCAAGACCATCCGGTCGGTGGGGTACAAGTTTATCGGCTGAGGAATGAGGCGATGATGGTATGGATTGGAATATGCTGATCGTTCTGCTGGGCGGCATGCTGCTGGGAGCCGGCGGCATGGGGCTGTTTCTGCGCCGCCGTCCGTCCCGGGAACAGCAGTATGCCCGGGATATGGCAATGCTGGCGGACCGTCTGGAACAGCTTCCGGCGGATGGGGAACACCCCTTTGTGACCATGCCCTGCCAGGGGGATACAGCCCGGGTGGCAGCGGGGATCGAAAAACTGGCAGATGAGCTCTCTGCCACCCGGCAGCGGGTGGAGAAGGAGCGCCGCAAGGCATATTATATTCTGGACAACATGGACAGCGGCCTGCTCCTGGTGGACGGCAGTTTTGTGATCCGCCAGTGCAATGCCTCGGCCTATAAGTACCTCACCGGGTGTGAGGAACTGGTGGGCGCTCCCCTGTCGGAGGCCTGTGACGATGAGGGGCTCCGCAAGGCGGTGCGCAATGCCATCACCAATGAGGTATCCACTGTGCTGGATCTGGACCTCACCGCCCGGACCGGCACCATCGTATCCGCCCGGGTCACACCGGCAGTGGGATCGCTCTTCGATGCCGAAAACCAGATCTCGGCTGTGATCGTCCTCACCAATGTCACCCAGTCCCGGCAGATGGAGGCACAGCGCCGGGAATTCATCGCCAATATCTCCCATGAGCTGAAAACCCCCATCACCTCCATTCTGGGCTTCACCGAGCTGATGACCTCCGGCGTAGTCACCGATCCCATCCAGAAGGCACAGTATCTGGAGCGCATCGGGGAGGAGGGACGGCGGATGTCCAACCTCATTGACGATATTCTGCGCCTGTCCAGCCTGGAATCCAAACAGGCCGAGGAGGTCTGGGAACGGGTGGATCTCCGGGGCCTGTGCGAGGACATCTTCCGGTCGCTGGAACCCATCATGAAGAAGCGGGGCATCACCGGGGAGATCTTCGGGGCGGCCCATTACTACGCCTATCCCGATGATATGCGCCAGCTGCTCAAGAACCTGATGGAAAACGCCGTCAAGTACAACCGGGAAAACGGACGGGTGACAGTGCGGATCTCGCCTGACGCCTATCAGTGTGTGATCTCGGTGGTGGATACCGGTATCGGAATCCCGCTGGAGCATCAGTCCCGGGTGTTTGAACGGTTCTACCGGGTGGACAAGGGACGCAGCAAGCGGGAGGGCGGCACTGGTCTGGGCCTTTCCATTGTCAAGCATATCACAGCCAAATATGCCGGTCAGATCACGCTGGTCTCCCGTCCGGACGAGGGCACCAGCATCCGGGTGACACTGCCGGTTACTGAGGAGGGACGAAGATGAGCGAAACCAAAGCAGCGGAACTGCGCACCTACACCTATGAGGAACTCGCCGGACATGATGTCTATGAGCTGGCTCATTCCGGCTGGACCGGGGAGGTCTACTGGAGTGAGGATTCCCTCTATCTCACCGATGATGACGATGGCCTTCCCATGCTGCTGCCCCTGTTCTATGAGGGGCCGATTCCGGATTTCCGGTGGGATGCCCCCAACTGCATCTCCCTTTATGACTGGGCGGAGATCCGGCAGGAGGCACTGGACAAGGACGCCGCCTGTTTTGAACGGCTGTTCCGGGAGATCGATGCCTGGCTCACCGAAGAGGACCGCCAGGCCGGGTGCTTCTGGATTCTGGGCATCTGAGCCCGCCGCCGTATAAAAAAGAGCCGCCGGACACGGCAGACGGGAAGAGCTT
>ERZ1106929.2378-NODE-2378-length-12849-cov-6.356730_pt1 | contig 12849 bp, 9 predicted proteins | sample MGYA00403662_ERZ1106929 | MGnify/ENA primary metagenome ERZ1106929 (study PRJEB35170, sample SAMEA104062442) | human gut metagenome | biome: human gut; feature: human-associated habitat; material: faeces | place: Denmark | collected 2013-02-20 ... | reverse complement strand
GCGCATACAGTGGAACGAGGTGAGGCAGACCATGCGGGACCCCTGTGATCGGTTTGCACTGCGATATCTGGCGGCGGTGGTGTGCGGGCTGGCCCTGCTGCTGTTCCACGGCGCGGCGGACAGCGGACTTCCGGCGGCATTCGTGCCCCAGTGTGCCAGCCCCTGGGAACTGAGCAAGCTGGCCTTCTGGCCGGGCCTGGCCGCCTGGGTGATGACCAGCCGCCTGGGCGAGGCGCGCCGGCCTCTGCTGCGGGACCTCCCTGCGGCGGTGCTGGCGCCGCTGACGGCAGCGGCGGCGGACTGGGCACTGCTGGCCGCCGGCGGACGCGGCACGATGGGGCTGGCTGTATGGGCGGCGGTGCTGGCTGCATCCATGGCCTTCTGTCCGGACGGGGAAAAGCACCCGGTGCTGTGGACGGCGCTGGCGCTGGCCCTGGCGGGGCTGTACATGCTGCTGACGTTCACGCCGCCGGCCTGGGGGCCGTTTCTGGCCCCGCCGGGATGAGAGAGGATTTACTTCTCCGTCCCTTCGTGGTACAATAGCCGCAAAACACGGCGAGAGCGCCGGCTGCTGCCGGGCTGGCAGTATGCCGTGGCGTGCTGCCGGCTGCGGCGGCCCGATACGAGAGAGAACGCCGCCCTGCCGGAGCTGCCGGCCGGCGGCTGTGAGGAGGAATTTTCCATGAACGCCATCGTTACTGTTGTGGGGCAGGACAAGGTGGGCATCATCGCCGCTGTCTGCACCCTGCTGGCTGAAAACAATGTGAATATCCTGGATATCTCCCAGACCATCCTCCAGGGCTCCTTCACCATGGTCATGGCCGTGGACGTGGGAGCGGCCAAGGTCTCCGTGGGCGAGCTGCGGGACCTGCTGGAGCAGTTGGGGCAGAAGATGGAGATCTCTATCCGCATCCAGCGGGAGGAGATATTTGATGCCATGCATCGCATCTGACTTCAAGAGGGAGCTGCGCCCACCCTTTAGATTCCCCCTCCCCAGTGAGACGTTGGTCACTGGGGACGCCGTCCCCGGCGGCTGGGTCAAGAAATTTTCGGCAGGTACACGCCCTGCCGAAAATGATTTAATATTCTTCTTTTGCCGGAGGTAAAAGAACTGAGGAAAACCGGAGGTTTTCCCCTAGCCTCTTTTACCCGTTTCCGGAGTCCTTTTGAGAGAGAATTTGTACGTTGGGAGATACGTTATGCTGAACCAGAAGGAAATTTTATCTACCATTGAGATGATCGACCAGCAGCACCTGGACATCCGCACCATCACCATGGGCATCTCCCTGCTGAGCTGCTGTGACCCGGACCCGAAGCGGGCCTGTGAGAAGATCTACGACAAGATCACCCGGTATGCGGAGAAGCTGGTCAAGACCGGCGAGGACATCGAGCGGGAGTTCGGCATCCCCATCGTGAACAAGCGCATTTCCGTCACTCCCATGGCCCTGGTGGCCGGGGCCAGCGAGACGGAGGACTGCGTGCCCTTTGCCCTGGCCCTGGACCGGGCGGCCCAGACCTGCGGCGTCAACTTTATCGGCGGCTACTCCGCCTTGGTGCAGAAGGGCATGACAGAGGCGGACGAGAAGCTGATCCGCTCCATTCCGGAGGCTCTGGCCCGGACAGAACTGGTCTGTTCCTCCGTCAACGTGGGGTCCACCCGGGCGGGCATCAATATGGACGCGGTGGCCCTGATGGGCCGCATCGTCAAGGATACCGCTGCCGCCACGGCGGACCGGGATGGCCTGGGCTGCGCCAAGCTGGTGGTGTTCTGCAATGCCGTGGAGGACAACCCCTTTATGGCCGGCGCCTTCCACGGCGTGGGAGAGGCGGAGAAGGTCATCAACGTGGGCGTCTCCGGCCCCGGCGTGGTGTGTACTGCTTTGAAAGCGGCGAAGGGCCAGCCCTTTGACGTGGTGGCGGAGACCGTGAAGAAGACCGCTTTCCGGGTGACCCGCATGGGCCAGTTGGTGGCCCAGGAGGCCAGCCGTCGGCTGGACACGCCCTTCGGCATCGTGGATCTCTCCCTGGCGCCTACCCCGGCCATCGGAGACAGCGTGGCCCGCATTCTGGAGGAGATGGGCCTGGAGGTCTGCGGCACCCACGGCACTACGGCGGCGCTGGCCCTGTTGAACGACGCGGTGAAGAAGGGCGGCGTCATGGCGTCCTCCTCTGTGGGCGGCCTCTCCGGCGCCTTCATCCCCGTCAGCGAGGACGAGGGCATGATCGCCGCCGCAGAGGCAGGGACCCTCTGCCTGGACAAGCTGGAGGCCATGACCTGCGTCTGCTCCGTGGGCCTGGACATGATCGCCGTCCCCGGCGACACCCCGGCAGAGACCATCTCCGCCATCATTGCAGACGAGGCGGCCATCGGCATGGTGAACAACAAGACCACCGCCGTCCGGCTGCTGCCCGCCCCCGGCAAGACCGTGGGGGACCGGATCGAGATGGGCGGCCTCCTGGGCAGCGCCCCGGTGATGCCGGTGCACCCGGAGTCCAGCGCGGACTTTATCGCCCGGGGCGGCCGCATCCCGGCACCCCTCCACAGCCTGAAGAACTGAGCTAGCGGGCCGTCCGGAAGGGCGGCCTGTTTTGCCATACAGATGCGGGAAAGGCGTTCAGATATGCCGCAGCTTCATGTGCAGCAGGGCTCACGCCTTTTCGCGGCATACTGTCCTATACTTGGAGTTTCACGCCGGGGTATGGGACGCGCCCTGCCGCGGTAAACTGGGAGAAAAGGAGGAATCGCATGGACATTCTCTTTGAAAACGGCACCATCCGCACTCTGGAGCGGAACAGCCCTGATGCCCAGGCCCTGTTGGTGCGCAACGGCCGGATCGCCGCCGTGGGGGGCAGGACGGCGGTGGAGGACCAGACGGGAATCGACGTCCGCCGGGTGGATCTGGCAGGCAGGACGCTGCTGCCGGCGTTTCTGGACGCCCACAGCCACTTTACGGCGGTGGCCAACCAGTTTCTGCAGGTGTCTTTGGAGGGCTGCACCTCCTGGGCGGACATGCAGGACCGGATCCGGGACTACATCCGGCGGGAGCGCATCCCTGCCGGGCAGTGGGTAACGGCACAGGGGTACGACCACAACCTGCTCTCGGAGCGGCGCCACCCGGATCGGCTCTGCCTGGATGCGGCGGCGCCGGACAACCCGGTGGTGATCTGCCACCAGTCCGGCCACATGGGCGTGTTCAACACCGCGGCGCTGGAGCGGCTGGGTGTCACTGCGCAGACGCCTGCCCCCGCCGGAGGCGTCATCGGGCGGGAGAACGGCACCCTCACCGGCTACATGGAGGAAAACGCCTTTCTGGAGTTCCAGAAGCGGGTGCCCATGAGGCCGCTGGAGTCGTTTCTGGCGGCCTACCGGAAGGCCCAGGACCTGTACGCCTCCTACGGAATCACCACCGTGCAGGAAGGGCTGCTGCGCCGGGAGCTGGTACCCCTGTATCAGGCCCTGCTGGCGGACGGGTCCCTGAAGCTGGATGTGGTTGCCTACGGAGATCCGGAGGGAGCGGAGGCGGCCCGGCAGGCATTTCCCGAGAGTGTCCGGCAATATCACCGGCGCTTCAAGCTGGGCGGGTACAAGATGTTTCTGGATGGATCTCCCCAGGGACGTACCGCTTGGCTGCGGCGGCCCTATCAGGGGGAGCAGGAATACCGGGGCTACGGCACCCTGACGGACGCAGAGGTGCTGGACATGGTCCGCCGAGCCGGGACAGATGGAATGCAGCTGCTGGCCCACTGCAACGGGGATGCCGCCTGCGCCCAGTATCTGGCGGCGCTGGATGCGGCGGCGCGGGAAGGCGTGGATCTGGCGGCACTGCGGCCGGTGATGATCCACGCCCAGCTGCTGGGCAGGGACCAACTGCCGGAGGTGAGGCGGCTGGGGGTGATCCCCTCTTTCTTCGTGGCCCACGTGTACCACTGGGGGGATGTCCATCTGGAAAATCTGGGACCCGGCCGGGCGGAGGCCATCAGTCCCGCAGGCTCGGCGGCGGAGAAGGGGATCCCCTTCACATTCCATCAGGATGCGCCGGTGATCCGGCCCGATATGCTGGAGACGGTGTGGTGTGCCGTGAACCGGGTGACCCGGCAGGGCCGCGTCCTGGGCCGGGAAGAGCGGGTGGACGTCCGGACGGCCCTGGAGGCGGTGACGGTCCACGCTGCATACCAGTATTTTGAGGAGACGGACAAGGGCACCCTGGCGCCGGGGAAGCAGGCGGATCTGGTGATTCTGGACCGGGACCCCCTGGCAGTGCCGCAGGAGGAGCTCCGGGATATTCGGGTACTGGAGACCTGGAAGGATGGCGTTCCCATCTTCTGCCGGGAGGCATGAGTCTGCCGCCGGGTGGAAAAGAACGCTTGCAATTTTTCGCACGAGAGGTAAAATAAGGAGGAACGACGTGCCCAACGCGTTGGAACATGGGAGGTGAACAATATGGAGAAAAAGAGCAAGCTGGTGCTGGCCGTTTTACAGGGAAGCGATTCCGACAACACCATCCGCAACCTGAATGAGCGCGGCTTCATGGTGACGGTGCTGAGCTCCACCGGCGGCTTTTTGAAGAAAAAGAGCACCACGGTGATGATCGGCGTGGAGGAGGATCGGCTGGAAGAGGCCCTGGACGTCCTGCAGAAGTATGCGGGACACCGGAAGGAGACCGTGTACCAGAGCGTGACCATGCCCCACGGGGAGATGTCCGCGGTGCCGCCGGTACCCATGGAGGTCATGGCCGGCGGTGCGGCGGTGTTCATCGTGTCGCTGGACGATATCCGCAAATTCTGAATCCCTGCGTCTCAAATGGCAAAAAAGACCTGCGCGGCAGCTGCCGTGCAGGTCTTTTTTGCGCATCGAAGGGAAGCTCGTCAGCCCTGTCGGGCCGCCTCCTCCGCGTCAAATTTTGCCCGGTCCCGGTCGATCTGCTTCTGATAGCGGTCCGCCTCGGAAAAGACGCAGCCGCAGTACTTCTGCATATAGAACCCCAGCTCTCGGGCCCGCTGGTTGCCGGCCCGGAAGTTTGACCGGAAGTCCCGGTAGAGAAATTCCACCCCGTACTGCCGGGCATACATCTCCGCTGCGGCGGCGATGGCCTCGTGATTCTGATAGGTGCTGGCCAGCAGGGTGGAGGTGAAGGCGGCAAAGCCGTGCTCTGCCGCATACTTCGCCGTGCCCTCCAGCCGGTGTTCGTAGCAGTAGGCGCAGCGGTGGTCGATGTCTCCCGCCACATGGCGGACAAAGTCCTTCAGACCGTAGTCCTCCTGTACCCGGACCTCCATGCCGATGGTGGGGGCATACGCCAGCAGGCAGTCCCGCCGGGCCTGATACTCCTTCCAGGGGTGGATGTTGGGGTTGTACCAAAACGCCACCGGCTCGATGCCCTCGCTCCGCAGAGGGTCGATGCAGCTGAGGGAACAAGGGGCGCAGCAGGTGTGCAGCAAAACGCGTTCCATGTCGAAAATGCCTCTCTTTGGTTCTGAGATGGAACCAGTATAGCATAGAAGAGAGAAAAGGCCAAGCCCCTTTCCCAACCAAGTTTCTTAACGAAAAATTAACAGTCTTTCAGAATATTGCCGATTGAACATCCCATGGAAAAAGTGTATGATGTCAACTAATGTGGTATCATGCGGTTAGCTGTTGAAAACTCTGACGCAACCGTTTTCCCAGAAGGAGGAAGCAGAGTTGAAAGTTGGACTTGACGTAGGATCCACCACCATCAAATGCGTGGTGCTGGACGATGCGGATAATCTGGTATACAGTACATACGAGCGGCATTACAGCCATATTCTGGAAAAGTCGGAGGAGCTGCTGCGCCGGGTGGCGGAGCAGCACGGCGCAAAAGCGGATCTGGCCATCTCCGGCTCTGCCGGCATGGGCATGGCGGAGAGCGTGCAGGTCCCATTCGTGCAGGAGGTGTTTGCCACCCGCGTGGCGGCCAACAAGCTGGCCCCGGGGACGGACTGCATCATCGAGCTGGGCGGTGAGGACGCCAAAATCCTGTTCCTCACCGGCGGCATGGAGGTGCGGATGAACGGCTCCTGCGCCGGCGGCACCGGCGCCTTCATCGACCAGATGGCGACGCTGCTGAAAATGAGCGCCGACGAGATGGACGCCGCTGCCCAGCGGGCGGAGAAGACGTACACCATCGCCTCCCGCTGCGGCGTGTTCGCCAAGAGCGATGTGCAGCCCCTCATCAACCAGGGCGCCAAGGCGGAGGATATTTCCGCCAGCATCTATCAGGCGGTGGTGAACCAGACCATTGCCGGGCTGGCCCAGGGCCGGCCCATCAAGGGTAACGTCCTGTACCTGGGCGGGCCCCTGACCTTCTCCCGAGTCCTGCGGGAGAGCTTTGACCACACCCTGGGGGTCCAGGGCACCTGTCCGGAGAACAGCCTGCTGTACGTGGCCCTGGGCGCAGCCTTCTATTCCGACCAGGAATTCGACCTGAACCAGGTGGCGGACGACCTGCAGAAGCACGGCTCGGCGGAGACCTACCGCTCCCTGCCGCCCCTGTTCAGCAGCCGTGAGGAGTATGAGGCGTTCCGGGCCCGGCACGCCAAGGCCACGGTGCCCCAGGTGCCCTTCGGCGCGGACTACGCCGCCCCGGTGCACATCGGCGTCGACTCCGGCTCCACTACCGTGAAGCTGGTGGTCATCGACCAGGACGCCCGCATCCTCTTCTCCGACTACCGGCCCAACCTGGGCAACCCGGTGCCCCTCATCCGGCAGGTGCTGCAGGAGCTCTATGACGAGCATCCGGCCCTCCATGTGGCGTCCGTCACCACCACCGGCTACGGAGAGGATCTGGCGAAAAACGCCTTCCACGCGGACTACGGCGTGGTGGAGACGGTGGCCCACTTCACCGCCGCCCGCCACTTCCTGCCCAATGTGGACTTCATCATCGACATCGGCGGCCAGGACATGAAATGCTTCAAGATCGAGGACGGCGCCATCAGCAACATCTTCCTGAACGAGGCATGCTCCTCCGGCTGCGGCAGCTTCCTGCAGACCTTCGCCCAGGCGCTGGGGTACGACGTGAAAGAGTTTGCCCAGCTGGGCCTGTTTGCCGAGCGGCCTGTGGACCTGGGCAGCCGCTGCACTGTGTTCATGAACTCCAGCGTGAAGCAGGCCCAGAAGGACGGCGCCACCATTGAGAACATCTCTGCCGGCCTCTCCATGTCCGTGGTGCGCAACGCCATCTACAAGGTCATCCGGGCCTCCTCTCCCGAGGAGCTGGGCCGGAACATCGTGGTCCAGGGCGGCACCTTCTACAACGAGGCGGTGCTGCGGGCTTTTGAGAAGGAGATGGGCGTAGAGGTTATCCGGCCCAATATCGCTGGCCTCATGGGCGCCTACGGCGCCGCCCTGTTCGGCCGGGGAAAGGCCCGGGCGGATCAGACCAGTACGCTTTTGAACCGTCAGGAGCTGGCGGACTTCCGCCAGGAGACGGAGAGCCGGGTGTGCGGCCTGTGCGGCAACAACTGCCAGCTGACCATCAACACCTTCGCCGACGGGGCCACCTTCATCAGCGGCAACCGCTGCGACCGGCCCGTCACCGGCAAGGCGGACACCGGGGAGCGGAACCTCTACGAATACAAGCGCAAGCTGATCCTGGGCTACAAGCCCGTCCCCGGCAGGCGGGGCAAGATCGGGCTGCCCCTGTGCCTGAATATGTGGGAGCTGCTGCCCTTCTGGCACACCTTCTTCACCAAGCTGGGCTTCGCGGTGTACCACAGCCCCTTCTCCAGCCGGGACCTGTATCTGAAGGGGCAGGGCACCATCCCCAGCGACACCGCCTGCTTCCCCGCCAAGTTGGCCCACGGTCATATTCAGTTCCTCGCAAAGCTTGGCCTGGACGCGATCTTCTACCCCTGCATGACCTACAATCTGGATGAGGGGCTGGGGGACAACCACTACAACTGCCCTGTGGTGGCCTACTATCCGGAGGTCATCGCCGGCAACTGCCCAGAGGTTCAGCAGACCAAGTTCATCTATGACTATGTGGGCCTCCACCGGCCCAAGGACTTCACCAAAAAGATCTTCACCATCCTGCGCAGCTACTTCCCGGACATCACCAAGGGCGAGGTGAAGGAGGCCACCGACGCCGCCTACGCCGAGTACGCCCACCACATGTCCCTCATCCGCAAGGAGGGAGAGCGGATCATCGACCAGGCCCGGGCAGAGGGCCGCCGGATCATCGTGTTGGCAGGCCGGCCCTATCACGTGGACCCGGAGGTCAACCACGGCATCGACACTCTGATTACCCGCGCCGGCGCCGCGGTCATCACGGAGGACTCCATCTCCAACCGGGTGGAGAAATTCCCCACCACGGTGCTGAACCAGTGGACCTACCACGCCCGTCTCTACGCGGCGGCCCGCTACTGCTGCACCCAGCGGGATATGGACCTGGTGCAGCTGGTCTCCTTCGGCTGCGGCGTGGACGCCATCACCTCCGACGAGACACGGGAGATCCTGCAGGCGGGCGGCAAGCTGTACACCCAGCTGAAGATCGACGAGATCACCAACCTGGGCGCTGTCCGCATCCGGCTGCGGAGCCTGTTCGCTGCCCTGGATGAGCAGGACGAGGCCCGGGAAACTGCCAGAAAGGAGGCGTGAGACATGGAGCTGGAATTCCAGAATTACCCCAAGTTCACCCCTGAAATGAAAAAGACCCATAAGATCCTGATTCCCAACATGGCCCCGGTGCAGTTCCGCATCCTGGCGGCCGTCATGCGGCAGGCCGGCTACACCTGCGAGCTGCTGGAGAACTGCGGCAGCCAGGTCAGCGAGCTGGGATTGAAATACGTCCACAACGACACCTGCTATCCCGCCCTGCTGGTCATCGGCCAGTTCCTGGACGCCCTGGGCTCCGGGAAGTACGATCTAGACCACACCGCCCTGATTATCACCCAGACTGGCGGCGGCTGCCGGGCCTCCAACTACATCCACCTGCTGCGCAAGGCCCTGGTGAAGGCAGGCTACGGCCAGGTTCCGGTGGTGAGCCTGAACTTCTCCGGATTGGAGAAGGACTCCGGCTTCCCCATGACCCTGCCCCTGATGCGCAAGCTCCTGGCCTGCATCTACTACGGCGACCTGCTGGTGGCCCTGAAGGCCCAGACGGAGCCCTATGAGACCCACAAGGGGGACGCGGCCGCTTTGCAGGAGAAGTGGCTGGACACCATCTGCGGCTGGGTCATGGAGGACAAGGGCTGGTCCGGCCGGGAGATCAAGGCCGCCATGCCCAAGATCGCCGCAGAGTTCGCCGCCATTCCCGTTCACCGGGTACCCAAGGTGAAGGTGGGCGTGGTAGGGGAGATCTACGTGAAATACTCCCCCCTGGGCAACAATGACCTGGAGAAGTTCCTGGCCTCCCAGGACTGCGAGGTGAACCTGCCGGGCCTGATGGGCTTTGTGCAGTACTGCGCCTACAACCCCTCCGAAACCGCCCGGCTGTATGGCGGCACCTTCCTGGAAAAGCATGTGTCAAGCGTAATCCTGGACTACATCGAGGGCATGGAGAAGGTGATGATCCGGGTCCTGAAGGACAACGGCTTCCACGCGCCCCTGCCCTTCCGGGAGCTGGTGAAACTGACGGACGGCGTCATCTCCACCGGCAACAAAATGGGTGAGGGCTGGCTCCTCACCGCCGAGATGATCGAGCTGGTGCGGGCCGGGTACGAGAACATCGTCTGCGCCCAGCCCTTCGGCTGCCTGCCCAACCACATCTGCGGCAAGGGGATGATCAACAAGATCCGGGAGCTGTACCCCCAGGCCAATATCACCCCCATCGACTACGATCCCAGCGCCACCCGGGTGAATCAGGAGAACCGCATCAAGCTGATGCTGGCGGTGGCCCGGGAGCGGCTGGCAGAGAAGGCTGCCGGCCAGGGCGAGGCGGCCCCCGCTCCGGCGGAGGTCCCGCAGAGCGCGGCAGAGCCCCAGACCGCCTCCGTGTCAATCAATCTATGACTGGAAATGCCGGCGCGGCAGACCCGAAAGGGCCTGCCGCGCTGCTGTTTTCTGGCCGTGCTGCCAGCATTTGTGCCTTGAGGCCCGCAGCCCGGTCCGGTAGAATAGAGCGTGACGACACACGCCATGCGGTGACGATCATCTGAAAAAGGAGCGTTTTCCCTTGCAAGATCTTATCAGACGCACCGCCGCCGCGCTGGCCGCCGCGTGTATGGCGGCATTGCTGCTGGGCACCCCCACCGGAGCAGAGCAGCGTACATACCAGGCCGGCGGCGAAGTGGTGGGCTATTACGCCGGGTGGGCGGCCTACCAGGGCTACACGCCGGACCAGCTTCCGGCAGAGCACCTGACCCAGATCAACTACGCCTTTGCCCGGATCGACCCGGACACCCTGACCATCGCCCTTGAGAACCCGGCCCACGACAAGAAGAACCTGGCTGCCCTCCGGAAGCTGCGGCAGCAGAACGGGCATCTGAAGCTGCTGATCTCCGTGGGCGGCTGGTCGGACTCCCAGCACTTCTCCGACGCCGCCGCCACGGCGGCCCGGCGGGAGGCATTCGCCGCCAGCTGCGTGGACTTCGTGGTGGCGCAGGGCCTGGACGGGGTGGACCTGGACTGGGAATACCCGGTGTCCGGCGGCGCGCCGGGGACCATCCACCGCCCGGCGGACAAGCAGAACTTCACCAAGCTGCTGCAGGAGCTGCGGACCCAGCTGGACCGCCAGGGCCGCCGGGACGGGAAGGACTATTCCCTCACCATCGCCGGCGCCGCCGGCAGCTGGTATCTGAACCAGATCGAAGCAGTCAAAGTGGCGGACATCGTGGACCACATCTTCCTGATGGGCTATGACCTCCACGGTCCCTGGGACACCTCGGCCGACTTCAACGCCCCTCTGTACACGCCCTCCGGCGCCTCGCCCCAGGGGAAGAGCAGCATCGCGGACAGCGTACAGGCCTATCTGGACAAGGGCATCCCGGCGGAGAAGCTCGTCCTGGGCATGCCCCTGTACGGCTACGCCTACCAGGGGGTCAGCAGTCAGAACAACGGCCTGTACAGCACCTACACCTCCGCCAAGTCCGTCAGCTACAGGACGCTGAAAAAGAATTATCTCAGCAATGACGCTTACCGGCAATATCGCCATCAGGAGGCCCAGGTGCCGTATCTCTACGGCAGCCGGACCTTCATCTCCTACGATGACGCCGAGTCTCTTGCCGCCAAGGCCGCCCTGGCCCGGTCCCGGGACCTGGGGGGCATCGGATTCTGGGAGCTGTCCCAGGACGACGGCGGGGAGCTGACGGCCGCCGCCAGCAGTGCCTTCCGCAGCACCTGGGGCACCCCCTTCCGGGACGTGGCCCCCGGCGCCTGGTACGAGGAGGCGGTCCGATATGTCTATGAGGCGGGGCTGATGCAGGGCACCACCGGCACCACGTTCTCCCCCGGCCGGACATCCAACCGGGGGCAGATCGCCGCCATCCTCCACCGGCTGGAGGGCAGCCCCCGGGCGGGGACGCCGCCCTTCACCGATGTGGCGGCGGACAGCTACTGCGCCGACGCCGTGGCCTGGGCGGAGAAAAACAACATCGTCCGGGGCTTTGAGGACGGCACCTTCCGCCCGGAGGGACGGATCACCCGCCAGCAGCTGGCGGCCATCCTGTTCCGGTACCTGGAGCACCGGGGAGCGGACACGGCGGGCCGGGCGGATCTGAGCCGCTTCTCCGACACCGCTGCTGTGGCGGACATGGCCTGGGCGGTGTCCGCCGGGCTGCTCCAGGGCCGGTCCGATGGGACCTTGGACCCGGCCGGCTCCGCCACCCGGGCCCAGACGGCGGTGATCCTCCAGCGGCTGGGTGCCCTGCTGGAAGAGGCCTGACGACAGCCAACAGGGCCGGGACCGTCAGTCCCGGCCCTGTTTCCTGCCCTGTCTTGACGGAGCGCCCCCTTCCGGGTATGATGAAAGCATACAGAGATCCGACGGAAAAGGAGCTGGCGCGCATGAAGGTGTGCATTCTGATGGGCAGTCCCCGGAAGCAGGGGAATACCAACGCATTGCTGGTGCCCTTCCGGCAGGAGCTGGAGGCCCTGGGGGCGGAGACGGAGACCGTGTGGCTCCACGATCTGGACATCCGACCCTGCACGGCCTGCCGGGCCTGTCAGCGGGACTGGACGGTATTCGGCTGCGCCCGGCGGGACGACGTGCCCGCCATCTTTGACCGGGTGCTGGCGTGCGACCTGATTGTCCTGGCCACCCCCATCTATTCCTGGTACTGCACGCCGCCCATGAAGGCCCTGCTGGACCGGCTGGTGTACGGCATGAACAAGTACTACGGGGCGGAGAAGGGCCCCGCCCTGTGGGCGGGGAAGGCCATGGCCCTGCTGCTGACCTGCGGCTACCGGCCGGAGCAGGGGTGCGACCTGTTCGAGGAGGGGATGCGCCGGTACTGCAAGCATTCCCGGCTGCGGTATCTGGGCAGCCATGCGGAGCGGCACCTGGGCTATGACGTGCCCTTCATGGACGGGGAGAAGGAGGCCCGTACCCGGACCTTTGCCCGGGAACTGTGGAGAGCCGCGCAGTCAAACTGAACCCTGAGAGATCGCCTGCGGGCTGTCTTTTTCTTGTGCCCGGAAAGAGACAAACCAGCCTCAAACGGTTGACGGAACTGGGCGCAGGCGGTATAATAACATAGTTTATACTGGAAAAGAGTTTGTCTGGAGGAGTTTGGTATGTGGATCGCGGATCAATGGCGGGACTATGAGCTGCTGGACTGCGGCAATGGAGAAAAGCTGGAGCGGTGGGACACGCAGTATCTGGTGCGTCCGGACCCCCAGGCCATCTGGGCCACGCCCCGACGCAACCCCGCCTGGAAGCGGGCCAACGCCCGGTA
>ERZ1106929.2377-NODE-2377-length-12851-cov-5.617224_pt1 | contig 12851 bp, 11 predicted proteins | sample MGYA00403662_ERZ1106929 | MGnify/ENA primary metagenome ERZ1106929 (study PRJEB35170, sample SAMEA104062442) | human gut metagenome | biome: human gut; feature: human-associated habitat; material: faeces | place: Denmark | collected 2013-02-20 ... | reverse complement strand
CTCATAAATTGAATTGAGCATTTTCTGTAGCTCAGTTTCATTAATATCTCCACTTATAGAGCATTCAATGTTTCCTTCAGTCCAAACTGCAACACATTTCCCGAGATTTTCGAATAAATAATGCGTAATTCCATTAATTTTATATTCCTTGACTTTATTTGTATCCTTTTCAAACGAAGTTATCGGAGCTTCTGCATTGTTATATTTGTTACAAAATATTGTAATAACTCCTGTTTCACTAACATAATAAGCTCGAATTTCCACCTTATCTACTTCAGATATGTAATTCACAATAACACGATCTGGTGAAAATCCTTCAGGAAACCACTTTGGGACAAGTTTTACTGCAATATCGAAATCATCTAACGCATCCCAAATACTGGAGTATTTCCCTTCTTTCGCTTCAGAAATCTCCTTATTATAAAAATTATTCATTACAGTTTTATTTAATAACAAAAACTTATCATCTGTCCACGCACCAAACATCTGAAACACATTCTCAAAACCAAGCGCAGGGGGCAATGCGATACACACCACCACAGCCGCTACTATGACAACGCGTCGAAAAAAGTGGCGTTTTGGCCTTCTTTGGGGCCGGTACTCTGTCTGAGAGGGGGCTGGTTCTGATGGGGCTGTTCCGGGGTTCTCTGCCGGGTAGAGGGACAGGTCCTCCCCCTCCGGGGTATTATAGTACTGCTGAAACTCCTCCCATGCCTGCTCGGGGTCGGGGAGAAGCCCTGTCGGATGTCTCTCTTCTCTCTCTAAGACCACCTCCACAATTGCGTCTATATAAGCTTTGTCCTCGGGCGTTTCTGCGGGCGCCGGCGCAGCGGCCAGCAACTCCAGCAGCTTTTGGGTGCTCAGGCGGCTTAGATAGGCGTAGTTCTGATTTTTGCTCGGGCTTGCCATTCGATTGCGCCCCCTTCAATAATTTATATGTAGACAGCATCCTGTTTTTGGACAGGTCTCAAAAAAATCGCTCCGGGTGCTCCTCTATGGCGCGGCGGAGCTTTTTCTGCGTCCGCTCCACGCGCTTGTAACAGGCCCATAGGGAAATGCCAGCCGCCTTCGCCGCATCCACATAGGCCCAACCATCCAGGGTCACTCTTCGGAACAGGGTAAAATCCTCCTCGGAGACGACATCCAGACACAACTGCACCAATTCGCGGTCGCTGTCGTCCCATTCTGACGGTTCGCTCTCCGGCAGAAGGACTTCCAGCGGAAGAAAGGTCCGTTTCTGGCGGGCCTGCTCCCGCAGCATGTTCTTCGCCACCAGCCCCGCCGTTTTCCGCAGCCATCCGGCGGGATTTGGGCTGCTCATCATCTCCTCCGGCTTCTGGCACGCAATCCGCGCCGCTTCCTGAATGGCAACCTGTGCCGAGGGCATGTCCTTTAATATGGGGTAGAGCTCGAGGAGCATCCGCTTAAAATTCGCGTGGTAGAGTTCCTCCAGGAATTTCCCCTGTTCCTCATTCATGTATCATTCCCCCCTCGCCTGTTCTCTCTCTTTATTTTATCACAGGTGCTCCGGCTTTTCTTCCCTGCATTTTACCGGCTGTCTGGCAGGCCCTGAAAAAACTCCTCATAAGAAACGCCGTAAATCTGCTTCAAAGCGATCAGGACGCTGACCCGGATACTGTAGCGGCCCAGTTCCATCTGGGAGATGATTTCCCGGCTGACAGGGAGGCCCATGACCTGGAGCTTTACCGCGACCTGCTCCTGGGACAGTCCGGCCTGCTTGCGCAGGCGATGCAGGTTTTTGCCAATTGAGATATCCTGCTTAATTTTCTCTGACATGAAGACCTCCTTAAAATCAAGCCTGGAACCTATGGATTCCGTTTGATTTTACCTTGGTATTTGCGCCAGATACGGAATGTATTCATTCCAAACGGCTGTCAAAGAAAAAAAGTATCCTATTCCGTGGATATTGTCGACTTCCTTGGAAATTAACCCCACAAAAAAGCGACTTCCTCTCCCATCTTTTAATTATTTGTCCAATTTTCCTCTTTTGCGTACATATAGTTTTTGGAAAGCCTATCGGAGGTCAAGCAGCGGATGCGCTCCATCCACCAGAGGGTCGCTTGCGGCTCGGTCCACACCAGTCATGGACGCTCCCTTACATCTACTTTTTGAAAAAAGGAGTCTGTCCTATGACAAATTTCACCCTGTCACCTACTTTTGACGCGGCAAATGCCTCTCAAAAGGCAGAGCTGCTCCTGCGCCGGCTGGGCGTGCGCAGAAACCTGGTCGGATTTGACTACACCGTATACATGTCTGTGCAGGTGGCGGCCAATCCCAGCTCCCTCCAGTTGATCACCAAGCGTCTCTACCGGGAAACCGCCAAGCAGTTCCATACCACCTCAATCGCGGTGGAGCGCGCTGTCCGCACCGTAATCGGGGACTGCTGGAAACTTGAGGACCACAGCCTTCTGGATACCCTGGCCGGACGGCACCTGACCCGCAGTCCCTCCAACAGCGTATTCATTGACCTGGTGGCCGGATACCTCCGGTATCCGCTGAGCTGACTGTACCACTGGTGTTGATGTCGGCCGCACGTCCGGCACTCCGGGCCTCCCTCCGAGAAGCTGGCTTTTCCCGCTCTGACACCGCAGTGAGGGTGGCGTCTCCGTCCGGGCCGTCCCGGCCCCCGGAGACATCCCCCTCCGCGCTTGCAATAGCCGCGGCGCGATACATAGGAGCGGGAGATGCCGCACTGGGCCGCGATCTCCCGCTGGGTCAGGGGCGGGCGGGCATTCAGGCCATACCGGAGGGTGATGATCATGGCCTCCCGCTCGTCCAGGCATCGCTTGACGCACCGGCGCACCTTGGCGCAGGAGTCACGGGCATCCAGCTCCTCCAGCATATTGTCGTCCACGCTGATGGTGTCCATCAGCGACAGGGAGTTGCCGTCCCCATCCCCGTCAATGGAGTCCGACAGGGAGACCTCCCCCTGCAGCTTCCGCTGGGCGCGGAAGTGCATCAGGATCTCGTTTTCGATACAGCGGGAGGCATAGGTGGCCAGGCGCACGTTCTTGTCCGGCTTGAAGGTGCTGATCCCCTTGATCAGTCCGATGGTGCCGATGGAGATCAGATCGTCCTGATCCCCGTTGGGTGTATAGTACTTTTTCATGATGTGCGCCACCAGGCGCAGGTTGTGCTCGATGAGGATGTTCCGGGCCTCCAGATCACCCTGCGCCATCCGCTCCAGGTACATCCGCTCCTCCTCCGCTTTCAGCGGACGGGGGAAGGAGCCGCTTCCCCCGCCGGAGAGGCGCAGGGTGAAGAACAGGCTGTTGAGCATCAGCAAAATCCACGCAGTGAACATTTGTCACACCTCCATAGTTCCACTCTATTCCGCCCGCGTCTGTCCCTATGTCAACGATCCTGTTCCATGCGGGCTTCCCCTGCGGAACGTGAACGAAATTGACGGTTTTTCCCCCATTGCTTTTAGTGGAACTGCTAAATTTTTAAAAATCGCTCCCTCTATATTTACGAACCGCTGCCAGAAGGCTATAATTTATCGTGGTCGGAAATGAGCAAAATTTTTCGAAAATTTGACCGCGGAGTCAGATTTGGGGGAGCATTGTGAATATTGCGAATATAGTCGCCATGTTTGGCGCCATCGCCACGTTCCTGTTTGGTATGTCCACCATGACGGACGGCCTGGAGAAGCTCTCCAGCGGCCGGCTGGAGCATATCCTGGAGCGTCTTACCAGCAACGTATTCAAGGGGGTCCTTCTGGGGGCCGTCGTCACCGGGCTGATCCAGAGCTCCGCCGCCACCACCGTCATGTGCGTCGGTTTCGTCAACGCGGGCATCATGAAGCTGGAGCAGACGGTGGGCATCATCATGGGCGCCAATATCGGCACCACCGTCACCGCGCAGTTGCTGCGCCTGGGCGATATCGACGCGGACAACATCGTGATGATGTTCCTGCAGCCCTCCTTCCTGGGGCCCATTCTGGCGGTTGTGGGTATCATCTTCTACATGTTCATCAAGGGCGGGCACAAGCGCATTGTGGGCCAGATCGTGCTGGGCCTGGGCCTGCTGTTCATCGGCATGAACACCATGTCCTCCGCCGTGGAGCCGCTGAAGAATCTTCCGGAGTTCCAGTCGGTGTTTACCGCCTTCTCCAATCCCCTTCTGGGCGTAGCCGTGGGAGCGGCGGTCACCGCCCTGCTCCAGAGCTCCTCCGCCTCTATGGGCATACTCCAGGCCATCAGCACCACCGGCGTGGTTTCCTTCAACATCGCCATGCCGCTGATTATGGGCCAGAACATCGGCACCTGCATCACCGCGCTCATCTCGTCGGTGGGCGCTTCCAAAAATGCCAAGCGGACCGCCATGATTCACCTCTTTTTCAACATCATCGGCTCGGTCTTTTTTCTGGTGGTTCTGTACGCGGGCAACGCCCTGTTTCGCTTTCCGTTCTGGGAAAACACCATGGACATGGGCTCTATCGCCAACCTCCACCTGGCGTTCAACATCGCCTGTACTGCCCTGCTTCTTCCCTTCCACCGCCAGCTCGTCAAGCTGGTCAAGGCGGTGGTGCCCGGCGACGCGGAGGAGCGGGAGCTGTCCGTGCTGGACGACCGTTTCCTGTCCTCCCCCTCCCTGGCGCTGGAGCGGGCCCACGATGCGGTGGTGCAGATGAGCGAGTTCGCCCGGGACAACTACCGGCTGGCTGTGGAGCTCATCTGGAAATTTGACGCCAAGAAGCTGGAGCGGCTCAACGAAACCGAGGTGGCGCTGGACAAGCTGGAGGGTCTGCTGGACAACTATCTGGTCAAGCTCACCGACCGGGCGCTGACCGCCGAGGAGAGCACCCGGGTGTCCGAGCTGCTGCACACCCTGTCCGACTTTGAGCGCATCGGCGATTACGCTGTCAACGTCTCGGAGAGCGCGGTCGTCCTCCACGACCGGAACATTACCTTCTCCCCCCAGGCCCGGGCCGAGCTTGAGAGGCTCACCGCGGCGGTGGGAGAGACGCTGGACAAGACGGTAGCCTGCTACCAGAGCCGCCAGCGCACCCTGGCTGTCCAGGTGGAACCGCTGGAGGAGGTTGTGGATCTGATCGCCGCCACCCTGAAAAACCGCCATGTGGAACGTCTCAAGGCCGGTGAGTGCACCATCGAGCTGGGCACCCAGTTCCTGGAGCTGCTGATCAATCTGGAGCGCATGTCCGACCACTGTTCCAACGTGGCTCTGCACATCCTGCGCCAGACCTCCTCGCCCGACGACAAGGTGCGCATCGACTCCCACGCCTATATGCACGAGCTGCATCACGGCGGTTTCAACCAGGAGTTTGACGACCTCTTTCAGGAGTACCGGACAAAATACTTCCAGCCCATTGCCGGGGACCCGGAGCGCGTTTGATAAAAAAGTACCCCCTGCCGCATGCGGCAGGGGGTACTTTTTGCTATTCATAAGCATAGCAAAGTTGGCCATGCGCCGCTTACCGCGGCACGGCCATGCGATTACGGGACGGCCCGCATGCGCAAACACTTCATGCACCTGAGCTTTTGCATTTTTTCGTGGTGCGCCCTGTTGGAGTGTTATACGCCTTCACCGGTCACGTCGCAGAACTCCGGCTCCTCCCCCAGCGCGAACTGGAGGGGGCGGTCTCCCTTCAGCAGGCGTGAGAGCTCCACATAGCGCACCCGGCTGTTCCGGTAAGTGAGCCAGTAGAAGCGCATGGACTCGGCGCAGAGGACGGAGGAATACACCGTGTAGTCATAGGGCACCACGCCCCGGTCGTGGGGGGTGATCTCCCCCGGCCCGGTGAGCTCCACCGCACCCAGAGGAAAGGCGGCGCTGTGGAGCAGGCGGAACAGAAGGGACACCCCCTCCGCTTCGTCCCCGCCCTTGACCGCGTGCTCCCGGAGGAAGGCCAGCCGCACGAAGCGGGAGGGGGACGACCAGTCCCCGGGCAGGCCGGCCGCCCCGCTGCCGGAAAAGCAGGGCTCCAGCCGCTCCCCGCCCCAGGCCAGCTCTCCGTAATCCAGGGGCCGGAGCTGGGGATAGTTCAACAGATTGGTACGGTGCCACGGGTAGCCGGGGCTGTTGGTCATCACCCCAACCGTGTTCCGGTAGATGTGCAGCCCGTCCCGGTCGGACTCCACCACGATGCTCTCCCCGGTGCGGTCGGAAAACATCCAGTGGATGGGCGGCACGGTCCCCAGCATGGGGATGGCCACCAGCGACACCCGCTCCTCCAGTGCGCGGGCCACCTCCTCCACCGAGGCACAGGTGGCCAGGCACCAAGTCACCAGGAAGGGCGGCTGGAGGGGCAGGGTGCCGGGCCGCGCCTCCGGGGCAAAGTGGGCAAACGTGCGGTAGTAGAGCTGGCCGCCCATCAGGCCCTTCTCGTTGAGGCCCTCATACAGGGCCGGGGTGGAACGCAGCACCAGGGAGCCGATGCCCACCGCAGCGTAGGCCGCCGTACAGCGGGTGGACGGCTCCAGATTGCCCTCCAGCTCGGTACCGCAGGCGTAGAACACCTGTCCCCGTGGTACAAAGGTCACCTTGCTGTCCGCCGCAATGCGGTTGAAATCGAAGTTACGCCCCCACAGGTGCCCGCCGTCCGCCGTCTCCCACGCCACCGCGCTGCACCCGGCGGACAGGTCGCCCAGCAGCGCCCGCGCCCGGCTCTCGTTAGAATCCATCTGTTACGCCTCCTTCTGGAACCTATGTGCTTATGGTATACGGTCTGTCACTGATTATACACCTTTTTCCCCTTTCCCGCCACCAGCAAAAGGAGCACCCCGGCAGCCAGAAGCAGCCCTTGGACGGCCCAGGCCGCCGCCGGGAGGGAGAAGGCCGGGTCCAGCATCCCCAGAGTCAGGGGATAGGACGTGCACAGGCCGCCGTTCCACAGCCCCAGGGCCTCCGGCAGAGGCAGGGCCGCCAGGGCAAAGGGGAGGAGCATCCACACATAGAGCAGCCAGGGCCGCAGGCGGCCCAGCAGCCAGCCGCTGCCCAGGGCGAACACCAGAGGGGGCGCCAGGGTCACCAGGGCGGGCAGGGCCAGGGTGCCCCAGTCCGTCCAGCCGAACAGGCGGGCATAGAGCAGGGCGGCCAGGGCCAGCGCCTCCAGGCAGAGCAGAGCCACCCCCACCAGGGCGGCAGCGCAGCGGGCCAGGGCGTACCGCCGGGGGTCGGCGGGGGTGGCGGCAGTGAGCACCGCCGCCCGCCGCTCCCGGGCCGACGTGAAAAAGGTGAGGAAGAACAGGGCCCCCACCCACACAAGGGGCAGCAGCCGCCCCAGGTAGGCCCCGAAGCTCCAGGGCGAAAAGGGGGCCGTATGGGCCACGCCGGGGAGGGCTACGGCGTAGAACACCTGTCCGGCATAGAACAGCAGCACCGCCAGCAGGCCGATGAAAAACTTGTTGCACAGCAGCCGCCGGCATTCGCAGCGAAAAATCTTAATCAAGGGTCAAGTCCTCCTCCGTCAGCCCGCAGGCGTCCAAAAATTCCTGGTAGGTCAGATAGGGGTACATGGGGTCCAGCTCCCGGTTGAAGAGGCCGTGCAGGAGCTCATCCATGGCCGCCTCGCCCCCCACCAGCTCCTCCGCTTTCAAAATCTTCAGCGGCATCTCGCTGTACTGCCGCATGCCGGACAGGGAGTTGGAGATGGCCAGCCGCTCCGCCTCGGGCAGGGCCTCCAGGTACTCCGGGCGGCGGACGTAGAAGTTGAGGTAGTAGTCCTCCACCTCCGCACGCCACTGGTCCACATAGTGCTCCCTGGCGTAGTCCTCGCCGTAGAGCTCCTTCACAATGCGGTAGGTGGTGTAGCACGTCAGGCCCTCCGCTGACCAGGGGCTGTCGGGGCCGGCGGCGTCGAACATGTTGCCCAGGCCCCACCACTGGTGGACCAGCTCGTGGATCATCACCTCGGCGGCCCCGCCGCCCTTGCCCGTGTCGCCCAGGTTGTGGGCGGTGAAGTCGGCCTCGTCCAGCAGGCTGGCCCCGTCCACAGCGTAGCCGCCGCCGGTCACCCGGCTCTGGATCAGCTTGAGGCGCTCCCCGCCGCCGAAGGACAGAGGGCCGTAGTGCCCGGCGCAGTAGTCCACCACCGCCCGGACGGCCTCCGCCGCGCCGGCGGCCTCCATGACGGCCTGATGCTTGCGGCCGTAGTAGAAGTCGATGGTGAGCCCCCCGGCCTGGATCTCCTCGCGGACGTAGTCGCCGGCGTAGAGGATGCCGCCGGCGCTGTTGGTCTCATAGCGCCAGGTTTTGGTGCCGTCCCCGTGTTCGGCCACCACCTCCGCCTCGCTGGCGCCGAAGGGGATGGCCATCATGGCGGCGGGCAGGGTGATCTCAATTGTGGCGGGATAGCCGTCTTCGCCTGGCATCACGTTCATCAGGCGGGGAGAGAGGGCCGCGTTCTCCAGACAGAGGTATTCGCCGCTGAGCTCCTTGCTCCCTTGCATGGTGGGCATGCTCTCCTGGGGGAAGCCGCCGTACTCCAGGGTCAGCTCCACCTGCTCCTCGGCCGGGATGGCGACCTCCAGCTTGGCCTCGTTGTACTCCTGGTAATCGCTCACCGAGAAGGGGACCTCCACCCCGTTGGCCCGGACGTTGGAGATGGTGTAGCCGGGGGTGACGCCGAGGGCCACCGTCTGCTCCTGCCCCGTGGTATTCTGGAGCTGGTAGGAGGCCGTACCCTCCACCGTGCCCCGCCTTGTGTCCGGCGTGACCTGGACGGAGCGGCGCAGGCAGGCCACCCCCTCCAGCGGTTCCATCGTCAGGAAGGTCATGGCGCTGAGATCCGGGTTGCTGTGGTCGATGAAGGGCTGAGCGGCACAGCTCCAGCCGCAGCAGAGCAGCAGGGCCGCGGCCAGCAGGGGGCGGTATACCCGCCGGGCCGTGCGGGCCAAAGAGCCCAGGGGGCCCCGGCCGTACCGCCGGATGCACAGGTAGGACAGGGCCCACAGCCCCGCCAGGCCCAGCAGCCAGGTCAGGCGCATGTAGGCGGCGGAGCGGAGGATGCGGAAGTTGGAGAAATCGTCGGACAGGGCCCAGACGCAGGGGTTGAGCCAGCAGAGCTGCCAGTTGTCCCGCCAGATGGTGAGGCTCAGGGCCGCCAGAGCGGCCACCAGCACCAGGGACAGGTCAAAGCGGCGGGTGAACTGCCACGCCGCCCCGGCCAGCAGGATACACAGGGGGAGTGCCAGGCCCATGAGAATGAGGTAGGCCAGCAGATAATCCCCGCCGTCAAAGACGGCGCCCACGGTATGGGCCGTCCAGGGCAGCCAGGTCAGAAGGGTGAGGGCCAGGGTCAGCGCCGCCGTCCCTAGCAGGGCCATCAGCCTTGCCAGGGCAGCGGTCAGGGGGGACACCGCCGCGTCGCAGAGCGCCTCCACCCGGCAGCGGGAGGTACGGGCGCAGTCGCAGAGGGTGAGCAGGGCAAAGAACAGCCCGCCCAGCACGCCCCCGGCCAGGGCGGGATTGGCCACATAGAGGGACTGCATCGTGTCGGCCGAGGCGGACCGGTACACCGTCAGCCCCGCCAGGGGGGACAGGACGGTGAGGGCGGCGGCCAGCCAGGTGAGCCGGCCCCGCAGCAGCCGCGCCAGCTCCCGCACCGAGAGAATCCAGACGTTCATGCCTCGCCCTCCCCGGAGATGAGATAGAGGTAGGCGTCCTCCAGAGTGGGCTCGGCGGGCCGGACATAGGGGGGCAGCGTCTCCGCCACCGCCCGGCAGGCCACGCCCCGGGCAGTGTTCACCCGGGCGGTGATGTGCAGGCCGTCCTCCCGGCCCCCCGCCCGCGCCTCAAAGGTGCCCACGTGGCCCTCTGCCGCCCGGATAAGCTCCTCCGGCGTGCCGTCGAAGCGCAGCCGCCCCTGGTGGAGCACCAGCAGGCGGGAGCACACCGACTGCACATCCTCGATGATGTGGGTGGACAGGAGCACCAGCCGGTCCTGGGCCAGCCGGGAAAACAGGTTGCGGAAGTGAATACGCTCCTCCGGGTCCAGGCCCACTGTGGGCTCGTCAAAGATCAAAAACGCCGGGTCGCCCAGCAGGGCCTGGGCAATGCCCACCCGCTGGCGCTGGCCGCCGGAGAGGGTGCGGATTCTGGCCCGCCGCTTCTCCTCCAGATGGACGGCCTCGATCACCGCCCGAATGCTCTCCCGGCCGCTCCGCAGGCCCTTCAGCGCCCCCATGTAGTCCAGAAACTGCTCCACCGTCAGCTCGTCAAACAGACCGAAGTCCTGAGGCAGATAGCCCAGGCGGGCCTTGTAGGCCCGCTCGCATTTGGTCAGAGGCTCGCCGTCCGCCCGTATGGCGCCGCCGGTGGGCAGCAGGCCCGCCACCAGCAGCTTCATCAGGGTGGATTTGCCCGCGCCGTTGGGGCCCAGCAGGCCGATCAGGCTGGGGCTGTCCAGGGAGGCGCTCACCCCCTGGAGGGCCTTCTTGCCGTTGGGATAGGTCATGTTCAGTTCTTGCAGGGTAATTTGCATGGCTCGGCATCCTTTCTTGTTTGGGTTCGTCCCAAGGATACCGGCCCCCCGTGGAGGAGAGAGGGAGAATTTATGTGTTTTCTGTGGAGAGGCGCGGAAGGAGGGCGGTGAAGCGCACCCCGTCGGCGCTGTTCTCAATGCGGCACGTCCCGCCGTGGCGCTCCACGATCATGCGCACCAGATAGAGCCCCAGGCCGCTGCCGCCGGTGGCCCGGCTGCGGGAGGGCTCGGCCCGGTAAAAGGCCTCAAACAGGTGGGGCAGGGCCTCGGCCGGGATGCGGGCCCCGGTGTTTTCCACCGTCAGCACCACCTGAGCTCCCCGGGCCGCCGCAGTCACCCGGATCTCCGCCCCCTCCGGCGAGTAGAGGGCGGCGTTGGAGAGCAGGTTTTCCACCGCACGGCCCAGCAGGGCGCGCTCCCCCTCCACCAGAAGTCCCGGCTCCAGCGCCTCCACCGCGGTCATCCCCCGCTGCTCCAGCAGCTCGGCGTCCTGGGCCAGCTTCTCCGCCGTCAGGGCGGACAGCTCCACCACCTCCCGGCGGGAGGCTCCGTCCGACTCCATGCGGGACACGGCCAGCAGCTCCCCCACCAGCGCCTCCATCCGCCCCGCCACCTGGAGGGAGCGGGCCAGATACTTCTCCCGGTCCCGGTACACCCCCACGCCGTCCAGCATACCGCTCAGCTGCCCCTTCAGGATGGTGACGGGGGTCTTCAGCTCGTGGGAGGCGGCGGAGAAGAAGGCCAGCCGCTGGCGTTCCAGCTCCCTGGCCCGCTCCATGTCGCCCCGCAGGGCCGCGTTGGCCTCCTCCAGCTCGGCCAGGGCGGCGGAGAGGCGCTCCGCCATCTCATCCAAGCTGCGGCCCAGAGCGCCGATCTCGTCCCGCCGGGTCTCGCCGCACTTCCACTGGAAGTCCAGCTCCGCCATCCGCCCCGCGATGGAGCTGATGCGGACGATGGGCCTGGCCAGATAGCGGGAGTACCCTACCGCGCACAGCAGGGAAAAGGCCAACAGGGCCAGGGCCAGGCAGGGCGCCGCCCGGTTGAGGGCCTCCACCGCCTGGTTGGCCAGGCGCATGGGAGGGACAACCAGCAGTTGATAGGTTTCCGCCCGGTCGGCAAAGGTCACCTCCGCGATCAGGGCGTCGCTGAGGGCCGTGGTCACATAGTGCCCGGCCCGTTCCCTCTGTGCCGGGCCGCCATCGGCGCCATAGGTATAGGTGGACACCGAATCAGACTCCTGCACGGCCGTGGTGACGGACACATAGAGGGAACCCGTGTCCACACTCTCCCCGTCGGGGCTCGCCAGGGATACCGCCGCTCCGCTCTCCCGGACAAATACATCCAGGATGGGCCCGGCGTCGGCCAGCTTGGTTAGGGCCAGCCGGTCGGTGAGCTCGCTCACCTGCACCTGGAGCCGGTCGCCGACCACGGACACATAGGTGATGGGGGTGGCCCAGGCGATCAGTCCGAAGGTGAGTCCCCCCGCCCCCAGCAGCAGCAGCAGGGTGAGCAGGAAGATACGGGCCGTCAGGCTCTCACGGATGTTCCTTCGGCACACGGTAGCCCACCCCCCTCACAGTCTCAATGTAGTCCACCCCCAGCTTTTTGCGGAGGTTCTTGATGTGGCTGTCCACCACCCGCTCGTCCCCGAAAAAGTCGTAGCCCCACAGCTTGGCCAGCAGGATTTCCCGGGTAAACACCCGCCCGGGGCTGGACAGGAGCTCCCGCAGCAGCTCGAACTCCCGGGCGGTGAGCTGCTCCAGCACCCGGCCGTCCAGGCGTACCTCCACCGCGTCGGGGTCCAGGGTCAGCCCCCGGTAGCGCAGGCAGCGTCCGGGCGCGTCGCCCCCCGCCCGCCGCAGCACCGCCGCCAGCTTCCGCAGCAGGATGGGCATGGAGAAGGGCTTGGTGATGTAGTCGTCGATCTCCAGATCAAAGCCCCGGAGCTGCTCGGCCTCTCCGTCCAGGGCGGTGAGCAGGACAATGGGCACCCGGGACTGGCGGCGGATAAGCTCGCACACCCCAAAGCCGTCCAGCTTGGGCAACATCACGTCCAGCAGGACCAGGTCGAACGCCTCCTGCTGAAAGAGGCTCACCGCCTCAATGCCGTCCCCCGCCGTTGCCGTCTCATAGCCCGCGTCGCCCAGGTAGGCCTCCAGCAGCTCCTGGATGTCCTGCTCGTCCTCCACAATCAAAATGCGTTTCACTGCGAATCACTCCCGAAACAGATGATAGCACATAATTGTGAATTTTGTATGGAGAAGGTCTCCCGTGCAGCCGCCAGAAAATACCGCCGTCCCCCTTTTCTTTTCAGGGGAATGATACGGCCCCCTTCCTGCTTTTCAAGCATAGCGCAGAAAGGCCCTGGTTCCGCACGTAGGCAGAT
>ERZ1106929.2365-NODE-2365-length-12918-cov-7.152686_pt1 | contig 12918 bp, 9 predicted proteins | sample MGYA00403662_ERZ1106929 | MGnify/ENA primary metagenome ERZ1106929 (study PRJEB35170, sample SAMEA104062442) | human gut metagenome | biome: human gut; feature: human-associated habitat; material: faeces | place: Denmark | collected 2013-02-20 ... | reverse complement strand
TCCGTCGTCCCTGAAGGCTCCACTTCAACGGGCTGTACCTCCTCCAGAGACTCCGCCGTCCCCGAAGGCTCCACCTCAACAGGCTGTACCTCCTCCAGAGACTCCGTCGTCCCTGAAGGCTCCACTTCAACGGGCTGTACCTCCTCCAGAGACTCCGTCGTCCCCGAAGCCCCCTCCTCTGCGGGCTGCACGTCTGCCGGCGGCTTCGGCGGCTCCGGCGGATCCGTTGGAGCGGGCGGCGCAGGCGGCTCCGGCGGCTGATCTCCCACCGTGTCGGTGTTGTGGATCAGGCCGGTCAGCCCCATGGACGGCCGCGCGATTACCCGGGTGCTTACCACCCGGCTCACCTTTCCGGCGGCAATCCGCGCGGCGTCCACCGCTGCTTTCACCGCGCCCACATCGCCCAGGATCTTGATGGTGGTCCAGCCTCCGCCTTTGGTCAGCTCATAGCCCACCAGCTCCACATTGGCCGACTTCACCGCCGCATCGGCGGCCTCGATGCCGGCCGCCAGGCCTTGGGTCTCTATGAGTCCCAGGCTTTTTTGCTGCATGCTCTCACCTCCTGTCCAGGGCCTTCAGCGGCAGCTTTTTCACTAGCCGCGCCGCATTGGCCCCCAGCGCCCGCACCGTCTCCATACCGGAATTGGCGGGAATACGGAACAGGGGCTGCTCGCGCTCCAGCTTGGAGTAGTGGAGAACCAGCGCCTGTCGGTCCAGGCCGATTCCCACCTCCAGCCGGGAGCTCCGGGCGGCCTCCCAGGCCAGGGACAGGGCGTCGCCCGTCCCGGCTGCGGCCTCCCAGGGAATGCCCTCCTCCTCCATGCCGTACTGGAGCTGCCGCAGTACCTCCTGCGGGGTGTCCTCTGCACAGCGGACATGGACGGTGGGCTTGATCCTTTCTTGGATTACGGGCATATCAGCCCCTCCCTTCCGTCAGGGAGAGCACCAGCCCGGTGGCCACCGCGTTGCGGGGGCCTTCGGTGCCGCGGATATTTCCGCGGCCCGCGACAACCTTGTACTGGGAAAGTGCATCGGTCACCATCTGCGGAACCTCGAAGTCCAGCGCGGAGCCGCCCACCAGCACCACGAACTGAATATCCCGGACATTGCCGGTGGGGCTGACCCGGGTCAGGGCCCGGATCGCGTTGGTGACGAACACCTTCTGCTTGGCCTGCTGCCGGATGAGCCGGATCTTCTCCATGCTCCAGTCACCCTCCAGGGGGAGCAGCTTGCCCTCCTTGAGAATGACCACCTTGGCAAACAGGTTGGGATCCAGCGGCTGCTGGAAGAACTCGACGGTGCCGTTTTCGTGGCGGATGTGGAACAGGCTCTCCACCTTGGCCAGGGGGTACTTCTTCACATCCTCCGCCGTGTCGAAGTCGGGCAGTCCCATCTCCGACTGGATCAGGAGTGTGACCATGTTGCCTGCTCCGGCCAGGTGGATGGAGTGGATCTGTCCCTCGGCGTTGATGATGGAGGCGTCCGTCGAACCGGCGCCCATGTCCAGAATGGCCAGGGGCTTGTTGGTGCCCGGGGTGGTGAGGGCGCCGCGGATGGCCATGTCGGCCTCCACGCCGCCCACCTCGACCGGGACGCCGATCTGCTGGGCAAATTCCCGGGCGATGGCCTCCATCTGGAGGCGGTCCGCCTTGACCATGGCGGCGATGCCCACGGCGTTCTCCTGGGAAAACTCGTTGGCCAGGCCGCCCTGAACCTTTTGGGGCGTAAATGTGTCAACCGCCAGCAGATCCTGAATCTTGATGTCCCTGGGGTGCTGGCTAGTCAGATTCGCCATGACCTGGCGCACCTTCTCCAGCATGCCGCCGGCGTTGGTTCCCGGCTCTCCCCGCACATCCTCCAGGCTGGGAATGGACTCCACGGCCTTCATGATCTTGTCGGCCCCGTCGTCCACATCCACCTTGACGCTGCGGTTTTCCCCCAGCAGCTCAATCGTGCCGGCCGGAATTTTCCGCTCCTTCACGTCTCCGGCCGGGGTCTTGATCACCACCGCCGAGCGGTTTCCAATCAGGGCCCGGGCGATGGGCACCACCTGCCGGGTCTCGTCGGAGGACAGGCCAAACAGGGTGGCGATGCCGTAGGGGTTGGAGAGCACCTCCACCACGCCGCCCACGGCGGCCACCTCCACGGCGGAGCGCATGCCGATGGGCACCTTGTCAATCAGCGCCACCTCGTCCACGATCGGGATCTTGCAGGTCAGGCGGTTGTGAATCAGCACGCCGTCATCCCGCTGGACAATGGCTGCGGTGACCTTGCGATCCCCGGCGGTGGCCCGGTTGATCAGCCGGGCCGCCACCTCAAAGTCCACCGTCCCGGGCACCACTGCAATATAGTCCCGCCCGACCGGAGCCTGTTCCAGCTCCGTGATGAGAACCGTCTCTCCCACGCCCACGCCCATTCCGCCGGGTGTGGCGGGGTTGTGGCCGATCATGGTGGACTCGGTGATGATGGTCTCGGTAATGGTCTCCATGGCCACATCACCGATGACGGGGGCGGCTTCGTTCAGGCGCACCTCCGACAGCTCCTTGAGCTCCAGCCCGGCCTTCTCCAAGGCGTTGGTCAGGGAGTGAAAGATGCCGTTGATGTTCTGGCGGGTCCCCTTGATGCCCGTGGTGGGGACGGTTCCGCTGGCCAGAAAGACCGCGTGACCGCCCTCGATGCGGGCCAATGCTGTCTCTGTTGTCGCGTTTCCGATGTCAATGCCTGCGACCAGTTTCATTCTGGGGCCTCCTGACTCTGGAGTATGATTAGAACTTCTTCAGGCGGCCGCGCTTCTCATAAACCTCGGCAGCCTCCCGCACCAGGGAAGCGGCGGTCTTGGCGCCGTACTTGCCGTCCAGCTCGCCGGCGATGTCCAGCAGCTCCTGCTTGGTGGAGCGGTAGGGACGCAGGGCATTGTAGATCTCCAGCAGGCGGTCGTCGGGCACGGCGATGAGCTCGGCTGCGCGGCGCAGGTTGCCGGCAAAGGCCTCGCGGTGGACGGACTCGGCCACCTGGGCCTGCATCTCCAGGGTCTCGGGCGCGATGCGCATGTCGTCGGCGGAGAGCTCGCCGTTGATGACCTTCTCATAGCTCAGAGAGGTGAAGTCCTTGCCGGTGGGGGTCTTGATCTGGTCGGCCATGCTCTCGGCCAGAGGATAGTTGGCCGCGGTGACCTTGGAGCCGCAGCTGGAAGCGGCGGCGGGCGCGGAAGCGGGCGTGCCGTTCTTCATGGCGGCCATAACCTGCTCCACGATCTGCTTCATCAAAAGTTCCTGATCCATAAAACGTGCTGCCTCCTTTACTGGAACGAGACCGTAACGGCCTGCGGCTTCTTGTTGTTGTCCACCAGCTCAGTCTCCTTGATGTGGAGCAGGGCGGACAGCGCCTGATAGGTGGGGCGGGCCATCTGGTCGTTCCTGGTGGGAACCGGCGTGGGGGACTCGCCCTTGGCGTACTTGGCGGCGTTCTTGCCGATCTTGCGGTAGGTGTCCAGGTCGATCAGAGGCGCCTGGGAGAACAGCTCCAGATTGGACAGGTTGGGCAGGTCCTTCTGGTGGATAACTGTGGTGCCCTTGGACTGGATGCCGATACCGATGCCGGAGCCGGAGTACTCGGCGGCCACATGGGCGATGAAGGAAACATCGGAGGTGTGGTACACCTTGATGATGCGCCACTTCAGGCCCTCCTCCTCGATGCCGGCGATGATCTCGCGGAGCACCTTGTCGTGGGGCAGGTCGATAATGGTCTTAACCTGCTTGGTGCCGAAGGCGGGCGCCAGGCCGATGACCACCTCGTCGGCGGCGGTGCCCTTCCGGGCCTCGCCATTCTCGGTGATGGTCAGCTTGCCCGCGGCCGCGGCGACAGGCGCCGCAGCGGGGGCGGCGGCGGTGCCGCTCACCTCGCCCATCTCCTTCAGGACCTCTTCAATTACACTGCGCAGCGTGTTTTCATCAAACGTCATGACTGCTTCACCCCTCTTAGATATCTTCCGGACGGATGGCGTTGGGAATGTTCTTCAGCTGGTTCCAGCGCTCCTCGCTGATCTGGTAGCCGGTCATGGGCCCGTGATACTCGTTGGGCACATTGACGGCGGAGAGCACGTGGAACTGCTCGTCGAAGATGGAGGCGGTGTGCAGGTAGTCGCCGGCCACCTTCTGGCGAAGCATGTTGTAGATGTTGTGAGCCACATCGGGGAAGCCGGCGCGGTCCAGCGCCTTCACGAAGTCAACGCCGGTCACCTTGCGGGCCATCATGTCCTCGATGGCCTTCAGATCCTCGTTGACGTTGCGCTCGGGCATGTCGTTGGAGCCGTTGGCATAGGTGGCGGCCTCCACCTCGGCGTCGGTGATCTCGGGCAGGCCCAGCTCACGGAACATGCCCTGCAGGGCGCGGGCAGCCTTGTTGCGGGCCTTGAGCACGTCCTCCTCGCGGACGGGCTGCAGGCCGCCGTCGATCTTCATGTCGCGCTGGATGATGGTCCAGTCGTCGTAGTCCTCGGCGTCCCAGTTGGAGCCGGCGAACATGTTGTCGTAGTTCGGGGTGGCGGAGTAGCCGGAGCAGATGTAATCGGTGCCGGAGAAGAGCTGAGGCACGGTACGGGCCACGCGGCGCAGGTCGGAGTGGGTGAAGGTCTGGTCGTTGGAGGTGGTGGACTCCAGATCCAGCAGCATGGCGATCAGGTTCTCAGCGGCCACGGCGCGGATGCCGCCGGGTACGCCGGCGGGCACGCCGATGCAGGACACGGAGCCGTTCTGCGTGCCCTGCACGCCGGCGCCCTTGGTGACAGCCAGGCAGCGGGCCTCCAGGTACAGCATGCTCTTGCCCTCGGCATAGCCCATCTGGACCTCGGAGCCGGTGCCGGAGGTAAAGCGCATCTTCAGGCCGCGGCTGGCGTAGCAGCTGGCCAGGAACGCCTTGGAGTAGGGGGTGTCGTCGCCGTCCATGAAGACGGGCTCGGTGCCGTAGACGGAGATGGTCTCCGCGTAGGTGGTGAAGCCGCGCATGCCGAGCTGCAGCTCGGTGGCCTCCTCCAGGGCGCACTGGGTCATGACACCGGGGCGGCCCACCTGGGCGCCCACGAACAGGGCCATGGCGTTGAAGGGAGCGTAACGGGCGACGGCCACGGTGGTCTCCATCTCGGCGAAGCCGCGGACGCCGGCCTCGGCGGCATCCGCCGCGATCTGAACCGGGTTGTCGCGCACGTTGGTGACGTGGCACTGGTTGGCGGGCATCATGCGGGCGCGCATCTTGGTCATGCCCATCATGATCTCCACGATGTTCAGCTTGCCTACGACCTCGGTCAGCTTGGCGGGGGTCAGGGACAGGGTGATGTCCAGGATCTCCTCACGGGAGACGTTGATGTCCACGATCTTGCGGGCGATCTCCAGGGAATCCATGGCCATGGCCTTCTCCGCGTTGCCCAGGCGGATGGCGTGGTCGGCGATGAAGGTGTCGAGCATATCGAAATCGGCGCGGCACTTGCCGTCCATCTCGGTGATGACGCCGTTCTCAATCTTGATGCTGGGCTTGGGGTCGAAGGGGCTGTTCATGGCGATCAGGCCCACCTCAGGCCACTCCTGTACGTAGCCGTCCTGATTGACCGGACGGGCGGCCAGAACTTCAAAACGTTTTGACTTCATAGCTGTCTGACTCCTTCCCGGCAATTACAGAATATAGGGGGTGGTGGTGGACTTGAGCTCCACGCTGGGCTCCAGGGTCTTCAGCACCTGCATGCCCACATCGCGGGCGGCGATGATGGCCTGCTTGACGGCGCCGGAGTCGCCGGTGAAGGTCAGGATGACCTCGTTGGAGAAGCTGGTGCCGCCGTTGGCAGGGGAGCTATAGCCCACCACGTCCACGGTGGCGGCCTTCACGGCGGTATCGGCCAGCAGCACGCCGATGGCGGCGGGAGCGCCGACGGTGATGCCGAAGGCCTTGCCGATGGGAGCGCCGAAGGCCTTGTTCAGGGCGTGGCTGGCGCGGGCAGTGTACTGGAACTCCAGGTGGCCGGCGGGGCTGCCGTATACGTCGCCCATGGTGCGCTCCACCTCGCGCAGGCAGACCTCAACGGCGCGGCGGGCATCGGACACGTCCTCGGCGCCGAAGATGATCAGGGAGCCGTGGCCGGCGCCGCCCTCGGTATCACGGGGCAGCTCGATCTTCACGATCTCGCAGTTGGTGGCCTTCACCGCCTCGTCAGCGGCAAAAATCTGGGGACCGGCGCCGGTACGGTCACCGATGATGCCGATGGAGCGGTACTTGGGGTCGATGTCCATCTTCTCGTGGATCTGATGGTCCACGTTGGCGATCACCAGGCCGATGGTGTGGCCGATGGCGGTGCCCACAAACTCCGTCAGGTTGCAGTTCGCGCTGCCATTGCTGCAGCATGCGGCGGCGGGGGCGGAAGTCGCGTCGGACGCGCCCATCTTCTTCATGACCTCGTCCATGACCTTGCTGATCAGTTCGTCTTTCATCTATGTTCCCTCCGAACATTAATTTAAGTTTCCGTTATGTCGGTTACGCCATATGGGGAAGGATCTTCTCAACGTCGGTGTGGGGTCTGGGGATGACGTGCTGGGCCACGACCTCGCCCACCTTCTCGGCGGAGCAGGCCCCGGCGTCCACGGCCGCCTTGACGGCGCCCACGTCGCCGCGCACCATCACGGTAACCAAGCCGGAACCGATCTTCTCGTAGCCAACCAGACTGACATTGGCGGACTTGACCATGGCATCGGCGGCCTCAATGGCGCCAACCAGGCCCTTCGTCTCTACCATTCCGAGGGCTTCCTGTTGCATATTACTACCTCCTTATTGTGGTCCGCGGCGCGCCTGAAACAGCATTCGCACGCTTTCTGTCGAAATTATACCGGAAACCTTTCCCTGTTTTCTTGGCTACCATATATACTTTTTTGTCGGAAGTCCTCCACCTGTTCAAAGCCTGTTTGTTTGCTTTTCCTATAAACAACGCAAAAAAGCACCCCTTCGGGTGCTTTTTTGTAAACAGAGTGGTGCCGCTTCTCGCTCCGGGATTATCCCCCCATAACCTTATTCAAAAGAGCCTCCACATGCTCCGCCGCAGCCGGTCTGGGATTGGCCGCGGTGGTGGCATCCGCCAGGGCAGCGGAAACAATCTCCCCGCGCAGCTCCTTCACCTTGGAGGGCTCCGCTCCCCACTCCTTCAGGGAGGCCGGGATCTTCAAGGCACGGTTCAGGCGCTCCACCTCCCGCAGAAGGTTGGTCACGCCCAGCCGCACACTGGGGGCCGGCAGGTCCAAAACCTTTGCCATGCGCTGATACTTTTTTGCTGCGAGGGCGTACTCGCCGTTCCGAATCCGTCCCAAGTCGGCGTTGAACGTAATGATATGCGGCAGCAGCATGGCATTGATACGGCCATGGGCGATGTGGAGCTTGGCGCCGATGGCGTGGGCCATGCCGTGGTTCAGCCCCAGCCCCGCCGAGTTGAACGCCAGGCCCGCCATACAGGAGGCGTTGTGCATCTTTTCCCGGGCCAGCAGGTTTGTGCCGTCCTGAAAGGCCAGCGGCAGGAAGCGAAACACCAGAGAAACCGCTTTCTCACACAGCGCGTCGGAGAAATCGTTGGCTCCCTTGGAGACGTATGCCTCCAGCGCGTGGGTCAGCACGTCCATCCCTGCGTCGGCCGTTACCGAGGCCGGGGCGGAAACTGTAAGCTCCGGGTCCAGAATGGCGACCGGCGGGCGGAGCGCCTGGCTGTCCAGCGGATACTTGATCCCCTTCGCCCGGTCGGTGATCACGGCGTAGTCCGTGACCTCCGAGCCGGTGCCGCTGGTGGTGGGCACGGCAAAGCACTCCCACCGGTCTGTGTCGATGTGCAGAGTCTCCTTCGCCACCGCCCGGATGGCCTTGGCCGCGTCAATGGTGGAGCCGCCGCCCACGGCGATCATTACCTCCGCGCCGCAGTCCTGAAGGGCCTGGACGCCAGCCGCCACCACCTCGATGGGGGGATCCGGCACCACGCCGTCAAATACAGATACCTGGCACCGGGTCAGGTGCCCCGCCACCTTATCCGGCACACCGATGCCCGCCATAAAACGGTCGGTCACAATCATAACTTTTTTGTCCTGCACCCGGCGCAGGCGTTCCAGCGCGCCCTCACCAAAAAAGATTCTGGTGCTGAAGCTGAATTCCTCCATGTTTCTCCACCCTTTCCGGCGCTGCAAGGCGTCTGCGCGGCCGGTATCAGCCCGCCCCCTGCTCCCTGAACAGCTCGGAATGGGCTGTCCGGTATTCGCTGGGTGTCACTCCCACCTTTTTCTTGAACGCCTTGCTGAAATAATTTGTCTCGTTATAGGACAGCTCATAGGCGATATTGATGACCGGCATTTCCGTGTCCACCAGCATGCGCTTCGCCATTTCAATTCGGCTGTCCGTCACATAAGTAATATAGTTTTTCCCGGTCATCCGCTTAAAGAGCTTGCTGAAATAGCACGAGCTCATATTCGCGTACTCCGCCGCCTCATCCAGGCTGACCCCCCGCCGGATATTCCGGTCAATGTAATTCAGAATCTTCTGCTCGCTGTCTACCTCGTACAGCCCGCTCTTCTCTATGGCACCAAAGATCGTGTCCAGCATCCGGACAATAAACTCATAGGTTGCATATTTCCGCTCCTGCTGGTCAAAGCGGACCCGAAAGTGCTCCAGACTTCCCGACAGCTTCCACTGGGTGGTCCTGCTGAACGGGATTCCGGCTTTCGCCACTCCCTCCGCAAAGCGGACCGCACTCGTGCGGATAACACCCTTATTATCAGTACTTTGATAGAGCAAATCAAGGTATTCTCTTGCGGCATCGGTGCACTTTTTATACTGGAATCTCTGCAGGTGCTCCGTCAGGCGCCTCAGGTAAATCTCCTGCTGGTCGGCGGCGCATCCGCCGCTGCGCTCCTTACGCACCAAGGCGCGCACCGCGGCCAACAACCACGTGGGCCGGTACGGCTTGAGCAGATAGTCCCGGACGCCGAGGCGCCAGACATACCCTGCGATTTCCTCCTGCGTCCCCACCGATGTAACCAGGATCGGAGTGTCCGGGGCCGTCTTTCGCGCCGTGGTGACCATATTGCAGTGGGCCACGTCAAACCGTTCAACATCCGCAATGAAGAGATCCACCGCTCCGCTCTGAAGCTGCTGGATGGCCTGCTCCGCCCCGGCTGTGAGGGTGATTTCCGCCTCAGCCCCCAGCCCGGAGCGCAGAATATCCCCTGTAATGCTCTGCTCCAACTCGTTTTCAATCAAAACCAGAATCTGCTTCATGCGGCAGCTCCTTCCCGTTTACAGCACTCTTGAGCCGGCTATCCGTTCCGCTCCAGCGGCAGGTAAAAGCTGACCGCTGCACCGGCCCGCCCGTCTCTCCGCCGGTTGACCATCAGGCGGTATCCCCCTCCCAGCGTCTGCTTCAACAGGCGGTCCACACCGCCTGTATGAAAGTATCCCTCTTCCGCCGCCCCGGATAACTCCTCCGTCAGCTCCTCCACCGAGCGGCTGGTGTCATTGCTGAGAATCTGAAACAGCAGCCTGCCGTTCTCCTCCTCCGCATAGAAATCCAGCTTTCTGGGCTCCGCAGCCTCCGTTTCGGCCCCCTCCAGAGCGCACTCCACAATGGGCTGCAATACCATAAAGGGACAGGATACCTGATGATACTGCTCCGGGACAGAAATAGTATAGGCTAACTTGTCCCGAACCCAAGCCTTCCGTATCCGAAGAAGCGCCCCGATATAGTTCAGTTCTTCCCCCAAGGTGGAAATTTTTTGCTCTGCCCCCGCTGCATAACGCATCATGTCTGCAAAATCGTATGAAACCGCCTCTGTTTTGGCCGCCTTCTCCTCATAGGCTAACTTTGAGATAATGTTCATGACAAAAAAGAAGTAGTGGAGCTCTGTCCTGCGGCGGGCCGTATTGCTCTCCTGCTTCTGTACCTGCTTTTCCAGGTCCAGACGGGCCGCCCGCTCCTCCGAGAGCTGCTTTTCCTTCTCTCTCAGGACTCCATCCGCCCCCTTTCCAGTCCGCCTTTCCACAAATGTCACGATGATGTCGCGCAGCAGCTTTACAGATGCCTCCACTTTTTCATAGGTGACGACCTCCAGCTTCTGGTAAGCCTCCTCCCATTCCTTATCCCGTTTCCAATTGGGACGCTGTGGGAGGATGTGCTCCAGCTCCCGCTCGCTCTCCTCCTGTAGCCGCACCTGCCCGCCCAGCACCGCCCCCATATAGCTTCCATTGACAATGAGAGGAACCGCGAAATCCACCAGATCGGCGTGGCAGCGGTAAATGTACGGCTGTCCGGTGATCGCGGCGTGAAGTCCGCCGTGCGCGTCGCATTGCTCACACATCTCTGCAAATCCCTTTGCCTGTCTCCCCAGCATGCAGTGAGATGTGAAGCCGCTGTATTTGGTAATGGGTATGCCTTTGTAATCCACCGTGATAAATGCAAGGCCCATCGCTTTTGAGCAATTATCCTGGATGTTCTGCAGCAGGTCCAGATCAATAAAATCGGACAATTTTCTTGCGTCCTCCATGCCCCTCTATCCTCCTTCTCAATTTTCCGTTCCGGCCCATCTCCCGGCGCAGACAAAGGGTTTTACTCTACCGGATATCCGGTAGCGCAAGTGGGTACCCACTTGCGCACCAGCCATGTTTTTTCTCTATTATAACAAAAAAGTCCATTTGAGCAACACCATTTTATCCAAATAATTACTTTTTTGAGAAAAAAACACATGGCAAGCCCGCCATGTGTCTTAATTTGCTGCGTTTATTCCAGGCAATCCAGGTAAATTTGCGTAACCGCTCCGATGGCCTGAACCGCATCCTCCATCGTATCCCACCGCTCCCGCTCAAGCAGAAGGTACCGGCTGAGCACCAGGCAGAGCTCATGCGCCTGTCCTCTGGCCTTCCCGTCCAACTGAGCGAACTCCGGGGTCAGAGATGTTGTAATCTGGGGGAAACAGGGCACCGCCGCAAACCCAAGCACATCCGGCAGAAACCCACGGGCTAGGTGCTCACAAAACCCGCCCGATCTCTGATAAATCGGCTTTGCATCCTCTCTCCAAAACTCCGTAAAGTGCTCCACAAAGGAGTGGTAGAGCTCCAGCAGGCTGGAGAGGAGATAGGAGAGAAAGGTACGGCGCGCCCCTTCCGATGGGAACGGCCGGAAACACGCTGTGCAGTACTGGGTCAGCAGGCTGGCCGCAAAGTATCCGATATCATAGCAGAGCGGTCCGGCAAAGGTATACTCCATGTCAATAACCTTGAGCCGCTCCTCGTCTGCAAACACGTTGGACGTATGCAGATCCCCATGTATCAGAGCCTCTCCCCGGGTCATAAATTTGTGGCGCAGCTCGTAGCAGCAAACCCTGATGCTCTCATCCCGGTCAATAAGCTGTTTGAGCACCGGGTTTCCATTATGGGTGAGGTAGGGTGCATCCCGCAGGAACACCCAGTCTTCCATGATGGACCGCATATCGCTGTTGCGGAAGCGTGCAGAAAGTCTTCGAAACAGGTCTGCTTCCAGATAAAACTCCGAGCAGTAAAAGGTGCTCGCCGCAACAAATTCCCCCACCTGCTCCGCCAGTCTGGGTAGCATGACTCCCGAGCAGAGCAGCTTCCGAACCTGAGCGAGATCAGACACATCCTCCATCAGAAAAATTGCGTTCTCCCAGTCCACATAATAGGTCTCCGGCGTGTACTGGGGTACAATGGCATGGCGAAGCCGGAGCGTCTCATATTCCTGACGATTCCGCCATATGGGCAGAACTATTTTGTCGTTCTTCCGGCTGGCGGAACGCCCCTGCTTCACGATGACAGACTGCTTCCCGTTGGAAACCCGAAATATATAGTTGATCAGCCCGCCTTCATCCGGTTCCCGAGGCTTCTCCTCTCCTTCCAGTGCGCCTATGCACTGGATATCAACCGGTCCCGATTGGTCAAACACAGGGTAATGGCTGCGCAGATAGGGCAAAATCTGTCCTTCCTCCAAAATCCACATCTGCGTATCACCCCCGTTTTATGTGTGCTGTTATCAAAATAGCACCGAACCGGCGCTGCCACAATGGAATATTTCGTCCTGTCACCCTATTTTTCTGCCATAGTATGCATAATTTTTGTCTTCCCATTCCAGCCATGCACGGCTTCTTACTGCTATCCAGCCCTCTCCAGTACAAGCATAATTGCCGAGCTCAGGACTCAACTCCGGTGATCAGGGACATTATGAGTATGCTCTCCAGCAGTTCCCAGAGTGTAGGAACTGCAAAAAAATACCTGCCGGAATCTATGGACTCCGACGGGCTCCAGGAAAAACTCCAATCTAAATATTTTTATTAGGACATACCTTTCCTTTTGATTGACGATACTTTTTTACTGTACGAGCGTTTTGGCATAGGAGAAACCTTAATGCCAGCAATATAACGGTGTTCAGGTTTTTTGAGGACCCTTTACATTCGCAATATCGGTCAGGCTGGCATAGTCGCCCCGTTCTATTTTCCATTGGATACCGACTTTTGCTTCGCAGACAATCAGTTCATCGACTTTGGTTCAACCTTTTTACATTAAATTGTCTAAAAGTCCCTCACACCCCTCCAGCACATCCTGCCAGGTGGAATCAAAGTCTCCCGTATACCAGGGGTCCGCCACTTCTTGATCCGGTCGGCCGGCGTACTCCAGCAGGAGATGCATCTTGCTGTTGAAATCGCCGCCGCAGATGCGGAACATATTGTGGAGGTTGGCCTTGTCCATCCCAATGAGCAGGTCGTACTCCTCGTAGTCGCGGCTGCAGAGCTGCCGGGCGGCGTGGCCCTCGCAGGATATGCCGTGCTCCGCCAGCTTCCGCTGGGCCGGCGGGTAGACCGGGTTGCCGATCTCCTCCCGGCTGGTAGCCGCCGAGGCGATTTGAAA
>ERZ1106929.2360-NODE-2360-length-12957-cov-23.174934_pt1 | contig 12957 bp, 10 predicted proteins | sample MGYA00403662_ERZ1106929 | MGnify/ENA primary metagenome ERZ1106929 (study PRJEB35170, sample SAMEA104062442) | human gut metagenome | biome: human gut; feature: human-associated habitat; material: faeces | place: Denmark | collected 2013-02-20 ... | reverse complement strand
ATTTAAACAAATCTGCTTACCCCATCTCTCAGAGATGGGGTTTTGAAGAGCTTCCCTAACTTGGGAAAAGGTCGAAAAAAAAAACGGCTCTCCCGTGAAGGAGAGCCGAAAACGAACCCAATGAGGATGGGATGCCGCTGAAAACGGCGGACGTATTGGCGGATGAAAGGGCGTTATTTGGCGATGCCGAGCGCCTTTTCGATGTCCGCGAACATCATGTCGGTGGCGCGCAGGCCGCCCTCGGCGAGGTACCAGGCGGACGAGGTGAGGTGGACGATGCGGCCGTTCTTCGCGGCATCGGTCCTCTCGACGAGCGGGTTGGTCATCACGTCCTGCGCGAGCCTGGCGCCCGGACGGGAGATGGCGGAGTCGCGGTCGCAGACGAAGATGAAGTCGGGATTGAGCTTGACGAGAAGCTCGAACGAGGACTCGCTGCCGTGGTCGGTGTTGGCGCCGTGGGCGATGTTTTTGAAGCCGAACTCGTTGCCGATGAGGGAGCCCTTGGACTTGAGCCCGAGCATGTTGAAGTGGCTCGAGGTGACCATGCCGACAACAGCGGTTCGGCCGGCGGAGGCGGTGCGGATGGCGGCGGCGCGCTCGTCGAAGGCGCGGCCCGCGGCCTCGGCCTCGGCGGTCTTGCCGAAGATGCCGCCGAGCTGCACGAGCTTGGCCTTCGTCTGCTCGAGGCTGCCGAGCTCGCGGTCGGTCTTCTGATAGATGACGGGCGCGATGCGGCGCAGTTCGGGGATCTTCTTGACGAGGCGGCCGCTGACGAAGATGACGTCGGGTTCGCTCGCCATGAGGGCCTCGAAGTCGACTTCCTTGGGCGTGCCGGTGTTGACGATCTTCGAGTCGTTCTTGTACTTCGCGAGCCAGGGAAGGGCCGTGGACTTCGGCAGGGCGGTCACGCGGTCGCCGAGGCCCCAGACGTCCATGGTGTCGAGGACGGCGTAGTCAAGGACGGCGACGCGCTTCGGGTCCTTCGGAATGACGACCTCGACGGGCGCGTTCTTCTCGTTGAAGGTCTGCACCGTGAGGGTTTCGGCCGCCTGGACGGCGACGGCGGGCAGGGCGGCGGCCGCGACGAGGAGCGCGGCGAGCGTGCGGGAGAGCATGGTCTTCATGGTTTTCCTGTTCGTATGGTGACGGTTGTTGAAAGGTGTGCGTGGTTGAACGAGGTGTAAAGCCCGTACAGGACTCAGTGGTAGAGCGCCATGGGACGGCCGTCGACCTCGACGATCCTGAAGTCGACTCCGTAGACCGCTCTGAGGCGCTCCTCGGTCATGACCTCGGCGGGCGTGCCCGAGAAGGCGAGCCTGCCGTCCTTGAAGGCGCAGATGCGGTCGGAGTAGAAGGACGCAAGGTTGATCTCGTGCAGGACGAGGATGACGGTCTTGCCGAGCTCGTCGGCGAGGCGTCTCAGGAGCCTCATCATCGAGAGCGAGTGGCGGATGTCGAGGTTGTTCGTGGGCTCGTCGAGGAAGATGACGTCGGTGTCCTGGGCGAGGACCATGGCAATGAAGGCGCGCTGGCGCTGGCCGCCCGACATTTCGTCGATGAAGCGGTCGGCGAAAGCCTCGAGGCCCATGTAGCGGATGGCCTCGTCGACGCGGCGCCGGTCGTCGTCGGTGAGTCGCGTGCCCGAGTGCGGAAAGCGTCCGAATCCCACGAGTTCGCGGACCGTGACCTTCATCTGGACGGTGTTCGTCTGGGTGAGAACCGCGAGGCGTCTGGCGAGCGCGCGGGTGTTCCAGCTTTTGATCGAGCGTCCGTCGAAGAGCACGTCGCCGTGCTCGGCGGCGAGAAGGCGTGCGGCGATGCCGAGCACGGTGGACTTGCCCGCGCCGTTGGGGCCGATGAGCGACGTGACCTTTCCCTTCGGGATCTCGAGCGAGACGTCGTCGACCACGGGAATGCCGTCGTAGAGCTTGGTGAGCGTTTGGATGGAGAGCATGGTCATGGCGGATCAGAGTCCTTTGCTGCGAAGGATGAGGTAGAGGAAGTAGACGCCGCCCATGATCGTGATGAAGACGCTCACGGGGACGCTGAAGGCTGCGAGGTGCTCGACGGCAAATTGTCCGCCCGCGAGCACGACGATGCCGATGAGGACGCTGCCTGCGATGAGCGTGCCGTGGCGGTAGGTCATGAAGAGGCGGCGCGAGAGGTTCGCGGTGATGAGGCCGAGGAAGGAGATCGGCCCCACGAGCGCGGTGGCGACGGCGATCGAGAGCGCAACGCCCACGAGTAGGCGTCTCGTCGTGCGGTTGTAGTCGACGCCGAGGCTCGTGGCGGCGTCGCGCCCGAGCGCCAGAATGTTGAGGACGGCAAGGTCGCGGCGCAGCACGAAGGCGAGCATCGCCAGAATCACGAGGGCGGCCGGAATGAGGGACGCGGAGACGTTGGTGAAGCTCGCGGTGAGGGAGTTCATCAGCGCGTCGTATTCGTTCGGGTCCATCATGCGCACGAGCGAAGCCTGAATGCTCGAGAAGAACGTGGTGAGGACCGTGCCGATGAGAAGGATGTAGAGGACGTTGCCGCCCGTCTTCTCGAAGAGGACGCCGTAGATGAGAAGGCCCATGACGCCCATGAGCGCAAGGTCGACCGCGAACTGCGAGACGGGATCCGTGGCGACTGCGCTCGTCGCGCCGAAGACGAAGGCGACGACGGTGTGGATGAGGACGTAGAGCGAATTCATCCCGAGCAGGCAGGGCGTCACGATGTTGTTTCGGATGACGGTCTGGAAGACGAGCGAGGCACCCGCGACGGCGACGGCCGCCGTGACGATGCCCGCAAGACGCGGCAGGCGCAGCGACATCGCGTAGTCGAAGAACCTCGGGTTGACGAACGCGAACTGGTAGAGAAGGCAGGCCGTCACGGCGCAGACCGCGAGGAGCATCATCACGATGCGGCGCCTGCGGGCGGCGGCGAGAAGAACCGTCGTCGAGGCGGAGACGCCTGCGGACGGGGCGGCGGGGCTGCAGGCCCCGAGGGCGGACTGGCAGGAGGACATCATCGGGCTCCCGGAGTGGAGGCGGAGGTGGAGGTGAAGGTGAAGAGGGACTTGACGTTGGCGAGCGTGAGTGCCATGCGGCCGCATCGGAGCCTGTGCAGGATGAGCGCGATGAAGACGGCGCTGCCGACGATCCCGACGATGAGCTCGATCGGGAGCTCGAAGGGCGCGACGACGGTGCGTGCGGCGAGGTCGCAGAGGAGCACGAAGAGAGCGCCCGCGAGCGCGGTGTCGGGGAGCGTTCCGCGCAGGTCGTCGCCCTTGAAGAGCGAGACGAGGTTCGGGACGATGAGGCCGATGTAGGAGATGCTGCCCACGACGGTGACGACGGCGGCCGTGATCATGGCGGCGATGGAGAGCCCCATGAAGAGGATGCGTTCGTAGGAGAGGCCTAGGCCTCTGGAGAAGTCGCGGCCCATGCCGACGATGTTGAAGTGGCGCGCGAAGACGAAGGCGAGCGCGATGAGCGGCACGGCGAGCCAGACGAGCTCATAGCGGCCCTGCATGACCATGGAGAAGTGCCCGACGGTCCAGCTCGCCATCGCCTGCGTCATGTCGAAGCGGTGGGCGAGAAAGCCCGTGACGCCCATGACGACGTTGCCGAACATGATGCCGATGAGCGGGACGAGCATGACGTCCTTCGCCTGCATGCGCAGCACGAACGCCACGAAGAGCCAGGTGCCCGCCATGGCCGCCGCGAAGGCGAAGAGAGCCCTGTCCCAGATCGTCGAGGCGGGCATGAAGAGGAGCGCGAGCAGAATGCCGAGCTGTGCCGACTGGATCGTTGCGCCCGTCGTGGGCGAGACGAACTTGTTCGCGCAGAGCTGCTGCATGATGAGGCCCGCAATGCTCATCCCCGCACCCGTGCAGAGGACCGCAAGGAGCCTCGGCAGGCGTGAGTCGAGAAAGAGGCCGACGTGCGCGGCGTCGCCCGCAAGGAGCGCCCCCGGCGTCATGTCGCCCGCCCCCGCAAAGAGGCTGAGAACCGAGACGACGAGGGTCGCGGTCAGAAGCACGAGTGTTGATCGCGGCATGATGGTTGTGCGTAAAAAGTATCGTGTGATTGTTGCCTGCGTCATTGTTGCTCGAGTGCATGGCCCGCGCATGAGCAGGAGCCTACACTTTATTTGGGTCCGTAACGAGAATCGTTCTCAATTACATTCTGTTGCATCTTCCTTCGAAAAGTTTACGGACGCATAAAAACGACTGAGAGAGAGGCTTGCAGGCGGCTTCTTCGGCTTCGAAGCGTTGGTGCTCCAGGGATTGCGGCGTTGGAAAAGGCGGGGTTGAAGACGGCGGGGAAGGGGGTGTCTACGACTTTCTGCTTGGTTTGGGAATGAGAATTGTTCTCGTTGACTTGTGTATGATGCGTTCATTCAATTCGATTCGGACGCCTTCAGAAGGGCCCATGAGGGCCCGATCGTTCCCGCGTCCTCCATCAACCTTCATCCGTGCGGGCGACGGGCCCGCCTACAGAAGAACATGAACGACTCTCTGCGCACTCTCACGCTGCTGCCGCTTGCCGCGGCGGTCTCCTCGGTCTTCGCCGCCCCTGCGGACGACGCGAAGTGGAACACTCTGGAAACCTCGGTCGTGTCCGCCACGGGCTACGAGCAGGACGTCCGCAGGGCACCCGCGAGCATGTCGGTGACGACGGCCGAAGAGCTTGCGACGAAGCCCGTGACCGACATCGGTTCGGCGATCGGCGACGTTCCGGGCGTCGACATCGGGCTCACGAAGATGGGCAACTCGACGATCTCGATCCGCGGCTTCGATTCCGACTACACGCTCATCATGGTGGACGGCCGTCGCCAGAATGTGAGCGGGGCCATGATGGACAACGGCTTCAACCCGACCTCGGTCTTCATGCCGCCTCCCGGCATGATCGAGCGCATCGAGGTGCTCCGCGGTCCCGCCTCCCTCGTCTGGGGTTCGGACGCCGTGGGCGGTGTGGTGAACGTCATCACGAAGAAGCACCCGAACGAGTTCACGGGCTCCTTCACGATCGAGGGCCTGTTCCAGGAGCATGACGAATGGGCCAATCGCGGCGGCACGAGCTTCTATCTCGGCGTGCCCGTCGTGAAGGACGTGGTTTCGCTCGGGCTGCGCGGCCGCTACAACGCCTGGGGCAAGACCGAAGTCATGACCCCGGCGGGGAAGCTTGCCACGCACTCCCCGACCGAGGGCTACAACGAAAATGTCGGCGCACGCCTCACGGTGACACCCGACGCCGCCAACACCTGGTGGCTCGACGGCGACTTCACGCGATTCAAGGGCGGCTCGATGAACACCTCGAACCAGTCCATCCAGTCGCGCCAGTGGTACCACAAGTACAACGTCGCGGCCGGCCACGAGGGCGAATACGACTTCGGCCGCACGGAAAGCTTCGTGCAGTGGAACCGCCTCGACAAGGTGAAGGGCATCTCGACGCCCAACGACCCGACGAAGTCCTCCTACTCCGAAACGCACGGCACCTTCAACGATCCGCTCGCTTCGAGCGAAAACTTCGAGCTCTCCGCCAAGCTCACGACCCCGCTCGAGCTGGGTTCCCTCGGCAGCATGGTCCTGACGACGGGCGGCGACGCGATCTACGAGACCTTCGTCAACAACCAGTCGACCGCGAGCGTGATCGAGGGAGTGACGCTCGACCAGACACAGCTCGCCGCCTTCGCCGAGGGCGAATGGTTCATGAATGATCAGTGGTCCGCCACGGTGGGCGGTCGCGTGATGTGGAGCGACATCTTCGGCGCGCACGCAACGCCCCGCGCCTATCTTGTCTGGCAGCCGATGCAGGCCCTGAGCTTCAAGGGCGGCGTCGCCGCGGGCTACAAGACGCCCGAGGTGCGCAAGCTCGTCGACGGCCTCTACAACTCGAGCAAGGGCACGGACTACTACGGCAATCCCGACCTCAAGCCCGAGGAAAGCTGGAGCTACGAGCTCTCCTCGACGGCTGAGCTGGGCGGCGTTGCGTCCGTGACCGTGGGCGGCTTCTTCACGCAGTTCAAGAACATGCTCGACACCGAGGAGATCGCCGAGAGCACCTACAAGGCGATCAACCACGGCCGCGTCGAATCCAAGGGTGTCGAAGTCCTCGTGAAGACGAGGCCCGTGTGGAACACGTGCTTTACGGGCGGGTACACCTTCACGCACGCCGAGATCACCGAAGGCGCCGATGAAGGCAAGCGTCCGAACGAGCTTCCGCGCCACACGCTCACCGCCCGCGTCGACTGGGCCTCGGGTCCCTTCACGGCCTACGTGAAGTCCTCCTCCAAGTTCGACATGGCGGTCTCGAACCCCGGCAACAAGGGCTCGCGCAATGCGCCCAAGTATGAGGACTACACGATCGTCGACATCGGCGGCAGCTGGACGCCCGTGAAGAACCACGTCATCGCCTGGGCCGTCAACAACGTGCTCGACAAGGACACGGCCGTCTTCGAGAAGTCCGGCACCTCGAGCTGGGCCAACATCTACAGCAACTACATCGAGGGCCGCAACCTCTGGCTCTCCTACACGTACTCCTTCTAAGACGTCCGCGTCCCGCACGAGCGGGGCCTGCGGCCGGCGGCGCGGTTCCGTTGCTTCGGGCGGGACCGCATTCGCGCACTGCGGGCTCCGCAAGCCAAACCACAACCACCCAAACAGGAACCTCTTATGGAATGGATGAAGGAAGCCGTCGACTACGTGATCTTCGGCATTCTCGGCCTCATGGGCTTCGTCGCGCTCTGGCTCACGATCGAGCGCATGCTCTTCCTCAAGCGCTACAGGCCCGGGGACTATGCCTCCGAGGAGGAGCGCGGCATTGCGCTCACGAAGAACTTCACGACGCTCTACATCATCTACTCGAACGCCCCCTACGTCGGGCTGCTCGGCACGGTGATCGGCATCATGCTCACGTTCTACGACATGGGCAGCACGGGCGCGATCGACGCGGGCCGCATCATGACGGGTCTCTCCCTTGCGCTCAAGGCCACGGCGCTCGGTCTGGCCGTCGCGATTCCGACGCTCATCTCCTACAACGGCCTGCAGCGCGCGATGAACGTCGCCTCAAGGCGCAGGGCCTGACGGAGGAGAGTTCATGACGATCGAAATCCCGAAGAAGGAGCCCCTCAACATCGTTCCCTTCATCGACATCATGCTCGTGCTCCTGGCGATGGTGCTCTCGGTCTCGACCTTCATCGCAAAGGGCGAGATTCCGATTGCGCTGCCCGAGTCGAGAAGCGCGCAGGCTCCTCTCAAGAATTCGAACGAGGTCCTCATCCAGGTGACGGGCGAGGGAACCCTGCACTGGAACGGCGAGGAGGCCACGCACGAGGAGATCGACGAGCGGCTCCGCGGCATCTCCCGCGACGTGCGGCTTGTCCTTCGCATCGACCGCACCACGCGCTTCGAGCACTTCATCCGTCTTCTCGACATGATCAAGGGCGTTCATCATGAAAACTTCGTCATTGCCGCCGAAAAGCGCGGCTAAGGCAGGCAGTGAAACCCGCACGGCGTTCGCCGCGGCCTGCGCGCTCTACCTTCCGTGCCTGACGCTCGCCGTCTGGGGCGCGTCCCTCGCGCCCGCACCCGCCTCCGTCGGCGCAGAGGGCATCATGCTCGCCGTCGCACAGTTCGAGAGCGCCGCGGCGACCCCTGCCACCGCCGCCGAACCCGCTGCGGTGCCCGAGCCGGAGCCTGAGCCCGCGGCGGAACCCGAACCCGAGCAGGCCGCGGAGTCTGAACTCAAGCCTGAACCCGAGCCTCAGCCGGAACCGGATCCCGAACCTCAGCCTGAACCTGAACCGGAACCTGAGCCGCCCCTGCCTGCGCCCGACCCCATTCCCGAACCCGTTGAGGTCGTCAAGCCCGTGAGGAAGGTGACCGTGGCCCGCAGGCCGCCCGAAAAGCGGCCGGAGGCAAAACGCCCCGATCGTCCCCGCAGGCATCAAGCGCCGGAAGTCGCGGCTCCCGTTCCTGCAGCCCCCGCTGTTGCGGCGGCGCCCGCCGCCGCGCCTGTCGCCGTGTCCGCACCCGCCGCTCCTGCCGAACCCGCGCTTCTCGTCGTGGGCAGGGACGGGGATCCTTTTCTCGGTGAAGTGCGAGAGGCCGTTCTCTCCACGCTCGAATATCCGCGCGAGGCCCGCCGCATGAGAAGGCAGGGCACCGTGACCGTGCAGTTTGTGATTGGACCCGACGGCCGCGTGAGCGGCATCTCGGTTCATGAAGGAAGCGGCCACGACATGCTCGACCGCGAGGCCTGCGCCGCCGTCGCGCGCGCAGCCTCCCTGTGGGGGAGCCCCGGCCGCACCGTGCGCATCCGCATGCCCGTGGTCTTTACACTGAAAAAGGGAAGGGGATGATGAAGAAAAAGCTTTCGCTCGCGACTCTTTTCGCCCTTGCGTGCTCGATCGGGGGCACTCAGGCGTCCGAGCTCGTCTGCACGATGAGCTTCATGAAGGGGAGCGTGACCGATTCCGGGAACCGTCCCGTCACGGTCTTCTACGTGACCGACGGCGCAAGGCTCGGTCACGCCGTCGACGGCGTCTGCAGACTGCTTTCGGGCACGAAGGGATCCAAAACGGAGTGCGCGACAGTTGCCGTGGACGTTCCGGACCGCATCGCCTTTCTCACGCCCACGGCCTCAAGCCTCGGGCGCATCGGACTCGAAACGGGCGGTCCGCCCGCGGGCGGACGCGCGGCCGAGCTCGTCGAATGCCTGGAAAAGATCGTGAAGCCCGAAGTGAAGAGGCGGCTCGAAGGCCGCGCCGTGACGCACGTTCTCATGGGACACTCTTTCGGAGGTCTCTTTGCACTCTCGACGATGGCTTCCCGTCCCGCGCTCTTTGACGCCTGGGTGGCCGCCGATCCGTCGCTCTGGTGGGACGGCGGCGTGCTCATTCGAATGCTGGAGGACAAACCGGCTGCGGGGCACTCCGGCGCCTTCGTCTACGCGGGCTTCGGCTCTGCCCTGAGGAAGACGGGCGGCACGACGGCAAGCCGGAATCTCGCCTCCGAAGACCGCTTCAGGGCGGCGCTCGAGGGCTTTGCCGGGCCCGATGCGAAGGTTGTCGTGGAGGACTATCCGCGCGAGACTCACGGCACGATTGCGGTCCCCGTGTTTCATGAGGCGATGAAGCGGCTTCTCATCGGAGGAGCTGCGAAACAGCCCGTCGAAGGCAGTGACGGGCGGTAGGAAGGAAGTGTACGAATGAAAGAACGCCCGGCCCTCCGTGAGGAGGACCGGGCGTTTCGTCAGGTCGGAACCGTGAGCGGTCGATTAGAAGTCGACGCGCATCGTGGCCTCGATGGCGTGGTTCTGACGGCCGGCGTCACCGGCGGAGAGACCGTAGCTCATGCCGAGGTTGAGGTTCTTGTAGGTGGACATGTAGCCGACCTTGAGGTCGCCCACGAAGCTGCCCGAAACATCGTAGTCGATCGTGTCGGTCGTGGAGGAGCCTTCAAGCGTGTAGGACGATTCCGTGTCGCCGAAGCGGCCGCGGAGCGTGACGTCCACATAGGGCTTGACCTCGAAGGTCTGGAACATGAAGGACGGGGTCTGGACCGTCACGCCCACGGGCACTTCGAAGATCGTGGCCTTGTCTTCGGACACGTCGAAGAGCTTCGTGGTGCCGGCGGCGATTTCATAGTCGTCCATGTCGACGATCGAGAGGCGGGCGCCGGCGTGCGGCGTCAGCGTGAAGGCACCCGTCTTGAACTCGCGTTCGGCACGGATGCCGGCGGAGAGGGCCTTGGCCTTGAGTTCGGAGGCGAGCTCGAGGTTGCCGAGCTGCATCGTCACGTCGCCGTCGGTCGTCACGTAGGAGAGCGTGCCGATGACGTTCGTCTCACCGTACATGCGGGAGCCCCAGAGGTGCAGGCCGACGTTCTTGACATCGGTCGAGACGGGGAGGACGTCGCCTTCGCCGTCGGCATCACCCGACTGGTAGGAGGCGGCGGCACCGATCGTCCAGCCGTTCTTCAAATGGGTGTCGAAGCCGCCCATGATGCCGTAGGTGTCAAGGGAGTAGCCGTAGGCGGAGCCGCCCATGGAGAGGTCGTCCGTCTTGAGGCGGGCGCCCAGAGGCTGGACCCACCAGCCGCCCATTTCCTTGGGCATCGTGGCGGCATGATGCTCGATCATGTCGGCCGTGTAGCCCTGGAAGTCAACCGTCATGGCCTTGACGCCGGAGATGGCGCCCAGACCCGTCACGGAGTTGATCATGCTGCTGATCTCCTGGAGCGAGGCGCCCGTGGAGAGGATCTGGTTGATCAGCTGGGTGTCGGGACCCGTGGAGCGTTCGCCGGCGAAGATCTTCGAGACGAGGTTCTTCGCGGATACGTTGAGGCCGGAGCCTTCGACGGACGTGCCGCCGGCAACGATCATCCAGTCGCCTTCGGAGTTCTGCTTGATCTCGAAATGGTCGCCGACCTGGTTCTTCCAGGCGTCGGCGGCGGTGAGCTTGCCCACAAGAAGGTTTTCCTTACCCTTTTCCGTAGTGAAGGCATCCTTCTGTTCAAAGTTCTCGAAGAGCTTGTAGGCACCCCAGGTGAGGTTCTCGCCGTCAAGCGTGACCTTGCCATTGTTCGTGAGCTTGCCCTTGAGGCCTTCGGCCGTGAAGAGCGCGGTGCGGTTGAAGTTGGCGGCGTCGAACTTGAGCGTCGTGTCGCCGGCGAACGTGAGCTCGGCACCAAACTTCTCGGGTTCAGAGGGGGTGTCGGCGGTCTTCTTCGTGGCAGTGCCGAAGGTCACCTTGGCATCTTCACCGAACACGACGGGCGCGCCGACTTCAAGGACGAAGTTCGGAGTGGTCTTGGTGGTCGTCGTGTCGGTCTTGACCTTGTCGGCCATGGACGTGGCGACGTTGAGACCAAGGTAGCCGGATTTGGCCGTCAGCGTGCCGTTGATCTTGTCGGTCTTGTGGATGATGACATCGGATTTCTCGATGTTGAGCGTGCCGTTGCCGAGCGAGAGGGAGCCGACTTCAACGCGGGAGTCGCCTTCGATGTTCAGCGTCTGGGTGCCCATGGCCTGGGTAATGGCATCGAGCTTGACGGAGCCGCGGTCTTCTTCAGGCTTGTTGCCGCCTTCGCCTGCGCCTTCACGGCTGGTCACGACCTTAGACGTGGTGGGCTCGACGGAGGTCGAGGCAAACGTGATCGAGCCGATGGCGACGTCGCTGCCCGTGATCGTCTGGGTGGCGTCAGTGCGCTCGATCTGATCGATCGCGAGCTTGTCGGTTTCAGTCTTGATGGAATTGTCGTAGGACTTCTGGAACGCCTCAAGCTGCTTTTCGTTCATCTTGCCGAGGAGCTCTTTGAGCTTCGTGGCGTAGTTGTCCTTCGTCCAGTCTTTGAGTCCGAGCTTTTCGATGTCGATGTCTTCAGCATCGGAGTCAGGGAGGGCGTTGACAGCCGTGACCGCGATGTCGACGAAGCCCGTGAGCGTTTCAACCTTGACGGACGGCGTCACCTTGAGGGACGTCGAGGCAAGCGTGAGGCTGCCGAGCGACAGGGAAGGCGTATAGCCATGGCCGTCGAACTCGTCAGCCTTGGTGTTTGCAATCTTGTTGTTTTCAACAATCTTGAGCTCGGCGTTGTTGTAGACCGTGACGTCGCCGAACTTGGTGACATTCCAGGAACCATTCTCCGGTTCGGCATCGCCTTCGGTGCCGGTCTTGGGAGTGGTTGCTTCTACTTTCCATTCAGCCTTGTAGCCGGAGAGCGTGACGGTGCCCTGATGGTAGTCGCCGTCGGCATCGATCTTGCCGTCATCCCCCTGCTTGAAAGTCTGTTCCTTGCCGAAGGTGAGGGAGGCGCCGTCGGTGAGGTACTGGTTCTTCTCCTTGGAAAGGTTGAAGGAGCCGCTCTGAGAGAAGGAGCCCACGGTGAGGCCCTTGTTGACGGTGAACGTGCCGCCCTCGGCCACGGGAACGAGGTCGGCGATGGTGGCGCTAGTGCCGGCATCATGGTCGTACACAAGGTGGTCGACGGAGAGAGTGCCCTTGTCACCGACGCTGACGGCACCGTTCTTCTGGGCCTTGATGGTGCCCCAGGTGGACTTGCCGTTGATCTGGGCCGTGCCGGCATCCTTGGTGATGGTGAGCTTGGAGCCGCTGTCAAGAGCGCCTGCGGCGTTGACGAAATTGCCGCCTTCCTTGAGCGTGACTTCGCCGTAGCTCACGCGAGCGCGCGTTTCGGGCTTCTTGTCGGTTTCGCCTTCCTTCTTCTCGGCTTCGGCCTTGAGCGTGTAGCCCTTGTCGTTGTTCCTGAGGGTGGCGGCGTTCGTGAGCGTGATGTCGCCCATGACGACGGAGGCGGGGGCGGCTTCAAGATCGGTCGTCTTGTCGAGGCCGTTGATCGTCACGTCCTTCGTGGCTTCGATCTTGCCCTTGGCGTTGTCGAAGCCGCCCTTGATCGTGAGGGTTTCGTTGGTCTTGAGCATGCCCGTGTTGACGAGGGAGCCCGTGACCGTGATCGCCTTGTTGGCTTCGAGCGTGCCGTTGTTGACGAACGTGCCGCCTTCAGCGACGTCAAGGCCGACGTTGAGCGTCAGGCTGGAAAGTTTGTTGGTGAGCTTGCCGGCAGTCTTGTCGTCCGTGCCCTTGCCGATCGTGATCGTCTTGTGGCTCGCGTCGGTGGCTTCGCCGATCGTGACCGTGCCGGAGGCGTTCGTGAATTTGTCGTCGAACTTCTTGGCCCAAGCTTCGTCCCAGGTCTGTTCGTTCTGGACCGTGCCCGCGACGGTCTTGTCGGTGGTGCTCTCGGCGGTGCCGATGGTCAGCTCGACATTCGTTTTGGCTTCTTCGGTTTCGCCGGCCATGGCGCCTGCGGAGAAGACGGCGAGCGTGGTCAGGACGGCCGCGACGAGCGGCTTCCTGGAGAAGGTGGCGTTGCTCATTGATTTATCCTTTGTTGGAAGCTCTTCAAAAGCCCCTGTTGTCAAGCCGAATGAAGCAAAAATGTTTCGT